>JAEEGL010621731.1_pt1 | contig 10260 bp, 10 predicted proteins | sample 9134231 | NCBI WGS metagenome assembly JAEEGL01 (sample SAMN16246548, study PRJNA631951) | gut metagenome | biome: gut microbiome; feature: rumen; material: fiber-attached | host: Bos | place: Iran: Karaj | collected 2018-10 | reverse complement strand
AGCGACCGTGATGTATCATATGAGTTTTTCGGATATGGCAGATGCATACGGCAAATTCATCGGAGACTGGGGTGGTGAGGCTACTGTATATAAGTTCGAGGCGATCAAGAACGGCAAGGTGGTCAAGACTCTTATAAAGGGCATCATGGAATCCGTCCACATAAGCGCTGTTGCCGATCATACGCTTCTTAAGGAGGATCATACCTATGATGTGGCGGCCATTAGACTGCAGGCGCATGATCAGAATGAGAATATAGTCAGCTACTTCCAGGAACCTGTGGAGATCGTGACAGAAGGACCGATAGAAATCATCGGACCGAAGATCACCGTGCTCCGTGGCGGAATGGGTGGTACATATGTACGTACAACGGGTAAGGATTGTGAGATAGAGGTTGTACCGGAAGGGCTCAACAAACTGCTCATACGTGCAAAATAATGCAATTATTGTTGTGCAAGTATCCGCGTTATATTGAAGTCAGGAATAACAAAAGGACGGCGTAAGCCGTCCTTTGCTGTGGTATCACAGTGTTCTTATATATTATCCTCAATGCCACTTAAGTCATCCGCGTCGACACCTATATTCTGCATATTGACTGTACGACGACGAAGTCTTGCCTGCTCGGAAGCCTTGACGATGTAATCCTTGATCTCGGTAGAGCGTTTGATGTTCTTTAATACAAGCTGTCTGTCGGTGGTATCACCGGTATAGCATGTGACGGTACCGATACCAAACATTCTCTGCGACAGTGTACGTGTCAGCTTGGCATCCTGGATCTTATACATATAGCAGTCGTTTTCTTCTCTTTTGAAAAATCCCGTGTCAACCGTTAAGAGATCATCGCTGATGTTATATACGGTGAAAGTCCAGGGAATACCGAAAAAGCCCCATCTTTTACGTGCTCTGTATTTAACTGATTCTTTGTCCATAAGTCTGTGATTCCTTCCTGTTATTCGTACATAAACATTGATAATAATCCGTCTTTATGGTATCATACCACCGATGAAATAAAGTGGCAAGAGTATGCCCTCTTGCCGTGGAGGCGCAGTGTGAAGATAGTAGTTATGGCAGGCGGCATCAGTACGGAACGTGATGTTTCGCTGGTGACGGGCAAGTGTATATATGAAGCATTGAAGCGTAAGGGACACAAGGTCATTTTGGCAGATGCATATCTGGGATTTGACAGCGGTCTCTTATCTTTAAGTCCGGATGAGATATTTGATCTGGACAGAGACTGGGCAGAGAGCGTGGCAGGTATTGCCGAGGCAGCGCCGGATATAGAGAGTGTCAAGGCGCTCAGGGATCCTTCATGCACCAGCTTTTTCGGCCCCGGAGTAATAGATATATGTAAGGCAGCCGATGTCGTATTTATGGGACTTCATGGAGAAAACGGAGAGAACGGTAAGGTTCAGGCTTACTTCGATCTTGAAGGTATCACCTATACGGGCAATGACTATTTAAGCTCAGCCATATGCATGAACAAGGAACTGGCCAAAGAGATCCTTGCCTATAACGGTATTCCGGTTCCAAAGGGGAGGGTGATATCCGGTGATGCGGATCTGACCAACACAATGGGATATCCGTGCGTGGTCAAGGTACGAGATGGCGGCTCCAGTGTGGGAGTATACATCTGCCACAACGAACAGGAGTATGAAAGAAGCGTTAAAGAGGCGCTTAAGATAGAGAATCACCTAATAGTTGAGGAGTATGTCAAGGGCAGAGAATTCTCTGTATGTGTTATGGATGGCAAAGCACTTCCCATTATAGAGATAGCTCCGAGAGAAGAATTCTATGACTATAAGAGCAAGTATCAGGAAGGGGCCACGGAGGAGACATGCCCGGCCCTGCTTTCGGATAATAAGACCAAAGAGATGCAGGCTCTGGCAGAGAGAGGATTTAAGGCACTTAAACTCAATTCATATGCCAGACTTGATTTCCTTATGAGGGAAACGGATGAGAGCCTGTACTGCCTCGAAGCCAATACACTTCCGGGGATGACGCCGCTTTCACTTGTTCCACAGGAAGCAAGAGCAGTGGGCATAGGATTTGATGATCTGTGTGAGAAACTTGTAGAATCAGCACTTAAGAGCAGAGATTAGACGGACGGCCGTAAGATAGGATATGAAGAATATGACGCTTCGTGCCATTGCCGATGCTTGTAAGGGTACGATATATTATGATGACAATAACATAGCGACTAAGACGGAAGCTGACAGCGTTGTAATAGATTCACGTAAGGTGACAAGGGGTGGTGTTTTTATCGCCACAGTCGGAGAACGTGTGGACGGCCACAGTTTTATCCCTGCGGTATTTGAAGCGGGAGCACTCGGCGTAGTCTGTGAGAAACTGCCAAAAGAGCCCGTGGGACCGTGCATATTGGTCGAGGATTCATTTAAGGCGCTTCGTGATATAGCGGCATATTACAGGAATCAGCTTAACTGCATAGTGATAGGTATCACAGGCAGTGTGGGCAAGACCAGCACCAAGGAGTTCATAGCAACGGTACTGGCGCAGAAGTATAAGGTATGCAAGACGATAGGGAATTTCAATAACGAAGTGGGCATGCCGCTTACCATATTAAGTGCCAGAGAAGATGACGATATCCTCGTACTGGAGATGGGTATCAGTCATTTCGGAGAGATGGAGAGAATGTCAGCCATAGCAAGACCCGATATGGCTGTTATTACCAATATAGCCAACTGTCATACGGAGTTTTTGGGTGACAGGGATGGTGTGTTGAAGGCCAAAACTGCGATATTCACAGGTATGAGGGCCGGCAGTACGGTCTTCCTTAACGGAGATGATGATAAACTTGCTACCGTTACCAAAGCGCAGGGGGTTAAGCCTGTGTTCTATGGCTTTGGGGGCAGGATGCGATCATTTGATTATCATGTGGAAGGCTATGCCATGAGAGGGCTGTTCGGATCTGATGCAGTTCTGGTAAGCCATATGACGGGTGAGACCATTCCCGTAAGCATCAAACTTCCCGGAGAGCATATGCTGTATAATGCGCTTGCTGCGACAGCGCTCGGCGAGAGACTCGGACTTATTCCGAGGCAGATAGCTGCAGGCATAAGTAATGTTGCAGCGACCGCAGGAAGAGGATATATCGTAAAGGGCAATAAATATACCATAATAGATGACTGTTACAATGCAAATCCTTCGGCCATGAAATCAGCGATCAAGCTTATTTCGCTTGCCGATACCAGAAAGGTTGCCATTCTCGGAGACATGTTTGAACTTGGCGAGAACAGCCTAAAACTCCACAGGGAGGTTGGGGAAGCCGCCGGAAGAACTGGTATTGATGTTATAATATGTGTCGGCGAGCAGTCGGATGCGATGTATAAGGGGGCACTTTTTGAACTCGGCGAATCGGTTTCTTCGAAGCGTTATGGTGAAGACGGGGACGATGGTGATTACGAAGGCGTCCGCCTGATATATTTTAAAGACAAAGAAGGACTCAAAAGTCAGTTACCATCTATTTTGCACGAAGATGATTCCATACTGATCAAGGCATCACACGGTATGGGATTCGGCGAGATAGTGGATATGTTAAAAGAAGCATAGATAGCATAGGAGGAGAGTATGCAGGATGGTCCTATAAGACATCTTATGAATCCTTTGGATTTTACTGTAGATGAACTGGACAGGCTGTTTGATCTGGCCGGAGACATCGAGAAGAATCCAAAGAAGTACAGTAAGGTATGCGAGGGGAAGAAGCTGGCGACGTGCTTTTATGAGCCAAGTACCAGAACGAGGCTTTCATTTGAAGCGGCGATGTTAAATCTTGGAGGCGAGGTGTTGGGCTTTTCAGAAGCAAGCAGTTCATCAGCCTCAAAAGGAGAGAGTGTCTCAGATACGATCAGAGTCATCTCATGTTACGCCGACATATGTGCCATGAGACATCCCAAAGAGGGCGCGGCATATGTAGCGGCATCCAGATCACTTATTCCGGTCATTAATGCGGGCGACGGAGGTCATCAGCATCCGACGCAGACGCTTACGGACCTTCTTACGATCAGAAGCTTAAGAGGCAGCTTGGACGGCTTCAAGATCGGTCTCTGTGGAGATCTTAAGTTCGGAAGAACAGTTCATTCACTTATCAACGCACTTACAAGATATAAAGATATAAGTTTTGTATTCATATCTCCGGAGGAACTTCGTGTTCCGGATTATATCACCGATATGCTTAGGAGCAAAGGTATAGGATACGAGGAAGTCATAAGCTTGGAGGATGTGATAGACAGGCTGGATATCCTGTATATGACGAGAGTTCAGCGTGAGAGATTCTTCAATGAAGAAGACTATGTAAGATTGAAGGATTTTTATATACTGACAAAAGATAAGCTTGATAAAGCCAAGAATGATCTTATGATATTGCATCCGTTGCCGAGAGTGAACGAGATATCCGTTGAGATAGATGACGATCCCAGAGCTGCATATTTTAAGCAGGCCCAATATGGTGTCTATGTCAGAATGGCACTGATACTTACGCTGCTCGGTATTGAAGTATAGTTATGCGTTTGGCCGTGCACACCGAACAAAGGTGAGAGACCATTCGTCATGGAGGAGAAGACATGCTTAATGTAGGTAAGATAGAAGAAGGATTTGTTCTTGACCATATCAAGGCCGGTCAGTCGTTGTCCATATATCATCATCTTCAGCTTGATAAGATGGATCACACGGTGGCCATCATCAAAAACGCCAAATCTGACAAGATGGGCAAGAAGGATATTCTGAAGGTCGAGTGTGATATTAATGAGCTGAATCTTGATGTACTTGCGGTCATAGACAAAAATATCACCGTCAACGTGATCAAAGACGGTGAGATAGTGGATAAAAAGGAACTTACGCTTCCTAAAGAGATCAAGCATATATTCAAGTGTAAGAATCCCCGCTGTATCACATCCATAGAGCAGGAACTCCCGCATATATTCTTCCTTGCGGATGAAGATGAAGGAGTATATCGCTGTAGATACTGTGAAGAGAAATTCGATAAACGAAGACTGGTTCAATAGTCAGTCAAAAAGTAGCAGGCGAATAGCCTGCTCCTTTTTGAATCATCCGGTTTATTTGTTGCTTGCCAAATCATCGAGTAATTGTTTCATTGTCTTTTTTGATACAGGATGCCTTAGATAGGGTGCCAGTTCACACATGGGCCTAAGGACGAATTCTCTGTTCTCCATATCCACGTGAGGGATTATGAGTGTCTCGCTTTCATACACAAGGTCATCATACAGCAGAATATCCAGATCAAGAGTCCTGGGTCCCCAACGGATATCGCGTGTACGTCCTGCTCTTTCTTCGAGATTGTGAAGATAATTAAGCAGTTCATCCGGAGCCATAAGAGTCCTGATACGGCAGACACCGTTTAAGAAGTCATCCTGCTCTATACCACCGTACGGAGCTGTGATGATGCGCTCCGAATCCTGTATCATGGTTACATACGGGTGCTCGGCAATCGATGCGACAGCATCGTCCACGTATGTCGCAGAGTCACCGATATTGGAACCGTAGGAGATATATACATCATGCCATGCTCTGTGTATCTTTACGGAGATGGACTTAAATTCAACGGGAACAGGTGCTTCAGGCTTACGTACTTCGACATCGACGGCCGATATATAAGGGAAACCGAGCAGGATCTCTTCGGCTATGTGTTCAGCTACTGTTTCTATAAGATCATAGGATTCCCTTAACATGATGGAACGGATCAGTGAGCATACTCTGGCATAGTCCGTTGACTTGCTTAGATCATCCGCAAGTCCCGCATCACGTGTGTCAGTGTAGAGAACGGCATTGACATAGAAATTCTGACCCTTCTCTTTTTCGTCCTCATATACTCCGTGATATGCCTTGACCTGAAGATCTTCAATCCTTATCTCGTCCATATTATCCCTCCATGACAAAAAGATACGACCGACATAATGACATGTACTTAGCGTTCTCTTCCCATGATCGCACGGATCATTCGGATAACGTCTGCATTGGGACCGATGTCATGCACGCGGATAAAATCTGCACCCTGCATCACACCATATGCTGTAGTGGCCAATGTGCCGTAGAGCCTGTCATCAACTTTCTTATCAAGTGTCATACCGATGACTGATTTGCGACTGCATCCAAGCAGGATAGGGTAGCAGTGAGCATCCGGGTCCATGTGAATGTCCGCGATGTGATCAGATATATCTATATATCTCAATCTGTCCATGTTGCGCATAACTGTAAGATTCTGTTCGTAGGTCTTGGCAAAGCCTACACCGGGATCCAATATTATCCTGTCGGTGGGAATACCTGAGTCTGTGGCAAGCCTTATGCTGTGTAAAAGATCGGCGCATACATCAGTCATAAAATCATCACTGTATCCGTAATCGATCGTCTCTCCGTGCATCGTGATCGGAATTCCGCTTTCGTATCCGACAGGGCGCCTGTTATGCATGATGCAAAGCGCGGTATTCGGATTATCATGCATGATTGATGCTACAGCACCTGCCATGGCATCGTCCGCACGAAGCCCCCATACATCATTGATGAGAACGGCTCCGATCTCGGCAGCTTTAAGCGCCACTTCGGCCTTATAGGTATCTATGCTTATGGGGATGTCGAAGTGTGAAGATACTGCCTCTATTGCGGGGAGTACGCGGGAGAGTTCTTCCTCGGCGGACACCCTTGGGGCATCAGGCCTGGTGGATTCGCCTCCGATATCTATTATATCAACACCATCCGATACCATCTGTTCGCATGTTTTTAACAGAGAATCTGTATCAATATCGGTCGTACCGGTAAGTGCACATGATGAACTGACAGTTGTGTCAGTTCTGGTAAACCTTCCTCCGTCTGAAAAAGAATCAGGGGTCACATTAAGTATACCCATGATATATGTATTATGTCCTTGTCCTATATCGAATTCCTTGCTGCCTATCTTCATGGTGTTGTTTAAAAAGAGGGCTCAAAGAGCCATACATTGATATTACCCCGAACTGACTGGTGGTACATGGGAGCCAATCCGTCATAAGAATGGAAATATACAAACTGTGAAGTCATATTGATGTCAGAATATATGCCGTTGGCCACAACGGCGATGTCCGTACCGTCTGTAGTCATACGCTTAAGTGCGGTGTCAGGTGCGGATGAATCGGTCTGATAATATATCATGCCGCTTCCGACATTGAACATCTCGACCTTCTCTTTGGTGAGAGTGATGTCCTCGCCTGTCACGGGGCTGTATTTGTGAAGTTCATAATTGGTCTCAAGATCTATATAGTATACATAGCCATCATGATATATAGGCTGGTACATCTGTCGGGCATACATAACCGTATTCTCGCCGGAACGTGTGTCAAGAACATGCAGATACATATCTCCATCTGTTGGTGCACCGGCATAGTATATGCTTCCGGAAACGGCGCATGAAGGATCGATCATGCTGCTTAATAGCTTCTTGGGATCACTCTTGTCTATCTTGATGCTGTCGAGATAAGTTCCGGTAGTATTCTCATAATGCTGGTAATACAAGCGACTGCCCATGAGAGTGACACGGCCGATCGCATCCTGTGTATAACACATACTGCTACCGCCGTTCTTCTTTACGCTGAATAATCCGGTGGCTTTACGCATATATCCGAGACCGGATCCGGATGATTTGCCTGAAAGCGCATAGTATATTCGCCTTGAATCCGCATTGATGCTCTGTATGGACACTCCCGCGATCTTTTTTACATCGGATTCATCGGGTTTCATGACATAGAGGTATCCCGAGTCCGTGGGATTGGAGAAATAGACCTCGCCGTCAACTTCGCAGAATAAACCGTTGCCATAGAGATTGCCCGCAGTATTGCCGATCAATGAATCCTCATTCATGGGCATATGGGACTTGCGAAGCGAAAAAGCAACGAGGGCTCCTATTATGACAGTTATCACTGTTGCCAGAATGATATTTCGCCTTTTCATAAGTTGATTATAGCCTCTAATCTGCTTGCTATCAAGGGGATTCTGATATAAACTAGTATATATCTAAAGCACGTATACGACAGCAAAACTGCGGCTTTTTTGTGCCATAGGAGACGATTTGTCAGGATGGTTTAGGATGGTTTTGCGTCGGGAATGGAGATCGTATGAAGATTGATGAATACAGAGCACAGATCGATCAGATCGACAAGCAGATCGTGGCACTTTTGGAAAAGAGAATGGAGATATCCGAAGAGATAGGTATAGAGAAGCTGGAGCTTCGCGGAGATATTCTTGATCCCAAGAGAGAATGGGAGAAGTTAAACGGTATCAAAGAGGCTACTCATCATGTTGCATACAGAGAATATATGGAGCGTATCTTTATTGAGATCATGGCTGAGAGCAGATATCTGCAGAAGGATATACAGGCCAGCATTGAAAAGGACAGTGCTCGCAATTCGGAGGATATGTGATGCGGGTTAAAGAGCTTGTCGTATTCAGATGTGATAAGGGAGAATACGGACTTATAGGTGACATGTCCGATATTATGGACAGATGCGTGGCATCCCTTACTGCAAAGGAGAGGTCTCATGTTACGACGCGGCTGTATGAGTGCATCAACAGGCTCATAGAATTCGGAGCGGGGCATGGCTTTTCAGGGAATCTCTGGCATCATTATCTTTCCACTTTTTTAGTCAACAGTGAGAACAGTTATTCCAAATCCTGCGAGATAGTGGGGCGCATAGACGGTACCATCTGTGACGCGGTCCTGCATGATATGAAGATCCTAATGGAGCTGTATGATTATGATCTTCTTACCCTTAAAAGCACACTTGGTGTCGGAAGTATAGATTATGTAATATCATACAAGGCTTCCGGACAGGAGAGCAGAGTATATAATGAGCGTATAAGAGGCCGCATATGCGAACTGACGGATGCCATGGAGCAGGCGCATGATCCGGAACAGATGTTAGTCAGTCTTACCGATTTTTACAGGGACTACGGTGTCGGAAGATTCGGCCTGCATAAGGCGTTTAGAGTAGTACCGGGAGAGGATAATAAAGCCTGCATTGTGCCCATACTCAAGATCGCTCATGTGAAGCTTGATGATCTTGTGGGATATGAGACGGCCAAGCATATGCTTACCGAGAATACGGATGCCTTTGTGGCGGGACGCAGAGCTAACAACTGTCTTTTATACGGTGATGCCGGTACGGGTAAGTCATCGAGCATCAAGGCTATAGCCAATGAATACTTTGACAGAGGACTTCGTGTCATAGAGATATACAAGCATCAGTTTGAGTATCTCGGCGATGTAATCGCACAGGTCAAGGACAGGAATTACAAGTTCATCATATACATGGATGATCTGAGCTTTGAAGATTTTGAGATAGAATACAAATACCTTAAGGCCGTGATAGAAGGCGATCTTGAGAAGAAGCCACGCAATGTCCTGATATATGCGACATCCAACAGGCGGCATCTTATCAATGAGAAGTTTTCGGAGAGAGAAGATTCCGTGCATGCAGCTGATACGATGCAGGAGAAGTTCTCGCTTGCGGCCAGGTTCGGATGCAGTATATACTTCGGAGCACCCGACAAAAAGGAATTCCAGCATATAGTGAAAGTGCTGGCTGATCGTAACGGAATAGACATGGATGAGGAAGAACTGCTCTCAGAAGCCAATAAGTGGGAACTGTACCACGGAGGCATGACAGGAAGAAGTGCGCAGCAGTTTATAGATCATCTGTGTGGTAAGAGCGGACAGACAGGCGCGTAATGTGAGGGATGAGTATGGCTACCAGGATATTTGGGGCGATCGATGTGGGATCGTACGAACTGAATCTGAGTATATATGAGTTTAATCAGGACTCGATGAAGGTGATCGATTCGATCAAATACAGGCTTGATCTTGGCACTGATTCTTATTCGAAAGGCAGACTCCCCGCTGATAAGATAGAGGAACTGTGCAGGATATTGAGAGAGTTCAATCGCATCATGAAGGGCTACCATGTGTCGGATTACAGAGCATACGGTACTTCCGCCATCAGAGAGACACGTAATACGAGGATATTGCTTGATCAGATAGAACAGCGTACAGGCATACATGTAGATGTGTTAAGCAATGCCGAACAGCGATTCATGGATTATAAGTCCGTGGCCAGTAAGGGCAATGATTTTATACGAACTATCGACAGTCCGACTGCCATAGTGGATATAGGCGGAGGCAGTATTCAGCTGTCACTGTTTGATAAAGATAAACTTGTAGTCACACAGAATATGAAACTGGGTGTGCTCAGACTTCAGGAGAGATT
>JAEEGL010489098.1_pt1 | contig 10260 bp, 9 predicted proteins | sample 9134231 | NCBI WGS metagenome assembly JAEEGL01 (sample SAMN16246548, study PRJNA631951) | gut metagenome | biome: gut microbiome; feature: rumen; material: fiber-attached | host: Bos | place: Iran: Karaj | collected 2018-10 | reverse complement strand
CGTGTTAAATCTCTTGGTTATAAAATTATTACTTATAAAGATTTAATGGCTGGAATAACTAGTAAATTTGAAACTACTTGTGTATCTGGTACTCATGGTAAAACAACTACATCTTTAATGATATCTGATATATTAAGTAAATCACTTGGTTGCTCACAATTTGTTGGTGATGGTAGTGGATTTGGTAATAAAAAGAGTAATTTATTAGTATTAGAAGCTTGTGAATACAATAAACATTTCCTATCATATTTTCCATATAATACAGTAATTACTAATATTGAATTAGATCATACCGAAACATATCCTACGATTAGTGATATGATAAAAGCTTTTCAAACGTTTGTTAGTCGAACTAGAAATCAAGTTATTATTTGTGGTGATGATGAAAATGCTTTAAAACTTAAAGTAGAAAATCCAATATACTATGGTTTTAATGATAATAATGATTTACAAATAAGAAATAAGATAGTTGAAAATAATAAAACTAAATTTGATGTATATTATCATAATGAATTATTTGATCATTATGAGGTAAATATGTTTGGTAATCATTTAGTATTAGATGCTGTTGGTGCAATTGGTGTAGCAATACTTTATGATGTTGATAAAAAGATTATTAAAGATGTCTTAGAAAACTTTGTTTTTGCTAAGAGAAGATTTAATGAAACTATTCTTGGTGATAATATTATTATTGATGATTATGCTCATCATCCAACAGAAATAAAAGTTACTTATGATTCTGCTCATGAAAAGTATCCAGATAAGAAAATAATAGCTATTTTTATGCCTAATACATATTCAAGAACAGAAGCTTTGTTTGATGACTTTGTTAAAGCTTTAAGTTTATATGATAAAGCTTATGTTACGGATATTAAGTGTGACCGAGAAAAACAAGAAGATTATCCAAATATAAATAGTGATAAACTAATAGAGAAGATTAAATCTTGTGAAAAGATTAGTTTAGAAGATATTGATAAATTAAAAGATTATCATAATACAGTTATATGTTTTATGAGTTGTGCTAATATTAGTCCATTAGTAGAAAAGACTAAAGAGATGTTTAAATAAAACATCTTTTTTTTATAGTGACAAGTAAGATTAATTAAATATAAATTACTAGTTTAAAATTATTAAATATGATATAATGATTTCGGTGATACATGTGCGTGTAATTATAAGTGCTGGGGGTACTGGTGGACATATTTATCCAGCTTTAAGTATTTTAAAAAAGATTCAAGAAAAAGATAAAGATAGTGAAGTGTTATATATTGGTACAACAGATCGTATGGAAGCTAGTATTGTACCTAAAATGGGTATACCATATGTTGGTGTTAATGTTATTGGTTTACATAAAGATTTAACTATTTTTAAAGCTGTTTTCTTATTTATAAAAGCTATTTTTAAATGTAAAAAAATAATTAAAGAATTTAAGCCTGATATTGTTATTGGTGTTGGTGGTTATATTACTGCACCAGTTATTTATAGTGCTAGAAAATTAGGTATTAAAACTGTTATTCATGAACAAAATAGTATACCTGGTAAGAGTAATACATTCTTACAAAAATATGTAGATAAGATATTTATATCACTTCCTGGTAGTAAAGAGTATTTCAAGGGTGATGTAGTATTAACTGGTAATCCTCGTAGTCAAGAAGCTTATTATGCCAAAGCAATGGATAAAAAAGAATTAGGATTTAATAAAGATAAAAAACTAGTTTTAATTGTTATGGGTAGTCTTGGTTCTACAACAGTAACTAATTCAATGTTAGATATAATACCTAAATTTAAAGATAAAGATTATGAAGTATTAATAGTATCTGGAAAGAATTATATTGATAAATATCCAAAAGATTTACCAGAAAATGTTAAAGTTATACCATACTTAGATAACATGGTTAATTTACTTAAAAATGTTGATGTTATGGTTACAAGAGCTGGAGCTAGTACAATCGCTGAAATACTTGCTATAGGACTTCCTAGTGTATTAGTACCTAGTCCATATGTTGCTAATAATCATCAATTATTTAATGCTAAAGAATTAGTTAATAATAACTGTGCATTATTATTAGAAGAGAAAGATTTAAATAGTGACAATTTACTTAAAAAGATTGATTTATTATTAACTAATAGTGTATTATACAAAGAGATGAGTGAAAATGCTAAAAAAATTGGTGTAATCTCTAGTTGTGATAAAATATATGAGGAGATAAAAAAAGTACTTGGAGGGTAAAATGCAAGATGCTATAAAAGAAATTATTTCTCTACATTTAGGTAAAGTATTAATAAATGAAAAATTAAGTAATTATACAACATATCGTGTTGGTGGTAAAGTAAGAGCTATTTGTTATCCTAATAAAGAAGAAGATCTTGTTAAATTAGTTAGTTTACTAAAAGAAAGAGGTATCAAACACTTTGTTTTAGGTAATGGTAGTAATGTTTTATTTAGTGATTTATTATATGATGGTATTATTATTAAATTAGATAATTTTAATAAAATAAATATTGAAGATAATATTATTACTGTAGGAGCAGGTTATCCATTAATTAAACTATCTAATGATGCTATGAGACATTCCCTAATAGGACTTGAATTTGCTAATGGTATCCCTGGTACTGTTGGTGGAGCAGTATTTATGAATGCTGGTGCTTATGGCGAAGATATGAGTAAAATAGTTGAAAGTGTTAGAGTACTTACTAGTGATTTAAAAATAAAAGAATTTACTAACAAACAAATGAAATTTTCATATCGAACTAGTATGTTACAAGAGCATCTAGACTATGTTATAATATCAGCTAAATTAAAATTAGCTAGTGGTAATAAAGAAGAAATAGAAGAAATTATGACAACAAGACGTGAACAAAGAAAAGCTTCACAACCTTTGAATTATCCATCAGCAGGTAGTGTATTTAGAAATCCTGAAGGTATGTATGCTGGTAAAATGATTGATGAAATGGGATTGAAAGGATATACTGTAGGACGTGCTAAAGTAAGTGAAAAACATGCTAATTTTATTATTAATATGGGTAATGCTAAAGCTAGTGATATAAAGAAAATAATTGATTTAATTAAACAAAAAGCTTTAATTAAATATGGGGTTAGATTACATGTTGAACAAAGATTAATAAATTGGGCTGGTGAAACTATTAATGAGAGCGAAAAAAAGAAAGTTTAATTACAAAAAGATAATTATTGTCTTGGCAATAATTCTTTTTGGTGTATTAATCTTTTTTTACTATCGTTCTATTAGAGTTAAAAATATATATGTGACAGGTAATAAATTAGTTAAAGAAAGTGAAATATTAGAAAATACTAATTTATTAGATTATCCATATTTATATCAAGTAAATGAAAAAGAAATAGTTGAATCTCTTAAAGATAATAAATTAATTAATAATGTTAAAATAAATAAATCATTATCTGGTAAAGTAGTTATTGAAATAAGTGAAAATAAAATACTTTATCAAGGAATAGATAATAGTTATATGTTATCTAATAAAGAAGATATTGAAATAGATGAAATATATGAAGGAATACCAACTTTAATTAATGATGCAGGTGAAATGGAAGAAAAATTAATTGAAAAAATGATGTTAATTGAAGATGATATTATGATTCATATATCAGAAATAGAATATAAACCAAATGATTTAGATAAAGAAAGATTTATGTTTTATATGTCTGATGGTAATTATGTTTATATAACACTAAATAAAATTAATTTAATTAATTCATATAATGAAATATATCCAACTTTAGAAGGTAAGAAAGGTATACTTTATCTAGATAGTGGTAATCACTTTGAAATAAAAGAAAAAAAGACAACTACTGAGTAGTTGTTTTTATTTATATATTATTATATAATATAATTAGATAATAGGTGGAATATGGGAAAATATCGTAAATTTGCTATAACTTTTAGTGTTATTGGTTTATTACTTATATTAACTGGTGTAACATATTCATTCTTTAACTATACAAAAACTGGTTTAGCTAATAATTTTAGAGTAGGTAATATATCTTTTAATACTAGTCAAAATGGTAATATTAATTTAACTAATGTATTTCCAATTAAAAGTAGTGAATTAGGTACTTATGTAGGTAATCATGATAGTGTTACTGTATCTATTACAGGTAATACTGATTATAGTGAAGGTATTGAGTATCTTGTTACAATTGATCAAGTAAATAGTAGAGTAAATGGTAAAAAAATACCAATGAGTTTTACTGCAGAAGTAAATAATGTTGGAACAATAAGTAATGATTATTTTAATGATCGTGGTGGTAATTCATCCATTTATACGCTATATGAAACTGGTAAAATACTTAATGGTAAATACTTGTTAGCCGGATTTATTAAAAGTGGTGAAACAATTAGTGGTAGTATAACAATAACAGCTTATGTCGATGCAGATAGAATAGCTATTTCTGATACATATTTAAATGGTGGAGATACATCAGTTGAATGGGTTAATGGAAGAACAGTATTTACAACTGATGAATGGAGAAGTTTCCAAGGAAATAATGCCTTAAGCTTTAAAATAAAAGTAGAAGCAAATGAAGGTATATGGGTAAGAGATATAAACGAAGATACTCCAAGTACATGTTTTACTACTTCTGGATTGACTACTATATATGAATATAATAGTAATAGAAATTCAACGGATATTAATAACTGTGTAACATATTTTACTAACAAAGGTTGGTCTGTTGATACAAATAATGGTGAAACATTAGAAGATTTTTGTGCAGGAACAGGAACAAGTTATTCAGCTGATATCCAAGGATATTTAGATAATGACTGGTTTTCATCAAGTGAAAAAGCTGCATTAGAAGGATATAATATAATTAATAATATTGGTAATACTGTTTTTATAGATGGCTATGATGAAAGTTGTGGACCTAATGTTGCTATTCCAGAAATAATTGATGTATATTCATATTCATACACAATTAGTAGTAATATATCACAAGAGCAAGCTCAAGAATGTTCTGATTTCCTTGGTGGAGAATTAGAATGGTCTTGTGATCATAGTAATAATGAAACACTAGAAGACTTATGTGCTAACACTGGAACTAATTGGGGTAGAACTTTACAAGATCTTGTAAATGATGATTTTGGTGAATACGAATTATCAAGACTTGCAGAAATAGGTATATTAACAAGTGAAGCTACTGCAACTACAGCTAACGTTAAAGAAATAAATATGAATGCATTTAGCAATATGAATATTAAAACATTAGTTTTACCGGAAGGATTAAAAAGAATAGGTTCATATGCCTTTAGAGATAATCAAATTGAAGAGGTAGTTATCCCGGATTCAGTAATAACTGATATTTGTGTTTCTCATATCTTTGATATGGGTGTTGATATTACTCAAGGAGGTAAAACTTATTCTTGTGGATGTATGGCAACTTACGTAAATGATAATGATACAGTTACAATCTCTGGATATGAAGAGACTTGTCCTAAGGACGTTGTAATTCCTAATAAAATTGATGGAAAAGTTGTTACAAAAATTGGCCTTAGTGCATTTAAGCAAAAAGGCATTACTAGTGTTGTGATACCGGATACAGTTACTGATATAGGTGATGATGCATTTAGATCTAATAATTTAACTAGTATTACGCTTCCAAGTAGTCTTACTACAATAGGAATGTGGGCTTTCGAATATAATCAAATAACTAGTCTTGTAATACCAGAAGGAGTAACAAATGTTAAGCAGGATGCTTTCTATTATAATAGAATAACAAGTTTAACTCTTCCAAGTACTTTAAGGTATATTGGGAATTATGCTTTTTCAAGTAATCAAATAACAGATTTAGTAATACCAGATGGGGTTAAAAGTATAAGTACAAGAGCTTTTTTTAATAATCCTCTTGAACGATTGACTATTCCTAGTTCAGTAACTTTAATTCAGTCTTACGATACATTTTCGTTAGATAATATTACTTATTTATCAACAGATGCTCCAAGTAGTTCTAATTTACATATTCCTGCTAATGGCTTAGATACTTTAATAATTGGAAGTAATGTTACAAACCTTCCTTATTGTGGATATCAAGAAAATGGTTGTTCAATTAATTCACTAGAAATATCATCAACTTACATTCTTACTAAAGATTATGCTTCTTATTCGACAAATCAAAATCCATTTGTAAATAGATGGAAAATTAATAATGTAAAAATTGGTAATAATATAACTAGATTAGGTAATAATGTATTTAGAAATAATACAATAACTAGTGTAACATTACCAAATACTCTTACAGAGATTGGTACTGGTACATTTGCAAATAATTCAATAACTAGTTTAAGTATACCGGGTAATATTACTACTATTGGAAGTGCTTCATTCTTAGACAATAGTATAAGTTCTTTAACAATATCTAATGGTGTAACCACTATTAGAAATGGTGCGTTTAGTTCAAATAATTTAACAACAGTATCACTTCCTAACAGCGTAAGAACTATCGAAAACTATGCTTTTTCAAGCAACGATATTTCTACTATAACAGTTGGAAATGGTGCTACATCAATAGGTGAATCGGCTTTTTTTAAATCATCATCTTCAGGATACGAAGGAAATCTTAACTTAACCAGTGTTACGATAGATAAAACTTGTTCAGTATTAAAAAATATGAGCGGTTATCCATTCATTGGAACAACTGATCAGGCAGGAACAACTATTTATGGTTCTTCGAATGAAGTATGTGATAGTTATTAATAAAAACAATATTTTATAATATTGTTTTTTATTGACATAATATATCTCCTGTGCTACCATATTTCACAAGGAGTTTTGGAAATGAAATTAGATATGTTTATTAATGATTTAAGAGATGTATATCAAAGTGAAGATAAAAAAGTATTGGAAGATTTAATATATTTTCTTGTAGATTTATATGAGAAGAATGAAACAGTTAAAAGACTTGTTGATGAAAATAAAAAAGAAGAGTTAATTAAAGCTTTAAATGAAGGCCTTGAAGTATATAAAAAACAATTTGGATCTTGTTCTGATATTCTTCTTAATTTATGTGAAAAAGAAGATTATAAAGCTATAACTAAATATTTGACTAGTGTATGTAATGAATTAGAAGATAATAGACTTAGTATAAAAGATCCAATATATAATGGAAAAATAAATATGTTAGTTGCTTTTTATAAAGATGTTTATGAACATAATTTTAAGGGTGTATTTGATTTTGCTAATACATGTAATCAATTTAAATTATTAAGTAATTTAATTCGTGAATCTATGGAAGAAGAAAATAAAAAAAGTAGATAGTTATCTACTTTTTTCTTTTTGTTCAAATATTTCCCATGTTTTATCAAAAGCAACTTTATCAATACCTGTTACTTTATTAGTATCGGGATCTTTTTTTAAAGTAGCTCCTTCATAAAGAAATTGATGAGCACCAATTCCCCAAGCATCTTTAATACAAGTTGGTATTTCAATTATTTCATGAAGTAAGTAAGCAGTTTTTTTACTTTTAACTTTAATAGCTTGATTATTTCCAAATTGAAATAGGGGAGTTGTTATTTCATAACCACTTTCTTCAATATTATCAAACATTATTGGTGTACCATTGCTATCTCTTGGAACATATTTATCTTTATCATTATTATAAAATATTGCTTCACCAGGATTAGTTATATAAGTTGATTCTATTAAACCATCCGAATTAATTGTATCTATTTTTTCATTACCTTTTGCTTTTAAAATAATTGTTTCTTTAGCTTTTCTACCAAGTTCACAATTAGTAAAATCAACACTATCAGTATCTAATACATGACATTCTATTCCTTCGGGACTAAGTATTATTTCATCTGTATATTTCATATTATTTCCTTTTTAATTCATAATATAATTTAATATTATCTTTTTTTATTAACTTAAAATTTAGTTTTTCTAATACTTTTATAGAACTAATATTATCTTTAATAGTATCTGCTACTATTCTATCAATATTTAATTCCTTAAAAGTATTTTTTATTATTTCACTACATGCTTCAGTACAATAACCTTTATTCGTATAATCATAATCAAATATATAAGATAAAGTAGCAATATTATTATTGATATTTAATCCTACAAAACCAATAGGGGTATTGTTTAAGAATACGGTTAATGAATTATTATTTATCTTTTTCTTTAATAAAACCATTCTTTCATCTTTATTATTTTCTTTTATTCCACCTAAAAATCTTTGTGTTTCTTCTTGTTTATCTATTTTAAGTAATAAATCAATGTCTTCTATTTTAGTTTTATCAATTATTAATCTATTTGTTTTTATTGGTAGTTTCATCATATTCTCTATACCTTAAATCAGGAGAAATAATCGTACTATTTTCTGTATCAATTATAAATTCTGGTTTATTTATTATATATAAATCATCGATAGGAAAATACATTTTTCTTAATTCATATATTACATCTTCATATCCATCCATTAATGATTTAAATTCTTTTTTCCAACGATAAATAGGGTTTGTTCCTAAGGCAATACCTACTTTAAATGGTTCATAAACTTTACCTTTAAATGATAATAAACTATTTAATAAATCACTACATCTTTTACAAATAAGGTTACCATTATCTTCTATATATTCATCATTTCTTATAACTACTGGATTAATATGAGAAGCAAAACCAAATCCATTACCATAAGCAAATATACTAATACAACATTGTAAGTTTTCTACATATAATAATGGTTTATCTTTGGTAGCTAATCGATATTCATGCATTGGTACATGATTAATTTTATCGATATTTAAATTATCAATATTAAATCCGTAACTAAGTAAAGTACGTTTAATTAAGTCTTTATCGTATACCATTATTTACTTCCTTTAGATTGTTTTTCTTTTATATCTTCTAATATGTTTTTTCTTAATGAATCGACATCTAATATTGTATTTATATTATCAATTTCTTCTAAATTAGTTAATAGACTACTAATTTCTTCATAAGCTTCTTCATCAGATAAATCAAGATTACCAAAACTAAATTTTTCTAATTTATTATAATACTTATTATAATATGTATCACCAGTAAATGTATGTTTAGCAGAATAATAATTATAATCATTTTTATCAGGTTTAAATGTTATACTTTTATCAATTGTATAAAAGTCACCTAATCTATCTGATGTAGTACGAAGACTTTTTAAAATATTTTCTTTTTCTTCTTCATCTAAGTCTTTTATTGTTCTTTCATTTATAATTATTGTTCTATCAGTAAATAGAATATTATATAAATGATTGTTATTATTTATTATAAAATATGTACCTTTATTTACCATTTGTCTATCATTATTCCAAAAAACTGCGGCATGAATTGAATCTAATACGCTATTTTCTTTATTTGAATTTGATTCACTACAAAATTCGCTTATTGAGATATAATCAGTTATTTCTACTTTATAAATATCATTTTGTTTTGAAATAAATATATGATTTTCTTTTGGTTCATCTTTTACTTCGTGTTCTATTTTTTTTGGCGTTTCATTTTGTTTTTTATTTCTTAATCTTTCTAATAATTCTTTTAACATAAATTTCTCCCTAAGTAAATTATAACATATGTTTTTTAAATAAAAAAACTAATTCAGATGAATTAGTTATTTACTATGGTAGCGAGAGGGGGGGTCGAACCCTCGACCTATCGGGTATGAACCGATCGCTCTAGCCAACTGAGCTATCTCGCCATGACTAGATAATATTACCATATATTTATTAATAATACAAGTTTTTTTTAAAAAAATGTATACTTTACTATTGTTTGTTGTTTTATAACATTAGCTTTGTTATAATAACTAATTAATAGGAGTTAATATGGAGAAGATGGATTGGGAAGATGATTTTGAATCTATTAAAAGAGATTATAATGCGTTTTTAGATAATTATATTTCTTTATCTGAAGTATTAAACTTCTATGATATTTTAGAAATAGATAAGTTATTTGAATATCTTTTAAAAAATGGATATATTGGTAGTAAAAATTTTGAACTAAAAAACGTACCACTTTTAGAAAACAAAGAAATATTAGGTGCTAATACTTTTGCTGATGGTATATGTCGTCATAAATCATGTATGTTAAATGATATATACCAAAAACTTAATTATGATTCAACAATAGTATTAGGATGTTTTAATAAAAGTAAGATAAAACCATTTAAATCTATTATTACTGATCCAACTATTAAAAAGGAAGTTGGCGAAATAGAATTTAATGATATAAAATATTGTGTAGTTAAAT
>JAEEGL016914114.1_pt1 | contig 10261 bp, 6 predicted proteins | sample 9134231 | NCBI WGS metagenome assembly JAEEGL01 (sample SAMN16246548, study PRJNA631951) | gut metagenome | biome: gut microbiome; feature: rumen; material: fiber-attached | host: Bos | place: Iran: Karaj | collected 2018-10 | reverse complement strand
GCCACCGACGACCTTGGACACCGCGACACCGCAACGGTCGACATCATAATTGACAACGAAGGTGGCGACGATCCTGACCCACGCCCCATAGGTGTCGACCGAGCCGATAGTAGAAAGCTCAAGGTATATCCAAATCCAGCCAACGACCGCCTGACTGTAGAAGTCGAAGGTCTAAAACATGCCGAACTCTATTCCGCCGACGGCCAGATGGCGCTCGGAGCCGACGGCACCGACCGTCTGACGTTTGACACATCGGAACTCGCCGCCGGAGTGTACACCTTGCGCGTCAACACCGCGAAAGGCGAACTCTCGCGCAAGGTAATCATCGAATAATAATTAACAAACGCAATACACAACATGAAAAAGACAGCAAGAATCTTTTGCTTTGTGGCAGCCCTGCTTCTTGTGGGCGGTAGCGCCATGGCACAGAAGTACGAGTACAAGACCTTCGACAACGACCCGTTAGGCGTGCGCGAGTACACCCTCGGCAACGGTCTCAAGGTGTTCATGAGTGTCTACAAGGACGCTCCGCGCATCCAGACCTACATCGCAGTGCGTGCAGGCTCGAAGAACGACCCCAGCGAGACCACCGGCCTCGCCCACTACCTCGAGCACATGCTCTTCAAGGGCAGCCAGCAGCTGGGCACCACCGACTGGGCCCGCGAGAAAGTGGAGCTCGACAAGATTGAGCAACTCTACGAGGTGTACCGCAAGACCACCAACGAGGCCGCCCGCGCTGCCATCTACCACCAGATTGACTCCATCAGCTATGTGGCTTCAACTATTGCTATCGCCAACGAGTACGACAAGTCGATGACCGCCATCGGCAGCGAGGGCACCAACGCCTTCACCTCTAACGACTACACCATGTACGTGGAGAACATCCCCGCTAACCAACTCGAGACATGGGCCAAGGTCGAAGCCGACCGCTTCCCCAACCTGGTGCTGCGCCTGTTCCACACCGAGTTGGAAGCCGTCTACGAGGAGAAGAACATTAGCCTGGCACAGGACAACCGCCGCGTCAACGAAGAGATGATGCGCGCCCTTTTCCCCCACCACCCCTACGGCACCCAGACCACCCTCGGCACCATCGAGCACCTAAAGAACCCCTCGATGACCAATATCTACCGCTTCCATCACACCTACTATGTGCCCAACAACATGTGCATAGCCATGGCCGGCGACTTCAACCCCGACGAGGCCATCAAGATTATCGACAAATACTTCGGCAGCTGGGTTCCCGGCAACGTGCCTGAGTTCCGCAAGGTGAAGGAAGAGCCCATTACCTCGCCCATCATCCGTCTCGTCAACGGTCAAGACCCCGAGAGTCTCACTATCGCCTTCCGCATCGAGGAGGGTAACGGCAGCCGCGACGCTCTGCTAGCCGAGGCTATGGAGTATGTGCTCAACAACGGCTCGTGCGGTCTCATCGACCTCAACCTCAACCAAAAACAGCTCTGCCTCGGCGCATATGCCGGCACCTATACTCTCAACGACTACTCCGCATTCATGCTCGGCGGCCGTCCCACACAGGGTCAGACCCTCGGCCAGCTGCGCGACCTCCTGCTTGAGCAGGTCGACCTGCTGAAGGCCGGAGAGTTTGACGTAGACCTCATCAAGGCCGGCATCAACCAGTTGAAACTCCAGATAATGAAGCAGGCCGAGAGCAACAACAGCCGCGCCAGCCAGATGGCCTATGCTTTCGTGCAGCATCAGACCTGGGATCAGGTGTGCAAGGAGATTGACGAACTCTCCAAGATAACCAAACAAGATATCGTAGACTTCGCCAACCGTATCTGCAAGGACAACAACTACGTCATCGTCTTCAAGCATCAGGACACTCCCGACCCCGTGACCAAGGTTGTCAAACCCGCCATCACCCCCATCAGCGTAAGCCGCGACAACGAGAGCGCCTTCCTGGCTCAGGTTAAAGCCGATGCCGCCAAGGCCAAGCCCATTCAGCCCGTCTTCGTCAACTTCAAGAAAGACCTCCAGAAGGGCAAGACCGCCAACGGCAGCGAGGTACTCTATGTGAAGAACGTGGAGAACGGCACCTTCAACCTGCAGTACCGCTTCGAGTTCGGTAGCTCGGTCGACAAAACCATCGCTATGGCCGCCAACCTGATGGAATACCTCAACACCGACAAGTACACCGCCGAACAACTTCAGGTAGAGTACTACAAGATGGCCTGCAGCTACAACGTCCGTGTTGGCGACGAGAGCATCACCGTGGGTGTCAGCGGTCTGGCCGAGAACATGGAGAAAGCCATGACCCTGCTCGAAGAGGTGATGGCCACCTGCCAGCCCAATGACGAGGCCCTCCAGACCCTCGTCGAGCGCCTCATCAAGAGCCGCACCGACAACAAGACCAACCAGCGTGCCGCCTTCCGCGCCCTCAACACCTACGGCATCTACGGCGAGGACTACGTCAAAGCAACCACCGAGAGCGACGCCCAGTTGCGTGCCTACACCGCCAAGCAGCTCACTGATGCCCTGCACGGCCTCTTCCAATACAAGCACCGCGTGCTCTACTACGGCCCGCTGAGCCTCAAGGAGGCCACCGCCGCCATCGACCGCATCCACAAGGTGAAACCCACCAAGGAGGTGCCCGCCAACAAGGTGTTCCAACCCCAGGCCACCAACGAGAACGAGGTGCTCTTCGTCAACTACAACGCCAAGAACATCTACCTCACCGAGTACTTCCGCGGTTCTGAAATCAATACCCCGCTGATGCCGAAAGTCAACCTCTTCAACGAGTATTTCGGCGGCTCAATGAACGCCATCGTCTTCCAGGAGATGCGCGAGAAGCGCAGCCTCGCCTACAGCGCCAGCAGCTACTACACCAATACTGGCAAGAAAGACGGCTACTTCTACAACAGCGCCAACGTCATCACCCAGACCGACAAACTCTTCGATGCCCTCGATGCCTACGAGGAGCTTTTCAACGACATGCCCGAAGCCGAGGCCAACTTCAAGCTGGCGCAGGATGCCCTGCTGGCTGGCACCCGTACCGCTCGCACCACCAAGTTCGGCATCATCAGCACCTACCTGCAGTGCGAGAAGATGGGCTGGAAGGAGCCCCTGCGCAAGCAGAACTTCGCCGCCTACCAGAAGATGACCATGAACGACCTTACCAGCTTCCAGAAGCAGTACATCAAAGGCCAAAAGAAGCGTTACCTCGTGCTCGGCAAGGAGAGCGAGATTGACTTCGACCGCCTCGCCAAGTTCGGTAAAGTGAAGAAACTCACCCTCGACGAGATCTTCGGCTACTAAGAATTGCCGACAAAAAGACGGGGCATCAAGTTTGATGCCCCGTCTTTTTATTCTACTACAATCTCGTATACTTTGCCTTCAATATCAGAAGCATTGTAGGGGATAAGACCTTGCAAATAGACCTCCGGGGGCCACCATTCGGAGTAGTGGTACTCCTGTGTGACGATGCACAGCATCTGGTTGTTGGGGATAGCTGTATAGCTGTCATTCATATAGCCCACCACACGCATATGCCGTGGGTCGGGGCCTATGCGCCATATAATCTCCTTGGGACGCCATTCAATCTCATAATAGTAGACATCCTCATCAAAAATGCTGTCGGGGATGGGGGTCTTGGTCGTAAGCGCTTTGTAGGTATCGTACCACCGCATTGCCTCGTAGTGTTGGCCAAGATATGAAATATCAGTGATACCCGAGGCAAACTTCTTTGGGTCACGGCAGGCGAGATCCCAGTTGGTGCAACAGAACATCACATCGTTGTTCTCTCTTCCATTCTCCACTTTCTTTTCTTTCTGACGCTTGGAATAATAACCGGGAGTCCAGTAGCGGGAGGCTTTTACAATCTCGATATCTATCTCCGAGTATTTGTCCTCCGGATGCCAGTTGGGAGGGTCGCTCTCGTCATTCTTGTCAAGATAGCCATGAGGACTTGGACGACGCAGATTCCACTGACCGTCGTCCTGATATATTAGCCAGAAGGCATAGGTCAGACCGTTCCATACATTGTCGGCGTTGAGCATCGAGGGGAATTTTATCTTGCCACGATAGCGGCCATAGGTGAAACCCACACGGGTTTTTACGCCAGTAGACTCTTTCTTGGGGTGTTGCAGGCCTGCATTGCCTGGATTGACAATTGAGATATAGTCTCCCGAAGGCGACGGATAGACGGTGGAACCGGGATAGTCGGTAATCTGAGGATAGTCGTATAGCAGCTGTGTGCTATCGTACCGCATGGCGGCTGCGTCATAGTCGGCCTGGGAATAACTGTCGATATCCTGCACCAGCGGTATGTTGCGCAGGGTGTACTGCTGACTTATGGCGGGGAAGAACTGCTGATAAAGTGCCTTGCGGTAGAGCAGGCTGTCGCTGCCTACACGGCCAAACTCCTCGTTCTTTCCCCTATATGCCCTGCGGATCTGTGTCTCGTCGACAAACACGCCCTGCTGAGGAGTGAGAATGGCACGTGTGCGCAACACCTTGCTGCCCTTCAACAGACTGATATGACGGCTCCCGTGGACGGCAAACCAACTGTAAGGATTGACGTAATGACTGTCGGCATCGGTAAGGTTGACATGCTGTATGTAGTCGGGTATCTGGCACAACCCCTCCTCATCACACACCACCAGCAGGAACGAATAGCAGCCTGTGCGGGGATTGCGCTTCCAGCGGTGGTTGACCTCACCCGACGAATGGCGTCTCTCGTTGAGCACCCAGCGGGTGTCGAGGAAGAGCTGTTCCTCAAGGGTGCGGTTGTTCTGTGGCGCCGCCACCTGACTAACATATCGGAACCAGTGAGTGTCAGCCCTTATCTCACGTTCTATGGCCTGCAGTGATTCCTGACTGCAATTGTAGTGGTCAAGGTCTACACCATAGTATTTCCTCTCATCACGTGGATTGCCGACAATACGGAAAGAGTCGAGGATATGCCCGTCGATGGGCACCGGCTTGAAGCCGACAGACACATCCTCCCACGAGCCATAGAAGTTCTCACTGCTGAGCGAGTCAGCTTCGTCAAACTTATAACTCTCGTTCTGATAATAGATTTTATAGTACAGCTGACGGTCAGCCAAAGTGTCAAAAGCGAACTGGAAGTATCCGCCCTTGGCTGGAAGTACGATTCCTTCCAACACAGCATCCTCGAGATCCATGTCGAGACTCACCGTATCACCTTCGTAGTTTGCCATCGGGTCGAAATAGCGCACCTTATTGGGGGTACAGGCCGAAAGAAACATGAAGCAAAAAACTAAGGGGATATATCTTTTCATGGTTAATAATTTAGCTGTTCGAAAAATTCTTCGGGACGCGTATGGATAAGGTAATTGGCATCGTTGAGCATTGCCTGCTCGACAGATATGCCGTCGGCAGCAGCCTTTCGCTGCACATACTGCATCCAATGCTCGTCGGCGCGGATACGGGCACATATATCGTCGCGCACAGCCTGACGCTCCTCATCCGTAGTGGTGAATGCGAGCAGGGCGTCGACAATAAAACCGTTGCCCAGGTCATAGAGTTGTCCACTGCAATATGAGAGCATCACATAGTCGGCATCTGTAAGTTCCCGTACCAGGTCATACTCGGCAACATTGTGATGCACAGAGTCGAAATAGACAGTGTTATTGTAGAACCAGTAATGGGTGAACCTGAACAGTGAGTCGAGTGGGAAATTGTATTTTATGTTCCAGAAGTAAGAATCACCGATGACAATAAGGCCCGGCTTTGACGCAGCGGTGTCCGGCGACAACGAAACGTCGACATATTGGCAACGCGGCTGACGCGGTGTAACGACAAGATTCAAGAGGCTGCCGAGGTCATTGTCTGGCTCACGGGTGCGGTCATAGTATGGCTCCCCGATAGACACCTGACGTATCGTTGGTCCCCCTATATACTGCATGTATCGCATAATAGAGTCGAAAGCATAGGTGGATGCTATATTTGTCCAATGGTTGCCCTGTGAGGGCATGAGGGCGTATGGCACAGAATCCTTTATCTGCAAGAACCATCCAAGAACATCAATATAATCTACTCCGTAGCGGTCAAAGAGCGGCAAATATCCTGGATATGCCCGCGGACCGGGAGTGCGGGTCATGGTGTCTTGTGGCGGAAGGTGCTCGGGATAGAGTATGTCCTTGCCGGGCGAGATAGCCACAAAGAGGTAGGTACCCCTCTCGTGCAGAATGCTCTGCAGCCTCGCAAGCCGTCGGGCCTCAAGGTCGAACATGTCGTTTAGCTGCTGCGGGTCGTCTGTATATTTATACATGCGACTCTCGTAGTAGTCTTCAACGAAGTAACGCTCGTAGATGTAACCGTCGCTGCCAAACAGCAGGTCGTGGTTCTGCGTTTTATGGTAGCAGGTATAGAGGTATTGGTTATAGAGTCTTATCGCCGACTCACGGAAGCCGAAACAACTCTTGAGATGCTCGTCCATCTGCCGCTGCCAACTGCCGTCGGCCCACAAGTGGAACGTCAAATCGGTACGCTCAACTTCCGCCACGGCACCTTTCAAGGTCAATGGTATTGGATGCCACTTACCCTGCACGGCTGTCAGCAGTAGCAGTACCATAGTGACTATGCAGAGTATGCGCGGAATCTTGTTCATGGGTCAGAATCGGAAATAGATGAAGGGACTGAAATCAGTGGCCGTAAGGGCTCCAAGACAGAAGAAGAACAGCAGGCACGCCACAGCCCATACCACAATATGCTGCTTGGGTCGGTAGTCAGTATAGAAAGCCCACTGCTGTATCTTGCGACCAACGGGCACAAGCGTAAAGAAAGCGAAGAGCAGCGCCACAATCAACGTCGCCATGAACTGGCTGTCGACCACAACACGGCCGAGTCCTGCAAAGTCGAAAGCGAAGAGGCGGCCGATGAAAGTGCAACACTGACCAAGATCTTCTATGCGGAAGAACGCCCAGCCCACCATGACAACAACAAAGGTCACTGGCACACGTAGCCACCGCAGCCGCTGCGTCTTGTTAAGGCCTGTCATACGTTCGACTACAAGGAACAGACCATGGTAGGCGCCCCAGATGACGAAGTTCCAACCGGCACCGTGCCACAAGCCACTGAGCAGGAACACCACCCATAGGTTGAAGTATGTGCGCCATATCCCGTGACGGTTGCCGCCGAGGGGTATATACAGGTAGCTGCGCATGAAGGTGCCTAGGGTGATATGCCAGCGGCGCCAAAACTCCGTCACCGACGACGACACGTATGGGTTGTCGAAGTTCTCGGGGAACCTAAAGCCCATGATACGCCCCAGTCCTATTGCCATGTCGCTATAGCCCGAGAAGTCGAAATAGAGCTGCATGGTGTATGCCGCCAGGGTTACCCACGCCGTCCCCGTATCGAGTGCCGCCAAGTCGCCGCCAAGTACAACATCCACCGTGCGGCCGATAACATCTGCTACAAGCACCTTCTTCGAGAGGCCTATCACGAAGCGGTAGAAGCCCTGCAGGCATTCGTCCCACCGCAACTTGCGGCGGGCTGCAATCTGGTCGGCAATCTCGTTGTAGCGAACTATGGGACCCGCTATCAGTTGCGGAAACATAACGATATACACCATATAGTCCGTCAGCTTTCGCATGGGCGCATTGACACCGCGGTAGACATCCACCACGTATGTCACCGACTGGAAGGTAAAGAAACTGATGCCTATGGGCAACAGCACCCTGGTCCACGTCATGGTACCCAGACCCAACGACGCAAACACGGCATTGACGTTATCCACAAAGAAGTTGGCATACTTGAAATAGGCCAGCAGTCCTAGACTCACCACCAGCGCCGCAGCGCACCACCAGCGCTTGGCTTTGGTGCTCCGAGCCTTGTTCATGGCGCGCACGATGTAGAAGTTGAGTACCGTGGAAGCCAACAGCACAAGCACAAACTCCGGAGCCCCCCAGGCATAGAACAGAACCGATGCCAGCAGCAGCACACCGTTGCGCCACTTCGCAGGCACAAGGAAATAGACCAACAGGAAAGCAGGCAAGAAAACTAGCAGGAATATGTGACTGCTGAATACCACTTACTGTCTGCGTTTATCCAACTTACCAATCTTGACATTCCGCCAGTCGACCAAACAGGCGGCAGCCATCAGCACACCCATCACGGTGATAGCGATTATACGATAGGTAAACCAATAGTGCAGCCATGAATGCTCGGAAATGGCCATAAACCACACCATCGGCGCCAAAGCAACCACAAGACACAGCACGGCTTGCCTCCACCTGCGGCTGTCGAAATAATGCACCACGAAGAGTATCAGTACCACCAATGCTATAGCGGCATATAGCCACGGTACGAGCTCTACATTGCGCACCAAGGCGCCCCAACGGCTCGTTTCGCCCACCGACGCACGCACCATCGCTTGGTCGGTGGCATCGGCGAAAACATTGGCCGACGTAGTCATGGTCGCCACCAGCCACTTGGCCGCCCATGTGGCGGCATAGCCCACGGCCCACAACGCCGACGTTACGGCGAAGTGCTGCACCGACTTGCCCTCGTTCTTGCGCTTCATGGCGAGCCACACCAGCATAGGTATGCCCCACGAGAGTAGCGGACAGGTCAAAAGGTCGAAGTAAGCCGTCAGCGAACCTAAGATAAAGAATAGCCGGGCCATCCTGCAGTTGTCGTCCCCATGATACAGCACCACCAGCGTGCCCGTCAAAGCAAGCACGAGCATCGGCAGGAACTGTATGGAGAACTGCATCATGAAGACGTTAACCGAAAGCATGGCCAACATATATACCGCCGCCGCCCAGGCTCCCATTCGGCGCAACAAGGCAACCAACACCCACAGCAGCAGCATAGATGACAGAATATAGAAGAATGTGCGCAGCACCACATAGTCGTCCACCGTCAGCAGCAGGCGCATCAGGAATGTGCTGCCATGCCAGTAACGCGGATAATTGACAACATGCAGCGACCCGTCGCCTTCCGACAACAGCCGCAGGTTCTCGCATTGGTCATGATCCAATTCCATACGCGGCACCAACATCACCCGCTCCCACACGTTCATATCCGACCGCCCGTTGCACATCGCCTGATTGACGATAAGGGCATCGGTGAAGTTGTCCATGAAATAGGCAGGCTTATAGAGGAAAGCAAACCAGAAGTCGGCCTTCAAGTCGGTAGCTTCAAGCGTCTGTTCCACATGCCGCTCCACGGGCTTCGAGGGCAGCAGCGTCACGGCGACGGCAAACAGCAGGTAGGCGGCAATCAACCCCACAAAAAGCACCAGATATCTCAGCACCTGCTTCATACCGTTCACTTGCTTCTGTTGTCGAAATCTATTACCCGCAACTCAAAATTCTTGCGGTCTTTGGTCACTATCACGTCGAGGCACAAACCCACGGCCACCGACAGCAATGCCGCCAGCAGCAGGAACATGGAGACGATTAGCGTAGGGAAGCGTGGCACAAGACCCGTCTGGAAGTATTCCACCAACACCGGCACCAGCATGGCTGTTCCTATCAATGCCAGCACCGCAGCCACCCATCCGAAGAAGCGCATGGGGCAGTATTCTTTGAAGAGGGTTACTATGGTACGAATCACCTTCCAGCCGTCCTTGAAGGTGTTGAGTTTCGAGACGCTGCCCTCAGGCCTGTCGCGGTAGTCGATCGGTATCTCGCAAATGCTGAAGCGCTTGTCCAGAGCATGTATGGTCATCTCTGTCTCCACCTCAAACTGGCCTGTCATCACAGGAAATAGTTTCACGAAGCGGCGGCTGAAAGCCCTGTATCCAGTCATAATGTCCTTCACGGGTATATGCCACAGGTGGTTGATAAGCGCCCGCACCAGGCGGTTGCCCGAGTTGTGGAAGGGGCGCTTGTTCTGCTGGAAGTAGGTCGACGACAGGCGGTCGCCAATCACCATGTCGACAGCCTTGTCGCACACGGCCTCCACCATCTGCGGTGCAGCCTCGGCAGGGTAGGTGTCGTCGCCGTCAATCATCACGTAGCACTCGGCATCCACTTCGCGGAACATGCGTCTTATGACGTTGCCCTTGCCCTGCTGCCGCTCACGGCGCACCACGGCACCGGCAGCCTCCGCCGCCTCAGCGGTGCCGTCGGTCGAGTTGTTATCGTACACATACACCGTGGCCTCGGGCAACACACGGCGGAAGTCACCCACCACCTTGCCGATGGTCGTGGCTTCGTTCCAGCAGGGTATCAGCACGGCTATCTTGTCCATCACATCACCTCCTTTATCGTTTGTGTCTGTCCGTTGATGGTTATCGTGTCGCCAACCTTTTTACCCTTCAAGGCGATAT
>JAEEGL016715493.1_pt1 | contig 10261 bp, 9 predicted proteins | sample 9134231 | NCBI WGS metagenome assembly JAEEGL01 (sample SAMN16246548, study PRJNA631951) | gut metagenome | biome: gut microbiome; feature: rumen; material: fiber-attached | host: Bos | place: Iran: Karaj | collected 2018-10 | reverse complement strand
GGTCGTTAAGGAAACTCATCCCGAGATCCTCATCGACGGCGAAATGCAGTTCGACGCAGCTGTTTCCGAAACAGTTGGTCAGCTGAAGTTCCCCGGCTCCCCTGTAGCAGGACATGCCACCACCTTTATCTTCCCTAACATCGAAGCAGGAAACATCGGCTACAAGATCGCTCAGCGTCTTGGCGGATATGCTGCTTACGGTCCTATCCTTCTTGGACTCAACGCTCCCATCAATGACCTTTCCAGAGGTTGCGATGCTGACGAAGTTTACAAGATGGCAATCGTTACAGCTGCTCTGTAAAGATAATACCGATAAAGACAGACTTCACGAAGCCGTTCCGTTCACCGGAACGGCTTCTTCTTTTGAGATCCTGCAGGAAGGATTTTTTGGTTTAACTATTATTTGCCTCATGATATAATAGAAGCGTTAATGAAGATATGAGACAAACGGAGCAGTAAATATGTACAGAATAGATATAAATTCCGACATAGGAGAGCTGGAAGGCGAAGAGAGCAGAGCCAGGGACAGAGAAATCATGAAGTTCGTCACTTCGGTGAATCTCGCCTGCGGTTATCATGCCGGAAGCAAAGAGATAATGGTCAGGACGCTTGACAGTGCTAAGGAACTGGGAGTGGCGGTAGGCGCGCATCCCGGCTTCCCTGACCGTGAAAATTTCGGAAGGACGAATATGGTCATGAGTCCCGATGAAGTAAAGAAGATAGTAAAGGACCAGATCATGATCCTTAAGGAACTTGCGGATGAGAGAGGGATCAGGCTTCAGCACGTGAAGCCTCACGGAGCGCTTTATAACATGTCTGCTAAGGATCCTGCTATGGCTATGGCCATCGCGGAGGCTATTTCAGAGGCGGACTGCGGTCTGCTGTTCATGGGATTGAGCGGCAGCGAGCATATCAAAGCAGCAAATAAGATCGGTCTGGGATCCATAAGTGAAGTTTTCGGAGACAGGGCATACATGGAAGACGGATCTCTGGTACCGAGAAGTATGGAAGGTGCCGTGATCCACGATCCGGAGCTTGTGATAAGAAGAGTCCTCCGCATGTCAAAAGAGGGCATGGTAACCAGCATAGATGGTAATGAGATCGCAATAAAGGCTGATTCCATCTGCGTTCACGGCGATACGCCGGAGGCGGTGGAATTTGTTTCAAAAATACGTGCGGCGCTTGAAAATGAGGGGGCGGAAGTTCTTTGCCCGGGAATAAAGAAATGAACAGACCTAAGATCCGACCCGCCGGAGACAGTGCCGTAATGGTGACCTTTGGAGAACGGATAGACAAAGAAATAAACGATCGTGTTAGAGCTTTTGATGAGGCTTTGGCAGGTTCTGCGATAGATGGTATAGTTGAGACCGTGCCATCATACTCAGCATGCCTGGTTTACTATGATCCTTTGATCAGGAGTTTCGACGAAATCAAAGCCTGTCTTGAAGAAATGATCTCCGGAATGGATGAGGCATCTGTGAAAGCCGGGGCACTCATTGAGATACCTGTAGTCTACGGAGGCGAGTACGGACCGGATCTCATGGATGTGGCAGAACATGCCGGCCTAACAGAGGATGAGGTAATAGAGATACATACTTCAAAGGAATATCCCGTGTACATGCTTGGATTTACTCCGGGATTCCCATACCTTGGCGGAATGGACGAGAGGATCGCATGCCCCAGATTAGAGAAGCCCAGAGTTTCGATCCCGGCTGGCTCGGTAGGTATAGCAGGCACACAGACAGGAGTTTATCCTTCTGAGTCTCCCGGAGGCTGGAGGATAATCGGAAGGACGCCTCTTAAACTGTACGATCGTTTAAGAGAAAGACCGGTCCTGCTTGAGCCGGGAATGAGGATAAGATTCGTCAGGATCAGTGAGGAGGATGCCACATGGGAGTAAAGATAATAAACCCAGGAGCTCTGCTCACAGTTCAGGACGGTGGCAGGAGAGGATATCAGAGATACGGCATATCAGAGTCAGGTGCTGCTGACAGGGAGTCCATGGCGATCGCCAATATCATTGTCGGAAACAGCATGGATGAAGCTGTGCTGGAAGCAGCACTGATGGGACCTATGATCGAATTCACATCAGATGGGATCATTGCGCTGACCGGTGCGGATATGAGCCCTGAAATCAACGGTTCCGGATGTGAAATGTATCGCGCTTTGAAAGTCATGAAGGGAGACGTTTTGTCCTTCAAAGGCCTCAAAAATGGCCTTAGAACGTACATCGCCTTTGCCGGAGGATTGAAGGTCGTAAGTGAAGTTGGCTCTGCGTCTACGGATATCAGGGCAGGACTTGGAGGACTCGAAGGCAGGGCGCTCAGATCAGGCGACGAGATATCTTTTAAGGATGAAGAAGCCTGCTTGGAAAATATAGGAGGCAGAGCGATCGGAAGAGACAGGGAGCTGAACGGAGTCTATGAACTGAGAGTCGTTTTGGGACCTGAAGAGGACAGATTCACCGAAAAGGGGAAGAGGACATTCTTTGGTTCTGAGTATGTAGTCGACGCATCTTCAGACAGGATGGGCGTAAGACTGAATGGCGAGAAGATAGAGCATTCCAACGGCGCTGACATCATATCGAATGGTATTCCCTTCGGAGGCATCCAGGTGGCGGATAATGGACAGCCCATGATCATGCTTTCGGACAGGCAGACCACCGGAGGATATACCAAGATCGGCTGCGTTGCTTCTGTGGATATTCCGCTTATAGCTCAGGCTGCTGCAGGCGACAGGATCAGATTCAGCGAGATAAGTGTCGACGAGGCTCAGGAACTCATGAAAGAACGTGACAGGTATTATGAGAAACTGAAAACAGATCTGGATAGCAGTGAAAAAGACGCTCCGGGACCTTCACAGAGATATCGTGTCATGGTTAACGGAAGACCGTTTATACTAGAAGTAGAAAGTAAATAATAAATGCCGGGGACAGCCCCGGCATTTGCAGTTTATAAGGATTTTAGATAGAAGCAGTTTACATCACGGCATGAGCTTGTCATAATCGATGCCCAAAACGTCGTGGAGAGCCTTTATCTCATGAGGATAGACCTGACGCTTACCGGTCTCTATGCTGCTGATCTCGCTTCGCTTGATCTCACAGCCGCTTTTGGTCAGTTGATCAGAAAGCTCCTGCTGTGTAAGTTTGCAGGACAATCTGAGTGAACGAAGGTTTTTACCGAATTTTACGTCATAGTCTGTAGCCATTTTTAACTCCTTATCTTTAAACCAGTCATGAGCGTTCTGGTCCTCTTTTGAAAGTGAGGATATATGAACGCATATTTTAATTTTAATAATTATACATTCGCATGATTAAAAATGCAAGCGCTTTTTCACAAAATTCTCCCGAAAAATATATATTTTTGAGATATATTGCTGAATACATTTTTGTAAATATATGATACAATTATATACGCTGGTGAGATTCCTATTTCACCGGTACATATTTATTTTTAGAAGGGAAATTTGATCAGATCTTGAAAAGATTCAAAGGCGACATAATTCTCATAATCGCTGCTTTCGTTTACGGAAGTGGCCTGGTGGCCCAGTCCGAAGGCAATTCCCTGGGACCTTGGACATTCTCAGCCACAAGATTCCTGCTGGGTTCACTGGTCCTTTTGCCTATAGCGCTCTTTGTCAGAAGCAAAAAATCACCTGAGGAGAAGAAGAAGGAGCTTACGGTAAAGGAGATGCTCCCTGGCGTACTGATCGTTGCGGCAGACTTGGTGCTGATGGTGATATGCCAGCAATACGGCCTGATATATACAACGGTCGGTAAAGCGGGCTTCATTACAAGCCTCTACGTTATCGGAGTACCGTTCGCAGGACTTATCTTCCTCAGAAGAAAGATAAAGAAAAGAATATGGATAGCTGCGATCATTTCGGTAATAGGCTTCTATTTCATCAGCCTTACAGGGGGATTTGAAGCGCTCAACAAGGGCGATCTGCTCCTTCTGATAGGGGCATGTACCTGCGTGGTATTCGTATATCTGATGGAATATTTTGCGAAGCGCGCGGAAGCGTGCATGTTCACCTGTCTGCAATTTTTGTTCACGGGACTGTTCTGCCTGCCGGGAGCGCTTATTTTTGAAGACTGCACCATGGAAATGATGAAAGCCGCGATCATTCCGGTCCTTTACGCAGGGATAGGCATCTGTGCCGCAGGATATACACTTCAGATGATAGGACAAAAATTCGTTCCGTCTGAAAGGGCGACGATATTGCTTAGTACAGAATCGCTGTTCTCGTTGTTTGCAGGAATGCTGATACTGCATGAGGCTTTGAGCGTGAGGGAATATATTGGTTGTGCTCTGATCTTCGCCGCGGTCATCCTGGCGGAGACAGGTACGGAAGAAAACAATAATTGACAGAGGATACGGCCATGCTAAAAGATATTATAACAAGACTGGTGGAAAGCAAGAAAAATAAGTTTATCGATATCAGTGATAAGATCTGGGATCATCCGGAGATCGGGCTGGAGGAATTCTATTCGTCGAATATATTGATGGAAGCGCTTGTGAATGAGGGCTTCGAGGTGGAAGCAGGCCTCTCTGATATAGAGACCGCATTTAAGGGTACCTGGGGCTCAGGGCATCCTGTGATCGGCTTCCTTGGCGAATATGACGCCTTGGCAGGGATGAGCCAGAAGGCCATGTCTCTTGAACAGGAGGCTTTGGAGGAAGGCTGTCCCGGACACGGCTGCGGACATAATCTTTTGGGAGCAGGAGCATTATCAGCAGCTGTTGCTACGAAGGACTATCTCTCAGAGAAAGGCCTTCCGGGAACCGTTATTTATTTCGGCTGCCCAGCGGAGGAGACCGCAAGCTGCAAGACCATCCTCGCAAGAGACGGAGCATATGACATACTGGATATCGCTATCACCTGGCATCCGGACAATAAGAATTACGTGGTGACCGATTCATGCCTTTCTGACTGCATGATGTATTTCAAATTCAAAGGCATATCCTCACATGCTGCCGCGGCGCCGCATCTGGGAAGAAGCGCTCTGGACGCTGCAGAGCTCTTCAACGTGGGAATACAATTTCTAAGGGAACACATCCCGGATGGCTGCAGGATCCAGTACGCTTACCTTGACGTGGGCGGTCAGGCTCCGAACGTGGTCCAGAACAGCGCGTCTCTGTATTACGATTTCAGGGCACCGAAGGTCAGCATGGTGAGAGAACTCAGACCGAGGATCATTCGCGTAGCTGAGGGCGCTGCACATATGACTGAAACTGAGATGGAGTGTGAGGTAACCAGCGCCATGTCCGATTACGTGCCGAATCTGACCCTTTCAAGGATCATGGGAGAGGCCATTGCTGAACTGGGACCTATAGGTTTCAGTGCTGAGGCTCATGCTTTTGCTGATGAGATGTCGAAACAATTGTCAGCCGATGATATAAGGGAGTCCGCGATGTTCATGAAAGACTATCTTGATCCGGAAGAGGCGGCAAGGAGGGCAGGACTCACGCTTCAGAACGAACCGCTTCCTTACAAGGAGACTTGTAAGGTCGAACCTGCATCCACAGACGTGGGTGACGTTTCGTACGTGGCTCCTACTGCTCAGTGCTATATAGCAACTGAGACCTTTGGAACACAGCTTCACAGCTGGCAGGTAGTATCCCAGGGGAAGAGTCCTATAGCACACGAAGGCATGATCTACGCTGCCAAGGTGATGGCGCTGACTGCGGCAAAGGTGATAGAAGGACCTGATTCTTTGAAAAAGATCCGTGAGGAACACAGGCTGAACGTTCCGGAATACGACTGTCCGCTTCCTGAGGGAGTGATCCCGAGGGTAGTTTCATAACAAATAAAAAAGGCTTGGGATCAATTATCCCAAGCCTTTTATGATGCATATAAATCAGTATGTGAACCTCGGGCGGTCTTCTTTTTTGACCTTCTCGAGTTCGAAAGGAGTATCCTGATATACGTGGTTGATCCAATTTGCGAAGAGTAGGGTAGCGCAGGATCTCCAGGTCACGTAGGTATCGTTTTCAGGATCGTCGTTCTCGTAGTAGTTCTTCGGAACGTTTATGTCCAGACCTTTTTCGAGGTCGCGGTGATATTCGGCGTCCAACGTATGCTCGTCATATTCAGCGTGGCCCATGAGGAAGACCTGGTCCAGGTCGTGGGTAGCGCAGGCATAGACGCCGGCATCCTTGGAGCTTACAAGTATGTCGAGTTCGGGCACAGCTTCCAGATCCTCGCGGCGAACGGTGGTATATCTGGAGTGAGGAACTGAGAAGACATCGTCAAAACCTCTGAAAAGCGGGGAGAACTTGGCTTCAAGCTTGTGATGGAATACTCCGAAGAGCTTACGCTCCATCTCGATTTTCGGAACGCCGTAGTGGTAATAGAGTCCTGCCTGAGCCCCCCAGCAGATGTGCATGGTGGAGGTTACGTGGGTCTTTGACCATTCCATCATCTCACAGAGCTCATCCCAGTATTCGACTTCGTCAAAGTCCAGAAGCTCCACGGGAGCGCCTGTAATGATCATTCCATCGTAGTTCCTGTCCTTGATCTCATCAAAGGTATTGTAAAAGGCGATCAGATGCTCCATGGGTGTGTTCTTAGGATGATGGGACGTAGGGATAAGAAGGTCAAGCTGCACCTGTATCGGAGTGTTGCCGATAAGGCGTGCGACCTGTGTCTCAGTTTCGATTTTTTTGGGCATGAGATTAAGCAAAAGGATCTTCAGCGGACGGATCTGCTGTGTCGTAGCACGCGTTTCGGTCATTACGAAGATATTTTCACTCTTCAAAACCTCTGTAGCAGGTAAATTATTGGGTATTACTATAGGCATTTCTCAAGTTTCCTCACTTTACGATATAATTTATATTGTTAACCAATGTTAAAACTCATTTTTTAGGGTCTATATCCTGTCAAGAGCCTGTGTGATGTCGTCAATCAGGTCTCCGGCATCCTCCATTCCTACTGAGAGCCTTATCATATCAGCAGGAACGCCGGCAGCCTTCAGCTGTTCGTCGGTCATCTGACGATGAGTGGATGAAGCGGGGTGCAGGCAGCAGGTATGTGAATCAGCTACGTGAGTCTCGATGGTCGCGATCTTCAGATAGCTCATAAATTCTTCAGCCTTGGCTCTGCCGCCCTTAACACCGAAGCAAAGGACTCCACAGGTACCGTCAGGCATGTATTTTCTGGCGATGTCATAGTAGACATTGTCAGGAAGGCCGGGGTAGTTGACCCAGGAGATCTTGGGATGATCGTGAAGGAATTCAGCGATCTTCTGCGCATTCTCGGTATGTCTCTGTACTCTGACGTGAAGACTCTCAAGTCCAAGTTCCAGAAGATATGAGTCATGAGGTGAAGGAGTTGAGCCGAAGTCACGCATGAGCTGAGCCATGATCTTAGTTATAAAGGCTCCGCCCAGACCGAACTTCTTCGTGTAAACTACGCCGTGATAACTGTCATCGGGAGTGGTAAGGCCGGGGAACTTGTCGGGGTATTTGTTCCAGTCGAAATTGCCGGAATCGACCACGCATCCTCCGATGATGGAGGCAGTACCTTGCATGTATTTGGTGGTGGAGTGGGTTACGATGTCGGCTCCCCACTGGAAGGGTCTGCAGTGGATGGGTGTGGCAAAGGTATTGTCAACGATGAGAGGAACTCCGTGAGAGTGGGCTGCTTTAGCGAAGCGCTCGATATCGAACACGGTAAGGGCAGGGTTAGCGATGGTCTCGCCGAAGACCGCCTTGGTGTTGGGTCTGAAAGCTGCTTCAAGTTCCTCGTCTGAACAAAGAGGATCGACGAAGGTGAACTCGACTCCCATTCTTGCCATGGTCACCGCAAAGAGATTGAAAGTGCCTCCGTAGATGGTGGCAGATGCTACCACGTGATCTCCGCATCCGGCGATATTGAACACCGCAAAGAAATTCGCCGCCTGACCGGAACTGGTAAGAATGGCAGCTGTACCGCCTTCCAGCGCTGCGATCTTAGCTGCTACCGCGTCATTGGTGGGATTTGCAAGACGGGAATACATGTAGTCGTTGGATTCAAGCTCGAACAGCTTGGCCATATCTTCCGATGTATCATATTTGAAGGTAGTGCTCTGATAGATGGGAAGCTGACGCGCATGTGCATTTTTGGCTTTATAGCCTCCGTGGAGACAAAGGGTGTCCTGTTTCATTTGTTTCACCTCGATGATATTTATTGATTTGTTCCACTTCCTTCAGGAAGCGTATTTTTTGCATCTATTATTGTATAGGCGATGACTGCGCCTATGATGAGAACTGCTCCTATAAGAGCTCTGGAACCGGGGACTTCGCCGTAGATAAGGGCTACCCAGATAGGGTTCAGTATGGGCTCGATCATGCTGATCAGTGAGATTTCAACACCGCTTATCAGAGCTGTAGCTCTGCCGTAGAGCGAGTAGGGAACGCCCATCTGCACAACACCCAGGAAGACCACGAGAAGGATCGGTATAAGGGTGATCTCGGAAGGCTCCGTAAGTATCCATCCGATGGGTACGCAGATCACCGCCAATGCGGTGTGTCCGAGCACCAGGCCGGAGATGCGCTCTCCGTCATCCTTGATCTCTCCAGTAAGAGCATACATGATGCCCATGAAGAAGCCTGAGGTGGTGGCAAGGATGTTGCCAAACAGGCCGTTTCCGGATACCTGATCCATGAAGAAGAGCACTATGCCGAAAAGGGCGGCAAAAACGGTCAGTATCTCGAATCTTTTAAGCTTGCGTTTGAGGATGAATGCCGTGACTATCAGAACGAAGACGGGAGCTGTATACTGCAGTACGATGGCATTGGCAGCCGTAGTGTACTGATTGGCGGATACAAAACATACCAGGTTCAGGAAGGTCAGAAACGCTATTCCTATGGATTTCCTGGAGACCTTGAGCTTATAGCCGGACATCCGCATCGATATGTAGATGATCGCAGCACTGAAAATGCCTCTTCCTCCGACTATGAGGAGGGGATTCCAGTTGATGTATTTCATGGTGATCCCGCTCATGCTCCAAAGCACACCGCAGACCACCATCATAAGTTCACCTTTGCGTTTGTCAGACATTGTATATTTATCCTTAAATCTGAAATTAACTAATAAAATAGTATATCATACGAAGACTCTTTATTCAAGTAAAAGGTGCTTGGCTTCGTGCACGTATTACAGCGCTTCCACAAAGGTTTTTATCTCATCTGTAAGCAGTTTGGCGGCAGGAGATACGGTATCAGGGTCAGCGAAGGTCAGACCTATGACCCGGGCAGGATCTCCCGCTATGGGGTATTTCCTTACGCCCTGTATGGCGGATGAAGCGACCAGCTCGGGGATGATGCAGATGCCCATGCCTTCCTTTACCATTGCGAAGAGGGTCTGATGGGTAACGGTCTCATAATATGCGTCCGGATGGATATCATTTTCTCTAAGGTAATTGCGTGCGTCATACTGCTCGCATTCCTTATTGATCATCAAAGGATCCTTTCTAAGATCCGGCGGAGTGATGGCGGATCCGTTCTCGGGAATGAAGTCCTCGGAGGTCACGCAGATCAGAGGATCTCTTTTAAGAGGTAGGAAGTTTGTGTCCTTGGCTAGTTCATCTGTGGTGAAGGCCATGTCGACCTTGCCTTCTTTCAGCCAGGTCATGATGTCCGCATAATCTCCCTGCTGGAAGATGACGTCGATACCGGGATTATTGATCCTGAACTGCTGAAGTATCCTGATGAACCAGTTGGAGGCTACTGAAGAGAACAGACCAATACGAACGGCGCCTACGTCGTAGTTGTTTATAATGCTGATCTCCTGCTCGATATTGTTCTGGATCTTTATAAGGCTCCTTATGTAGGGCAGGACTCTTTCACCGCTTGAAGTAACGGTGGCTCCCGCGCGGTTACGGTTGAAAAGGCTGAAACCGAATTCGCTTTCGAGGCTTTTTACCGCGTGGCTCACGGCAGAGGGGGAGAGGTTAAGTTTCTCCGATGCTTTGACGAAACTACCGCAGTCTACGACCTCCAGGAACACTTTATATGAGTATAGGGACATTTAAGACTCCTTTCTTTGATGAAAAAGACGGAAAAACGAATTTAACTTGAAGAAAACTTCAACTTATCGGCTAAAAAAATAGGTTTACTTGAAGGAAAACCGCTAGTATAATACAACTATAAGGGCAAAAAATGTATTGCTTTTACGTAACTATTGTATATTATTTCTATAAAAAAACAAGAGTCAAAACTAATATTATTAAGATTTTGGAGGAAAAAATGGCAGAATTCAGATCTGATATCGAAATCGC
>JAEEGL016678940.1_pt1 | contig 10261 bp, 9 predicted proteins | sample 9134231 | NCBI WGS metagenome assembly JAEEGL01 (sample SAMN16246548, study PRJNA631951) | gut metagenome | biome: gut microbiome; feature: rumen; material: fiber-attached | host: Bos | place: Iran: Karaj | collected 2018-10 | reverse complement strand
TATCAGAAACATTTAATATCAATGTTACAAAATTAAAAACTACAAGATTAGATTATGAAAAAATGCGGAGCAAATTAATGATATCACTGTGGCGCGAAGGAACAAAAGGGAGGGCAAAATTACTCTAATTCGAAGCCGCAGTGCGGCTTCAACCTCTAAGCAGGGGTAAAGGGGGCGGCACTGAGCCCCCTTTGATTGTTACGAACTACCTATCTAATAGTCCCTATACAACAGTCAGCGTCAAGCGGCTAGCCGCGGTTTTGACCTCCCTTTTGTGACTGGGAGCCACCTTTAGATTACAATTCTTTGCTCCGCATTTTTTCATCTCATAAATAGATTTTTTAAGATATTGCAACCTTGACAATGAACCGTTTTTTCTGATATATTAGACGAACACGGAGTGGTACCCAAGCGGTAAGGGACTGGTCTGCAAAACCATCATTGGTAGGTTCGACTCCTATCCACTCCTAATCGCAGAGGGCTGTCTTATTTTAAGGCAGCCCTTTGTTTTTTCCATCCCGTAGAAGCTAAGCTCCGGGGTGATTATATATATTGGCTGGTTCGAAAGGGCCAGCCTTTTTTTATACATATCCACGCCTCCGGAATTAACAATAACGAAAAGTCTTAAAGTTCCTGTACGCCGGCCCAGGCTCCAAGCACACCGCAGCCACACAAAGCTACTGTAGGCAGTGGTTCAAAATGAATAAAAAGACATAAAACTATAAGTGCGGGGGCAGCAATAAAAATACTTATCTCACGAATCCAAAAGGCACGACCACGGTTTTGCAGGCTTTCCTTACCGTGCTTTTTTATACGAAAGGAAATAGATGCCATGACGATTATATATAATACAAGAGCTATATATATTATGTATTTTGTATACTGCATAAGACCATCCTTATTTTTTAGAAAAAATGGAATTATTCACCCATTTTAACAATGTCTTTCGGGCACTAGGAAAAGCCAGCGCAAGGCCTTCTACATCCTCCTGCGTCTTAACCTTGTGGACTTCAAAACGCACAACTTCGCTTTCCTGTTCATGAAGGGTCTTTACAAAATCTTCCATACTTTTGTAGCTGGCAGGAAGGCGTGCCGCAAAAAAGATATCACAGGTTTTGTATTCGATATTCTTGTAATTATAAATATTCGGGAAAGAACTCAGGTAATGAAGTCCTTCTTCCTGTATGCTGGCACCAAGCTCCTCCTGGCATTCGCGTACCATAGCTGCTTCTGCACTTTCTCCACCGTCTACAAAACCACCGGGCAGACACAAAAAGCCTTTGCGGGGATCCTTTGCACGTACTTCAAACAAAACATTGCCGTCATCATCATAAAGAACAATTCCGACAGCTGCGGCAATATTGCAATATAAGTCAAAGCCACAGTCGGGACAAAGCCACTTTTTATCATTACGCCATTGTATTTTTTTACTGCCGCACATTGGACATAAATTAAAATCATTTTTCATTATAGCACCTCATCACAATGGCATCGGCCAGGATTTCGGAACGTTTTACAGTTCTTATAACAAGCGGAACAATAAGAGGCACCACTGCTCGTATTCTTGCAAGCTTTCCTTTTACTTTTCCAAGTCCACCGCGAATAATCTGAGTCTTAATTATATCTGCAGCTTCATCCACAAGCAGAGGAATAAAACGGAAAATAATTTCCATAATCAAAATCAAACTGCGGGAAGGAATTATCTTTTTGAGCCCGTCAATTAAATCATATTCAGGAGTAGAAACAAAGAACGCACTTACACACAAAAGCGAAGCATAGGTTCGTAAAATAGAATTAAGGCAGAACCAAAGCTTGGATGGAGTAATTGTAAAAAATCTCCACGAGGTATATTGAATTTCGCCTTCCAGCGCAGGTCTGAACATTATCTGGAATATCGCAAAAAAGCACAGGAAAGGTAGAATTTTGAGCACACTTGTAATAATGCGTCCAAACCGGAAATTTGCAGAAAGGCAGTAAAGCACAGATACAACAAGCATTATACTGCAAGGAATTATGCTTCTGAAAACCAAAGCCAGAGTAAAAAGCGCAAGAAAAAGCAGGACACGTAAAGGTGCCGGAATTTTTTCAAGCGGACATTTTGTTTTCCAGCCGGAGCCGGACATACTTTCCGAAGCTTTTTTAAGCCCCAAAAGCATTTCTGAAGATTTATAAGCTGTCTGCTCCGGAACTACCGGACTATCCGACGGCTCTTCTTTAAGTGTATCCGAAATTATTTTTCCATCTGAAATTTTTATTTCCCTGTCTGAAAAATCTGCTTCATCGTTATAGTGCGTTGTAAAAAGCACAGTTTTTCCTTCGGCTGCAAGAGACTGAATCATTTTCATAACCTTACTGCGGGCTTCTCCATCCAAACCTGCTGTAGGTTCATCAAAAAAGATTACATCCCTGTTCATTGCAAGAATGCCGGCAATTGCAAGCCGCCTTTGTTCACCGCCACTCAAAAGTGCAGACTGACGTTCACCATATTCCTTATAATCAAGGCCTGCTTTATCCATGCTGTTGTGAACAAGCTCTAAAAGTGCCTTACCCTTTATACCGTCGTTTCTTGGACCAAAGGCAACATCGTCCTGCGCAAAGGCTTCGAATAAGGCAGCCGAACAGTTTTGCTGAGCAAGAGCAGGCTTTGTCCGGCAAAAAATATTTCCTTTATCTGGGGTAAGCAGCCCCGCACCAAGCTCAAGCAGTGTAGATTTTCCTGCACCCGAAGGCCCGGTCAAAGCCGTTACAGTTCCACCATATAAATTAAACGAAACATCGTTCAAAATAAAGTTGCTCACATTCTTACAACTAAAGGTGACATTCTGAGGCGAACATTTTTGTGTAATATCTGCCCTTTCATTTTTTTCAAGAGGCTTTCCCGCAATACGCTCAATAAACAATCTGTTTTCAAGAAAAGCTTGAGTAGGTCCCTCGTAAAAAAGATGCCCCTTGTCGAGCCCTATTACACGTTCTGTTTCTTTCACTGCTTCCAGGTCGTGTGTAATATGAATTATAGTGTTTCCCTTTTTATGCCACTTCTGTAAAAAAGTATATATACTATGACGGGAAGCTTCATCGAGCATACTCACCGCCTCATCCAGAATCAAAATATCGGGAACAACTGCAAGCATTCCTGCCATTGCAAGCTTTTGTGTCTGTCCAAGCGAAAGGGCATTGGAAGGAGCTTCTGCCTTTTCCAAAAGTTCAACTGCCGAAAGACATTCAATTGTCCGCATTTCGACTTCGTCCGAAGCAAGGCGCAGATTCTGGGGACCAAAAGCCGTGTCTCGAAAAACCTTACTGCTTACAATCTGATCCTTAGGCGACTGAAAAACAAGTCCGAGCCTAAGACCTTCGCTTATAATAACACTACCTTCCTGTATTTCCATTAATCCGCAGATAAGACGACAGAGAGTACTTTTTCCACTTCCATTAGCACCTACAATTGCAGTATAAGAACCACGAGGAATAAAAAAAGACAGTTTATCCAGTGCTAATTCTTCATGAGTATAAGCATAAGAGAGATTTTCTATTGTAACAGCTTTACCCGCATCTGCCATATTAATTAAGACACTATAGCACAAAAAAAGCCCTATGGCAAAACCATAGGGCAAAGAATTTCATAAAAAATGCGGTTAGTTCATATCAGGCCACTTAACCTTTACAGATACATTGCCTTTGCCGTTGCCACCATTTCCGCCAGGATTGTCGCCGCCACCATTGTCACCAGGTTTATCTTCAAAAACAGGTTCAGAAATCTTTTCTGGTGCTTCTACAGCTACTCCGGAAGCATTGATTGCAGCGTAAAGAGTATCTTTCTTTGCAGCAGAAGCAACGGCATTTTTAGCCTGTGTTGCACGCTGAATTGCTTCGATAATTGGTTTTGTTGCATTACCAAATTTTCCGATTGTAGAAGTCTGTCCTGCACCTACTACAGTAGAACCCTTTGGAGAAGAGCTTGAAATATCAGAAGCCGAAGTTGTTGCACTTGCAGAACCTTCATCTTCAGTAGATTCTGACTCTGCTGCTTCTTCCAGAGCTGCGGCAATCACAGGAGGAATAAAATCGCTAAGCTTAAAGTAAGCAATAGCACCTTCCCATACCTTTGCCTTTCCGTTTGCAAATACGGCAAAGTCTGTACCACGTACAGAAGCGACTGCAACTGAAGTACGTGCAGTATATTCAATACGCTTTCCTTCTGTATGAGTTACCTTGGACCGTACAGCACCTGTATCTACCTTAAGGCTTACAGTTTCTTTTGAACCGGAAGACTGCAAGGTTTCCAAAGTAATGCGTGAAAGAGCCGGAACAGCCATTACAGAACCGTTGTAGTTTAATCTTGCTTCTGACTGAAAGCCTGTACTGATTGTTTCTGCTTCCTTTACTTCGTCGCCAACCTTGAGTGCAACCCAAGCATTGCCTCTATTTACTTCTACCTTACCCTTTACGTAAGTAACTTTAGCACTTGCAGCAAATGCCGACCCACATGTGATTGCTGCCAGCAAAGCAGCCAGTAACAATTTAGAAATAATTCTTTTCATAAAAATCACCTCCATTTATCTGTCATGCATTAGAATGCAAGAGCAATGTTTAAGTTTACTGTATAAGAATTTGTCTTTGCTTCGGTAGTATCAAAAGAAGCAGTGCCGCTCAAGCCTACCTGAAGATCAGAGAAAATATTGTATACAAAGCCGGTGTTCAAATCAAAGCTGATGCCCTCGTATGAATCACCATTGTAGGCAAGAATGTATTTTCCACCAAGATCAAAACAAAGCTTATCTGTACCATAAGTAAAACTTGCCCTTGGAGTTATCTGACCACCTGCAGCTGTAGAAAGCTGAGAATAGTATCCGTTTCCATCAATAACAAGTCCAAGATCTACTCCTGCATTTACAGAAATTGCCTGTGTTGGGAATACCATCAAAGAGAAGCTTGTATAGTTTGTAAAATCCTTAAAATCAATGGCACCAAAAGTTGTAGCAAGGTTATAGTAAATGCTGTTTGTAACAGGACCGGAAAGCACAAGGTTTGCATAGAATGGAATTGAATCTGACTTATTGTCACCGCAATCAAGCATTATATAAGTTTGAATTCCAATTGACTGATTTCCAAGCAGATAAGGAAATTCTGCCGAAATACCAATTGGTGCAATTCCATAGGCAAGATCATAGAATTTTGCTTCTTTTGAATAGTCTGCACGACTAAGATTTGTATTATTCAAAGTGTTAAGAAGTCCTGTATAACCAGCCATTACACCAAGCTTTACGAGTGGCAGAGAATACTCAACAGCAACTCCGTCAATTGTACCGGAAACAACAGCACCTGCATTGTCTACATAAGCAAAGCGTCCGGCATCAAGAGAAAGGATTCCTGAACCTGCTTCTGTTGCCCCGGAAACCTTGAGCAGCGGAACATCAAAAATATTAATAAAAGTTCCGTCTATATCCTTTGGCTTAGAAAACTTGTATTTATAAAGAAGCTCCCCTGAAACAGCAAAATCTTCTCCAATTGGATTTTTGAACCAGACAGAAACTCCGTTAGACTGATTAATGGTTGTATTTGTAACATCAGGCATTGTTACTATAGCAGCACCTGTATCATTTGTAACAAGGCCACCCCACTCCATGGCACTAAGAGGAGCCGCAAAAACAACGAACAAAGCACAAATTGTTAATAATATCTTTTTCATTCTGCTCCCCCCTACTCTACGTCCATTTCCATGCATTCATCAGCAGAACCATACTGCATCATGCAGGCTGTAAGAATGTTTAAAGCTTCCCGTCCGCTTACTAAATCGCCCGGGTCGGCATCATCCGGAATTACACCGTCTGTCTTTAACTGCTTAAAGGCATAGCGTGGAGAACCTTTGGTAAGCTTGTACATAAGTCCGCCCTTTACTTCCGGCCACATCTGAAGATAAATAAAAGCAAGATTCTGCATATACACTTCCATATTACCTGAAACCTGTTCCGGTAACTGACCAGCCTGGTACAATACATTTATTGCATCTTCATAACCATCTTCGTCTGAAATCAAATTCTGATGTACAGCAGAAAGATAACAAACCTGACCATAAGTAACCTCATCCGTATTGAGGATTGCGGTTATTTCGTCGGCAGATTGAGCAAAAGCAAGACTACCGATAAACAAAATAAATAAAATAGATAAAATCTTTCTCATAAAGGATATTTTACAACACAAAAAGATAATTGTCTATAAAGATTTTTTTTCATTGTCCGGAAAGAATTTTTTCATTTTCTTATTGCCGATTCATCAATTTTTTAATATCTTTTAAAGTAATAATTTTTCAAATAACAATAAAAGAGGTATATACAAAATGGCTAAACAATTACTTTTTAGTGAAGACGCACGCAAAAAGCTTTTGAGCGGCGTTGAACAGATTTCTAAGGCTGTAAAAACAACTCTGGGTCCTTGTGGACGCATGGTTATGCTGGACAAAAAGTACGGCGCACCTACAATCACAAAGGACGGTGTTTCTGTTGCAAAGGAAATTGAACTTGCAGATCCTTATGAAAATATGGGCGCTCAGTTTGTACGAGAGGTTGCCTCAAAGACAAATGATGATGCCGGAGACGGAACTACAACTGCAACAGTTCTTTCTTATGCGCTTGTACGCGAAGGAATTAAGTCTGTTGCTGCCGGAATGAGACCAATCGAAATTAAACGCGGTATTGATAAGGCTGTAAAAATTGCTGTTGATGAAATTAAAAAGAACGCAAAGCCTGTAAAGGGTGCCGCTGATATTACAAATATTGCTACAATTTCTGCCAACAATGATGCAGAGATTGGTAAAATGCTTGCCGATGCAATTGAAAAGGTTGGCAAAGACGGTGTAATCACTGTAGAAGAATCAAAGAACATGGATATGACTGTAGACACTGTAGAAGGTATGCAGTTTGACCGCGGTTACATTTCTTCATACTTTGTAACAGACCGTGAACGCATGGAAGCAGATTTTGACGACGCTTACGTTTTGATCTATGACAAAAAGATTAGCGCTATGAAGGACCTTCTTCCAATTCTTGAAAAAATTGCAAATGCAGGAAAATCTCTTGTAATCATCTGTGAAGATGTAGACGGCGAAGCTCTTACAACTTTGGTATTGAACACAATCCGCGGTACAATCCGTGTATGTGCAGTTAAGGCTCCGGGCTTTGGCGACCGCAGAAAGGATATGCTCCAGGATATAGCAATTCTCACCGGCGGTACTGTAGTAAGCGAAGAAGTAGGACTTAAACTCGAGTCTTGTGACATTGATGTACTTGGTAAGGCCAAATCAATTAAGATTGACAAGGACAACACAACAATTGTTGGCGGAGCCGGTTCATCTAAGGCAATCAAAGACCGTGTTGCAGAAATCAAAAACGCAATTGAAAAATCTACTTCAAGCTATGACAAGGAACAGCTCCAGAAGCGTCTTGCAAAGCTTGCAGGTGGTGTTGCAGTTATAAGCGTAGGTGCAAACACAGAAACCGAAATGAAGGAAAAGAAGTTCCGCGTAGAAGATACAATTGCTGCTACACGTGCCGCTTTGGAAGAAGGTATTGTTTCTGGTGGTGGTATGGCTTTGATCGAAGCTGCCAAGGCACTCGCAACAATTCCGGAAGACCTTAGCGAAGATGAAAAGGTTGGCTACAAGATTGTACGCCGCGCTCTTGAAGAACCAATCCGCCAGATTGCAGAAAATGCAGGTCTTGACGGAAGTGTAATTGCAGAACGCGCCAAGAATGAAAAGAAAGGCATTGGTTACGATGCCCGCCTTGACAAATGGGTAAACATGCTCGAAGCAGGTATTATTGACCCTGCAAAGGTAACCTGTTCTGCACTCAAGAATGCAGCAAGCGTTGCAGGAACATTGCTTACAACAGAATGTGCAATTACAGACATTCCTGAACCAAAGGCACCGGCCGCACCGGCTCCTGATATGGGCGGAATGTACTAATAATACAAGATAAACTTGAAAAACAGGGCGCGGCCTTGAAAAAGCGCAGGGGCATGTTTCTTAAAGCTTGCCGGGTGCATTTTCTACGGAAGCGCCCTGTTTTTTTATTTGCCAATAGCAGTTTTTGCCTTTATAATATAAGTAATATTTTAGGAAAAAGGAACGCGCCAATGAATGTACATAATCTGATGGAAGATTTAGTAATAAAGAATGTCGACAAAATGTATGAGCAGGTAAAAGAGGCTAAGGCTGCCTGGCTTTCGTGCGATTGCGAAAACTGCAGGCTCGATACAGTTAGTTATGTTCTTAACCGTATTCCTCCTAAATATATTGTTTCCGGGCGCGGCGTAACACATGCTACAGAAGCACTGAACAACAAACAGCTTTTAGCAGACGTTGATGCACTTATTCTGGAGGGAATGCGTACCGTAAGCTCTACAAAGCGTCCTTTCCACTCCAATGACCGCAAGGAATGCTCTGTTATTGCAGACAACAAGCCTTCGTTTAACTTCCCGACCTTTACAGGTACTATCCTGGATGGCTCAACCTTTGAACCAATTACCGATGCAGAAATCTTTATGAAAATGGACGGAAAACCTGTAGAGATGATAGACAAAACCTGGTCTAATCCTTATACAACCTGCAGAAGCACAAAGGGAACCTTTTCTTTCTGGGCAAAATCAATTCAGGCACAAAAAGAAGGAGAACAGCAGAGATTTGCCTTTACTTTTGATATTAAAGCTCCGGGCTATACAAGTTCTACCTATAATGTTGTGCTGCCGGTAATAAGCGAAAGTTCATCACGCAAAGAAATTGATTCAACCTATTTTCTTAAGCTCAAGGACTTTATTCTGTTTAAGGAAGGAATAGAAAATCCAATGGAATGATTTAACAATGTGGTCCTTTGACAGACACAGGGACCACTTTACACAGAAGCTCTTTCTATAAGACGGCACGGAATCTTGATATCATTATTCGCGATTTCCTTGCCGTCTATTTTTTTGAGCAAAGATTTAGCAGCTTCGCGGCCAATTTCTACCAGCGGAATTTCCATTGTCGTAAGGGCCGGAGTAAGATAATCACTCATTTCACGATTATCAAAGCCTGCTACAGCATAATCCTTTCCGGGTTTCTTTCCGTTTTCGTAAAGATAGTCATAAACACCTGCGGCCATCAAATCATTAAAACAGAAAATACAGCTGAACTCCTGGCCGTTTTTAAAGAGTCTTGCACAAGCTTCATAACCACCTTTTCGGGTCCAATCCCCTACTTCAATTGCCTTTTTATTTATGGTAAGCACTGCTTCTTTCATAGCCTTTTCAAAGCCTTGCAGACGTTCTTTTTCATGTATATCGGAATCACTTCCACCAATAATTGCAATCTGCTTATGTCCCTTAGAAATCAGATGCCTTGTCATAATATAAGAAGATTCATAATCATCAATTCTTATTGAAGGAATTTTATTATCCTTCTGGTAGGCATAGGCTATTACAATAGGAATTCCCAGCTCTGAATTAAAATATTCAATATTATGTGCATGAGCCGCAATAAAGATAATTCCATCAACCTTAATAGAAAGCATTTCGTTTATAGAATCCTGCACCGCTTTTGCATACTGCTTTGAATCCGGTTGATTCTCCCATTTTGAATAAAGGCGCAGAGTTTCTATAATTGTCCTGTAACCCTGATTTTCTAGACAATCAAGAACCCCTTCTATAAGATTTGGAGAACTGAATGCATTAATATCATCAATAACAAGACCAATTGTATTTGTCTTGCGGGCACGAAGAGTTCTTGCCATATAATTTGGCTTGTAGCCCGTTTCTTCTACGAGCTTAAGAACCTTATTTCTGGTCGCCTGAGAGACGTTTGATTTTCCATTGAGAATATTGGAAACTGTAGCTATTGAAACTCCGCTTCTTACTGCAAGTTCTTTTAAGGTTATCATACTCTGAATATAGTAAAACGTTTCAATATAAAAATCAACATACATATATAATTTAATTGATAAAAAATTTTTTTTTCTATATAATTAGTTTATTGAGTCAGATGCCCTTCAAGTGTCTTTCGCAAAACCCCGTCAGAGCAGGAATGCAGCAGCGGTATGCGGAACGAACTGTGATTGGGATTATCTGACTCTTTTTTTATCCCCATTAAATTTCTTTAATTTCCCTGCATTTTTTTTATAAAATACTTTGCATAGTAACGCAGTTTGTGGTATATTTATTCCTTGGAAATGTATAAATATGCAATGAGTTGATTTGGTTCAGGCCTGCCGATTGCTGAGCCGTCGCTTAC
>JAEEGL016375101.1_pt1 | contig 10261 bp, 7 predicted proteins | sample 9134231 | NCBI WGS metagenome assembly JAEEGL01 (sample SAMN16246548, study PRJNA631951) | gut metagenome | biome: gut microbiome; feature: rumen; material: fiber-attached | host: Bos | place: Iran: Karaj | collected 2018-10 | reverse complement strand
CGACAGCACCGCCGTTACGGCTTCGGTCGCCGTCGCGCAGGCGGACGAAAACGGAAATATCGGCTCCTACGCCCTTTTTACCGTTAAAAACAAGCTTACTCACAGCGAAACGCTTTTGCCGATGTTCGTATCCGCGCTTAAAACCTTCGGCGCGGACGTGCGCGACATCGGACTTTACGCGGTGAGCGGGGGGCCGGGATCCTTTACCGGGGTGCGCATCGGCGTGGCGACTGTTAAAGGGCTGGCGACTCCGCACGGCACGCCCTGCGTCGGCGTTTCGGCGACGGAAGCGCTTGCCGCCAACGTGTGCGGGAAATACGTTTGCCCGCTTATGGACGCGCGCCGCGCGCAGTTCTACACCGCGCTTTTCAAAAACGGTGAAAGGATCGCGCCGGATTCCGCGCTTTCGGCGGAAGAGATCTACACCGCGTTGCCGAAGGGCAAAAGCATAACGCTCTGCGGCGACGGGGCGTCGCTTTTCAAATCGTTTTACCCGGACGACGGCTCGCTTTTCGTCGCTCCGGCGGCGGGGATCGACCAGAACGCGTTATCTGTCGCGGTGTGCGGCCTGAAAAAATACAAAAACGGCGGCGCGACGGACGCGGCGGGGCTTAAACCCGTTTATTTGCGCGTGCCGCAGGCGGAGCGCGAACGGCTTGAACGCGAACAAACACAAAAAGGAGATATAAAATGATAGTTCTGGGATGCGACCACGGCGGGCTTGACATAAAGAACGCCATTATTGGTTATCTTAACGAAAACGGGATAGAGTTCACCGACCTCGGCTGCTACACGCACGATTCGGTGGATTATCCGGTCTACGCGAAAGCGGTCTGCGCCGAGATAGTCTCCGGCAGAGCCGAAAAGGGCATACTCTGCTGCGGGACGGGTATAGGCATGTCCATCGCCGCGAACAAGGTAAAAGGCATTCGCGCCGCGGTGCTTTCGGACGAATTCAGCGCCGAAATGACGCGCCGCCACAACAACGCGAACGTGCTTTGCCTCGGCGGCAGAGTGATAGACGGCGAAAAGGCGGTTAAGCTTGCGAAGATATTCCTGGAAACGCCATACGAGGGCGGGCGGCACGACAGGCGCGTCGCCATGCTGGAGGACTGAAACAACAAAAAAAAGAAAAAGACCGGGTGTTCAAAACATCCGGTCTTTTTATTCGGCTTGATTTATCTCTTGTTGAGCATCTTGAGGATGTCGTCGATCTCGCTGCCGCCCTCTTCTTTAACGGGCTCTTCGGAAGCGGCCTTCTGCGCTGCTTCGGCAGCCGCCATCTGACGTCTTACGTCGCCGTTCTTTTTGTCGGCGGAGAAGCCGGTGGCGATAAGGGTGATCTTCATTTCGTCCTCGAGCGAAGGATCGAACGCGGCGCCGAAGATGATGGTCGCGTCGGGCTGAGCTTCGCTGGTGATGAGAGCCACGGCGGAATCGATCTCGTCCAGACCGATATCCGGGGACGCGGTGATGTTGACGACTATGCCGCGCGCGCCGCTGATGTTGGTTTCGAGCAGCGGGCTGGACATCGCCATCTTGGCGGCCTGTTCGGATTTATCCTTGCCCTTGGCAAAGCCGACGCCCATATGGCAAAGCCCGGCGTTGCTCATAACGGCGGAAACGTCCGCGAAGTCGAGGTTGATGACGCCGTCGACGGTGATGAGTTCGACTATGCTCTGAACGCCTTTGCGGAGAACGTCGTCCGCTTCCTGGAAGGCGTTGAGGAAGGTGATCTTTTTATCGGTAAGGAGTTTGAGCCGTTCGTTCGGGATAACAATGAGCGAATCGACGTTGTCGGCGAGCTTTTCGATGCCGACTTCCGCCTGCTGCATCCTGCGTTTGCCCTCGAAAAGGAAGGGCTTGGTAACCACGCCGACAGTGAGTATGTCGAGCGATTTCGCGATCTTCGCGATTATGGGAGCCGCGCCCGTGCCGGTGCCGCCGCCCATGCCCGCGGTTATGAACACCATATCGGCGCCCTTGATCGCTTCGGTGATTTCCTCGAGAGATTCTTCCGCCGCTTTTTCGCCGATCTCGGGATTGCTGCCCGCGCCGTGACCTTTGGTGATCCTGTCGCCGATGGCGATCTTGGTGGGAGCGCTGGATTTAACGAGTATCTGTGTATCGGTATTGATGTTTATGAATTCCACGCTCGCGCTGTCCAAAGTGGAAACCATGCGGTTAACGGCGTTGCCGCCGCCGCCGCCCACACCGATTACTTTGATTACTACCCTGTTGGTATCTTCGACCATATTGACCATGTTAGACCTCCGAGTTTTTAGTTCTTAATTTTATACACATCTAATATAATATTTTTTTTGGCGAAAAGCAAGTGTTTTTTTCGTTTTTCTTCACTTTTTATTGATTTTTTTCTTAAAAACGTCGAAAAAGGGCGTTTATTTAAGCAAAACCGACGCCTCCGTATGGTTAGAAACGTCTATCGTGCCCCTGTCGGTGTCGTAAAGCTCGCCGATTATCCCCACGAGAAAGCGCATTTTTATATCGCAGTTCTGCATATCTCCCAGATATACCTCGAACCGGTTCTGATAATCGAAATAGATGTCGAACCTCGAACGGACGTCCAGCGCGGTTATGTCGTCGTCGATAAAGTTCTTTTTGAACGCCGCGAACAGCTCGATTATCGTATCGTAGGTGCGGCTGTCGACGAACTGCACCGTTTCGCCGACCACGCAGCGGCGGACGTTGCTTACCTTCAACACGGTGAGCCCCGTCTGGACGGCGGTGCGGTCGGTTATTTTTTCCAGCACTTTCAGGTCGTCGGAGAGCAGGAAGGTCTCCCCCGCGAGATCGGCGGCGTAATACGCCTTTTTCTCGGATATCTCCACCACGACCGTCTTCGGCAGGTCGCGGCTGATCGCAACGCTGCCGACGTAGGGCAGGGCGCGCTTGATCGCCTCCTCCGCCGCGCCGGCTTTGAAGGAATAGATGTTGTCGCCTATCTCCACCGGGATCATCCCGGCGATCTGCTCATAGGTATATTTTTCGTTGCCCTTTACTTCTATGGTTTCGACGTTGAGGAACACGGCGAAGCATACGCCGACGAAGATCAAAGAGACCGCGACGAAAAGCAGAACGTAAAACACCGTTCTGCGCGTCCTCTTCTTTTCCTGCCGGCGCTGCGCGTCGAACAGCGCCTGGTTTTTGCGTATGAATCTTTGCTGTTCCACGCCTACCCTCTTTTCACAAATATCTTTTTATTTTTCCGCGTTCGTAAGCCCCAGCGCGCACCCCGCGATAACGTCCGCCGAGTCGCGCATCGCAAAGCTCTTTATAGCCGTCTGCATACGCAGGCGCTTGTTCGGATTGGCGACAAGGTCTTTCACCGCCGAAACCAGCGTGTCGCCGTCAAGCTCCGTCTCGCGGTAGACGAGCGCGGCGCCGGCGTCGGCAAGCAGACGGGCGTTTTTATACTGGTGGTCCTCCGTGACGTGCGGGCTGGGGATGAGTATCGCCGCGCAGCCGCGCACGGCGAGCTCGGAAAGCGTCATCGCCCCGGCGCGGCAGATTATCACGTCCGCAGCCGCCTGGCGAAGCGCCATATCGTAGATATATTCGCTTATTTCGAGATTCTTTCGGTCGTAGAAACCTTTTTCGCGCGCGATGGCGTCGAACTCCGTATATCCCACCCTGCCTATCGCGTGGGTGTGGCGGATAGATTGCGGCCCGGTGTATTTTTCCATTAACTCGAACACGAGCTCGTTCACGCGGCGGGCGCCCATACTGCCGCCGTAGGAAAGGATATACGGTTCGTCGGGAGTCAGTCCGAGCTGTTCACGGGCTTGCGCGCGTGTGAGATCGTCGACTATTATAGGGTTCCCGGTGAGCACCAGCTTGTTTTCGCGCACCGATTCGGGAAAATACTTTTCGCTGCCGTCAAAGGAAATGCAGATCTTATCGACGTAGGGCGCGAGCATTTTCGTGGTGACGCCCGGAAAGGCGTTCTGCTCGTGTATTAACGTGGGGACGCCGCGCTTGGCGGCGGCTTTCACCGTCGGCCAGCTTACGTAGCCGCCGGTGCCGATAACGAGATCGGGGGCGAATTCTTTTATTATCTTCTTCGCGGCGCGCACCGAGGTCACCGCCTGCACGGCGGCGCGGGCGTTCTTTTTAAGGTTCGCGAAGCTCAACTTGCGCGAAAAGCCGCTTACCTCGACGAATTTTATGGGGTAGCCCGCTTTCGGCACGAGCGTGCTTTCGATACCGTGCTCGGTACCGATAAACAGAAATTCAGCGTCCGGCACGCGCTTTTTGAGCGCCGCCGCTATATTTAGCGCGGGGTTGACGTGGCCGCTGGTGCCGCCTCCGCAAAGAATAACTTTCATTGTTTACGTTCCCTTCCGGAAAAATCAGTTTTGTTCTATGAACGAATAGCGCGAAATTGAAAGCAGTATGCCCATTTCGGCAAGCAGTATAAGAAGCGAGGTGCCGCCGTAGCTGAAGAACGGCAGACTTATGCCGGTACTCGGGATGGAGTTTGTAACGACGGCGAAGTTGAGCAGCGTCTGGATGACCACCTGCGCGGTGATGCCCATGGAGAGCAGCGAGCAGAAGCGGTTGGGCGAGTTTTTGGAGATGTGGTATCCGCGGTAGGCGAACACGCCGTAGAGCGCGACCACGCACAGCACGCCGAAATAGCCGAGCTCTTCGCACAGGATGGCGAAAATGTAGTCGTTCTGCGGTTCCGGCAGGAAGCCGTGCTTTTGGTTGCTCTGCCCGAGCCCGAGCCCCCAGAACCCGCCGGAGCTTATGGCGTAGAGCGACTGCGCGGGCTGCCAGCCCTTGCCACCGGTGGTGTAGGTCATATAGGAGAACGGGTCGCGCCAGACCTCCAAACGCCCGAAGACCTGCGGAACGAAGCGTTCCAGCAGACTGCGCGCGGGGCCGAGCAGGACCGTCGCGCCTAAAACGCCGGCGCCGGCGACCACGCCGAGATAGAACCCTTTGGTTCCGGAGAGCCAAAGCATTATCGCCATTAACAGCAATATGATTATCGTCGCCGACATATGGTTTTGTATAAGCGTCGCGAGCGCCGCCGGAGCCGTGAGCAGCAATATCGGCAGCACCCCTCTGCGAAGACTTCGCATTTCGGAATAATGGTTGCTTATATAGGTGGAAAGCGCGAGCACCAGGAAGAATTTCAGCAGTTCGGAGGGCTGGAATTCCACGCCGAATATGACGAACCAGCGGGTAGCGCCGTTGACCGTCTTCCCCGCGAAAGGAACGAGGAAGTTAAGCCCAAGCGCGCCGACGTAGCCGATATAGGCGAATCGCTTCAACACGCGGTAATCGAGCAGCTTTGCGATAAGCCCCATGGCGATCAGCCCCGCGATGACGAAGATGATCTGCCTGCGGGCGAAATAGTAGGAATCGCCGAAACGCTGTTTGCACACGGCGTAGGAAGCCGAAAAGACCATGACGGAGCCGATACAGACCAGCGCGATGATAACAATGAGCATCGGTCTGTCGACTTCGCCTATAAGACGGTATATTCGGTTCTGACCGCCGGAGGCGCGGACTTTTTTTGCCTTTTTGGGCTTTTCTTCCGCGACCGGCGTCGTTTCGGGATTGGCGTTTTCGTTCATATTTTCGGCACCCTGTATAGGTTATGTATGTTCAGCGCATCAAGGAAATAAGGTAATAGGCGAGCGCGGCGAACGCCGCGGTAACGGTGGAGAACACGCAGACTATCTTCACTTCGCTCCAGCCGCATTTTTCGAAATGGTGGTGGATGGGGCTCATTTTGAATATACGCTTGCCGGTGAGCTTGAAGGACGCGACCTGAAGCACCACGGAAAGCCCCTCGATTATCCATATAACGCTTACGGGCAGCAGGATGAACTCGCTTCCCGTCGCCATAGCAAGACTTACAATGAATCCGCCGAGGAACAGCGAGCCGGTGTCGCCCATGAATATTTTAGCCGGGTGGAAATTGAATATAAGGAACGCGACGAGCGCGCCGACGAGCGAGGCGGAATAAAACGTATGCACAGAAACAAAGAACATCACGCACACGATAAGCGCTACGCTGCCCGCCAATCCGTCGATGCCGTCGGTGAGGTTCGCACAGTTTATGATATATACGATTATAAGCAGCATAAGGAAATAATAGAATATTCCCAGATCGAGCGCGCTTCCCCACGGGAAGGTTATAACCGTATCGATAAGCCCAACGTGCGCCATAAGGAACAGGTAAAGCGCGGCGGCAAGGAACTGCAGGACGAGCTTTTGCGTGGCGGAAAGCCCTTTATTGCGTTTTTTGAAGAGTTTTATGTAGTCGTCGATAAAGCCGATAAGTCCGTTGAGCAGCGGAAGCAGAAAAACCGCGATAAGCAGCTGCGTTACGCCGATCCGGTCCGCGACCGCGCCGTTTTCGTTCGGGAGCGCGTATTCGAGTATGAATCCGGCTGCGGAAGCGACCAGAAAAGCGAAAATGAATATCACGCCGCCGAGATTCGGGGTGCCCTCCTTGCTCTTGTGCCAGGAAGGACCTATTTCGAGTATTTTTTGCCCCAGCTTTACCTTGCGCAGGACCGGGATAAAGATCTTGTAAAGCACTATCCCGATAACGAGCGCCAGCAACGCGCAGATCGCGTCGATCATCAACGGATTCATATTATATATCCTCCGTAAGGAATCAGATTACACATTCAAACAGTTTTATGCCGTTGCTCGCCTTGTAAAGCACAGCGTCGCCCGGGCGGATAAAGCTTTTGAGGAACGCTTTTAACGTTTCCGGCTCGCCCGAGGGGAAGGAATAGGTCTCCTTTGTGAAGTCGGCGGCGTAATTCTTCGCAAGCTCGCCGTAGGTTATAAGCGCGTCGGCGCAGTTTTCTATTTCCTTCGAGAGCGCGCGGTGCAGGGCGGGCGAGTTTTCACCGAGCTCCAGCATATCGCCCAGCACGGCGACCTTCCTGCCCTTGCGGGAGGCGAGCACCGAAAGCGCGGCGCGCACCGATTCCGGCGCGGCGTTGTAGCAGTCCGAAATAACGGTGTGCCCGTCCGAATCGTAGATGAACTGCCGTTTGCCGTCGCTTTTATACCCCGAAAGGGCTTCCGCGGCGGGCGCGAGCGGCAGGCCGAGCAGCTTTGCGCAGGCGAGCGCGAACAGCGCGTTGGTCACCAGATGCACGCCCGGCTGAGTAAGCCGCACGGGGCATTCATCGCCCATTATATGCGCCGTGAAGCGCGTACCCTCCTGCTCGAGCGTTACGCCGGAAGCGAAGCAGGAGGCGGCGGTATCTTTATAAGAAACGTAATAAACCTTTTTGTCGCCGGGGGCGGTATCGCGCAGAAGCGGTTCGTCGCCGTTGAGCAGCAGGACGGAGCCGGGCTTGGAAAACGCGGCTATTTTAAGCTTTTCGTCCCTTATCGCCTCGCGCGTGCCGAGGTTTTCGATGTGCGAGGAGCCGATATTAGTTATAACGCAGATATCCGGGCGGGCGGCGCGGCTTATGCGCTCCATTTCGCCCTTATAGCTCATTCCCAGCTCGACGACAGCCGCACGCGCGGCGGTTTTATCGCAGTCGAGCACCGTAGTCGGCAGCCCTATCTGGCTGTTGGCGTTGCCCTGCGTTTTATGCACCGCAAGCGCGCTGCCGAGCGCGCAGGCGATCATATCCTTTGTAGTTGTCTTCCCCACCGAACCGGTAACGCCGACGAAGGGTATGGAGGCGAGCTCGGTTTCGCGGTAATGCGCCGCGAGCGTTTGCAGCGCCGCGCGAACGTCCGGGACAAGCACGCAGCGTTCGGAAAAATATTCGCGGTTATCGCACAGCGCGCAGGCGCCGGCACGTATCACCTGGCAGATATATCTGTTGCCGTCGGTCTTTTCGCCGCGCAGGGCGAGGAACAAGCCGTTTTCCACCGCCTTGCGGCTGTCGGAAAACAAACTGTTTACGGCAAGCGCGCCGTCCTCCGGGCGGAACAGAACGCCGCCGCAGATATCCGATATCTCTTTAAGCGTGTAATTCATTACTCTATCGCCTCTTCATAGCGGAATACGAGCTCCACCGTGGTGCCGGGAGTTACGTAGGAGCCGGCGGGCACCGACTGCGAAACGACCTTGCAGTTGCGGTAGTCGCCGTTGAAAATGCCGGTTACGGTAACGTTAAGATTGCTGTTGATAAGACTCTTTATCGCGGCGTTGGGCGAGCTGTTTATAAGGTTGGGGACCTTTACGTCGGGCTTGACTTCCGAATTGTCAGTGTAAAGCACCACGACGCCTTCGCCGTTTATAACGGTGTCAAAGCGCGGCATCTGCTCCGTAACGCGCTTGCCGTTGCCCTTTACCACGCATTTTAACCCGAGCGATTCTATGGCGGTTTTGGCGTCCTCCGTCTTGCTGTTGCGGTAATCATCCAGCTTTATCGACTGCTTCTCGCTGTCGCCGGAAGGCGTTATTCCCATATGCGGCAGGACTTCGGTAAGGATGTTCGCCACCACGGGCGCCGCTACGGCGGAGCCGAAATACTGCCCTGCCGTGGGATCGTCCACCGTGACGAGCACCGCGATGCGCGGATCCGCCGCCGGAGCGAACGAAACGCAGGAGCTTATATAGTCGTCTTCGCGCTTGGTATCGCGCTTTTCGGAGGTACCGGTCTTGGAGATTATATGATAGCCGGAAACGCTTGCGTTTTTGGTGGAGTCGGTGAGTATTTCGCAGATCGTGTCAGAAGTCTTTTTTGAAATGACCTGGCGGTCCGGTTCGTAATCGAAGGATTTGACCACGTTGCCCTGATCGTCCACCAGCGCTTTCACGACATGGGGAACGACGAGATCGCCGCCGTTGGCGACGGCGGATACCGCGCGTATGTGCTGTATCGGAGTCACCTTGAAGGTCTGACCGAAGGAATACGCCGCGAGCTCGACCGCGCCGAAGTATATCCCGGTGGTGCCGTAATAGATCGAGGACGCCTCGCCCATTATGTCGCTGCCGCTGGTCTTGTTGTATCCGAATTCTTCGAAGTATTTGTTGAAGTTCTTGTATCCCACGGCTTCGCCGATCTTTATGAACGCCGGGTTGCAGGAGTTCACGAGCGCCTCCGGGAAGGTCTGGTCGCCGTGTCCGTAGATATTGTGGCAGTGTATAACGGTGCCGCCTATGGAAACGCTGCCGCGGCAGTTGAAGTGGGTGTCGAGCGTGATCGCGCCTTCCTCCAACGCCATCGCGCTGGTGATTATTTTGAACGTGGAGCCGGGCTCGTAGGTCTGGGAAACGGCGGTGTTGTTCCACATCTCGTAAAGCAGATTGGTTTTGTAAGCCGCGCGCTCCTCCTCCGTGCCGATAAAGGTATCGTATTTTTTCTGATATTCGTCCGAAAGCTTGTTGTAGTTGTTCAGGTCGAACGAGGGGTATATCCCCATCGCCAGGATCTCGCCGTTGTTCACGTCCATCACTATGGCGGTGACGCGCCCGTTCGGCTTGTTCTCCTCGTACGCCATACGGATGCATTTTTCCACGGTGTCCTGTATCTTCCAATCGATGGTCGTTACCACGTTCAGCCCGTTCTGCGCGGGGATATAGGTGGATTTGACGCCGGTCTCCAGGTCCTTGCCGTAGGCGTCGGTGGCGCGCATATGCCTGCCGGGAGTGCCGCGCAGGTAGCGGTCGTAGGTATATTCTATCCCGGAAAGCCCCTGGTTGTCAGAACCGGAGAAGCCGATAACGTGGGCGGCGAAGCTGCCGGCGCGGTAGACGCGCTTTGTCGTTTCCTCCAGATGTATTATCTGTTCGTAGTCGTTTTCCTTGATATATTCCCTTATCGCGGCTTCCTCGGAGTCGGAAAGGTATTTCTTTATCATCTGGTATTTGCTCGTGGTCTTCCCCGCCTTGGAGATTATCTCGTTGCGGTCGACCGAGAGTATTCCCGAAAGCCCGTCGGCGATCTTGTTTATAAGCGCGTTGATCTCCGCGTTGTCCTCCGAGGAATCGAAGATATCGTAGGGGGAAATGAAGCAGTTGTATACCGTTGCGCTCACCGCGAGCGCCGTGGTGCCGTCGGAAGCGTAGATCGTGCCGCGGCGGGCGTCGATGGTGACCGAGCTGGTATACTGGTTTAGCGCCGCAACGCGGTAGTTGCCCGGGTCGTACAACTGCAGATAAGCGAACCTTACGCAAAGCGCGAGCATCGCCGCGAAAATGAAAACAAGCGCCCACTTGCCGCGAATGACCATCGTGCGCGCCGTTGCCCCGGCAGATCTTGTGTTTTTGGCGGTGTTCATGGCTCTGCCCTTTCCT
>JAEEGL015979301.1_pt1 | contig 10261 bp, 7 predicted proteins | sample 9134231 | NCBI WGS metagenome assembly JAEEGL01 (sample SAMN16246548, study PRJNA631951) | gut metagenome | biome: gut microbiome; feature: rumen; material: fiber-attached | host: Bos | place: Iran: Karaj | collected 2018-10 | reverse complement strand
CTGCATTTGTAACAGCCTGACGCTTTGCTGGCTCACCAACAAGTCTCTCACCTGTCTTTGTAAATGCAACGATAGATGGTGTTGTTCTAGCACCTTCTGTATTTGCGATAACGGTTGGCTTTCCACCTTCCATAACAGCTACACAGCTGTTAGTTGTTCCTAAATCGATACCAATGATTTTTCCCATTACTATTTCCTCCTATTTCTTTAAGAAATGTGATTAACTAATTAATTTGCTACTTTGACCATTGAATGGCGAACTACTGAATCACCAAACATATAGCCCTTTTGGAATTCTTCAACGACGATGTTCTCGCCAACTTCCTCGTCTTCAACATGCATTACTGCATTATGGAAGTCTGGATTGAATTCCTGTCCTACTGCTTCGATTGGCTTAACTCCTGCCTCATCAAGTGTAGTAAGTAACTGCTTATATATCATGAGCATACCATCTGCAAATGGATCTGCTCCTTCCTCAACTGTAGCAAGACCTCTTTCAAAGTTGTCTACTACAGGGAGAATCTTTTCAATGATGTTTTTTGCACCCATGCTAAACATCTGAGACTTTTCAGCTTCTGTACGACGACGGAAGTTTTCAAATTCTGCCATCTGACGCATTACCCTGTCGTTGAGCTGTTCAATCTGCTCGTCTTTTTTATCTTTTTTCTTTTCCTTTTTCTTGAAGACCTTTTTAGCTTCCTTTTCTGATACCTTCTCTTCTGAATTTTCTTCAGCCTGTGTAGTATCAGCCTCGGTAGCCTCAGGCATTTCTTCAGCATTTTCTACAGCCTCTTTAACAGCTTCCTCTGTAGAAAATTCTTCCATTTTTTTATCTTCTGCCATTAAGAAAATCTCCTAACTATCATTTTTGTTTTCATTTTTAAGGAGCTTGTCAAGCTGTCCCTTAAGACTTTTTATATTATCAACAACATTTTCGTAGTCCATACGTTTAGGGCCTACGATACCGATGGTACCCTTTACCCCGTCTCCAAGCTCATATGTTGCTGTAACAATCGAACAATCCTTCATGGTAGATATTGGTGTTTCATCACCAATGTATACCTGAATGCCTGTCTCCTCATCTGTAGATTTATCTGTGAGAAGCTCAATCAATGATTGTTTTTCTTCAAATGTATCTAAAAGCTCTGATGCTTTCTTGGAATCTGAAAGCTCAGGATATTTGAAAATATTTGTTGCACCTGAGGTATAAACCTGTAAATCCTCGTCCTCTGTGATGGTCTCAGCAACGGTGTCAAGCACCTGTGAGATAATCTCATCATGGATACCAGCCTGCTCCTTTAATCTGGTGATTAGAGCTAAATTAATCTGATCCACTGTAAGACCGTTAAGATTGGTGTTGAGAAGCATGTTTAGCTTCAGCATGGTTTCGTTATCAAGTGGCTTATCTATATTAATAATTTTGTTTTTGACTATGTTGCCATCCATAACTACAACTGAAAGAACCTGATGTTCATCAACTGCAGAAAGCTGGACGAATTTAAGCTTGTTGGAAACAACTGATGGAGCTGAAACCAAAGTAGCATACTGGGTATTTGTAGCCAAAACCTTTGCTACGTTTTTGAGAAGAGTTTCCATTTTTTCTTCTCTTTCAAGCATCCATTCCTTCATATCTGAAACTTCCTTGTTTTTGGAAGCTATCAGATTGTTTACGTAGAACCTGTAGCCCTTGTCGGAAGGAATACGTCCTGCGGAGGTATGAGGCTGAACAATATAGCCTAAGTCCTCCAAATCTGACATTTCGTTACGAATGGTGGCAGAGCTCAAATTCAAATCAGTGTATTTAGAAATGGTACGGGAACCTACCGGCTCACCTGTTTCTAAATAGTTTTTGATAATGGCGTTAAGTATTTTTACTTTTCTCTCATCAAGCTCTGTATCAGCCATATATCCACCTCACTTTGAAAGGATTTTGTTGTTAGCACTCATTCAATTGGAGTGCTAATTAATTCTGAGGTTAATTTACACCTACCCACCAGATTTGTCAACATGGTTTATTGTATTTTTAGAATTAATTAATAAATAAAAGCGTCATGGATCAGCTCCATGACGCCCGCTTAATACTATAATTTCTTTTTTATTTCTTTATTTTTATACATTTTTTCATCTGCCATATAAAGAATTTGCCTGTAATCTCTTTCTTCCCCAGATGCTTTTATTTCGTATCCCCAGGCTATGATGACCGGTTCAGAAGGGTTCTCCTGGTTGTGTTCTTTTAGCTGCTCCTCAAGTTGTAAAATAAGTTCTTTTACCATATATGAACAGTTATCTTTACATATTATAACTGAAAATTCATCTCCGCCTATTCGATAACACTTTCCATCCTTTTCGAATACTTTTCTAATTATATTGGCAGCATTGATAATATATCTGTCTCCGGCCTGATGTCCTTTTGTATCATTTATTTTCTTCAGGTCATTCAAATCCATGGAGATAATGCAGTATTCATCAGCATTTTCAAGCTTTTCAACATCATGATTAAAGGCTGTTCGATTATTAAGCTTTGTGAGTGAATCTGTATTTGCCAGCTCTTTATAATAGTCGGCCATCCTGGCTTTTTCAAACTCCTTCATAGATTCAACGGTGTTTAAATATGCCAGAATACCAAAATACAACAGCACTAATATTCTTCCGACAACATCATTTTGTATGCCTTCACCATTCCAGAATAAATAAATATCTGCAGCTGCTACACCAATAAGTACCAACATTGCTACGGCGTTTATAAGCACCATTCTGTCCTTATGAATTCTATGAGTATTAAAAACATTTATGATGGAGGCTATAACATAGATAATGGAAATAGCCCAAGAAATGTGAGTATAGCCAACGGATTGCTTAAAATCCATAATATCAGCAAAAGCCAATCCCATTATTAATACAAAATTAATCAAGGAAACACATATTGGTATTCTATATAGGAATTTATCTGTAGCCCACAAAGATTCATGAATGTAAATGATATAAGGAGCCGGAATAAATATTAAAATCAGAAAAGCCAATATTCCGACAAAATGTCTATTATTAATCAAAACTACCAGAGCATTGGTTTCTACTGCAGACCACACACCAATAAGAACAGCGGTCACACCAAAAAATATCATTTTAGAATCTGTCCATACTTTAAGCCGCCTATATGAATAATGAATAATTAGCACTAATCCAAATATAATATCAAGCAAGGATATTATTAGTGGAAAAGTGGAGTCAACAACTATGTTTGACCTGATATTGTAGTAATCACCTGCTGTAAAAACAACCGTAGTAACTGGACTATTATCATAAACAGGCTTAATAGTTACAGCTATTTCCTTATTTTGTTCGGAAACAGCTATAAAATGCCATACATCACCATTAGATTTGATTAGTCTTGAATGAGGGCCTATATTTTCATATACAAGCTCCCCATCCACATATGCATATACATCCATAAATGTAGTAGGAAAAGATAGACAGCCTCCTGCCTCTTTAATTAAATCAGCAGAAAACCTGGCATTGTATGAATTATCAGCATCAAAATATTCCTCCTCCGGCATAATGTTAACACCAGTGCTATCAGGAAACATGTCATGGGAAGTAGTACCTGATCCATTAACCACAGTCATCCCTAAAATGATGCAAAAAATTATAAGGAATAAAGAATATATTCCAAAAAGGCCTTTTTTCATATTAACCTCTATTTATCAAAATAACAAAATGAATCTACCTTAAATATACAACAACATTAAGTCCTATCAAATAATCTACAGAAAGATTCACATTCTTTTAACATACAAAAAGACATAAAGATACAGTGTAATTATCTGTATCTTTATGCCTAATAAAAATATGAAAATTACGAAACTTTAATTACATATGAAGCCAATGCAGGAACATTAAGCTTAACCTCTCCATCCTGGCACTCAAATGCAATATCTGAACCAAATACATCTTTATCACCCTCAAATGCAGATGCTCCAATTATCCATAAAGGAATGTTAATTGTTCTTTCCAGATCATCCATTGAAATTACGCAAATGTACTTGTTTGAATCTAAAAATCTTGCAACAACAAGTACTCTGTTATTTGCATATAAAACTTTTCTTCCACCTTCATATAAAGCAGGCTCATTTTTTCTCATATCAATAAGCTTTTTGTAAACATCATAATATGGCTTTCCTTCAGCCTTTTCACGTCCCCAAGGCATAGGATATCTACAGCCAGCATCAGAAATTGTATGGCCTTCAATACCTACCTCGTCTCCATAATAAATACAAGGAATTCCTGTCCAGAAGAACTGAGATATTGCTACGCTCTTCCATTTTTCAAAACCTATCCCCTCATAGTTATGCACTCTGTCTACATCATGACTATCAAACAGATTCATCTGGCAATCAGCGATAGCCTGCGGAATCACAGTGTAATGTAAATCAGTTCTTGTAACTACATCAGCAGCGGTAAGCCTATATGGTACCTTTGCTATTTTGTCATTTCTTGCAAGGAAAAGATCTGGCATGCCTGCAAACTGGCGCATAATACGTCCAAATCCAAAATAATTCATTGGAGTATTCCATAAATCTCCCTGAAGATATTCACTGCAATCTGCCCAATGCTCACCAATAATGAAGGCATCTGATTTTACTTCTCTAATAGAATCGCAAACACCCTTCCATACTTCTTCAAATAACTGGACATCGTCATTCTTTGCCAATACATCAGCAACATCAAATCTCCATCCGTCAATGTTATATGGTGGCTTAAGCCATTTTTTAAGGACAGAATCCTCTCCCTTATAAATAATCTCTCTAAGCTCTTCATTTCTGTAATCCAGTACTGGAAGGGTATGGATGCCTGCCCATCCAAGGAGACTTCCGTCTTCTTTTTTGAAATAGTAAGGCTTGTTTTCATGAACCCACTTGTGCTCAATTCCAGTATGATTAATAGAAATATCAAGAATCAGCTTCATATCATTTTTGTGAAGCTCCTCTGATAAAGCAGCCAATGCCTCATCTCCACCAAAGTGCTTATCTACGTGGAAGTAATCTGTACAGTCATATTTATGTGTAGAATATGACTCAAAAATAGGATTTAAGTAGATAGCTGTAACACCAAGCTCCTTTAAATAAGGAATCTTTTCGATGATACCCTCTAAATCGCCTCCAAAAAAGTCCATTCCATGGGCATCCTGCACTGAAAGTGGTGGCTGGCTCCAGTCATCCATCTTAATACATTTATGACCCATATATGTATATTCGCCATCCTGAACGTCATTATCCTTATTTCCATTGCAAAAACGTTCTGGGAAAATCTGATAAAAAACAGCGCCCTTGACCCAATCAGGATTTCTATAGTTAGTAAGAAGCACAAAATCATGCTTGTAATCAGTATCAACTGTTGAGATACCTGCCTGAGTGTAGAAATATACAACATCCTCTGTAGTGATAACAAAATGATACTGTAATTTAGGCTCATTAATCTTAACCTTTGCAGAATAATATTTTAGGCCTGATTCAATTTTAGAAACTTCCATATCTATGTATTGCTCAGCACCATTTATTATTCTTCGCAATAAAACATCCTTAACAGGAGACTCTTCCCATAATCTAAGGGATATCTCAATCTCATCTCGAAGCTCTGGTGTAGGATTACTTACAAATCCTACAGTTCCGTCACTATAAATACTATCTAGCCAGTTTCTCATCTCAACACCTCGTTAATTTCTTTTTAAAATATAAAAGCTATATGGATTTAACTTTTCCAAATTCAACTCATCATTACTGTATAGTACTTCTTCATCGCCGCTTATAAGATTTGATAAGTCTAGCTCCTCCTGTACTCTAGGAGAAAAATTAGCTATAAACACAAGGCTTTCATCGTCAGAGTTTCTCTCAAAAGCAATTATGTTTTTGTTTCCCACATCAAGGAATTCAAAGCCAGCAAAATTATCATTATTTTGAAGTGCACTATGGTTTTGCTTTAATTCAGATAAATCTGCAATTACACTACGATAGTCGCCTGTTCCTGCCTCCCAATCTACAGGATCCTTCTCCATGAATTCTATGGCATGGTCATAGCCGATTTCATCAGAGGTATAAATCATAGGAACACCTGGAAGTGTAAAAATCAAAGCAAGACTTGCAGGCATTGACTCTGTACTGAAGGCCTTTGAAATAGTCCTATCATAGGAATTCACATCATGATTGTCCAAATAATTAAGTGGGAATGTAGTTTCATGCATCTTTGGCAAATAGTGCTTTAATTTATCTGCAGTCTTTCTATCCTGTGCCACCTCTACTAAGGTTTCGTAGAATTTGGAATTATAATTTGAATCAAAGGCATAATTTAAAAGGTTTTCGTTTACCCAGCCTAAATCCTCTGCAAGCATATAAATGTCTTTTTCTTTATCAAGCTCTGCTCTGGCCTGTTCCCAGAAATCTACTGGAACGCCAGGTGCATAATCACATCTAAAGCCATCCACATCGAATTCTTCAATCCAATATTTCATTGATGCAATCATTTCAGTTCTAAGCTCTTCATTGTCATAATTTAGATCAGCAACATCAGGCCAACCCATTCCTTCTGGTGAAATGATTTTTCCATCAGCTTGAGTATACCAATCAGGATGCTCACTAACCCATGGATTGTCCCATCCGGTGTGATTTGCAACCCAGTCCATCATTACATGAAATCCCATTTCATGGGCGGTATCTACAAGATTTTTAAAATCTTCTTTTGTGCCAAATTCAGGATTTACCTCTGTATAATTGTCTACAGAATAATACGAACCAAGGGTTCCTGAGCGGTTCGTCTTAGAAATAGGATGTATTGGCATAAACCATAGTGTGTTTATCCCCATGTCCTTTAACTCCTGCAAATGCTCTGCAAATTCGTTGAATGTACCTGACTTAGTATACTGTCTAACATTTACTTCATACATAACTGCAGAATTAACCCACTCTGGAGCTGTAGAGTCTTCATTTTTTAATGCATCCTCGGCTTCAGCTACAGTGTCAACAGTATCAACGCTTTCTGCTTCTTCTATTGTATTACTTGTACTTCCACAAGCAGTCAATGCTAAAGTTCCTGCTAACATCAAACTGGTCATTTTTAATTTAAAACCCATTATAAATTACCTTTCTATAAAACCTGTTACATTTTCCTTTAAAAGAGTTTCCCCAAGGCATTTAACCTTGGGGAGAGAATGAAGAAAATATAAAAATTAAAATGGATTAACCAAAATTACATATTTACTATCCCTTTACAGATCCAGATAAACCTTCTACGTAAAATCTCTGAAGCCATACGAATAAAATTACGATTGGAATAGCTACGATTACAGCACCAGCTGCGAACTGTGTATAATATGTATCAATTCTTCTAAAGTCAGTCAACCAGTACAAACCTACTGCTACTGTATATGAGCTCTGCTTGTCACCAAAGAGCATACTTGGGAAGATATAGTCTGACCAAGCTCCAAGGAAAGCGCCAAGTGCCTGATATACAATGATTGACTTAGAAAGAGGCAAAATAATATGGAAGAAAATCTGTGCTCTTGAAGCTCCATCGATAATAGCTGCCTCGTCAATTGCCTTTGGAATTGTATCAAAGAATCCCTTACTGATGTGGTAGCCCATAGCCGCTCCTGCTACGCCTACTACGATAAGTGCGATAAGTGACTGATTGATACCAAGACCCTTTAAAATATTATAAACAGCGATAAGTGACATAAAGCCTGGGAATAAACCGATAATCATCAGAATATTCATAAATGCTTTTCTACCTGCAAATCTTGTTCTACTTAAAATGAATGATGTAGAAAGAATTACAAAGGTATTTAATACACAAGCGAACATTGCAACGATGAATGTGTTGATCCACCATTTTGTAAATGGAATTACACTATCTTCTGCAAATAAAGCTGCAAAGTTCTTAAGTGTAAGGTGCTTAGGGAAGAAATATCCTACATAGTAACCTGGCTCCTCACGAAGTGCTGTAAGAACAATCCATAAAATAGGGAACATCCAGATAACACTCATGATAGTAAGAGCAATATAGCCTCTATCAGTCTGAGTAACCTTCATGATGAAGACAAGTGTTACGAAGGCTGCTATAAGACCAATCCAGTAACCAAATGTGAGATAGCGGTTTAAAAAGTTGCTGTAAACTCCTACACCTTCAAGTATAGTCTTTGTTGAGAACATTGCGAATACCCAGAAAGCTGTAGATAAAGCCTGAACACACTGCCAAGCCTTATAGCCAACAACAGTTGTTTTAATAATGTTAAAGACAGCTAAAGCCAGCGAAAGTACTGTGAACAATATGAGGAAAATGATAATAATACTAAGTGCCGGCTTGTTGTCTGCTGCCAATATATGTCCAGCTCCGGTAATAAGGGAGATTGTGTGACCGTCCTTGCTTGCGAATGGCAAAAACAGGCAAATGAACCCTACAACCGCACCAATAATTGAGTGTAAGAAATATTTTAAATTTAATCCTATTACTGTACGATTCATTAGCTAAATCCCTCCTCATTTTTCAAAGCATTAGACCTAGAGAAAGATACTAATGTAAATATAGCTGAGATTACAAATATGATGATACCGATTGTAGCAGCAAGGTTGTAATCGTTACTATCCTTTGTCAGCTTGTAAAGCCATGTTACAAGCAAGTCTGTTTTTCCTGCTCCCTTATAGTAGTCAAGAGTAAGAGGCTCTCCTGCTGTAAGGAAATAGATTGTATTAAAGTTATTAAAATTTCCTATGAGGTTTGAAATAATATAAGGGGTTGTAACAAACCACATGTAAGGAAATGTTATTTTTCTAAACATCATAAATGGGCTTGCACCATCAATCTTTGCTGACTCATATAATTCGCCAGGGATGTTCATCAAGATACCACTAACCATAAGCATGGTAACAGGAACACCAATCCAGAAGTTGACAATGATAACTGAAAATCTAGCCCATGTTGCATTTGATAAAAATGGTAATGAACTTGCAGTGAAGCCCCACTGCTGAAGTAATACGTTAAAGATACCCTTTTCACCAAGCATTGTTGCAACTACTCTAAGTGAAATAAATGCTGGAATCGCCATTGTGAATACGAAGATCGTTCTCCATACCTTTTTGAACTTGATTCCATTTGAATTGATAATGATTGCAAGAATCATTCCACCGAAATAGCAGGTGAATGTTGCTGCAAATCCCCAGATGAGTGTCCATCCAAGAACTGGCCAGAATGTAGATGAAAGTCTATCACTAGTAGAAAGAAGTGTGATAAAGTTCTTGATTCCAACCCAGTCAAACAGATTTCCAGGTGGCTGGTGATTTGAGTCATAGTTTGTGAATGCCATGAGAATCATGTAGATAAGAGGCATTACTGTAAATACGCCAAGACCTACAACTGGAACACTCAGGAATAAAAATCTAATATTGTTGTTAGTTAAGCTTTTAACATCCTCGATAAAATTATTGTTATGCTTGCCCTCTGCTGCCCTTCTTAAGGCTGCCTTTCCTGAAGAAATTGTAAATAGCCAGAACATGATAAAGGCGATAGTGATAACAATTGTAACAACACCTGATAAAAGGATCAGCATGGAATTATCTCCGGCTGTCATCTCGTAGATACCAAGTGCTTCATTGAAAGCCATACCTTGGGTATTTTCACCAAGTGTAGCTAAACCTCTTAATCTCTCAAAGCCATAGGCAATCATATAAATAAAGTATGATATTTCTATAGCAAGGAAAATAAGACCTTTTAGTACTTGCCCGCAGGCGGCGTTAGCCGCTCCGCAGACAACATATGATATTTTTGAAATCGTATTTTTATTCATATTCTATTATTCTGTTAATGTACCTGTAATAGAGTCTACAAGTGCATCAAGCTGCTCCTGAAGATTTGCTTTTGTTACATCACCGTAGTAAATTCCTTCGCCAAGGGCCTTCATTGGATCCCAATAATCACCCATCTTTGGAATACTTGGCTGGTTTGTAGCCTTTGAAGCCTGATCGTTAAGTGCAGATGCTACGAAATCTGCCTTGATTTCATCACTTGAAGCAAGTGACTCAAGTACTGGGATATCACCCTGCTCGTTGTATCTGATGAGGCAGTTCTCTGGGTTAGCCATGTAAACTGCTAACTGCTGTGCGCAAAGTGGGAACTGAGTGTTTGACTTTACTGTGATTGTCTTGAAATCTACAAAGTTTGAAAGCTGAACTTCGTTTCCACCGATTGTAGCTGTAGGAAGAGCAACTGCTCCAAGGCT
>JAEEGL015897388.1_pt1 | contig 10261 bp, 11 predicted proteins | sample 9134231 | NCBI WGS metagenome assembly JAEEGL01 (sample SAMN16246548, study PRJNA631951) | gut metagenome | biome: gut microbiome; feature: rumen; material: fiber-attached | host: Bos | place: Iran: Karaj | collected 2018-10 | reverse complement strand
GGGTTCGGGCTCGGTAATTTCTGTCTGTTCGGGCTCGGGTTCGGTCACTTCTGTCTGCTCGGGCTCGGGCTCGGTAGTTTCGGTCTGTTCGGGCTCGGGTTCGGTTGTTTCTGTTTGCTCGGGCTCGGGTTCTGTTATTTCGGTCTGCTCGGGTTCGGGCTCGGTTGTTTCAGTTTGTTCTGGCTCGGGCTCTGTTACTTCGGTATTTTCCGGTACGGGCTCGGTTGTTTCTGTCTGTTCGGGCTGTGCCGTTTCGGCGGCCTGCTCGCTCATCCACACGCGCTTAAAGCCGTCTTCGCTCACCACGACCAGGCCGCTCTGCTCGACATATCGCTCCGAAGCCGAACCACGCACGGTCACGACGCTCAGCCTGTCGGCCGCGCGGAACGCCTCCGCGCCGATAGCCGCCACGCCCGCGGGCAGTTCGAGCCTGCCCAGCGCGCCGCAGTCCCAGAACGCGCGCTCGCCTATGGAGCTCAGCGCTTTGGGCAGGCTCACGCTTTCGAGCGCCACGCAGTGGCTGAAGCATTCTTTTTCTATCGAAGTTATCCTCGAAGGCAAAACTATCTCTTCCAGCGAAAAGCAGCGGGTGAACGCGCTCTCGCCTATCTTTTCAAGGCTTTCGGGCAGCTGTACCGAGCTTAGCGATTCGCAGCGCGCGAACGCGTTTTTGCCTATGCTTTTAAGGTTTGCGGGCAGCTTTATTTTTGTCATGCCCGTGCAGCCGAAAAAGCTGTCGTCGCCTATCTCGCTTATCGCGTCGCCGAGGCTGAGCTCCGGCACGCTTTTGCACATGTAGAACGCGCCCGCGCCCAGGCTTTTGAGCCCCTCGGGCAGGGCGATGCGCTTGAGCTCCGAACAGAAAGTGAACGCGCCCTCGCCAATGCTCTCGAGCCCTTTGGGCAGCTGCACTTCCTTTAAGGCCGCGCAGTTGGCAAACGCGCTCGCGCCTAAAGTCTTTACGCTCGCGGGGAGGCTTATGCTTATAAGCTTTTCATTGTCGCGGAACGCGCCCTCGCCGATTTCCGTCACGGTGTATTTGCCCAGCTTCTCAGGCACGCTCAGGTGCTGGCTTTTGCCGCGATAGCCCACCAGGCGCGCGCTTGAATCGCTTAGCTTTATATAACAGTAATCGTCTTTGTAAAGTACGGGTTCGTCCGCGAACGCGAGGCAGCTCAGCACCACACACGCGCACAGCACAAGACACAACAGCTTTTTCACACCCATACGCCTCCGTAAAGCCTTTTTTAATGCGTTTATTTTACATTAAAACGCCCGCGATGTCAATAACGCGCGCCAAATCTTGCGCGGGGCGGGGATTTATGCTATAATTCAGGCAAACGAAATTCAAGCCGTGCCGAAAGGAAACAAGATGGAGCAGCTCAACCTGTTTGACGGCCCGCCGGTATTGGGGCTGCTGGCCAGCCGCCTGCGCCCGGAGAGCCTGGACGAGTACGTGGGCCAGGAGCACCTGGTGGGCGAGGGCAAAATGCTAAGGCGCCTTATACAGCAGGACGCGATCTCGTCCATGATATTCTGGGGTCCGCCGGGCGTGGGCAAGACCACGCTCGCGCGGATAATCGCCAAATCCACCAAGGCCGCGTTCATAGATTTTTCGGCGGTCACGAGCGGCATAAAAGAGATAAAAGCCGTGATGGAACAGGCCGAGCAGGGGCGCAGATCCGGGCTTAAGACCATACTTTTCGTGGACGAGATCCACCGCTTCAACAAGGCGCAGCAGGACGCGTTTTTGCCCTACGTCGAGAAGGGCAGCATCATCCTTATCGGCGCGACCACCGAAAACCCATCGTTTGAGATAAACAGCGCGCTGCTTAGCCGCTGCAAGGTGTTCGTGATGAAGGCGCTGGGCGAGGAGGAGCTGATAAAGCTTATAAAGCAGGCGATAAAAAGCCCCAAGGGCCTGGGCGGCATGGACGTAAGGATAGGCGAGGACGAGATAGCCGTCATCGCCCGCTTCGCAAACGGCGACGCGCGCACCGCGCTCAACACGCTCGAAATGGCGGTCACCAACGCGCCCGCGGGGCGCGAAGGCGAGATAACGGTAACGCGCGAGATACTTTCCCAGTGCACCGACCGGCGCTCGCTTCTGTACGACAAGCAGGGCGAGGAACACTACAATCTTATAAGCGCGCTGCACAAATCCATGCGCAACAGCGACCCCGACGCCGCGCTGTACTGGCTTACGCGCATGCTCGAGGCGGGCGAGGATCCGCTTTACGTGGCGCGGCGCATAGTGCGCTTCGCCAGCGAGGACGTGGGCATGGCGGACTCGAACGCGCTTTCCGTCGCGGTGGCGGCGTATCAGGCGTGCACGTATCTGGGCATGCCCGAATGCGACGTTCATCTGGCGCACGCGGCGGTATACCTCGCCATGGCGCCCAAGTCAAACGCGGTGTATGCCGCGCTGGGAAAATGCCGCGAGCACATCGGAAAGTCGCCCGCCGAGCCCGTGCCCCTGCAGATAAGGAACGCGCCCACGGGGCTCATGAAACAGCTCGACTACGGCAAGGGCTACGTGTACGCGCACGACACCGAGGAAAAAATGGCCAAAATGAGCTGCCTGCCCGATTCGATGGCGGGCGAGCGCTTCTACCTGCCCACCGAACAGGGCAGGGAAGCCGCGGTGAAACAAAGGCTGGAAGAGATAATAAACTGGAAAAAATCCTGATTTTGACGGTGCATGACAAAACCGCGCTCCGGCGGCTTCGGGGCGCGGTCTTGTTTGTTCCGGCGGGTCTCAGTCCCTGTTTTCGCGCGGCAGGCCGGACAGGGCTATGCTGCCGCCGTTCGTAAGATCCTTGCCCTCGAGCAGCAGAAGCTTTTCGGCCAGCAGGCGCGAAAAGCCGCTGATTATCGCGGTCATGGCGATGAGTTCTTCCGGGTTTTCGGTGGAGATTTCGGCCTTTTCCTTGTGGCTGAGTATCGGCCCCGCCGCCTTCCGCACCTGCTCCATGAAATAGCCCGCGGCCAGGCGGTGGCGCTGCGCGTAGTTCTCGTACAGCCTTTCGAGCTCCTCGTCGCTTAAGCCCATGGGGATTATTTTCTGTATGAGCGCGATGTTCAACGACTGCTTGAGCGTGAGTATTATTATGAGATAGGCGATGTGCCGCCTGTAGTAGCGCTTTTTGACGGGCTCGGGCATCACGTGAGTGCGCACGTAGTTGTTTATTGTCGAGGCGGTGATGAACTGCTCGTCCTTGAGCTCGGGGGGCATATAGTCCAGATAGTCGCTCAGCAGAGACGTGACCTGCTCCATGTACAGCCCGAAATCGGGTATCTGCCGCCAGGCGGGCAGCCGGAACGAGTCAAGATAGTGTTCCCAGCGCCTGAGCTTGCCCGCGACGAGGGCGTTGTCGTATGCCATAATTTCGTCACCTCACTTATAATATTATATAACATATCGGCCGCGTTTGGCAATATTGTTTAGAATTAATTTTCGTATTGACATTGTATGCCGTATCACTTATAATAATATGGCATATTAGATGTAACGGAGTACAACACACTATGAGCTATTGTATTATAACAGATACCTCGGCAAATCTGCCAACCGAAACGCTGAACGCGCACGGCATATGCGCGCTGCCGTTTTCGTATTATATTGACGGTGAGGAAAACGAATGCACCGACACGCGCGCGTTCGATGCCGCGGCGTTTTACGGCGCGATTCGCAAAGGCACCAAGGTGAACACCTCGCTGGTCAGCCCCGAGAAGTATTACGAATGTTTCAAAGCCCGGCTGGACGCGGGCGAGGATATACTGTTCGTGGGCATGTCCTCCGGCATAAGCGGCTCGTTCGAAAAGAGCGTGCTGGTGGCGGAGGAGCTTAAGCGGGAATATCCCGAGCGCAGTATAGAATGCGTGGATTCGCTGGGCGCGTCGCTGGGAGAGGGGCTGCTGGCGCTGAGAGCCGCCGAGCTCAAAGAAATGGGCGTCGGCCTTGAGGAGAACGCGCGCGAGATAAGGCGGCTCGTGCCGCGCATGTGCCAGGTATTCACCGTGGACGACCTTATGCATTTAAGGCGCACCGGCCGGCTCTCGAACGCGGCGGCGGTGGTGGCCACGGTGCTCAACATAAAGCCGCTTTTAAAGGGCGACGACACGGGACACATAGTCAGCTTCAATAAGCTGCTTGGGCGCAGGCGCTCGGTTGAGGGCATCGCGGAGCAGTACAAAAAGCTGGTCGAAAACCCCTCGGAGCAGCTTATAGGAATCGCGCACGCGGACTGCAGGCAGGACGCGGAGTATCTTATAAAGCTTATAAACCGCTGTGCCCCGCCCAAAGACATAATGCTCGTGGACTACGAGCCCGTGACGGGTTCGCACGTGGGGCCGGGCGCGCTGGCGCTGTTCTTTATGGGCAGCGCCGCGTTCCGCCCGGGAACGCGCGCCGCGAAAGGCGCCGAAGCGCTCAAGGACGTAAAAGAAGCTGTAAAGGAAGCCATTGAAAAGAAAGGGGAAGCTGTTGCAAAAGTGTAATGGCTCATTGTAGGTTTGGAGGGGTCGCGACCCCTCCAAATTCATTCCGCAGCGGCGGCTTTGCCGGCGCGAGGACGCGATTTTTGCGCAGGGAGCGCAGCGAAGCGGGGACGAACGGAGCAAATAATCGCTTCATTGCAGTTTTTTCGCCCGGAAATTCCCGCAGGAATAGCTGCAACAAATTAGGGACTATTTCAGGTAAAAGAAAATGCTCCAAAGTTATCCCTGCTGTTCCACCTCGCCGATGCAGTTCCAGACGATCCGGACCTTCTGCACGCGCTGACCGTCGACCTTTTCGGCTTCGTGGACCATGACCTTTTCCACAAACTCGCGAATGATCTCTGCGTTCAGTTCACGGATGTCCGTATACTTGCGTACTATGCGCAGGAAGCTTTCCGCATTCATGCCGGCTTCCTGTTCGGCGGCCATTGTCTGCTTTAGCTGTGCTGTCCTTGCCGTCAGTGCTTTTTGCTCTTCCTCGTAATCTGTACTGAGCTTACGGAACCGTTCATCGGTTATTTTTCCTTCGACACTGTCCTCATACAGTCGCCGAATGATGACGTCAAGCTTCCGGATGCGTTCTTCGGCTTTGTCGAGCTCCTGTCCGGCATCTTGCAGGCCACGATCGATTTCAGCTTTCTTTCTTTTCGTGACCATCTCCACGAACTCGTCCTCGTGCGCGCGGGCGAACGAAGTGATCTCGCGTATACCGTCCAGCAGTAGTTGCTCTACCGCAATGTTCCTGATCCTGTGCTGGGTGCAGCCATTCTTTTTCTTGCGGTAACGGGCACAGACGAAATACTCCTGCTCATGGGTACATTTGCGCTCACGGTGCTGGTACATCCTCGCTCCGCAGTCTGCGCAATACATCATCCCGGACAGCATGAATCAGAGAAATACGTCATACTTCCTTATGCCTGGGTACCGGAAGACACGATCGAAGCGCGCAGCCGCAAGGATCACGTCAATTATAACCTGTGGAAGAAGCAGGGATGATCCTGTTGATCGTATCCGCGCCGTGCTTGAGTTTGCCGGGTTTGACCGCATCGCCGCTGTCCTCTCCGGGCGGTCCGCTGCCTGCGCTGCAGGTGACGGCCTTTTTGCTCTCCTTCCGGCGCATATCCCTGTCGAGGGTCACCAGCAGCGCGTCGGTGCATTCCCTGAGCGGTACGTCTTTTATGGCGTTACCGGTGAAAACCGCAAAGCGGTTGGTGATGCATCCGAAGTACAGCTCGGTCCGGTTATTGGGATTCTTCATGTAATAGGCCCTGTCGAGCTTTTTCTTACCCGCCCTGTCTGTGTACGTCGGCAGCCGCGCAGGATCGCATTTGCCGTAGATATGGATGCCGCCACCGCTGACGGAGCGCTCCGCATAGGAGTCGAAGCGTTCGAGCATGAGCTGCACATACGGGTCCGACAGCTCGTAGTGATCCATGTCGAGGAAGAAGTATTCCTCCGGGATCTTGAAGCCCACGCCGTCCATGCCGTGCGCTTTCGCGCCTGCGACGGCTTCGTCAAAGGTGACCCAGGTACTTTTGTAATCGTCGCTCGTGCCGGTGGCCGTGCCCGTTGCGGATTTGGGCACTTTCGTCTTCTCACCATTGCGGGTCTCGTATCTCCAGCAGAACCAGATTCTTTGTTGTTTAAGCTCGTTCATTGATTCCTCCGTCAGTCGTTTGAGGCATAAGAAAACCCCGAAGGCTTTTTGCTCCTTCGGGGCTGTTTCTACTTCAGAACTACTCCGGCTTTTCCCTTTGTCTTGATCCTGAGCACCGTGTTATACGGGGTCAGATCCTTGTATCCGCATTCACTGCGCTTGCTGAGCAGTTCTTCCTGATGCTTGATCCTGCGGTTCGCCCGCTGTCTTTTCCGATCCTTCATGTACGTATCCTCCGTCCGTTCTCGTTTGGGTAGATTTCCACGACTCCCTTCGCGGGAAACCGCCTCTCGGGTGGACGTCCGCTGGATGCAGGAGGGTTTTTGCAATTTCCCTCTTGCATTTAGCTGCATTATACAATATAATAGTAAGCGTAATCAAGTGAATGCGACTTACGCTTACGCTTACTGTGACGCTTACGCTTATGGGAGGATACCGGTATGAAGTATACGGATGATTGGGATCACGAAGAACACTTTAATTCCCGCGCAGAGAAGAAAACAGATATACTCAACTTTGGGGATATAGGCGGCGTGGGACAGCTGGTGTATCACAATTTCCGCTTTGCCGATTACCGGCGGGAATGGAGAGAGGATGACACGCTGATCATACCGGTACTGGATGAGGACGCCCCGTTGGACGCCGTGCCCGATGAAAAGCTGGACGGGAACAGGATTCTGACCGGCCTGTACGATCTGGCGAAGAAGATAGATTCGTTTGAAACAAAAGAGAATTATATAGACCTGATCATCCAGTGGTGCAGGGAATACATGCAGCCGTATAATTTGGATACATTATATGTCCTGCTGATCAGCGAGGAAAGGGTCGATGATCCGTTTCTCATGAGCAAAACCGCCATGCAGGACGGCACTTTTTCCGTAAACAGGTTCATGAAGGATCTGGGTTATCTGTATAATGCCGTGCGCGTGAAAAAGGCGTTGGACGGGATCGCCATAGCTGAAGAGGATGATGCGTATAATCTTTATGAAACAGGCCGTTTCTTTGAGGCTCCCTCGTTTTTCGAGTCGTACAAAACACCGAGAATAGAGATACTCGATGACCTTATTCCTGAAAGTTTAAAGGATGAAGAAGACGGTCTGCTTCGTGCCATGGAGATCGAGAATAAATACATTGAAGAACAACAGGCAGGGAAGTCCGAATCCGGATCATTTGCGTACGAACCGTTTGATGATTATGAGGAGATCCGGGAAAAACTGCTCGATCTGTTCCCGGACTTCAAATTACGTTTGAAAACAAACCCCGCAGACGGCAGGGTCGTGCTTGCAGCCGTCGTGGATTCCGTGTTCGACATAGCCTGGTATGCATTGGCGCATCTCATGACGGAAGAACCCATGCTGAAAGACCTGGGCCGAAGGGAAACAAACCTGAAAGGTATCATGGCGACCTGCAAAAACTGCGGACGGCTGTTTATCCGGCATAACAGCAGGAACAACTACTGTGAGCGGGAAGAATGCCAGAAAGCCCGCAACGCAAAGAACCAGCGCGAGTTCCGGAAACGCCGGGCTGAGAAGAAAGCGCGGGCATAAAAAACAGGCGCTCCCTGCATTGATGCAGGAAGCGCCTGCTGGGGTAAACAAGATTATGATCCACTTAATCTGCCATCTGTTCAATCATAGGGTAAGAAGGACTGGCTGTTCAACGATACACCAGACGGTGCGGCTGCCGGGGCGTCCGCGGAGGCCAGCGCCTGCGGCAAGCTACCACCCCGACCGCCCAACGTAAACCCCGCGCCAGAAAATTTCCTGCCTTTTGTCCTTTAAGGATAGGAAGCTTAGAAATAATTCGGTCTGAACTATATCCGTTGTTGCCGATTGCACTCAAAAAGACTTTGAGAAAATTTGCGCAAAAGTATTGACAGTACCGATTTCTCGGTGGCTTAGTTGGCAAAGAACGTGAATTTTGATACAATGTTACCATGTGTTACTCTTTGGCTGATGGTAACACTTTTCTTTTGGGTGGTAACATTTTCTCTGGGCATGGTAACACGTTTCAGAGCATGGTAACACGTCAGCCCTTACGATGCTGTTTGCAGCGTGCTTGAGTTCCTGTACACCTGCCCCCATATGTGCCCCTCCTGTTTGATAAAGAAACTCCAAAACTATTGATTCTATGAATTCCGGGTTTGCGGGTTATCATGCTTCCCGTTTATATACCAACACCCCATTGCCGTGAGGATCATCCTCAGCTCCAAATTCCTCATTTACAAACACATACCCTGCCTTTTCCAGCACTCTTGCCGAAGCTGTATTCCCATGGACAACGCGCCCATAAATGACCGTCGCTTTAAATCTGGCAAATGAGAACGCTGTCATGGCATTGAGAACTTCTGTCGCCAGACCCTTTCCGCTGTACTTATCACAAATCTGGTAACCGATCTCAACTGAATCCGGCTGTTCCTCAATTTCGCTGACACCGGTATCCCCGATCAGTTCGCCTGTCTCTTTCAATTGGATTGCAAGAACAAAAGGCAAATGGTTTTTCTCGACGCAATCACCGAAAAACTGAATTGCGTCTTTCGCTTCATCAATATCAGCATGGCTTTCATCCATCATGCTTGCAAAGTTTCCTCACCGTTTTTAGGCTGATCATAAATTTATTATACCAAAAAACAAAACGCTCTTCAACCACTAAATTGCGGTTTCAGAGCGTCTTTTGTGTCTACCCGGCCAAATATTTCCGGTAGAATGAAAAACAAGGCCGAATGGCAAAATCTGCCATTCGGCGCCCAAACAATCTCGATCCTATCACGGAAGGATGCTATTTACAGAAAAAGTTTCACAGCCCCGGTTCACGCACTTGTTTTTTGAAAAAGTGAGTTTGAACTGCAAAAACTATAATCTGGAACCAATTAGGGTCTGTTCACGCTATTGACATAAGGGATAGACAAATGATATAATAGTGGCATGCAGATCACACAAGAGCAATATGAAAAGATATCAAAGTATCTACCGACACAGCGAGGGAACGTCAGCATGACGAACCTTCAACTGATCAATGCGATACTGTATGTCACGGAAAACGGCTGCAAATGGAGAGCACTGCCGGAAACCTATGGGAATTGGCATACGATATACGTCCGCATGAACAGATGGAGCAAGAACGGTGTTCTGGCGAGAGTATTTGCGGCATTGCAGACGGAAGGCATCATCCGAATCGACGTTGATGTTGTATGTCTGGACAGCACATCGATCAAGGTACATCCGGATGGCACAGGCGCTTTAAAAAAACCGGCAAACAAGCCATCGGAAGATCAAGGGGCGGACTCACAACGAAGATTCATATGGTTACCGCATCTGACCGAGCGGCTGTCAGTTTTTCACTCTCAGATGGCGCAAGACACGACTCTCCGGAGGGAATAAAGCTGTTTAGATTTTACCCCGGCGTGTGCAGAAGGACAGTCGCTTCTCATGGATCGAGCCTATGAAGGTGACAATATGCGCGCTACAGCTAGGAGTTTGGGATATGAGCCTGTCGTTCTGCCGAAGGCAAACCGTACAGATCCATGGGAATACGATAAGATCCTTTATAAACGCAGGAATGAAGTGGAGCGTTTCTTCCGCAGGATCAAGCGCTTCAGAAGAGTATTCACACGCTACGAGAAACTGGATATACTATTTGCAGGCTTTATCTTTTTTACAATGATTATCGATGCATTAGTGCGAACAGGCTTTAGTTTATTTTGCGCTTATATGCTTTTCACATTATTATTAACTGCATGATGCCCCAAATTGTCAAGCAGACCCATGACATTTCCTTACGGCCCGCGCAGAACCGCAGCTCATTTCTGGAAGCTACGACAAAAGAAGTATGCCAAATCATTTGTTATACCCGAAGTAGAACGCTATCCTCCTAATTATCCGTCGTGGGCAAGAAGAACCAGTAGTCCGCAGTTCCTTCCGCTCCACTGTATATTGAACGCTATCACCATTACAGCAAACATCTTTCTTGGACATTAAATATTCCGTCTTCGAGCCATAATACAATCTTTTCGTAATCGTCAGCAGTCAATAACTTGTTATTCTTCATATTTAATGCATTATTGAGAATGCTCGTCTTAACTATATTAAAGTTCTCTTCACTGTC
>JAEEGL015679538.1_pt1 | contig 10261 bp, 10 predicted proteins | sample 9134231 | NCBI WGS metagenome assembly JAEEGL01 (sample SAMN16246548, study PRJNA631951) | gut metagenome | biome: gut microbiome; feature: rumen; material: fiber-attached | host: Bos | place: Iran: Karaj | collected 2018-10 | reverse complement strand
TCAGAATCAAATTCTTCGGCATGTTCAAGCAAATGCACGTTGCCTTTTGTGGTGGAAAGTATAAATTGTACTCGTGATGAATTTGGTTGAATATCAGTTTGTTGCAACGCCTTTGAAACACTAAGGATTGCCATTTTTTCAAATTTCGTGTATCGGAAATTGTGTGTGTTTATTCGTGCAAATTCAGCATTGAGCATATCGTCGTTAATGATTGCTCCAAAAAATGGCTCTGGTAGTGAAAATGCCGTGTTTTGCAGTTTCAGCATGGTTTCCCCGTTTTTCACGGCACGGAAATTCTCTTCGGAACTAAAGCCTAACGGAGAAATAATATTGTGCGAAATTTGATAAATCATTCTTACTATGAATCATTTAGCAATGCAAAAGAAATACAAAATATAACGTGTTCAAAATGGATTTATGAAAAGATTTCAAACAGAATGAAAAAGATGTTCATATTTTTGTATGAAAAATAATGGGATATGAAAATAAAGGATTCTCAATTTGAATTGCTGGTGTCAGGAGAACAAATACAGACAGTGGTGGAGCAGACGAGCGAAGTTGTTCGGTTGTTGGGTGAAAATGTTGTGTTTGTGGTTATGGCGAATGGCGCTAATTGGTTTTCGCAACGTATATTCGCAACTTTTCCTCAAACCGTTCTTGATATAGAATATGCGTTGTTGAAAAGTTATTCCGGTACCCAGCGGAATGCTATAAATGCTATTGAATTGCCTGATATTGAGGCTCTTCGAGGAAAAATAGCTGTGATTCTTGAAGATTTTATTGATTCGGGAAAGACGATTGAATATATGATGGATTGGTGTTTGCGGCAAGCGGGTGCAAAACAAGTCTTAGTTTGCCCGATGTGTATTCGCGAAGGCGTTGAAATTGAACATTTTAACGTGGTAAATTCTCCGTTGGTTATTGAAAAAGACAAGTGGATTGTAGGTTGTGGTCTCGATTACGACCACTGGGGACGAAACCTGTCGGATATTTATTATATGGTGAAATAGTTACAGAACCTCTATTCCGTTCATTTTTTTCCATTCGTTGATGAATGGGGGAGTTGTCCACAGTAAATTGTAGTTCGTGTCAAGAAAAACTTGCACGGTGTGTCCTGTTGCGCAGAGTTCGTTGGTGGTACGGTCGTAAATTTCGTAGTCGAAAATGAGTTTTGCCGCGCTGGTGTTTCGGAACGTGATTTTGATTCGTACTTTGTCCTGGTATTTCAACGGTCGTTTGTAGTTGAATTTTAGTTCCACGAGTGGCGCGTAGAATCCAAATTCGTACATACGCATATATTCCAGTTTATATTTTCTGCCGAATTCTTCGCGGGCATCCTCAAAGTAGAGTGCGTACGAGCCGTGCCACACAATTTGCATAGCATCGACTTCGCTGAAACGAATATCAATGTCTTTCTCTGCTTGTAGTACAACTTGTTGATTTTCCATCAGTTACTTTCCTTATCGGTTAATGCAACTTTGATTTCTCCTTCGGCAATAATGGCTCCTTCGCATTCAATCTTTGCATTGAGCATTGTCATATTCAGCATACCGCTGAAGGTTTCCTCCACGGTTGTTGTTATAATGTCGCCAACTTTTGGAAAAGAGTTGATAGTCAAGTTTTTAATAGAACCAATAACGCCGATTTTTATCGTTTTTGATTCCAAGAATTTATTGATGTAGCCAATTCTTGCGGCGCACGTTTGTGCCATATTTTCAATAAGTCCGCCTGCTGAAAGTGTGTTGTCGTCGGACAGCATGATGTGGTTGGCGGGGATTGAAAACTGTGTTTTGGCAATTTTACCTTCGAAAAACGTGAGTTTATCAACCAGCACAAATGGCGGTCGTTGAGGAATAAGTTCCAAAATTGGTGTTTCGGTCATGCTATTTCAGTTTACAAACAAGAATACTGTGTCCCAATCCTATTCCATCGTGGATTGTATCAACTTGAAGGCCAGCGTTTTCAATGCAACGAACCATATCGCCGGAATAGTACATTTTTGAATTACCGTTTGCCATAGCCGTGAAATATAGGCTGATTTGCGCAAGGCAGTACGAGGCTGTTTCGAAGCGTTGGCGGTCCCACAGCGTTTCCATAATATATAGCTTAGTGTTTTTGCTCATAGTTTTAGCCGCGCGCGTCAATATGCTTGTAACTTCTTCTTCGGAGAAGCAATCAAGGAATTGGCTCATCCAAATGGCGTCGAAATCGGTCGGAAACGGCGAATTTGGATTCAGCAGATTTACACCGTAACCAAAAATTCGGTCGGAGCCAGGAAGACCTTTTGTTTGTTCGCGCATCATAACCAATTGTTGTGGCAAATCCATAATTGTTACGTGCACATCTTTGTCATATTCAACGCATTTCATTGCCCAGCGACCAGTGTTTCCTCCCACATCGAGCAAATTTTTGGGTTTGCTGGCGAACACAATTTCCAAGGCTTGTTGGAACGAATTGTCGGAATAAAAATGATCGAAGCCAAACCAGCTTTTCTGTACTTGTTTGGGCAGTTCCGACAATCCTTCGTAGATTGTTTTCCACGTTCCGAACACTTTCAGACCTTCTGGTTTTCCGTTTAACAACGCTTCTTCAAGATTGAACAATCCGAGGTAATTCACGTCGTGGTTGAAGTCCATATTTACCCGTGCCATTTCGTCGTGTATCAGAAACCAACCAGCTTTCGCCAACAGAAATTTTTTGTCACGGAGCAAAATCGTTCCAATTGTCAGCGACGATTCAAGCAAACATTGCACTGCATAGCGCGACAAATCTGTTTTTTCAACGATTTCTCTCAACGTAAGTCCGTCCTTGTTGTCGTCGAGCATTTTGAAAATGCCGAATTTTACCATAAGGCGCGAAACTTGGAATACAACTGGACCAAACGCTATTTCTTGTGCTAACCGTTGTGCTTGTAGAGCCGTAAAACGCTCTTTTTCGTATATTTCCTTTTGTGGAGATTGTAATTCCATAGTATTCAATTTTCAACAAAGGTACAGCAAATTACCATTATACCAATACAGAATATCAAATTTGTGTTAGTGAATGTGTAATAAAACAGAAAAGCCCCGAATATTCGAGGCTTTTTCTGTGTATGATAATGTTACAATTATTTTGCAAATTTAATTGCTGCGTAAGCGTAGAAACGTTCAATCGCAGGATTCAAGGCTACACCACCTTCAATTGGTAGGGAGAATTTGTCGTTGATAGCAATTGAAGTTGCTTTTGAAAGACCTATGTTGCACAATGCGAAGTCGCCGCCATTCTCCCAAACAGGGCTTGTAGTGTAGATGCCGTCACCACCGCCAAGTGTCAATTTGAAGATGTCGAAATCGTATGATACTTGACCATAGAAATCCAATTCTTTGTCTTCCATAAAGTTCAATGCGATGAAGAACTGCAATTTACCATAGTCGTAACGGATTGCAGGTTCAATTGTGTGGGTTTTTGCAATATTGTCGAAGTTTACACCCATCCAGTTACCACCTTTATAGTAATCAGTCAATTCAAGAGTTAAATCGAATGGGAAACGATATTTTGCGTAAATATTGCTTTCGAATCCTAATTTTTCACCTGTACACATAGTTCCTTCTGCGCCAATTGCAAAACCGCCAGCCTTGATTTCAAAATTTGGTTTGAAAGCTGGTCCAGAACCTAACATAAGTCCACGCCAAATCTCTGAAGATTTGATTTCCAATGCAACATTGCATTGAGTTTGACAACTACTTGTTTCTTCTTGTGCTGAAACGCTGAGCGTACCAAGTACAGCTGTGGCAAGAAGAGCGATGTTTAATACAATTCTTTTCATTGCTTGTTTGTTTTAAATTTTTTGCAAATCTATACTTTTTGTTAAAATCGTGTATAAAAAAACTAAAAAAATCGACATAACTTGCTCTAACATAAATAAAAAAGCCGAACCGAAAAACGATTAGGCTTCTTTATTCTAAGGAGAAAAACTCTTATTGTTTTTCTTCAATTACTTCAATTTGTTTGAAGACAACCTTGAATTCTACACGGCGGTTTTTAGCTTTACCAGCGGCAGTTTTGTTGTCGGCAACTGGTTGCGTGTCGCCAAATCCGTGAGAAACCATACGTACATCTTCCACGCCTTTGTCAATCAAATATTTACGTACCGAAGCAGCTCTGTCTTCCGACAATTTCAAGTTCTTAGCTGGATCGCCAACGTTGTCGGTGTGACCATTGATTTCCAAGTTGTATTCTGGATTTTCTTTCATTGCTTTAACCACATCGTCAAGAATCTTGAATGATGTTGGTTTGATAACAGCCTTTCCTGTTTCGAATTGAATACCTGTCAAAGCTTTTTCGAAAATCTTCAATACTTCTTTCTTAACAGCAGGGCAACCCATATTCGATTTTATACCAGCTACTTTTGGACATCTGTCTTCGTGGTCAGGAACGCCATCGCCGTCGGTATCAGGGCAGCCTTCGAATTGTTTTGTGCCAGCAGCATTCGGACACTTGTCATCGTAGTCAGGAATACCATCGCCGTCGGTGTCAGGACAACCGTTGAACTCAGCCAAACCAGCTTCTTTCGGACACTTGTCATCATAGTCAGGAATACCGTCGCCATCAGAGTCAGGACAACCGTTGAATTCTGCTAAGCCTGCTTCATTTGGACATTTGTCGTCTGGATCAGGAATACCGTCGCCATCGGTGTCAGGACAACCATTGTATTGAGCTGGACCAGCAGCATTCGGACATTTATCTTCAAAATCAGGAATACCATCGCCATCGTTATCGAATGGGCAACCTTTTTCGTCAACAGCCACGCCAGTTGGAGTGTTCGGACATTTATCCTTGCGGTTTACTACGCCGTCGTTATCGCAGTCGCGGTTGCCGAATTTATAAATGAAACCGATTTTTGCCGCGCTGAACATATCTTGCAAAGCCTTGTCGTTGTTGTTCGATACGCAAGCATCAACTTTGTCGGATTTAACGAATGTTAAACCACCATCAACCGTGAATGACAATGCTGGGTTAACCTTCCATTCCAAACCAAGTCCTACAGGAAACTCAAGCTCGTGTGTGGCTGTAGTGGTGGAGTTTCCTTTATAGCCAAACGAAGAAACGCTAGCACCTGATTCTGAATTTTTCAGTTTACTGCGGAAATTCATCAAGCCAACTCCTGCATATACGTAAGGTGCAATTTTTTTCGCTCTCAAATTGTCGTTGAAACCAAACAAATCCAATTTCAAAGTCGTGTTGATTTCAGTGAATTTGTTCGTGAATGTGAGATTTGCATCGCCACCGCTTTCGTATTCATCTTTTGTACCTTTTAAATTTCCGTACGAACCATTTAATCTCCAATATAAATATGGAGTAAGTTCTTTTTGTACGCCGAGGTCGATTATCGCACGGATGTCGTTTGCTTGACTTGTTGATACATCACCCCAGAAGAATGTTGGACCAAAGCTGGCGTTCATACCCCAACCATCCATGAACCATTCATCGAATTTGGTCGTTTTCTTTTCGCCTTGCGCTTGGCAAGTCTCTTGTGCATTGGCAAGCGTACACGCCGCCAACGAAAGGAATAATAATGTTTTTATACGTTTCATAACATTGAGTTTTTGTTATCGCAAATATATAAAAGTTTTGTAATGGTATTCGTTACGAATGTATTTTTTTTGTGTGGAAATGACGTTTGTATAATGTTGATTATAAGTCTTTTTCGGGTATTCCAAACGTCGTTCTAGTGTAATCGCCTGTTTGTATTCCCAATTTCAGCCATTTCATACGTTGTTTTGATGTTCCGTGTGTGAAACTTTCTGGTTGGCTGTAGCCGCGGGCTTTTTCTTGCAGATAATTGTCGCCGATTTTCTGTGCGCAATCAATTGCTTCCTCAAGGTCGCCTTCTTCGAGCGATTTAAATTTCTGGTTGTCGTAGTGCGCCCAGACGCCTGCGTAGTAGTCGGCGAGGAGCTCCAAACGTACACTGATTTTATTTGCCTCGGTTTTGTTTACCCGATTCATTTGATTATGTGCTTCGGAGAGCGAACCAAGAAGGTTTTCCACGTGGTGTCCTACTTCGTGGGCAATTACGTAGGCGTAGGCAAAATCGCCGTCGGCGCCAAGCTGTTTTTTCATTTGTGTGAAAAATGACAGATCGATGTACAGTTTTTGGTCGCCCGAACAGTAAAATGGACCTACCGATGAACTTGCCGCGCCACAGGCGCTATTTACCGAACCCGTAAAAAGCACTAATGTCGGCGGAGTGTATGTTTTTCCCATTTTTTTGAAAATTGCTGTCCACACATCTTCCGTTCCTGCTAAAATCTGACGGGAAAACTTCGCAAGTTCTTCTTCCTCGGCGGAAAATGTGGTGCTGCCTTGCTGCGATGGCTGGAACATTTCCGTTCCTCCGCTTTGCATCACGTTGGTTATTACGTCGGTGAGGTTGCCGCCCATTAAAAATGTTACCACGGCTATAAGAATTATGCCCCCTAATCCAAGCCCAGCCTTTGAAGTACCTCTGGAACCACCGCCTCTGCGGTCTTCCACATTACTGCTTTCGCGTCGTCCGTTTAATTTCATAATCGTAATTATTTGTACAAAAATAGAGAATTAAATTGAATTTGAATCTTTTCGGGGGATTATTACTTTATAAATGAGGAATAAATCTTAATATATTGTAGATTTGCCCTCGTTTTTCAAACAGTGGTTATGATATTCGTTCCGAAAAATCTTCCTTTAATTGCTACGCTGAATGCGGAGGGCGTGCGTTTGTGCGACAACACGAACGTTCCGCAGAATGCAGTTAAACTGCTGATTGTCAATCTTATGCCGGATAAGGAAGATGCCGAGGCGGAACTGTATCGTGCGCTTGACGTTGTTGATGTGCCGATATCCGTTACGCTTGTGAAAATGAGCAATTTATTTTACAAGCACACGCCGCAGTCGTATGTTGATACGTTTTATACTGATGTGGCGGAAATTATGGAACGTGGAGAGCATTATGATGCTTTGATTATTAATGGGGCACCGTTTGAACGTTTTGAATATGAGGAGATTATCTATTGGCGGCAATTGTGTGTTTTTTTCCGTTGGGCAGACGAACATGTGAAATCAACGTTTCATATTTGTTGGTCGGCATTTGCACGGATTTATTATAATTGGAATATTCATTTTAAGCGGAATAGTTTTCAATGGAGCGGCGTTTATCCTCACAAAATTTTGGATAAAACGACTTCGCTCGTAAATCCTTCGCAAACCGATATACTACTGCCTGTAAGCCGTCCGTGGTTTATAGCCCACGATGAACTTGCCGCTGTTCGGGATGTTACAATCATTGCTGAGTCGCCTGTTACGGGTCCTGGGCTTGCGGTTGCGTATGGAGGTAAGCAAGTTTTTGCCATCAGCCATCCCGAATATGCCCGCGACCGCATTCGTGCTGAATTCAACCGCGACCGTGAAAATGGCAAAAATCCAATGTTCCCGTTCAACTATTTTGAAAACAACGACGAGCATTGTCCCGTGAATTATTCGTGGAAAGCCGACAGAGACTGGATTTTTACAAATTGGATGAACGAATTTGTTATGCGGTAGGATTTCCTATTTATATAGGCTTTTGACAGATATCGAAAAACTTTTTTACTTTTTTTTAGTTCTTATTGCTCTCAAATCGTACCTTTGCCATAGATATTTAAAGTACAATGAAAGAACAAGACGAAAATCAGTATAGACTTGATACGATAGAAGACGCGTTGCGGGAATTCCAGAAAGGAAATTTTGTGATTGTGGTTGACGACGAAGACCGTGAGAATGAAGGCGATTTCATAATTGCGGCGGAAAAAGTCACTCCCGAAAAAATAAATTTTATGATTCGTAACGGCCGTGGGGAACTCTGCGCGCCGATTAGCGAAGACCGTTGTGCGGAATTGGAATTGCAGATGCAGGTGGCAAATAATACCTCGTTGCACGAAACGCCGTTCACCATCACGGTGGATTTGATTGGAAGTGGCTGTACCACAGGTGTTTCCATGTACGACCGTGCAATGACAATCCGTGCGTTGGCAAATCCCGAAACAAAACCTTCGGATTTGGCTCGTCCAGGACATATTCATCCGCTCCGTGCGCGTAACCGTGGCGTGCTTCGCCGTGCCGGACATACCGAGGCGGCTGTTGATTTGGCCCGTCTTGCAGGATTGTATCCAGCCGCGGCTCTGATTGAAATCATCAACGAGGACGGCACAATGGCCCGTCTGCCACAGTTGATGGAAATTGCCAAACAGTTTGATTTGAAGATTATTTCGATAAAAGATTTGATTGCCTACCGTTTGAAACAGGAATCTATTGTGGAAAAGGGCGTTGAGGTTGATTTGCCTACAAAATACGGACGTTTCCGTTTGATTCCGTTCCGTCAGAAATCCAACGGATTGGAACATGTGGCTCTAATTAAGGGCACGTGGGAAAAAGATGAACCAATTTTGGTGCGGATGCACTCGTCGTGCGCCACGGGCGATATTTTCGGCTCCATGCGTTGCGAATGCGGAGAACAGCTTCATAAAGCAATGGAAACCATCGACAAAGAAGGGAAAGGCGTGGTTGTATATTTGAGTCAGGAAGGTCGTGGAATCGGCTTGATGAACAAAATTGCCGCCTACAAATTGCAGGAAGAAGGGCTTGACACGGTTGATGCAAATCTTCGTCTTGGTTTTGCCGCCGACGAACGCGACTACGGTGTTGGAGCTACGATTTTGCACGAACTTGGCGTTTCAAAAATCCGCTTGATGACGAACAATCCTAAAAAACGTGTGGGACTCGAGGGCTATGGCTTGAAAATAGTAGAGAATGTTCCTATCGAAATTCCTGTAAATCAGTTCAATGAATACTATATGCAGACGAAAAAGGAAAAAATGGGACACGTGCTGCATTTGTGCGGAAAGAAACAATAGTTGAGGAATCATTGATGAATAAAAAACAAATTCTGGCGTATGCTTTATCCGTTAAAATTCAAACATATATACAAAGATAAAATTTGGGGAGGAAATCGTTTCTCCGAAATTTTGGGAAGAAAAGACGGAAATTCTTCGTCGTGTGGCGAAAGTTGGGAAATTTCGGCGGTGCAGGACAATGTCTCGGTTGTATCGAATGGTTTCTTGAAAGGTAATGACTTACAGGAAGTTATAGAAGTTTACATGGACGAAATCGTCGGACAAAAGGTGTACGAAAAGTTCGGCATAGAATTTCCATTGTTGATTAAATTCCTTGATTCAAACGATGCTCTTTCGGTTCAGGTTCACCCGAACGACGAAGTGGCGAAGGAACGCCATAAAGCGTATGGAAAAACAGAAATGTGGTACGTGATGGATGCCGCTCCCAATGCGAATCTTATTGTCGGTTTTGAACACGATTCTTCGAAAAAGGAGTTTTCGGAAGCTGTTGAAAATAAGACAGTTCCACAGCTGCTTCATTCAGAAGTTGTGAAAAAAGGCGACGTGTTTTTCTTGCCTGCCGGTCGTGTGCATGCAATAGGAAAAGGACTTTTGATTGCGGAAATACAGCAAACTTCCGACATCACATATCGAATTTACGACTGGGACAGGGTTGGCGCTGACGGAAAACCTCGTGAGCTTCATTTAGGATTGGCAATGGACGTAATTGACTATACGGCGCAAGATGACTACAAAACGCGTTATACGGCGCAACTAAATGCAACGAATGAATTGGTTTCGTGTCAATATTTCCAAACGAATTTGCTCCGTTTCAATCAGCCGGTCGAAAAAGATTTTTATTCTCTTGATTCGTTTGTAATTTATATGTGTATGGAAGGCTCTGCGTCTATTGATTTTGGCGGTTCCTACGAGGAACAAATCTCCAAAGGCGAAACGGTGCTGATTCCTGCGGCATTGCATTCTGTGAAACTTACTCCACGTGGCGAAGCAAGTCTGTTGGAGGTTTATATACCATAATATATGATACAAATTGGTGACCAGATAGTCAGTCTTGATGTTCTTGAAAAAGAATTTTGCTGCGACTTGTCGAAATGTAAGGGAATTTGTTGTGTGGAAGGTGACGCTGGCGCACCTATAACTGATTCTGAGATAAAGGATTATCAAGAAAATCTTGATGCCATTCTTCCGTATGTATCTTCGAAAAATCAATCGGTTTTGAAAGAAAAAGGCGTGTTTTATCTTGATGAAGAGGGCGAAAAGGTCACAATGTTGGTTGACGGCGGCGAATGTGCATTTACAGAGCATCGCGACGGAATGTTGTTCTGTGCGATAGAACATGCGTTCCGTGACGG
>JAEEGL015177548.1_pt1 | contig 10261 bp, 11 predicted proteins | sample 9134231 | NCBI WGS metagenome assembly JAEEGL01 (sample SAMN16246548, study PRJNA631951) | gut metagenome | biome: gut microbiome; feature: rumen; material: fiber-attached | host: Bos | place: Iran: Karaj | collected 2018-10 | reverse complement strand
TGCCCACGGTATAGAGGAGCGAGGCGTATACCGCATCCACCAGTTCGAAAAACAGGAGATGATCGTCATCTGCAAGCCGGAAGAGTCCATGGACTGGTACAACAGAATGTGGAAATACTCTGTCGAGCTCTTCCTGTCGATGAACATCCCGGTAAGAACGCTGGAATGCTGCTCAGGTGACCTGGCTGATCTGAAGGTCAAGTCCTGCGATGTTGAAGCATGGTCTCCGCGCCAGCAGAAGTACTTTGAGGTCTGTTCGTGCTCGAACCTCGGCGACGCGCAGTCCAGAAGACTGAAGATTCGCGTCAAGGGCGAAAACGGCAATTATCTGCCTCACACCCTGAACAACACGGTCGTCGCTCCGCCGAGAATGCTGATCGCCTTCCTTGAGAACAACTACAACGAGGACGGATCCGTCGATATTCCGGAAGCCCTGCAGCCGTACATGGGCGGCCAGAAGAAGATCGTCAGAAAATAGGAAAAGAAAGGAATGTTTCACGTGAAACATTCCTTTTTATAGGGAAAACAAAAGAAGAAAAGCCCCTTTCGCGTTTCATGTGAAACAGGGTGTATAATTGGAAACATGATAAAAGCAGTTTTATTCGATTACAACGGGACTCTTTTTCCCGACGACGACATCAACGAAAGAGCCTGGAAGGCCGTCATCAGCGAACTTTCAGAAGGAAAAATCGACGCAGACGAATTTTACGGCGCATTCATAGGCGTACGCAACTACCCTTTTGTGGAAGAAGTCTTCAAAAAACTCAGTCTTCCATTGGAGGAAGACAAGATCATGTACTGGGCAATCCGCAAGGAAACGGAGTACTATCACAAGATCTGCCGCGGCCTGCACCGGGAGATGGTCCCCGGCGCCGAAGAGCTGCTAAACGAGCTGAAAGAGAAACAGATACCGATCAACATGTGTACGGCATCGCTGATTGAAAATGTCGACTTTTATTTCGATTACCTGAAACTGGACCGTTGGTTTGACAGAAACCTCGTCGTTTACGACGATGGAGTGTCGGTGGATAAGAAAGACATGTATCTGGAAGGCGCCAGAAGACTCGGTGTCGATATCGGTGAATGTCTGGTCTTTGATGACTCCCCTGTCTCCATTCAAAAAGCGGCAGAGGCCGGCTGCAAAAACATCGTCGTCATCAAAAAACCCAACAACCCCGATCTGCCGCAGATCAGGCAGCGCATCAGCAATTTCTATGAATTTGACAGAGATCTGCTGAATCAGCAGTAGAAATGTTTCACGTGAAACAAAGACGGGACAATTGAAAGAAATCCCATCTTAAGATAAAATAAATACGGCACAACATACATGTTACTAACTTGGTCAGGTGCGGAAGCAAGCAGCCATACGAACCTCTGTCTGTGTGTGCCGTTTTCTTTATCAGGAGGAATGAGGGGAATGCTGGTAATATTTGAGGGACTTGTCTGCTGTCTGGTCGTCCTGTTGAGCTGTGTTATCGGAATCGCCAACGGCGCGCACAACATGGTGTTTTTCTACGACGAAGAAGTCCAAAAGAGAGTCGTTGATCTGGGGCTGATCAGCAAAGAGAAGATCAGAAAAAATTACAACATCTTTAAAATCTGCGGTATCCTTCCCTATTTTATATTCGTTATCGTGGCGGTCTTCTTCATCAATAAGACCAGGGGCTTTGTGAACAGTTTCCTTCAATTGACGGCCGTCCTGCTGATTGAAGGAATCTTTGACCGTCTCTTCATCGACTGGTACTGGGTCAACCACACAAAGGCCTGGATTATCCCGGGAACCGAAGACCAGCAGCCCTATATCAATAAAAAAGCCTGGATCCGGAAGTGGACGGGCACCCTGATCGGCTTCCCGCTCATCGCAGCCACCATCGCCTTAATCGCATCGCTCATCGCAAAATGAAAAACCAATATATGGAACTCGCCTATAAGGAGGCGCAGAAGGCATTCAAGGAGGACGAAGTCCCCGTCGGCTGCGTCATCGTCAAAGACGGCGAAGTCATCGCCAAGGCTCACAACCGCAAGGAACACCGCAACTGTGCGCTCTTTCATGCGGAGATCGAGTGCATACTGAAGGCAACAAAGAAGCTGGACAACTGGAATCTGAAAGATTGCGATCTGTATGTGACGCTCGAGCCCTGCATGATGTGTATGGGCGCCATCGTCAACTCCCGGATCGACAGGATCTTCTACGGATGCAGGGATCCCAAGGGCGGAGCCCTCGTTTCAAACATCCGTTTCAAGCGGATCAGAAACCTGAATCACTATCCGGAAATCAAGGGCGGCATCATGAAGGAGGAGTGCTCGCAGATTCTGAAGGGCTTCTTCCGAAACAAGCGTTAATTTATTTCCCAGGCAAATATAAAAGCCGATAAATAAAGGACTTTCCGTCCTTTTTTCTTATGAACTGATCAAACAAAAGAGCAATGAGGTATAATGAAAATATGGCATACCAGGTACTTTACAGAACATATCGGCCGGCAAAATTTTCGCAGATCGTCGGACAGGAATACATCATCAAAACACTCGTCAACGCGATGAGAAACAAAAAGATCGCCCACGCCTATCTTTTTGCCGGACCGAGGGGTACCGGCAAGACGACGGTCGCCAAGCTCTTCGCCAAGGCGATCAACTGCGAGAACTTCAACGGAGAATCCTGCGACAACTGTCCAAGCTGCCGGGCTTATCTTGAAGGAAACCACCCGGATATCATCGAGCTCGATGCCGCCAGCAACAACGGCGTCGACGACGTTCGCGAGATCATTGAACAGGTACCCTATGCACCCCTGCTGGGCAAATATAAAGTCTACATCATCGACGAAGTCCACATGCTGTCGACATCAGCCTTCAATGCACTGCTCAAGACGCTGGAAGAGCCGCCGGCACACGTGATTTTCATTCTGGCGACGACCGATCCGCAGAAGGTCATCCCGACCGTCCTTTCGCGCTGTCAGCGCTACAACTTCTCCAAGATCTCTTCTTACGAGATCAGAAAGAGACTCTTGAACGTTCTCGATGCGGAAGAGATCCCCAGCGAGGAAAAAGCCGCCGAGGAGCTCTCGAGAATGGCGGAAGGCGGCATGCGCGACGCCCTCTCGTTGTTGGAACAGTGTCTTTCCTACAATCCGGGAGAACTGAGACTTGAAGATGTTGAACACATCTTCGGACTGACATCGACCGTCGAGGAAGTCAAACTCTACCGGAAAGTCCATAATGGCAAAGTTTCGGATGTTGTTGAAAGTCTTCGCAGGATGTATACCAACGGAATCGACATGCAGCGACTGGCCGTCGATCTTCTGGAGATCGTCAAGGACGTCCTGATCTTTTCCGATCAGGGAAGAGAAAAACTGCTGAGCAGGATCACGGCCGTGGAGGCCAGAACCATCCTGAACGAAGTAGCGGTCCCCACCCTGTTTAAAGACGTGCACGAACTGGAAAAACTGCTTTCCCGGGAAAAACAGAGCCAGAGCTTTCTGACCTATCTGGAACTCTGCCTGATCAAAATGGCGGAGAAAAACGGTGCGCAAGAGGCACCTGTCCCCGTCAAGGCCAGAGAAAGCAGGCCTGTAAAGGAAGAAGAGGCACCGGCAAAGGAGGAAAAGAAGGAGGAACCCGATCCGAAAATGGAAGTCGTCGAACCGGACAGTGAGTTCCTGCTTGCGCTTCTGCTGGATGCCAACAGAGATCTCAAGGTTGCCGACCAGATCATCTACAATAAGTTGGATCTCTATGCCTACGAACCGGACAAGCGGAAATTCTATCAGCTGCTGATCGGAACAGAGCTCTTTGCATCCAACAAGGACGCGATCATCGTCTGCGGAAACAGGTCGCAGGCCGACAACATTAATACCCGGGCAATGAATGAAGACCTCTACCGCTTCGTCAACAGGGAGTTCGGCATCGACAAGATGATCTACGCGATCGATCAGGATAAAAAGAAGACGCTGATCGAAAGATATAAAATGACGCCGCCGGAGATGAGAAACCGTCCGGTCTACGTTGAAAAATACAACATTGAAGAAAAAAGAGAAGCGACGCCCGAGGAGAAACTGAAAGACCTCTTCGGCGACGTGGTGAAAGTCGAGGAATAATATGGATATCAATAAACTCATGCAGCAGGCGCAGGCCATGCAGAAACAGCTGGAAAAGGCGAGCGAACAGATCGGCGCCACCGAATTTGAAGGCTCGGCTTCCGGCGGAATAGTCAAGGTGACCGTCAACGGCGAAAACAGAGTCCTCTCCGTCTCCATCGATCCTTCCATCCTGAATCCGGAAGACAGGGAGATGATCGAGGACCTCGTCATGATCGCAGTGAACGATGCCATCTCCAAGGCCGACGACCTGAAGAAAGAAAGGTTCGGTTCCATGGCCTCGGCGATGGGAATCCCAATGAAATAGAAATGTATCCGAAACGATTTGAAGAACTGATCGCCGCTTTTGAGAAGCTGCCGGGCGTCGGAGGCAAAACCGCCCAGCGCTATGCTTTTACGATGCTTGAAAAGGACGACGAACAGATCGGTGAAATGATCGATGCGCTGAACGGAATCCGTCAGATCCGCAAATGTAGGATCTGCGGTTTTCTGAGCGACGAAGAGGAGTGCGTCTTCTGCAGGGACCAGACGCGCGATCGTTCATCGATCATGGTGGTCGCCTATCCGCAGGATGCGGCAGCTATCGAAAAGACCGGATCCTACAAAGGCATGTATCACGTGCTCGGCGGTCTGATCTCTTCATCCAAGGGTGTCTTCCCGGAAGACATCGGCATCGAGAGCCTGCTGGCGAGGATTGACGGATCGATCAGGGAAGTGATCGTCGCAACATCTCCGACGATGGACGGTGAGATGACGGCGCTGTATCTGGACAGGATACTGAAGGAAAAAAGCGTGCTGGTGACCAGGCTCGCGCACGGACTGCCGATGGGCGCATCGCTCGATTATGCCGACGACCTGACGCTGATCAAGGCCTTAGATAACCGAAGAAAGATCGACAATGAGTAAGATGATTACCGTATATGATGACGTAGATCCCCTGAACAACGTCGTCAGCGCATTGACGCTGGAGGTTGAGGAGCTTTTCTATGTCTATCATCACGACGTGCCGAAGCACGATTTCGACAACATCCGCAAAGTCATTGGCCGCTACTACGACATGAAGCTGCACTTCATAAAACTGAGCGATGACGAAAGAGAACTGAAGGAGATTCTCGATAGCAACGAGAACATGATCATCGATGTCGGCGGCGCGAAGTACCTCTCCCTCTTTCTGTTTGAAATGGTCAGCAAGAGAGAAAACACCATCATCTACTATGACGACGATGAAAACCTCATCAAGGACTATCGCAGTCACGGCATCGTCACCGACAAGGTCTTCAAGCTGCAGATCGAAGACGTACTCAATCTGCGCGGCGGCGAGATCAGAAGCTACATGCATAAAGCCGTGACCGACCGGGAGACGAGAAAGGCGGTCGTATCCCTGGTTGAAAAAAACCTGGACAATTACAGCAGCTTTACCCGCTACCTCAGCAAGCTCAATTCGATCCTCAACGACTGCCGCTATCTCGGCTTCAATACCTACAAGCTCGGCGACAACGACCGCACCAACATCGTCACCGACGCGGCATATAAAAACTGCGCGGATCTCTTCACCGTCAGCGACAAGGATATTCTTCACTTCCGCAACAAGCAGCTGCGGGAGATGATTTCGGTGAGCGGCGCGTTTCTGGAAAATTACCTGTACATCAAACTGACCGACTCAGGGCTGTTTGATGACATCAAGATGTCGACAGTCATCGACTTTGCCGACGAGAAGTACAGCCACCCTGTCCGCTGTGAAGTGGACTGTCTGATCATCCGCAATAACCGCCTTCTGTTCGTCTCCTGCAAGTCGAACAAGGTCGACACGGAGGCGCTCAACGAGATCTACGTTCACAACAGCCGCTTCGGCAACGTGCTGTCAAGACCGGTACTGGTTGCCTGTGAAGAACTTGACCGCAAGTACCCGAGCACCTACGCCAAGGGCGAGGAGCTGGGCATCTTCCTGGTCGACCGCTCCTCGTTTGTCAACGACAACGTGAGTGAGGTCTTTGCCTCGATGCTGGACGGCACCTACGTCTATGATGATGTGACCTGATATAATGAGGTTGAACCATGTCTGCAATTGCCTACGTCACTGATTCCAAAATGCTTGAGCTGCATCGTCTGAACAACCACGAGACGATGAATTTCTGGCGCCTTTCCAACAACGTGAACTTTTCCGATTTCGGCAAAGGCGACCTTGTTTTCTTCCTGTCCAAGGACAAAGAGCACAAAAAGAGGAGCGAAAAGGGAATCGTCGGCTTCGGCAGGGTTATAGACATCTCTGTCGCCTCTGTGAAGACGATGTGGGAGCGCCACGGCATCTACAACGGCTACAACAGCCTGAACGAATTCAAGGAAGCCATACTGCGCGTTTCCAAAGACAGAAAACTTCCGTCGAAGATCTCCAGTTTCCTGCTGGAGGATGTCACCTTCTTCCAGCCGGTCTACCTCAGCGAATGCGGAATGAAGATCTCCAGCAGTGTCGAATCCTATATCTACCTGAAACCGGAGGAAGTCGTCATCAGTCTTCTGGATCTGGCAAAGCAGTCCGGCGATCTCTGGAGTGACTTCAACAACAACCGGGAAAAGATCGAAAGAGAGAAGCTGCTCTATTCCCTGTTTGCCGCCCACGAAAAGATCGGCGACATTCCCGGCAGCGAAAAGGGATACCGGAAAGCGACGCGGGTCCTGAAGGCTTACGCCGAGGAACATCCGGAATACCGCTTCATCAGAGGATCCCGCAGCGAGCTCTACTGCTTGGGAAAGCAGAACCTCGACATCCTGATATACGAGGACAAGGACATCGATCGAAGAACGCTGATCGGACAGGCGCAACTCTATCGTTATTACCTGGGATATTACTATCACAGGGACGTTGCGGTGCGTTTCCTGACCTCGGAGAGAAACGAAGACAACGAGTACTTCATGAACGCCCTGTTGTGATTCAAAACAAAAAGACGAAAAGAAAAACCCGCAGAATGAACTGCGGGTTTTTGGTTGACGAGAGACAGTAAGCTACTCTTCCAATGCGAGACCGGAGATACCGTCCCTGTTGGCGCAGGTCTTGCAGAGTCTGACGCGGTTGTTGGCGATAGCTTCTTCAACAGTGCCGTAAGTCAGCGTTTCACTGCGGTTGAGATGTGAGCAGTCGTCGTGCGTGTGGTAGACCTTGCCAAACGTAGACCAGTAGACGATCTCGTCGCCGAGCACATCCATTGCGGCTTCTTTCTGTTCGATGGAAACCGGGTTGAAGTCGTAGGAAGCGACGCCGCCGATCAGAAGACAGATGACAGCCGCGACCGTTGCGATGGTCTTGGTCTTTTTGTCTGCGTCCTTGTTGGTCAAAACCAGGATGATGAACGGGAAGAAGCAGATCGCACAGGCAATGAGACCCATGTTGTTCCACAACCAGAACTTGAGCTGATTCTCTTCCGATACCGGATCGATGTGGTTGGCCTTCTTCCAGAGCTGGGCGCCGACGATGACGGCGATCAGGTCAAGAACGAGGAAGGCGATCAGCTGATAGAGCTGAGGCATGAACTTCAGATCGATCTTTCCCAGGAAAACCATGAGTGCACAGACTTCCAGAGCCAGAGCGACGACCCAGAGCACGACAGCTCCGACGCGAAGCCCGCCTGCGCTGCCCGTATCGACCGGATCAGCCTGTTTTACCTTTCTGGTGACTTCCTGTTCGCCGTTTTCCTGAGCTTCCTTGGTGCGCTTGCTGTCGGTACTGGCGGCAACGTATTTCTTTTCTTTTTTATCTGCCATATATTGATCCTCCTTAATACTGCATAAATCCATTATATGACTTTTTGACATGGTCATTATATAAAACCTCACAAAACACTTTCCTTGGAAATAAAAAAGCACAGGCGAGTACCTGTGCCCTTAAAAACGTTTCGCTGTTTTACTCTTTGAAGAAGACCGGCGTGTGGACCGGAGTATTCCAAAGTCTTTCGGTTTCGTCGTCCCATTTTGCCAGGTTCATCTGGAAACCGCCGGCTTCCTGGACCGTCAGGATCTCGCCGACCATGTTGCCGACGACTTTGATGCCTCTCTCCTCGAGCCAGTTCACCGTATCCTTGTACAGGATCAGCATTTCCATCATTGTCGTCGCGCCGCAGCCGTTGATCATGACAAAGCACTTGTCGCCTTCCTTGAGGCCGATCGCATTTGCCAGTAAAGGCGCGATCTTTGCAACGGTATCCTTTGCGCTCATCATCTTGACTCTGGTACCGCCGCCTTCGCCGTGCTGACCGGCACCGATCTCCATCTGGTCGGTATCCTGCAGGTCACCGAAGCTCATGCCGTTCTGCGGATGGGTGGCATCTGTGACCTTGACCGTGATCGAAGCCATATTCTCGGCATAACGCTGACAGATCTCGGCAACTTCATCCAGCGACTTGCCCTCTCTGGCGGCTGCGCCTGCGATGTGATACATGGCGACCGCACCGGCAAGACCTCTCTTGTTGTCTTCGCCGTTGGGATCGTATCTGATCTCTTCGTCGGTGATGACCTGACGGACGTTCATGCCGGCCTTCTGCGCCAACCTCATCGCCTGTTTGCCGGCGAGCTGGTCGCCTGCGTAGTTCAGCGTCAGCAGCAGGACACCGTGTCCCTTGTCGGCTCTCTTCATTGCCTCGAAGACGAGTTGTCCGCTCGGGGCGGCAAAGATGTCGCCGTCGACCTGGATGTCCAGCATACCCTTTCCGACGTAGCCCTTCTGTGCGGGCTCGTGTCCCGATCCGCCATAAGTCACGACGGTGACGCGGTCGGCGTTTTCCAGATCTTTCGAAATGATCAGGTGTCCGTCGACGACGACGGTATCCGAAAACGCCAGCGACAGACCAAGCAGTTCCTCATCCGTAACGGTCTGAGGATCGTTGATAAATTTCTTCATCATAACAAGTACCCTCCTGTAATCGCTTATTCTTCAGCCAGGCCCTTGAAGAACAGCGCCATGGAAAGCGCGCCGGCATCAGCCGTGCCCAGCGTCTTCTCGCCATAGCTTTTTGCCCTTCCGTATCTGGCTGTATAGTTCTTTGTATCTTGAGCACCCTTCATTGCCGCTTCAGCCGCTTCAGCAAAGAGGCTCTTTTCGTCCTCTGCGGCTTCGATGGCGTCGCTTGCGGGTTTTAAGGCATCCATGATCGTCTTATCGCCGACCTTTGCCCCCGACATGAAATCAAACTCCTCCATGCCGCCGGCAAACATCGTCTTGAGTTCCTCAAGAGACGCCTCATCCTTTTCGGGCGCGACATCTGCAATCCCCTGCAGCCAGCTGTTCCAGAGAGGAACGGCGCTGCCCCCGTTGAGCAGGCCAACCCTTTCCGCAACCGCGTCAAAGAGCGCCTTTACTTCATCCGGAGATTTGTTGATCGCCTCTTCAATGGCGTCGGCGATCTTCTTCATCGTAAGTCCGTGGTCGGCGTCACCGAAGTGCGAGTCAATCAGCGTGAGCTCGTCTTCCGCCGCCTTCACCTCTTTACATCCGTTTAGCAGCCTTCTTTTCAGTTCTTCTGTTTTCATAAAACTCCTGATTTTCGTAAATGATATGAATCGTTTCTATCTACCTTTATTATATATCCTTATGCGCAGCGATCAGCCGAAATAAAAAACGCCCCAAACGGGAACGGGAGATAAATAACGGGGCAAAAAGGGGATAAATTCTTGATTATAACTATAATACAAAACTTGTTTTTTTAACAGAAAATCTGTTGAAAACTCGTTTTGAATCTGTCAAAATAAGACCAATGGGTTTTCTTACAGGGGGCCCGGAAACAACAAAGGGGGTAATCAAATGTCTGTTAAAAATCAGAAGATTGGGTACTTGCCGGATGAAGTGCCATCCGCAGGAAAGCTGATTCTTTACGCACTCCAGCAGGTCATTGTCATGTTCCCTGCTACCATTACCGTCGCACTGATCACAGGATTCCAGGTCTCGACAACGATTTTCGCTTCTGGACTTGCAACACTGTGTTTTATTTTAATCACAAAGCGCCGGATCCCGCTCTATTACGGCTCTTCCTTCGCCTATCTGTCAGCCGTCAGCGCCATGGCGATGGCGGAGGGATCGGCGGAACAGATCGCTGCCTGGCAGGCAAGCGGCATTCTGCCGGCGGAACTGATTTCAAAGGCGCAGTTCGGCATCATCATGTCCGGTTTCGTTTCCATTGCCGCCG
>JAEEGL015042820.1_pt1 | contig 10261 bp, 6 predicted proteins | sample 9134231 | NCBI WGS metagenome assembly JAEEGL01 (sample SAMN16246548, study PRJNA631951) | gut metagenome | biome: gut microbiome; feature: rumen; material: fiber-attached | host: Bos | place: Iran: Karaj | collected 2018-10 | reverse complement strand
GTCCTTTGGCGGATGGAAGCCGAAGGGGCAGGCCTTGGAGCAGAGCCCGCATTTGACGCAGGTGTCCGCGACGCGGATGGCGCTGCGCCCGGGGTGGATCCCCTTGTAGATTTTCCCCATCGGGCAGACGGAACACCAGAAATAGCGGTTGAAGACCAGCCACCCGACGAGGCCGACCGTGGTCGTGATGGCGATCATGGCGTAGAGGAGAAGCCCCCAGTCGCGCAACGAGGAGGGCCGCATCCAGAAGAAGAGCCCCCCCACCATCGCCACCATGACGAAGAGGGAGGTCTTCTTCGCAAGCAGTTTGGGCGGGACCTTCCGCCCGGTATCGGGCAGCAGCGAATAGAACGCCCCTCGCGGGCAGAAGCCGCCGCACCCGTGCCTCCCGCCATGCCGGAACGCCCCGGCAAGCCCCACGGCCACGTTGACAAAAAGGCAGAAGGCAAGATACGGGTATCTCCAGCCAAAGGCCAGAACGATCACGAACGCAAGCGCCTTGATTCTGTCTTTTGTCTTTCTGGTCATGAAGGTCGTTCCATCTCGCTTGGCAGCGCAAACCGGGCGAGGCGGCCGCCCGGAGGTCGGGCCCTACCGCATCGGGCTAGGCGGCCCGCCCGAAGGTCGGGCCCTACCGCATCAGTGGCCTGCCTTTGTCGAGGACGGATCCAGCTTGTAGATTGCGCCTGATTCCTTCCCCACCCGGGCGAAGTTGAACCGGCGTGCGCCGATCGCGTAGTAGTAGCACCCCTTGTACCAGGTGAAGGCCGAAGGCGAATGCTCGGTTCGGAACTCCAGCACCTTCTGGAAGTCGACCCCGTCCGTTGTCTCCCAGATGCCGTTGCGGAATCCGTCCGGAGTCCTCTTGGAGGCCAGGATCCCGACCTTGTCTCCGTAGGACGAGATGCAGGAGGGGATGAACCGCTTCGTGACGAGGATCGTCCTCGTCTGGGCCACGTCGTTTGAGACGATGACGGGGACGGGCGGCGCGTCCGGGGCCGTCTTCTCAAACCGGACTAGACGGTTGGTGATGGTGACCGGGACGGTCTCTTCCTCCAGGGGTATCCGCTCCGACTGGACGAGGCCGTTCGTGTGGATGGCGCTGTACAGGAACCCCGGCGGGCAGCGCTGGCTCTCCGGGCCTGCAATGAACAGGACTCGGTCGGCGACCGGGGTCGCGTGCCAGAACACCGTGAACATCGGCATCCGATATTCGGGGCACACACGGTCGAGGCTGTTGGTGACGCAGTCGAAAATGCCGGATTTTTCGTTGTAGGTCCACTGCTCCAATGTCAGCCGGGGGTTGACATTCGTGCGGTTCAGGCAGCCGGGGAAACAGAAGAGCGCGTCACGGAAGGGGAGGAAGGAGTAGAACCGCCGGTAGACCTGGACGACTCTCTCCTCCCCGTTGGTCAGCTTCACGGAGCCATAGCGGATCCGGGCGTCCGTCAGCCCCGGGGTGCCTTCCTTCATCTTCTCCGACGACCCCTCGTCGCCGATGCCGATTCCGTAGCCCGCCGTGAAGACCTTGCCCTTCCAGCAGACGGCGTCCCACGTGTGCATGGAATACCCCTCGCCCCCGAGTTCCTTGATCTCCCCCTTGGGGACGATGCTCAGGTTCGTCCACACGCCGTCCGGATCTCTGCGGAACAGCGGCCCGCGGGTCTTGCTGCCCTCCTTGATGTCGACGCCCGGGACATACAGGGAGCCATCGGAGGCCGGGCGGTAGTACCAGACGGTCTCGGTGCCCGCCGAGAACTCGTTGGTGAAGGCGCCGGTCTCGGGGTCGACCGCGAAGATCGGGCAGGGCCCGGTGTTGGCGTTCCACTCGCCACCGGACACGTACAGGCGGTCGCGGTAGGGAAAGATCGTCATCACGCTCCGGGACAGGACATGGGCGGCGTTCGTGCCAGTCCACCTCGTGAGGTTGGGATTGCACAGGAAGGTTCCCGTGGGCGTGTTCGTGGGGTCGGCCAGCACCGAGAGGGAGAGAAGAAGCAGAGCGGGGATCGCTTTTTTCATGGCATGAGATTCCGGCAACCCCGACTACGCATCCATGAGGCGGTTCACGGGGTTTGTAGAAAGCGCAAGACGCAGGCGACTTGCCCGCGCCGACACAATCATTGTGCCGAAATCGACCTCTCCCGTCAACGACGGTTTTGCGCCCAAGGCTCCCTTCCCCGACTCCGACCGTCGCGCCCTTGTCAATCCCTCCCACCCATGCTAAAATGCTTTCGTTGGCGAAACGGGGAAAAAAACGGCCTTGCCCCTTGGAACCGGTCATACCGAGATTACCGTCCCCCCTTATGCTATGAATCCGGTCACGCTCCACAGTTCAGAAGAAGAGAAGATTACGCTCTTCCGCCGACTCTTCCATGGGCGGGAGGACGTGTGGGCGCGGCGTTTCGAGAGCGCGAAAACCGGGAAGACGGGCTATCAGCCGGTCTGCGCGAACGAGTGGATCCGGGGTGTTTGCGACAAGCCCCGCGTGAAGTGCGCCCATTGCGAGCATCGGTCTTTTGTCCCGCTGGAGAACCACCATATCCGGATGCACCTCGTCGGCCACGACGAACGGAACCGCGACTTCACGATGGGCGTCTACCCCCTGCTCCCCGGGGACGCCTGCCGCTTCGCCGCCGCCGATTTCGACGACGCGACATGGCGGCGCGACGCCTCCGCCGTCCGGGACACCTGCGAACGGTTTTCAGTCCCCGCCCTGGTAGAGCGGTCTCGCTCAGGCGCCGGGGCGCACCTGTGGTGGTTCTTCGAAGAAGACGTCCCGGCGAGGCTGGCGCGCCAATTCGTCTTCTGGCTACTGACCGAAACACTCGAGACCTGCCCCGACATCGGCCTCGACTCCTACGACCGCGTGTTCCCCAACCAGGACACGCTCCCGAAAGGCGGTTTCGGCAACCTGATCGCGCTCCCGCTACAGGGGACGTCGCGGCGAAACGGCAACAGCATGTTCGTCGATGCCGACTTCAACCCCGTCCACGACCCGTGGGAGACGCTCTCCAACGTCCACGTCCTATCACCAAGCCGGGTCACCGAGCTGGTTCTCGCGGCGGAGCGTTCCGACCGCATCGTCTCCGTTCCGCGCCTCAACGACGCCACGGGGGAACTGGAGATTCCACTGGAATTGACGTCCAAACAAACGGATGTGGACTCCTCGACCGAACCTCCCAGCGTCGTTCATGCGACGCTCCTCGACCAAATCTATTTCCGGAAAGAAGACCTCACGCCGTCGCTCCGCGGCAAGTTGCTCCGTCTCGCCGCCTTCCAGAATCCCGAATTCCTCCAGGCGCAGCGGATGCGGCTCAGCACGTTCGGGAAACCCCGCATCATCGCCTGCGGACGGGAGACGGCCAAATTCCTCGTTTTGCCGCGCGGGTGCAGAGAGGCCGCCTTCGCGCTCCTTGCCACGCACCATGCCGAAGTTGTGGTGGATGACCGACGGGAGGCGGGGACGGCGCAGGGCTTCGCCTTCAACGGCACCTTGCGCGATGCCCAGACAATCGCCGTCCGCGAGATGCTCCGCCACGACGACGGGATTCTCGCCGCCGGGACGGCGTTTGGGAAAACCGTCGCTGCGCTCTGGCTCGCGGCGGCGCGCAATACCAGCACACTCGTCCTCGTGAACCGCCGCCAGCTTCTCGACCAGTGGGTGCAGCGCATCGCGACGTTCCTCGGGATACCGGACAAGGAAGTCGGGCGCATTGGCGGCGGGAGACGAAAGGAGACGGGGCGCATCGACGTCGCGACCATCCAGAGTCTCCAGCGGAAAGGCGTTGTGGACGAATGCGTCGGGCGCTATGGGCTCGTGATCATCGACGAATGCCATGTCATTTCCGCACCTACCTTCGAGCTGGTCGCCCGCCACATTCGCGCCAAACACGTCCTCGGCCTCTCCGCCACGCCCGTCCGCAAGGATGGACATCATCCAATCATCATGATGCAGTGCGGGCCCGTCCGCTACGTGGCGGACGCAAAAACCCTCGCCCAGGCGGAGCCTTTCGCGCACATCGTCCTTGTCCGTCCCACGGACTTCCGCCTCTCGCTGGAACTCGAAGAGGCGGCAAACCGCAAAGACCGACCCGTCTTCGCCGCCGTCGGGGCCGAGCTCTCCGCCTGCGAGGCGCGAAACGCGCAAATCGCGGCCGACGCCATCCACGCCGCGCGTGAAGGGCGCACGCCGATCCTCCTCAGCGACAGACGAGACCATGTCGCTGCGCTGGCGGGACTCGTCGGGCGAGAAATCGCCCATGTCTTCCCCATGCTGGGAGGAATGGGCAAGAAGGCCATGCGGAAGATGTTGGCCGAGATGGACGAACTTCCGCCGGATGAACCCCGCATCATCGTCGCCACGGGACAGTTTCTGGGCGAAGGCTTCGACTGCCCGCGCCTCGACACGCTTTTCCTCGCGATGCCGATTTCCTGGCGGGGGCGCATCGCCCAGTACGCCGGACGCCTCCACCGTCTCCATGCCGGCAAGCGGGAAGTCCGCATCTACGACTACGTCGACCTCAACGTTCCAATCCTCGCGCGGATGTTCGACCGCCGCTGCGAAGGATACGAGGCCATTGGATACGCCGTCCGGATGCCCGTCTCGGCGGTCCCCGGGTGGCCTTCCGACGTGGCGATGCCCGTCGAACCGGAATGGATGGAGACCTATGCCGACAGCATCCGGCGCTTGTGCCGCGACGGGACCGACAGCATCCTCGCGGACCTCTTCGTCCGGGCGGCATGGCTGGAAATCCCGAAGGAGGCCCGCGACGAGGCGCGGGCGCGGAGCAACGCCGAGGCCTTCCTCTTCCGCCGTCTTGAGACCCTGCCCTTCACTCGGGGCCGCTTCGAACTGAACGCCCGCCTCCCAATCCCCTTCGTCGGTGCCGAGGACATGGAGGTCGACCTCGTCGACCGCAAAGCCCGCATCGTCGTCGAAGTTGACGGCATCTACCATTTCGGCGGAGAGGACGCCTACCGGCGCGACCGCCGCAAGGACTTCCTGCTCCAGAAGTTCGGGTACATGGTGCTGCGCTTTCTTGCGGGCGACGTTTCGCGCCGGCTGGGGGACATCCTCGACTCGATCGCCATTGCGCTTCGGGACCGCGATACGGCGCCGGCGCCTCCAAGCCCGGGTTGCGCTTCGGAGTGAAGGCAATGCGCGGACGGGAATGCCCATGAGGAACCGCCCGTCGAACGTCGGTGCGAAGAGATCGGCGAAGCCTGCAAGCCAGAGGCAGCCTACCGCTTCCCCTTCCCGAGATCGCCTTTTGTGAAGATCTTCATCTCGGCGGGTTTGAGCGTGATGGTCTTGATTGCGCCGAAGAAATGGAGGTCGAACTTGTGCGGACGGCGGAAATCGATGTTCTTGAGGAACGTGCGTCCGTCATCGGGGAAGTACGAGCAAATGACGTACTTGCACTCCTCGTCGGGCAGGTCGCCGCCCCTGGCTGTCGGGTAGACATCGCCGCGAGAGATCGAGGCGACGTATTTGTAGACCGTCGTCATGAGGCCGTCGGAACCGATGGATTCGCCGGCCCCCTCGTCCGCGTTGGCGACGGACGGGTAGCACCAGGTGTTGAGGAAGAACACCTCGCCCTTCCCCTTCCTGGCGCGAACGACAATCGGGAGCTTGCGTTCGTCATCGACGGCGAGGAACTCGTAGTTCTTCTTGGAACCCGTGAATTCAAGGTCTCCAAGCTTCATGCCGAGAATGCCGAAACGGCGGGGCCACCGGATGCCGAGGCAATTGACTTTCGAACGGTCGGGTTCGTTGGCGGTCGCCCACCAGACGCGGCCGGTCTGCCCCTTGACCTTGATTCCGCAGAGTTCGGAAAAATCCCCCTTGTGGACGAGGTCGTCGAGCGTGAAGGTCTGGTACTTGCGGGTCATGTCCGTCGAGAGATGCGGAATCGCGATGACGAGGCGTCCGCCACCGCGCACATAGTCGCAGAGGATCCTGTACTGCTTCTCGGAGCAAGTGTTCCAGCCCGCAAAGAGGAGCGCTTTATAGTGCTGCAGGAGGTACTTGGCCGTAACGTTGTCGTAGGCGAAAGACGCGATGTCGCAGAGGCCGTAGGGCGAACCCGCGAGGTAGAAATTCCGGTTTGGCGCGAGAACGTCGGCGGGACGGGGGAAAAAGGCATCCTTGACGATTTCCCATGAGGATTCGGGCGCGCCGGGGAACCAGTTGACGTTCTTTTCGGCGATCCGCTGCGCGCCGCCAATGGGAATCGCGGGCTTGACGTTCTCGCTGCAGAGATCGAGATTGCCCTTTGCAATCGCGAAGGCGGCCTGTGGCTGTCCGACCGGCGCGGGGTGTTTTTTTACAAAGGACCAGAAACGCTTCATCTCGGCGCGATAGCCTTTGCAGACTTCCGAGTCGTAGCCGATAGTATCCGCCAGCTTTTTAGCCTCCTCCATGTAGGGGGCGAGCTGCTCCTTGGTCACGCCATGGATGCCGGGAGCGCCGACATCGACATGGGGCATGCGGTGAAGGGGCGAATCCTCGCAGAGAACAGACTGCACCTCCCAGTTCCCAGACTCGTTGATGATGATCTTCGCGCCGGTCATGTACTTGAGCTGGAAGCCCGCGAACAGAAGAGGCATGCGGAGCGGATTGGAATAGGGGACGAAGGCGTTCCACTCATGGGCGTTGTGCGAGCCCCAGAGCGGAAGGTTGTACTGGCGCGCGACGCCACGCTCGAGAGCGGAGGAAAGGAGCATGTTGCGGAAGGGCATGTCCTCCGTGCAGGGGATGTCGATGCCCCCAGCGACCTGGTAGTCCATCGAGAAATCCGCGCCGGTGGACAGCACGTTCCCCCACCCCGACGCATGGCGCTGCGAAACATGGTCATGGACGCGACGCATGAAACCGTCCGCGACATCCTTAAGAGTTGGACTGCGGATTCCCTTGCAGTCGGCCTCGCTCCAGTGGAATCGCTCTCCGGTGTCATATCCGAGCCACCAGTTGCCGAGAGCCGTGAGCTTCTTCGCGACTTCGGGGTTGTCTGGCGCGTAGATGTTCATTGCGTACACGCCCTCCATGGCGGACTCGCTGGCGAGGCGGTAGAGGTAGTCGTCGGCCTGCCAGAACTGGAGCGTGTTGCCGAGCCCTTCAGATTTCGTGAGCTTGATTTCGTCCGACGGCGTGGGATGGCTGCCGCACCAGCGGCAATGCGCATGGCCTGTGTACGAAAGGCCAAGATACCCGGGGTTGCCATCATTTCCATAGGAAGCCGAGCCGAAAAACAGCCCCTCCTTCGGAAGCGATAAAACGGGCACCTTCGGCCGAGGCAGCGCGATGATCTCCTCGCCGGTAAGTTTCTTCTCTGGGACTTTCGTGTTTTTCTTCATGGCTGGCCTTCTGTGCGGACGAAAAGCGTCTTCTCCATTCTACCGAGCCGACCGGAATCGGTCGAGGGGAAAATTTAAGGGACAGACCCTAATCTTGACAGACGGGCCAGAGTGTGGTAAACTGGTAGCAGTTTTGGAGGAATATGTCATGCGCAGAAAGCGGATTAAGTCTAAGGATGACGCATATTATCATCTAATCAGCAGAATTGTTGATAAAGATTTCAAATATGACGAGACGGAACGGCAGATTTTCTACTCCATCATGAGGAAGGTGGCGAAGTTCTGCGGGGTGGATATCGTTACGTTTGCCGTCATGAGCAACCACTTCCACATCCTGGCGTTTGTGCCGGCGCCGGGGAGCGTGGAGGTCACGGAGGCGATGCTGCTGCAGCGGGTGGGCGTGTTGTACGGCTCCGACGTGGCGGAGGAAATGGCGAAGCAGTGGAAGGACTGGAGGGAGATGGGCATGGAGTGCTTCGTGAAGGAGGAGCAGGAGAAGCTGCGGAAGAGGATGGGCGACGTGTCTATCTTCATGAAAGAGCTGAAGCAACGCGCGACCATCTGCTACAACGCGAACCACCAGCGGGAAGGCACAATGTGGGAGGGGCGCTTCAAGAGCGTACTCGTCGAGTCCGACTCTGAAGCGCTGGAAGCAGTTGCGGCCTACATCGATTTGAATCCCGTCCGCGCGGGAATGGTGGATGACCCCGCAAACTACCCGTGGAGCGGCTACGGCTCGGCCTGCGCAGGAAACAACGAATCCCGCAAAGGTCTCGAACTTGTCCATGTCGGCGGCGAGAAAACCTGGCGTTTCGTCTCCCAAGACTACCGCCAGACCCTCTACATCCAGGGCGAGGCGAAAGATGGCAGGAAAGGCTTCATGGAGGAGGAGGTCCAGAAGGCGCTGGAAAAACACGGAGCGCTCCCCCTCCCCACCCTGCTCCGCTGCAAGCAACGACAGTTCACGGCAGGTGCCATCTTCGGGACGAAGGCGTTTATCGAAAAGGCATTTGATGTTTTTGCGGAGTCCTTCTGTAACAAGCAGCAAAGAAAGGCCCGTCCCCTCCCCTCGCTAGAAGGGCATGGTGAACTCTGCGTGGCCCAACGGAATCGACATCGAAAGAAAGCCTAAAACGACATCCTTCCCATTCACTTGAAAAACCTCATGCAACTGGTGCGACAGAAGACTTGAACGCCAAAAAGAAAGGCATCATGCCTCTTCATCATGGACCTTGAAACGACAACGCCTCCGCCCTCCCCTCCTCCCATGGCTTTTCCCCCGTGGCTGAAAATTCGCGTGTCGGCGAACGGGATCGCGGAAACGGGGCGCAATTTGCATGCCCGCCACATCCACACGGTCTGCGAGGCCGCGGCTTGCCCGAACCTCGCGCATTGCTGGCGATGCGGACATGCAACGGTACTGATTCTAGGCGATGTCTGCACAAGAAACTGTCGCTTTTGCAACGTCGCAACGGGGAAACCACCGCCTCCCGATCCCGATGAACCACGCCGGGTCGCTGAACGTGTCCGCGAAGAAGGAATCCGCGAAATCGTCCTCACTTCCGTCACCCGTGACGACCTCCCCGATGGTGGAGCCCGTCCCTGGGCCGAGACCATCGCCGCCATCCACGCCGCCGCCCCGAAGGTCAGGGTCGAGGTGCTCGTCCCCGACTTCCAAGGAGAAGCCTCCTGCATCGATACCGTTCTCGAATCCCAGCCCGAAATCTTCGCCCACAACCTGGAGACCGTCCCCCGCCTCTACCCCCGCGTCCGACCGCAAGCGGACTATGCCCGCTCGCTTTCCGTACTCCGTCACGCGGCCGAACGCGGCGCCATCGTGAAGACAAGCCTAATGCTCGGCCTTGGAGAAACGGAAGCGGAACTTCTGGACGTCTTCCGCGATGCCCGGGCGGCTGGCGTCGACATCCTCTTCCTCGGCCAGTACCTGCGCCCCTCAAAAGCCCACCTGCCCGTCGCGGAATTCGTCACGCCCGAGCGTTTCCAGGCATTGGGAGAAGCGGCTCGGAGCATGGGGTTCGGCTTTGTCGCCAGCGCCCCGCTCGTCCGCAGCTCCTATCCGGCCGAGGGGCAGCGGGAGTTTGTCGCGAAGCGGCTCCCCTCCCCTGCCCGGCGATCCCCCTAACCCACCTTCAAAACTATCGCGTGACGAAGGTCACGCATTCTGGTACGATACATAGAAAAGGCTTTCCCATGTCCGACACCACCTCCATCTCCCCCGACCTCCAGGCTTGTCTTATTTGCGACGACGTCCGCCAAGAGAACACAGGCAAATTCATCCTCATTGGCACGTTCGAGGGACTCGCCTCCACGAAATTCCCCTTTATGGCGCCGCCCTTCGCCATCTTCACCCGCTGGGTTGGCGGCGTCGGGAGCTTCAAGCAGTCCGTCGCCCTCTATGCGCCCGACGGCATCACGATGATCCAGTCGACGCCCGACATCCCGCTGGAATTCAAAAACGACCTCGCCACCGCCACCATCGTGAGCCGCCATGCGCGAATCACGTTCTCAACCCCCGGCAACTACTGGGTCGAAGTCAAGCTCGACGGCGACCTCCGCCTCCGCTACCCGCTCGCGGTCAAGCAGGTCGAGCCGCCGCAGCCGCGCCCGCAGGCCTAGCCGCCCATGCTTCCGTCGCGCATCAACCCACGCCCGCCTTGGTTGAGCGCCTCGTTTGCGGCGCTTCTCGCGCTGGCGGCTGGCTACGCCGCGGACAAGCGACTTTCGGGTTCGTTGGCTGCGGGGCGGCGAACGGCTGGGGACGGGTGGATCACCGCGTCTTCCCCATTCCGCGCCCTCGACCGCCCCGCCACGTCCTTCTCAGAGGCCGAGCAACGCGTCGGCTACGCCCTCGTCGCGACCAACGCCGGCGGGTCGCCAACGC
>JAEEGL014775809.1_pt1 | contig 10261 bp, 8 predicted proteins | sample 9134231 | NCBI WGS metagenome assembly JAEEGL01 (sample SAMN16246548, study PRJNA631951) | gut metagenome | biome: gut microbiome; feature: rumen; material: fiber-attached | host: Bos | place: Iran: Karaj | collected 2018-10 | reverse complement strand
GAGAGAGGATATGAATGCATACAGGATAAAGGTGCATTCTATGAAGAGTTCGGCTGCGATAATCGGTATCGTACCCTTAGCCGGTATGGCTGCGGTACTGGAAAAGGCAGCGGCTGAGGGCAATGAGCCCGTTATAGAAAAGCTTCATGATGTCTTTATCTCACAGTGGCGCTCTTACAAGGATAAACTCAGGGAGCTGGTTCATGAAGAGGATGAAGAAAAGCCTGCCGGTGATAATGCTCTGTTACTTACACATATAGAGCGGATGGATACTGCCATCGATGAATATGATGTTAATGAGGCAGAAGATATCTTTGAGAAGATAGATGAGTACAGCTATGAGCCTGCGGTGCAGGAGCTGCTGGAAAAACTCAGATCGGCAATAGAGCAGTATGATATGGATATGGCTAAAGAGATAGCAGCACAGATAAAAGAGATATTATAACGGGGCAGCCCCCTCCGGGGGCGTGCCCCAATTTTTCATTCTTCCCAAAACAATTCATCAAGAGTCTTCCCCAGTGCCTTGCAAATTGCGCGGCACAGATTGATGGTGGGATTATAGTCGCCCTTTTCTATGGCGTTGATAGTCTGACGGGATACGCCCACTTTATCGGCCAGATCCTGCTGCGAAAGATCCAGGGCAGCCCTTGCGGATTTCAGCTTAAGATTCTTCATAAGGTGCCCCTCCTTTTATTCTTCGTCATCATCATCAGTACCGTTTTCTTTGGATGAGGATATCTTTTTGCTGATCATGGCAGCAGGAAGTATCACTATAAAGATTATGGCACACAGTAAGTTTATAGCAGGAAGATCGAGCTTTCCGCCGGATATCATCTTTCCGCTGGCTGCATTGGTAAAAGCAGCCAGTGCATTGCCAATACCTACAAATATGAAGCCGATCGTCACGCCGGTAGATTTTTCATTAAGAGCCAGATATGCTTCATGCTCGATACAGTACAGCACATATGAGACTAATCCGGGGAAGAAAGCTGCGGTATAGAGTACATGGCTGTGTACCATAGGCAGGATATCCAGTATGTCTATCATCATCACCAGGAAGAGGCTTACGGAAAAGGTTATGAATCCGAGACGGAAACCGCGTCCGCGTTCGATCTCCTGGCGCTCATCAAATGCTTTTGCCGTTCTTGCCTGAAGGAACAGTCCCAGCAGTACCATCATCAGCACGATGATAAGGAATACCCATATTGAAAAGGCAATGTTATCGTTATTCCTGCGCAGGGTGAGAGAGTAATCCAGCTTGATGGTGTCGTCACCGCCAAGGGCGTTAAAGTCGATATCATCGGCCAGTTCTTCGGCTTCCCGTGCAGAGCATAAGAATTCTTTTGCATACTCGACGAAGTTTTCACGGTTAGTGAAATAGCTGTAGATCATGTGGTAGTTGCCTGCGGAGAACATAAGGTCGGTACTGGCGTCTACCGCTCCTGCGCAGCTGCGAAAAACGATGTTTCCATCACTGTCTGTGATATGCATTATAGTTACAAAGCGGAAGACGGAGGGATTGACGGAGGCTAGATTTCTCTTATCAATGCCTGCGGGCATCCAGCTGTAGCCAAAATTATAATTACCGGTTTTGTCTACAGTGAAGTCGACTTCGGTGAATCCGGGATTTATGATACCGTTTGTGATCTTTATTTCATTTGACCAGTTTGAATTCATATAATTGCCTTTAAATACATCTTCCTTAAATCCGAAGGGCAGTATTATTATTCCCAGGATAAGTGCTGCAATAAGGCAGATGGTGATGACAGTCATTTTTTTCTTCATTTTCTTAGCGTCCTTTCTAAACGCAGTAAAGCTTTGCAATAAATACTTAAAAAAGTTACGGTAACAGCTGTTGAGATGATACTACATCATGCCTTACAAAATGTCAAGTATAATTTACAAAATGTCGTTTGGAGATAATATGAGATCCATAAATTTGCGTGCTGCCATGCCTGTGGATCCGCTTTTGGGAGAGAGCATGCTTACGGCACGGTCAGGCAGTGACGTGTTTAGTTCAAGCCGCCTGACTATTCCTTTGTTTAAGGCATCTCCGGAGAATTCCTCTGTTATGCCTGCTACGCCCAGGCCTATCTCTGCCAGTGATATAAGCAGTTCGTAACTGGCCAGCTCGATCTCGGGTTCCAGCCTCAGTCCTTTTTTCAGAAAAAAATCTTCAAGGAAACGCCGTGATCCGGCTTCTTTTTCCAGCAGTATCAGCGGAAGGGCGGATATCTCTTTCAGACTGTAAGTTTTTGAAAAGTCTACGGGGTAATCCGGGGCTGCCACAAAAGCGGTATGTGTTTTGAAACACATATGGGATTCAAAACGTTCATCTCTTTCATTGGTGGTGGCAAAGGCTATATCCACCGTTCCGCTGCTTAAGAAGTTCATAACGCGCCTGGAGGTGCCGTTAAGTATACGGACTTTTACGCCGGGATACAGGCGGTGATACTGATTAAGATATTTAAGAAGATAACATTCGGTCAGTGTGTTGCTGGCGCCTATGGTAAGCTCGCCGCGGAGCAGTTCCTTGGATTCGTTAAGCCGTTCTTCGCCTGCTTCCAGCATGGAGAGAGCGCCGGATACATATTCATAGAGGGTGTGTCCGTCGGTGGTAAGCTGCACTCCGCGGGGGCTGCGGGAAAAAAGCCGGACGCCCAGGGAATCTTCCAGAGTCTTTATCGACTGGCTCACGGCAGACTGGCTGAGATACAGCTCTTTGGCAGTAGAAGAGATATTGCCCTTATCGGCAACCATCTTAAAGATCTTATAATGTTCTATCTTCGCCTGCATAATACCCTCCTTGACATAAGAAATACTTATGATAAATATTAAAATATTCTGTTTTACTTATATTGATGTTTTGATTATAATAAGCATTGTCTTGTTTTACAAGACAAAAAACATAAAGCAGCTATCAGTAACAATGGGGATTTATCCAGGAGGTAAAAAATGGTAAAAGCAGTTGTAGGAGCTAATTGGGGTGATGAAGGAAAAGGTAAGATAACCGATATGCTGGCGCAGGATGCAGATATCGTCGTACGTTTTCAGGGCGGTGCCAACGCCGGGCATACCATAAAGAATAAATACGGTAAGTTTGCACTGCATACACTGCCTTCGGGTGTTTTCTACGATCATACAACATCGGTCATAGGAAACGGAGTGGCGCTCAATGTACCTAAATTTTTTGAAGAGATCAGATCTATCACTGAAAGAAATGTGCCCATGCCCAAGATCATGATAAGCGACAGGGCGCAGATAGTAATGCCTTATCATATCTTATTTGACCAGTATGAAGAGGAGAGACTTGCAGGTGCTGCATTTGGTTCAACCAAGTCGGGTATCGCTCCTTTCTATTCAGACAAGTTTGCCAAGATCGGATTCCAGGTAAACGAACTCTTTGAAGATGAACAGATACTTAAAGATAAGATCAAGAGAGTGATCGTTCAGAAGAATGTTCTGCTCGAGCATCTGTATCACAAGCCTGTGCTTAAAGAGGATGAGATCTATGATACGCTGATGGAATATAAGAAGATGGTTGAGCCTTACGTGGGGGATGTGAGTGCATTCCTCTGCAAGGCGCTTAAGGAAGGAAAGACAGTTCTTCTTGAGGGACAGCTGGGTACTCTTAAGGATGCCGATCACGGAATCTATCCCATGGTAACCAGCTCCAATACCATTGCTGCATACGGTGCCGTAGGCGCAGGCGTACCTCCCTACGAGATCAAGCAGGTTGTTACCGTATGTAAGGCATATTCTTCCGCAGTAGGCGGCGGTGATTTTGTTTCCGAGATATTCGGTGATGAAGCTAATGAGCTTCGTAACCGCGGCGGTGACGGCGGAGAATACGGTGCAACCACCGGCAGACCCAGGCGTGTGGGCTGGTTTGACTGTGTGGCTTCCAGATACGGCTGCAGACTGCAGGGCACTACGGATGTGGCATTCACGGTGCTGGATGTTCTGGGGTATCTGGATGAGATCCCTGTATGCGTTGATTATGAGATAGACGGTGAAATAGTATCCGACTTCCCTGTTACACATCTGCTCAATAAGGCAAAGCCTGTATGGAAGACCCTTCCCGGCTGGAAGTGCGATATCACCGGTATCCGCAAGTATGAGGAGCTGCCCGAAAACTGCCGTAAGTATATCGAATTTGTTGAGGAGCAGATAGGTTATCCCATCACCATGATATCCAACGGACCTTCCCGCGAGGATATAATCTACAGGGAGTCACCGCTTAAGAAATAAGGTGTTTAAGTAAATGTTCTGGATGATGCTGACGCTCTTTTACGGTGTTGTAAAGGGGCTGAGAGAAATAGTTAAAAAGAAGTCACTGGAGAAAAGTACCGTAATGGAGGTACTTTTCTTTTATACTCTTATAGGTTTCGTGATACTGCTGCCTGATGTGGGGGAAGTAACGTTTATCAGGCCAAACCTCTTATTGCTGGTGGCGGTTAAATCTTTTGTTATCTTTATTGCCTGGATATGCGGATTCAGGGCTATCAGGGAGATACCGGTCAGTTTATACGGCCTGCTGGATCTTTCAAGGGTGCTTTTTGCAACGCTGCTTGGTGTGGTGTTTATAAAAGAGATCCTGCGCCCAACGCAGATGATCGGCCTGTTGCTGGTGGCAGCGGGACTGATGGCGCTACGGTTTGAAGGGCGCTTCAGAGCGAAGCGAAGCAGGAATGCGGAGGTTGTCGCAGATGCACCGGAAATAACGGAAGAAAAGGACGGTACAAAAGCGGAGGAGGACGGCAAAGAGAAAAAAACGGGATCACGCATGTGGCTGTTTGTGGTGCTCAGCTTCCTTTCGGCCTTTCTGAACGCCGTAAGCGGCACCATGGATAAGGTCCTGACAAAGGATATAAGTCCTGCGGATCTGCAGTTCTGGTATATGCTGTTCCTTGTGCTTTTTTATGCGCTGTATATGATCATCAGCCGTACGCATATGGACTGGAAGAAGACTTTAAAGAACTACTGGATATGGATACTCAGCATACTCTTTATCCTTGCGGACAGGGCTCTTTTTATGGCTAATCAGATTCCCGAGTCCAAAGTTACGGTGATGACGCTGATAAAGCAGTCGGGCTGTATCGTTACCATACTTGGCGGCCGGCTTGTTTTTAAAGAAAAGGGAATGGTCTACAAACTTTTCTGCGCATCTGTTATAATAGCGGGGATCATGATAGGAGTGCTGTAAAGTATCCGGTCATTCTGATCGAAATATACAGGCGTGTCATCCTGAGCGAAGCATACAGGCGTGTCATCCTGAGCGAAGCATACAGGCGTGTCATCCTGAGCGAAGCGAAGGATCTTAATATAAGGAGTAATTATGGATTTATTAGAATCATTAAACGACAGACAGCGTGAGGCGGCCCTCCATGTGGATGGCCCCCTTCTTATAATCGCGGGTGCGGGTTCGGGAAAAACAAAGACAGTGACCCACAGGATCGCATATATGATAAAGAATTGCGGGATCAAGCCCTGGAACATCATGGCGATCACCTTTACCAATAAGGCAGCCGGTGAGATGCGCGAGAGGGTTGATAAGATAGTGGGGGAAGGCTCGGAAGGCGTATGGGTAATGACCTTCCATTCCAGCTGTGTCCGCATTCTGCGCAGGCATATCCACGAGATGGGGTATGACAACAGCTTTACGATCTACGATACGGACGATTCAAAGAATGTGATGAAGGCTGTTTTTAAAAAGCTCAGATTCGATCCCAAGCAGATCAAGGAGGCTACGGTCCTGCGTGAAATATCGAATGCCAAGAATGAGCTTATCGGTCCCAAGGAGTATGAGGAGATAAACCAGCACGACTTCGGAAAGAAACGTTTTGTTGAGGCTTATAAGGAATACCAGGAGACCCTTTTTAAGAACAATGCCCTGGACTTTGACGACCTGATCCGTATGACGGTGCATCTGTTTAAGGCGTGCCCGGAAGTGCTTAAGTATTATCAGGACCGTTTTCAGTACATATGCGTTGATGAGTATCAGGATACAAACAACGCCCAGTTCGAGCTGGTGCGCCTCCTGGCGGGTGAACGAAAGAATATCTGCGTTGTGGGTGATGACGATCAGTCAATCTATAAATTCCGCGGCGCGAATATCATGAATATACTGAATTTTGAGAATGTTTTTCATGGCGCAACGGTGATCAAGCTGGAGCAGAATTACCGCAGCACGAAAAACATCCTGGATGCTGCCAATGCTGTGATCAGGAATAACAGGGGCAGAAAAGCCAAGGCTCTCTGGACGGAAAGACAGGCGGATGAACCTGTTCATTTTACCCTGTATCAAAGCGGCCGTGAGGAGGCGCAGGAAGTTGTTGCCGAGATGTGCCGGCTTAAGAGAAACGGCAAAGGCGACTGGAAGGACTTTGCGATACTTTACCGTACCAACGCCCAGTCCCGTGAATTTGAAGAGGCGTTTGTCCATGAGAATGTTCCCTACTATATTGTGGGCGGCATCAATTTCTATGCCAGAAAAGAGATAAAGGATGTGCTGTCTTACCTTAAGACCATTGATAATGCTAAAGATGATCTGGCGGTCCGCCGTATAATCAATGTACCCCGCAGGGGGATAGGAGCCACCTCAGTGCAGAAGGTAGTGGATTATGCGGATGTCAATAATATAGATTTCTTTGAAGCCTGCACCCGGGCCAGGGATATACCGGGTATAGGAAAAGCTGCCGATAAGATAATGGCTTTTGCAAAGATGATCCGTTCCTATAAGGCGGCTCTGGAAGATTACGGCATATTGGAGACCACCAAAAATCTGCTTGAAGAGACCGGATACCTGGAAGAGATAAAGGATTCCGATGAAGATGATGCACAGGAGCGTATCGAGAATATTGAGGAATTTATCAGCCGTATAGCGGTATTTGAGGAAGAGAATCCGGAGGGAACGCTGTCCCAGCTGCTTGAAGAAGTGGCTTTGGTGTCGGATCTGGATAATGCGGATTCGGAAACCAGCCGCGTACTGCTTATGACCGTGCATTCGGCAAAAGGACTTGAGTTCCCCAGGGTATGGCTCTGCGGTATGGAGGATGGTATATTCCCCGGATTTATGACCATAAACAGCGATAGCCGTGAGGATATGGAAGAAGAGAGGCGTCTGGCATATGTGGCCATAACCAGAGCCAAGGATGTGCTTTATATCAGTGCCGCAAAAAGCCGTATGACCAGAGGAGAGACCAGTTATAATCCCATCAGCCGCTTTGTATCCGAGATACCGGAGGAACTACTGCTAAGAGAGGGCGAGACCGTCAGCCGCGGCAGGTTTTCCTTTGATGATGATGACGCGCCCAGACGGCATTTCAGGGAAATGCCTTTTGGACAGAGTGATGACGATGATCTTCCGTTAGGAGGGTTCATACCACCCAAAAAGAAGGTTACCGCACCGGTGCCTAAAGCGCCCCTTTCGCACCCCAAGGCGCCGATAACGATCTCAAAAGTTGCGCAGCTCAGTTTTCCTGAACCCGAATATAAAGTGGGGGACCGCGTGCGCCATGTAAAATACGGTGACGGAAAGGTATTGGAGATAGAAAAAGGCCCCAGGGATTATCAGGTCACGGTGGCGTTTGACACTGCCGGCCAGAAGGTTATGTATGCGGCATTTGCCAAATTACAGAAAATATAATGTTTTTTTGAAAATTTGTGGAAAATCCCGAAAACCTATGCTATAATGACATGAGTTAAGAAAAAAATGTATTCTACCGGCTGACATGCCGGAATTATAGAAACTATTTAGGAGGAAAAATAATGGCAAGCAAAGTTGAAGACGTTCTGGCAGCTGTAAAGCTTAACGATCTGCTTAACAAGAAGGCAGAGCCCGTCATCGAAGTTAAGGAAAAGAAGTCCACATTAAAGACCGTGCTGATCATCATCGGTCTGGTAGCTGTTGTGGCTGCTATCGCTTATGCGGTTTACAAGTTCATGACTCCTGATTATCTTGATGATTTCGATGATGATTTCGATGATGATTTTGATGATGATTTCTTTGATGATGATGACCTTGTAGTTGACGAGTCCAAGAAGTCTGACGCTGAATAATCTGTATTATTAATATGATCATTTTATGGCAGATCACACTATAGCAGCGTGGTCTGCTTTTATTTACCGGCAAAACAGAATGTCATCCTGAGCTGCCCCCCTGTCATCCTGAGCGAAGCGAAGGATCTTATCAGTATATGAAGGTATAAAAGAACATGAAAAAAGGACAAACATACGAAGGCTATGTAGAGCGCATGGACTTCCCTAATAAGGGTATAGTTCGCGTAGAGACTGAAGAAGGAACGGAATATGCATCCGTAAAGGACGCCCTGCCCGGGCGGCGCATATCCTTTATGGTAAATAAGAAGCGCGGCGGAAAAGCAGAAGGCAGGCAGACAGAGGTGCTCGAGTCGGCTGCCTGTGAGGCAGGGGCGGATAAGTGTGAGTACAGCGGTACTTGCGGCGGCTGCCTGTATCAGGGCTTTCCCTATGAAGAGAGCGTTAAGGTTAAGGAGGAGCAGATAAAGCGCCTTCTGGGGAACTATACTGAAGGAGCGGTTTATGACGGCGTGATTCCCAGCCCTTCTTATAAGGGATACCGCAATAAGATGGAGTATACCTTCGGCGACGAATACATGGACGGACCGCTGGCCGTGGGCCTTCATAAGCGCGGGAGTTTTTATGATATATTAAATGTTCCGGGCTGTGAGATCGCTCCTGCAGATTTTGGTGTGATACTTGACTATACTTTAAATTTCTTTAAGGAGCGTGGCGTACCGCATTACCACAGGATGAGGCATACAGGTATCCTGCGGCATCTGCTGCTGCGTAAATCCCATGCAAGCGGAGAGATAATGGCAGGGCTGGTCACGACATCCGAACTGGACGCGGCGCTTGCTGAAGAGTGGTGCGAAGGCCTTAAGAAATGTGAGTTTGAGGGGAAATTGGCGTCGGTGCTGCATATCGTAAACGATGAGTTGGCGGATGCGGTTAAATGTAACCGCCTGGTATTGTTGTACGGCGGTGAGTATATTACGGAGGAGTTGCTGGGCCTTAAGTTCCGTATATCGCCCTTCTCCTTCTTCCAGACCAACAGTGCAGGGGCGGAAAAGCTTTATTCCCTGGTGCGTGAGTATCTTATGCAGGAGGGCGTTAAAGGTACGGTTTTCGATCTCTACAGCGGCACCGGCACCATATCCCAGATGATAAGCCCGGCAGCAGAAAAAGTTATAGCTGTCGAGATAGTGGAGGAAGCAGTGGAAGCCGCACGTGAGAATGCTAAGCTTAACGGCATCTCCAATTGTGAGTTCATCGCGGCCGACGTATTAAAGGCGCTGGATGATATAACCGACAGGCCGGACTATATCATCTTAGATCCTCCACGTGACGGTATTAATCCCAAGGCTCTGAATAAGATACTTGATTACGGCGTAGACAGCCTGGTATACATTTCCTGCAAGGCCAGCAGCCTGGCCCGCGATATGATCGCCATCCGCTCCGCAGGATATGAGATAATCCGCTGGGGCATGGTAGATATGTTCCCGTTTACAGGGAACGTAGAGACGGTAGCTCTTTTGTCCAAACTTTCAGAAGCACGGAATTATTGAGAAGGTGAACTATAATAAACCGAAGTCTCCTGATAGTAGACAACCAGGATGCCCGGAGGAGAAGGTGAAAGCGATTGAGGATGCGATGAGGCATTTTCAGATGATATAGTTTCAGAGCTGTTTTTTTACTGTACGAAAATGAAAAGAGCGAAGAAGTTGCAGTATTGCCTCTTCGCTCTTTTTTCTTTTCAGAGAAAAACTTGACTGGCTAATGAATGTTAGCTATAATTTAGCTAATGATTATTAGCAAAAAGGGAGGGAGTCATGTCTACCAAAGAAAAAATACTGGATGCGGCTTTAACGTTATTTTCAGAGAATGGGTACGATGGAACAAGTGTAGAGCAGGTTGCAAATGTTGTTGGAATCAAAGCTCCATCGCTATATAAGCACTATAAGGGCAAAGAGGACATACTGAATGCCTTGATTGATTCTGCCGAAGTTCGATATGAGGAAATGTTTGGGTCTGAAAAAAATATCGGAAAGATACCAAAGGACCGGGAAGAGTTTATTAAGGTGACGATGGAAAGGATCTCCTTCACAATGCGGGATCCCATGATTCGCAAGATAAGGATGCTTCTTGTCCAGGAACAGTTCAGGAATGAAAGGATTTCCGAGGTTACTACCAGGCATCAGTTGAACGGGATACAGAGGAT
>JAEEGL014485992.1_pt1 | contig 10261 bp, 12 predicted proteins | sample 9134231 | NCBI WGS metagenome assembly JAEEGL01 (sample SAMN16246548, study PRJNA631951) | gut metagenome | biome: gut microbiome; feature: rumen; material: fiber-attached | host: Bos | place: Iran: Karaj | collected 2018-10 | reverse complement strand
GGATGCCTTCGCCTTTCGGCACGTTGTAGAACCAGAAGACCTTGAGGCGTTCGATCTCCTTCTCTCCGTCCTTCAGGTAGCGGACGTTCAGGAAGCGGAGGAACCAGCGGGCGATGATGTCATAGGAAAGCGTTTCCCCTTTTCTGAGCCAGACACGGTAGCGGACCGGCGCAAAAAGGACGATCAGGATAATGAGAAGGACGAGCCCCAGTACCGCGAGGAGCACAATGCCCAGGATCTTCAGGATGAGAAGAAGGACCTCAGGCATCGTCCGCCTCCAGTACACGGCTCAGATAGGGCCCCGGTTCAGGGCTTCCGCTTTCCTTAAGGGCAAGCGCGACGATCTGGGCGATGAGCTCGTCTGCGTCAGAACGCGTGGCCGCAAGGCCGAAGACCGTTTCACCGCTCTTCTGAAACCATTTTTCCTTATAGGCGGAATGGTCGTAGACATAGACAAAACGCCCGTCCGCGGACAGGCTTAAAAAGCACTTGGCAAGATGAGGGATGTGCCCCATGCGGAGAAGCATCCTCGAAGTTTGCCCCAGTTCAGACAGCGACGGGGAGAGATAAAGATGCCGCGCGAGTTTCATAGGCTTACCTCACGTCTTTGAGGACGGAAGCATTTTTGACCAGGTATTCGATGAGCGACCAGACTGTGAGGACCAGGGACGCCAGAATGAGGACCCATTCCAGAATGAGGAAAGGAAGGTAATTGAAATGAAGGATCAGGGCGACGATCATGATCATCTGGAAGGTGGTCTTGACCTTGGCCGTTTTGGAGGCGGCGAGCACGAGGCCCTGTCCGGCCGCGACGAGTCTGAATCCGGAGATGATGAATTCCCTCGCGACGATCAGAAGCACCGCGACGGTGAAAATGATATTCTCGGCTTTCGCATGGAATAGGTGCTGCTCTTCCGTGAAGATGTTCAGGAAAACGAGCACGATGAGCGCGGAAACGACCAGAAGCTTATCGGCCAGCGGATCCATGAATTTGCCGAAATCCGTGACCAGGTTGTATTTCCGCGCGATCTTCCCGTCCAGAAGGTCCGTAAGGCAGGCCGCGATAAACACACCCGCGGCCGCATAACGGCACCAAGTGTACGAGGACGTTAAAAACATCAGTGCGACGAAAAAGGGGATCATGAAGACCCGGAGCATCGTCAGCCGGTTTGGCCAGTTCATTCGATCAGTTCTCCTAAAAGATCGTAATCTTCTGCCTGTGAAACGCGTACACGGACGATCTCGCCCGTCAGAAGCTCGCGTTCACTGTGTATGAAAATGTATCCGTCTACGTCGGGCGCGTCGGCTTCCGTCCGCGCGGCGTAGGTGTCTTCCTCTTCGGTGAGCCTTCCCTCCACGATGGCGGAAAGCACTCTTCCGGTCTTCTCTTCGGAACGGGCGCGGGAAATGCGTTTCTGAAGCCGCATCAGCTTCCGTACGCGCGCCTTCTTCACGTCTTCAGGTATCTGGTCCGGCATTTCCGCGGCTTCCGTGCCTTCCTCTCTCGAATAGGCGAACGCGCCGAGCCGGTCGAAGCGGATTTCTTTTACAAAGTCCAGAAGCTCCTTGAAATCTTCTTCCGTCTCCCCGGGGAAGCCGAGAAGCATCGTGGTGCGGAGGGTGATCTCCGGGACCGCTTCACGGATCTTCCGGATCCTTTCGGTGATCTCCTTCCGGCTGGTCTTTCTCCCCATCCGGCGGAGGATACGGTCGGAGGCATGCTGGATCGGCATGTCAATGTAGGGAACGACTTTCGGAAGGACGCGGATGGCTTCCACGAGTTCGTCCGTGATCTCTTCCGGATAGCAATAAAGGAGCCGGATCCATTCGATGCCTTCCGTTTCGGAAAGTTTTCGGAGGAGCCTGGGAAGCATTTTCTGTCCGTACAGATCGACGCCGTAAAGGGTGGTCTCCTGCGCGACCAGGATGAGTTCCCGGACCCCCTGCGCCGCAAGTTTGGAAGTCTCGAGAAGGAGGTCTTCCATGGGGACGGAACGGTACGGACCGCGGACCTTGGGGATCACGCAGTACGCGCAGCGGCGGCTGCAGCCTTCCGCGATCTTCAGGTAGGCGTAATGACCGCCGGAACTTGGCACACGGTCTGTCGAACGGACGAGCCGGGCTTTGTCCGAAAACACTGCCATGCGCTTTCCTGAAAGCGCGGCTTCGACGACCTCAGGGAGTCGGTCCCAGGATGAGATTCCGAGAATGCCGTCCACTTCAGGAAGCTCTTTCAGAAATTCATCCTGATAACGTTCTGCGAGACAGCCTGTGACGATGAGCGCCCGAAGCTTCCCTTCAGTCTTCAGCTTTCCGAGACGGATGATCTCTGAGATGCTCTCTTCCGCGGCGTCTCCGATGAAGCAGCAGGAATTGACCACTGCCACTTCGGCTTCCCGCTCATCGTCTGTAAACGTAAACCCTCCGTCCAGAAGGCCATGCATCATGTGCTCTGAATCGGAGGTATTCTTGTCGCAGCCGAGTGAGAGGAAGTAGACTTTCATCAGTCTTCGTCCACCAGATGAAGCTTGCCTTCCTGCAGTTCCTTGACTGCGATGGAAAGGTTCTTGTCCTTGGGATCGAAATCGACCTGCGGCATGGAGCCGTCGTTGATCTGGCGCGCGCGCTTCGCGGCGGCCATGACGATGGTGTAGCGGCTCTTGAGCTCAGGCGCTTCGCCTCTTGTGTTGTTGACGTCTTCTTTTAATTCGTTGAAAGACGGATGGATCATTTGTCAGTCCTCCTCTGTCAGGTTCTTTAATTCGGTTTCATAACGGATCGCGGCGTCTCTGAGATCCGTGCCGCTTCTGAGCCCTTCCGTGATCATCCGGTGCAGCTCTTCCACCGCGGTCTCCAGGTCGCCGTTCACGAGAATGTCGTCGTAATCCGGAATGACGGAAGCCTCTTCTACGGCGCGGCGGAGGCGTCCGGCGATCTGTTCCGGCGTTTCGGTCCCGCGGCCCGTGAGGCGCTTTTTCAGGGTCTCAGCGTCCGGTGGAACGACGAACAGAAGGAAGGTCTCCGGGAAACGTTCTTTGATCTGGAGCCCGCCCTGGACTTCGATCTCAAGGATCACGTTCTTCCCCTCCGCGCGCATCCGGTCCACGGGCTCCACGGGTGTGCCGTAGAAATTCCCGTTGTATTCCGCATGCTCATAGAGCTTTCCCCTTCGGATCAGCCCCTTGAAGGATCTTCTTGTGATGAAGAAATACTCACGTCCGTGCTCTTCGCCCGGCCTTGGTGCGCGGGTGGTCGCGGAAACGCTTAAAGCGTACACGTCCGGATACTTCTCCAGAAGTTTCTTCACAAGCGTGCCCTTTCCGACTCCGGAGAAGCCGGAAATGACTGTTAAAACGCCGGTTTTGTCCATAATCGTGCCCATTCCTGCATTATATTTCCTGTCCCCTGAAAAGTCAAGGAAGGAGGCTTCAGAGCGCTGTCCGCCACGAGGGGGACAGATGGTTTTTCAGTCTTCCGCCGGCTTTCCGGAGAAATGAGAGCGGGAAGCCCGAAACGGTCATGAGCGCCCAGCCGTCCGGGATGCCTTCGGCGTCCTGAAGAGGCGATTCTCCCCGGAGCGCTCTTTTCACTTCCGAAGATCTCGGCGAAAAAGAAAGGCTGACCGGAAAATCCTTTTCGGTGAGCGTCATGGCGAGCGCCTGGGAAGGCTCGAAGCGGTTTTTCTTGCAGTCGCCGAGATACAGGCCGTTTCGGAGCACCCTAAGCCCCAAAGGAGAGAGTCCGGCATCCGGTTCGAGAAGGAGACGCTCATCACGGCACGTGAAAATGCCCTTCTGATAGCTTCTTCCGATCTTCCCGAGAAAGTCCCGCGCCTCCTCCGGAAGGCCCTTAAAACCGGGCATTTCAGAGAGCAGAAGGGATTTCTGAGCCTCGCCTTCCTGAATTTCCGTCCCTTTCTGAAGGAGCGCGGCGAAATGCCCCTCTCCCTTCGCGCTGTGCGGAAAAATGCGGATGAGATTCCGGCGGTCTTCATCGGTGAGATGCTCCTGCCCCGGCCCGGAAATGCCTTCGGAGAAGCCTTCATGGCGTGGCACGGGCAGCACCCGGAGGGAAGGCTCCAGCCCTTTCATGAAAGAAATGATCTCTTCATCTTCCTTCCGGGAAAAGGTGCAGGTGGAATACAGCAGAATGCCGCCGGGCTTCAGCATGCGGAGACATTCGGAGGTGATGGCGCGCTGAAGCTCCGTGAAGAACTCGTGGCCGTGCTCCAGCCATCCGGAGACTGCGCGGGAGTCCTTGCGGAACATGCCTTCACCCGAACACGGCGCGTCGATCAGGATGCGGTCAAAGCATTCCGGGAAGCGCTTTGCGAGCCTTTCAGGACTTTCGGAAAGGATCAGCGCGTTTTCGGCGCCGAAGAGCTCGAGGTTCCTGAGAAGCGCTCTCGACCGGCTCACGCTGATGTCATTGGAGACGAGAAGGCGCGGATGCTTACAAAGAAGCGCCGTGGATTTGCCGCCCGGCGCCGCACAGACGTCCAGAACCAGGTCTCCGGGCCGTACAGGCAGCATGGAGGCCGGCATCATCGCGGAAGGCTCCTGAAGATAATAGAGTCCTGCCGCGTAATAAGGGTGCCTGGAAGCCCTCTCCGCTTCCTTCAGGATAAAGCCCTGAGGGCACCATGGCACAGGCTCCAGTTCAAACGGACTGATCCGGAGAAAATCCTCCGTAGAGATCCGGTCCGTATTGACCCGGAGTCCGGTATAAGGCTTCTTTTCCTGAGCGGAAAGAAAGCCCGGAAAATCGTTTCCGAGCAGTTCTTTCATTTCATTCAGGAAGCTTTCCGGATAGTTCTTCATACTGAAAGCATCCGGCGTTATTCCTTCATTTCCCGGAGCACCTGCAGGACGAAGCGGCAGAAACGGTCCACGCTCTTCACGCTAAGGCGCTCTTTCGGGGTATGGATGTCTTCCATGTCCGGACCGGTCGAAACGATGTCCAGACCAGGCATTTTCGACAGAAGGAGTCCGCACTCGAGACCGGCGTGGATCGCTTCGGCCTTGGCTTTCCGGCCGGATTCAGGCGCATAGCAGCGGTCATAGGTCTCGACCATGCGCTTCCTTAATTCGGAATCTCTGACGTAGGCCCAGCCGGGATAATTGCCGGAAATGCTGGTCACCGTGCCCGGGATCTCTTTGTAAAGGGCGGTCAGCTTCTGAAGCAGCGCTTCCTTCTCTCCTTCGTCCGAGGAACGGACCGAGGAGCGGCACAGGATCTTGTCGTCCAGCGTCTTCAGGATGCCGAAATTCAGGGAAGTCTTGACAAGTTCCGGCATGTCTTCCATGAAGGCCTGGACGCCGTTCGGAAGCGTGCAGAGCGCATTCAGCAGATTGTACTTGTCTTCGGCGCCGACGGCCCGGAGCGTCTTCTTTCCAAGGCATTCGACCGAAAGGTGCGGATGATCGTCCGAGTCTTTGAACATTTCGTCAAAGACCTCCTGGAACAGAAGGAAATCCACTTCAAGATCTGTCATGATCACGGCGGAGCTCATCATGGGGATCGCGTTGTCCATCATGCCGCCGTCCATGGAGACGAGGGAGAAATTCACGCCTTCGTTGTTGAGATAGCCCAGCCATTTCGCAAGGACCAGGTTGGCGTTCGGACGGTTTTTATGGATATAGACGCCGGAATGACCGCCTTTTTCGGTCGTGACGGTCAGCTTGAAAGCAGGCAGTGTGACTTTGTGCCGAGTGACCGGGACGTCGGCTTCGAAACGGGCGCCGCCCGCGCAGGCCACCACGAATTCGTTTTCAAGCTCGTTGTCCAGGTTGATGAGACGCTTTGCCCTAAGGTCGGAGCAGTCCAGCGCAGCCGCGCCGAACATGCCGGTCTCCTCATCTGTGGTGAACACGCACTCAAGAGCGGGATGCGGGAGGCTTTTGTCCTTTAAGATCATGAGCATGAAGCAGACCGCGGCGCCGTCGTCTCCGCCCAGGGTCGTACGGTCCGCGTGAAGGTGATCGCCGTCCAGGATCAGCTTCAGCGGATCCTTTTTAAAATCGTGCATGCTGTCCGGCGTCTTCTCGCAGACCATGTCCATGTGGCCCTGCAGCATGACTGCCGGGGCATTTTCATAGCCTTCGGTGGCCGGCGCGAATACCACGACGTTGTTCATCTCGTCACGGCGCGCTTTGTATCCGAGGCTCTGGGCCTCCTGAAGCACGTAGGACGAAATGGCGTCCATGTTGCCCGATCCGCGCGGGATCCGGCTGATGGCTTCAAAGTATTCAAAAAACAGTCTGGGTTCCAGTCCGCTTATTGTGCTCATAAGATTCTACGCTCCTCTTTTTGCGCCTCTACGGGCGCAGATTCAGAAACAGATTCTCCCGCATGACAGAGAACTGGCTGCGGGAGAATCGTGTATGGAAATGAAGCTTCCTCAGGCCTCGTCGTCATCCTCGAAGGTGGCTTCGAAGAAGGGCTCCGGATCCTCATCCGCGGTCTTGAAACTGTCCGCCGGGACAGGCGCCTGGCCGTTCAGCTCGCGGAGGTTGTTGGACACGATGGCCTGATGCTCCGACAGGGACGAGATCAGCGAGCGGTACTTCTCCTGGGCGTCGTCCACGGATCCGGAGATAATGCTCAGCACGTTCCGGAGCATTTCGTTCGTGTAGGAGAAAGCGCCGGTGCGGATCGTGGTCGCGTCGTTGTTGGCCTTCTCGACGATGGACTTGGCTTCCGCGTTCGCGTTGTTCAGGATCTCGTTCGCCTTGTCATAAGCCATCTTCGTGATATTGTTCTCCGAGACGAGCTTGTCGGCGTAGTTCTGAGCGCGCTCTTCAATATCCTGCGCTTTCTGCTTGGCGTCCGAGATGATCTTGTCCCGGTTGTTCAGCATGCGCTGGTATTTCTTGACTTCCTCGGGCGTGTACTGCCTCAGTTCATCGAGATACTCCTCGATCTGCGGACGGTCCACGATGATCTTGGTGTTCGAAAACGCCGCCATCTTGCAGCCGTCGATATACTCTTCAATGTCTCCGATTACCTGTTCGATCCGATTCGCCATGTTCTTCTCCTCACTTTTTCATTTTATCTAAAACTTTAGTCTTCACACATTCAGGGACAAAGCCGGAAATGTCTCCGCCGAACCTGGCCGCCTGCTTGACCACGGAACTGGACAGATAGGCATGTTTAAGGTCCGTTGCGAGAAAGACCGTTTCCACCTCTGGCGCAAGCACTTTGTTGGTCTGAGAGAGCTGAAGCTCGTAGTCAAAATCCGTGACTGCGCGGAGTCCGCGGACCATGAAGGAAGCCTTCTTCCTGCGTGCGTAATCCACGGTCAGGCCGGAGAAGGAATCCACACGGACATTCGGGATGTCCTTCGTGGTTTCCCGAAGCATCGCCACCCGCTCTTCCACGGTGAACATCGAGACCTTGTCGGGATTTAGGGAGACCGCGACGATCAGTACGTCTGCGATCTTAGCCGCCCGGCGGATGATGTCCAGATGTCCGTTTGTGACCGGGTCAAAGGAGCCCGGATAGATCGCTGTGCTCATGCTCTCAGGCCTTTCTGAACCATACGTGCTTGTTGGAGCCGTAGTTTTTCTCTTTGATGATCCTGAAGCCCAGCTCTTCTGCCGGGCTGAGGTCCGTATCCTTTCGGGCTTCCGCGACGATGAGCGTATCCTGATCTGCGACCGGCAGATCCCGGAGCGCTTCGAGCACCTTCATCTGGAGACCTTCGCCGTAGGGCGGATCCATGAAAATGATCCCGAAAGCCTTTCTTTCGCCGCCGAGGCGCAGAAGCGCCCGGAGCACATCTTCCTCCAGCACCCGCGCATTTTCCGTAAGGCGGGTGAAACGGAGGTTTTCCCGGATCACGGAGACGGACTCTCTGGAAGAATCCACGAAGACGGCTTCATCTGCCCCCCTGGAAAGCGCTTCGATCCCGATCGCGCCGGATCCTGCGAACAGATCCAGAAAACGGCAGCCCGGGACGTAGGGCGACAGCATATTGAAGAGCGTCTCCTTGATGCGGTCCGTGGTCGGACGGACCCGGTCATCTTTTACAGTCTTCAGCGGAAGACTTCTTCTGGTTCCAGCGATGACTCTCATCATTCAATAGTAGCATAAAAAGATGCGCGATACAAGAAAACAGAACAGAGATTTATTCCGTTTTCTGCTCTTCTTCCGCGTCCTTCAGGGCTTTTTCACGCTTCACGCGGAGATAGCGGATCACGAACCCGCACACAAGAAGCGCCACCAGGACGCCGCCTGCTATGGAGAAAAGTCCGTATTCGGCGCGGATGAGCGCATAGACCATGAACCCGAAGACCAGAAGGATCAGGACCAGCAGGATGATGGCCGTTACGCGGAGAACTTTTACAGGATCTTTCTTCATTTCTCATCCTTCTTCTGGGGACGGGCCTTCTTCGCTTTGGGGGCTTCGTAGGAAATGTCCCTGGCCATGGCGCTTTCGTAGCGCTTCCTCTGTTCTTCCCGTTCTGCGATGAGACGGTCGTACAGCTTCTCGTATTCTCTGGCGGAGCGTTTCCAGGAGAAATCCTCCTCCATGCCGCGGCGGACGATCGCATGCCATTCTTTCTTATGCTTTCTGAAGGTCTGTTCCGCGTAGCGGATCACGTTCAGCATGTCGTGCGCGTTGTAGTTCGTGAACGAGAATCCGTTGCCTGTGCCTTCGTACTCATTGTACGGATGTACGGTGTCTTTGAGACCGCCGGTCTCGCGGACGATCGGCACGCAGCCGTAGCGCAGAGAAAGAAGCTGAGACAGGCCGCAGGGCTCGAAGAGAGACGGCATCAGGAAAGCGTCGCAGCCCGCGTAGATCCTTCTGGAGAGCGCCTCAGAGTAATACAGTTCCGCGCGGACCTTGTCCGGATGAGCGGCCTGAGCGCCGCGGAAGAAGTATTCGTAGCGCTGCTCGCCGGTGCCGAGGACCACGAACTGGACGTGCATGCCCAGGATCTCCTCAAACACACAGGAGATCAGGTCGATGCCTTTCTGATCCGTGAGCCTGGAGACCAGACCGATGAGGAAGGCATTTTTATCCTCGGGAAGACCCAGCTCCCGCTGGAGGGCGGCTTTGTTCTCCGCCTTGCCTTTGACGAGGTTCGAAGAGGTGAAATTGAAAGAGACCGACGCATCCTTTTCAGGATCATAGTCTTCAAAATCGATGCCGTTCAGGATGCCGAAGAGGCTGCTGTCGCGGGCACGCATCAGACCGTCGAGCCCTTCGCCGTAGAAACCGGTCTTGATCTCCTCTTTGTAGGTCGGAGACACGGTCGTGACAAAGTCGGAGTAGACCAGTCCGCCCTTTAAGAGGCTGCCGTTACCGTTGATCTCCAGCTTGTCCGGCGAAAAATAATAAGACGAGAGCCCGGTGCGGTCCATGACCGTCGGAACGTCGTATTCGCCTTTGAAGCGGAGGTTATGGATCGTCATCATGGTCTTGATGCCGTGATAGAACAGATCTCCCTGGAAATACGAATTCAGGTACACCGGGACCATGCCGGCCTGCCAGTCGTGGCAGTGCAGAATGTCCGGCTTGAAGCCGAGCGTCCGGATCGTGGACAGGACTGCGTGGCAGAAGAAACAGAACTTCTCCAGATCATCGTAGATGCTGCTGTACGGCCATTTGCCTGAATAATAATACTCATTGTCCAGGAAATAATAGGTCACGCCGTTCATGTCCAGCTGGAAGACGCCGACATACTGATCCTGGAAATGGAAACCGGTCGTAAAGGAGTACAGGAACTTCATCTGATCCTTGTACTGGTCCTTGATGCAGGTATACTTCGGCATGATGACGCGTACGTCATAGTGCTCCTTGTCGAAGTATTTCGGCAGCGCTCCGGCCACGTCCGCAAGCCCGCCGGTCTTGATAAACGGGACACACTCAGAGGTAACGAATAATACGTTGGTCTTGTCCATGTCTCTCCTTTACTGTCAGGGTTATTTCTTAGCTGAATCTGCATCAGCGCTTTCAGCGGCTGCCTTGGCTTCCTCCATCTTGCGGGCTTCTTCTTCCTCCAGCAGACGGTAATTGACCTTGCCGACCAGAGTCTTGGGCATCTCATCGCGGAACTCGATGTCGTAAGGCATCGCATACTTGGCAATGTGGATGCGGCAGTAGGCCAGAAGCTCTTCACGGGTCTCGTCATTGGGCTCCACGCCCTTCTTCAGCGTGACAAATGCCTTGACCTTCTGCATGCGGTAAGGATCCGGAACGCCGATGACGCAGGACATCTGGACCTTCTCGTGCGCGTCCAGAATGTTCTCC
>JAEEGL013185564.1_pt1 | contig 10261 bp, 10 predicted proteins | sample 9134231 | NCBI WGS metagenome assembly JAEEGL01 (sample SAMN16246548, study PRJNA631951) | gut metagenome | biome: gut microbiome; feature: rumen; material: fiber-attached | host: Bos | place: Iran: Karaj | collected 2018-10 | reverse complement strand
TATAACGAGCCAAATGACCTTTTGGAAAGAACTATTAATGCCTGCAAACACCTGGAGTATCCTGATAAATCCAAGGTGCACATCTGGGTCTGCGATGACAACAGACGCCCTACTATGCGTGCTTTGGCAGAACAGATGGAGGTTGGATACTTTGATCGCCCTGATAACAGCGGAGCTAAGGCAGGAAACCTGAATCATGCCATGGGCCTTACAAATGCTCCATACATAGTTACTCTGGACGCAGACATGATGGTTAAAAGCGATTTTCTCCTTAAGACCATTCCATATTTTGTTGATGTGGAGAAAAGAAATGCAGACAAGCCTGAAGGTGAAAGAACATATCTTGGTCTTTTACAGACCCCTCAGTGCTTCTATGAACCCGATATTTTCCAATATGCGCTCTATTCTGAGAAAACTGCACCTAATGAGCAGGATTTCTTCTACCGAACCATTGAAGTGGCTAAAACAGCCTCTAACAGCGTTATTTACGGTGGTTCAAACACAGTCCTCTCAAGGAGGGCATTGAATGACATAGGAGGATTCTTTACCGAGTCCATCACAGAAGATTTTGCAACAGGTCTTTTGATAGAATCCAACGGCTATGTATCGCTTGCACTTCCTGAGCCTCTGGCCAGCGGAAAGACTCCCGACACTCTGGCAGAGCATATCAAACAGAGAATACGTTGGGGCCGAGGTGTTATCAGCACAGCCAAACAGCTCCACATATTTACCAGAAAAGGTCTGTCCTTTGCTCAGCGAATAAGCTACTGGAGTTCCGTCGTTTACTGGTACTCCCCCATCAAAAACATGATATATATCCTCTCTCCGCTTGTTTTTGCTGTATTCGCCATACCGGTGTTTAAGTGCAGCTGGGTAGATCTTCTGCTATTCTGGTTCCCTATGTATATATTACAGGACCTGAGCCTGCGTGCTTTTAGTAACAATGCAGTATCACTGAAATGGAGCGGAATTTACGAAACAAGTGTTATGCCATATCTTCTGGTTCCCATTATCAAAGAGATGCTTGGTATAACCACAAAGAAGTTTGCTGTAACAGACAAGAGTAAGAAGACCATCAAACGTAAGATAGACCTTAAGGTCATAAGGCCTTTCCTTATCCTTATAGCTTTGTGTCTATTTGGTATAATCCGTTCCATTTTGACCTTCAAAGGAATACAGTCCCTGGGCCTGGTTATCCTGTTATTCTGGCTTGTTCGTAATCTGTACTTCCTGATAATGTCCATCTTCCTGGCAAGTGGCAGAGATGGTGACAGTGAGGCAGTCCACGTTGTGGACGCAGAAATGGCGACAATACACAACAAGAAGGATGGCGCTGAATTCTTTGGCGTTACAACCTATCTTACTGAACATAACCTTAAAATATTCCTGGATGAAGCCCCTGATCTGGCTATAGGTGACTACGTCAATCTTGAAATTGATGGATACAGTGCAAAAGCTTCAGTTGACGGTGTAGTAACAGGTATAAATCCTTCCCGTTCAGGACCATCAGCAGTGTATTCAATTGAGATCCTTGATTTCAAGGAGGATTGGCACGAATATCTACAGGTACTTTACGACAGGATTCCGTCCCTTCCTCAGTCACTGCAGCGTGATTACGGTATAATAAGCCATCTCATAAAAAATATTGCCCATCGCGTTCTGCAATGAGCAACATGTTTTAAAATCATAATTAAGTACTAATAGAGGTCTTTGATTGAGTTTATATCCTTTGTAAACCAGTCAACGGCCTCTTTGGGTTCAGCAATAACTATATCTGTTCCCAAAGAAAAGATCCACCCCATAAACTGATTGCTTAAAGCAACATTTACGCTGGCTTCAGACCATCCTTCTTTATCAGAAGGTCTTATGGTAATGTCCTTTCCAAACCTGTCTATAAGGACTCCTACAAGCTCATCCTTGAATTTCAGCTTGACCCTGACCTCTTCTCCACCAAACATGCCAAAATTCATTCTGGCATAGGCTGCCATGTCAAACTGCTTAAAATGCTCTTTTCCCTCTCTTCTGTCCTCGCAGATTTCGATACCTCGCATTTTGTCCACACGGAAGTGTTTGATCTTGTCTGCCTCAGAATCATAGGCTATAAGGTAATAATTCTCATCATCCCAGGTAAGAGCCCAGGGACTCACCTCATATTTACCGTCTTTGCGCAGGACCATCTCTTTTTTCACATTCCATTTAAAATAATCAAATCTTATCTTGTGATTATTACTGATGGCGCTGTGGATCTCATCTACGATGTAGTAGATACTTTCGTTCATGGTCTTTATACGGCCTTGGACCACAACCTGTCTTTTAAGCTGAGAGGCTTCATAATCGCTTACAAGTGAAGTAAGCTTTTTTATCAGCTCTCCAGACTTCTTCTCGGTAATAAACTTAGAGGACTGGATGGCGTCTACCAGGAGCTTTAATTCAGCAATTTCAAACTCCTTTGTTCCCATGTGATAATAAAAGTTTCTTCCATCCTTCTCGCCAATGACGTCATACCCCAAAAGCCTCAAGGCATCCACATCATCATAGAGACTTTTCCTATCAGCAGAAACGCCATAAGCTGCAAGATGCTCCTGTAATTCAGGCATCGTAAGCTTATGGTCGTCATCAGTTTTGTCATGCAATATTTTATATAAATAGTACAGTTTTAACTTCTGATTTGCACCCTTAGGCACAGATAAATCCTCCGTTTATACAATAACATTAGTTTTTATAAATTCTTGGTGATCTTCAGAATGTTCTTTCCGTCCTGACGCTTGTACTCCATGTTGTCCATGCTCTTTTTTACCATGTAGATACCAAGGCCGCCAATCTGCCTTTCCTCTGCAGCCAAAGTAACATCAGGATCTTCTTTTTTCAGAGGATCATACTCTATTCCCTCATCAATAAAGGTTATCTCCACTCTTTGGGGGTCCTGAAAAGATTCCACACCAATAATCGCATCCCCTGTCTCAGGAGCATACGCATAACTAGCTATATTAACGAAAAGCTCCTCCACAGCCACATCAATCTGCATCTGTGTCTTCATAGAGCACTCCATTGCTTCAAGTTCAGCGTCAACAAAAGCAAGAACCTGGTCTAGATTTTCTACCAGCGCATCAATCTTCAGTTCTTTCATATTGTTTTCCTTTGTGTTCGGATTTTCGTTACCCATATTTTAATTATAGTGCATAATTGCAAAAATCGTTATTATATTTTAAAATTTTTTATGGGCTTTTTACCCGAGGAAAGGAATTATTGTCCATGAACGTGCTCAGAAACCCGAAATTTCGACTTGTTGTGGTCCTTATCTGTATAGCGATAATTATTTATGAATCTTATTGTTTATACAGAGATAATAAGCAGTACCGGATTGCAGATTCTGAGTATTCCACCCTCGCAGATGACACCATAACCATGGGCGATAGCAATGATCTTCCTGAAGGAGCCACATATCCACCTCTTTATATCAATTATAACCAGCTAAAGTCTATCAATGCTGATTATGTTGGCTGGCTGTATTTCCCCTATTTTGGCATCAACTATCCTGTTGTGCACGAAACTGAGATAAATGAGTATATCCATAAAACATTTGATGGAACTGTAAATAAATCCGGATGTCTTTTTACTGATGTTCTCAGTGATCCCGATTTTAACGGAATGCATGACATTATTTTCGGTCACAATATGAGAAATGGCTCTATGTTTGGTAAACTCAAACAGCTTGCCCAGTCCGAAAACCGCGACGCCATCGCCGAAAATCCCTACATTTACGTATACACCGACACCAGTGTGTATCAATATGAGGTTTTTGCCTTCTATATCACAAAAGTTGGCAGTGATGCATATTCTGTCGTAACTGACGATGAGGAATATGATGAATTCGTCAACTTCATCTCAACACATACAGCCTATGCTAAACCTGACGATCTTGATCTAAGTGATCGTCCTTCAATCCTGACTCTTTCAACCTGCTCCGGCAGTACCGGAAGCGGCAAAAGATTCGTTATTCACGCCGCCAAGATCAATTCCTGGGATCTGAAATAAGGCTCTTTTACAGATTCTCCCAGTCAATCTTCTCATTCTTGTAGAAGTATTCTTTGTCGTGTTCACCAACTTCGCGAAGGACTCTGCAGGGATTTCCCACAGCAACCACATTATCAGGGATATCCTTGGTGACTACGCTTCCTGCGCCGATTATTGTATTACTGCCTATAGTAATTCCCGGAACAATGATGACTCCTGCTCCAATCCAGGTATTGTCTCCTATACGAACTTCCTTGTTATACTGAAGCATTCTGTCACGAAGCTCCGCGTTTATAGGATGATTCGCCGTAGCAATGCACACATTTGGTCCAAACATGACCTTATTCCCAATATATACTTCGCCATCATCAACTATCGTAAGATTGAAATTGGCATAAACACTGTCCCCAAAATGAACATTCTTTCCGCCCCAATTGGCATGGAAGGGTGGCTCAATGTAGCAGTTTTCTCCACATTCAGCAAAAACCTCCTTCATGTACTTTTCCTTTTTCTCAGTCTCAGAAGGCTTCAGGTTATTAAATTCCCAAAGCTTATCCAAATAGGGCATCTGTTCTTCCATTATCTCTTCATCGCCTGGATCATAGATAAGACCAGCTTTCATTCTTTCGTATTGAGTCATATTCACCTCTATATATTATATGTATGTTATATATCTTTTCACAAGGAAACAAAAAGAGAGCCACCGCTCTCTTTTCATATACCTCAAATGCAGTTATAGCCTTTGTTTATCAATATATTCTCCACCTGAACGATATCATCGGTATGCATTACCATGATAGGAAGTCCTGAATCTCTGTTAAAAGAAAGGTAGATGTAATTTACGTTAATATTGCTGGAATAAAGAGTCTTAAGAATGTTATCAAGTGCACCGACTTCATCTCGGCACTCAACAGCAAGAACCGGCGTGCCTTTGCAAATATAACCGTTGTTTGTCAGAACCTCAAGGCATTTATCAGGGTCCGAAACTACCATCCTTATTATTCCATATTCTGCAGAATCATTTGTAACTGATCCCAGGATGTTTATCCCATTACTTCCAAGGAGCCCTGTGATATTCTGAAAGCATCCTTTCTTATTTTCTGCATAGATTGATATCTGTTTAAGCATCTGTCTCTCTCTTTCTGTCGTTAATCCTCATTGAAGAGCTTTTTCACCGCAAGAAGGATGTCATAGGAAGTAAAAGGCTTAATAACAAAGTCCTTAGCGCCCTTCTTAAGTGCCATCATGATCATAGACTCGTATTTCTGGTCTGAACACATAATGACTTTTGCATTAGGATCGATCTTCATGATCTCTGTGAGAGCATCAATACCATTCATCTTGGGCATATTGATGTCCAGAAGCATTACGTCAGGCTGTGTTTCCTTGTACATTTCTATGGCTTTGTCACCTGAGATTGCCTCTCCAACAATCTGATAATCCTCAGCAGGAAGCGCTCCCCTCATCATTTCTCTCATTAATGTAGTATCATCAGCTATAAGTACCTTTTTACGCATATAGTCTCCTTCACCACAATAACCAGCTATTAGAAAAGTCTTCTTTACTATCTTATCACAACTAATAATTCTTTTACTAGCCTATATCATTTATACATGGTATACTTCTTTTCCGTAACATTTTAGTAATAAAGAAAAGGAATTATCATGACCAAAGAAAACAAGATGGGCGTAATGCCTGTAAAGAAGCTCATAATCTCCATGTCACTACCTATGATGATCTCAATGCTGGTTCAGGCCCTTTATAATGTTGTAGACAGCATTTTCGTATCACGTATAGGCGACCATGTTTCAGCTCTTACTGCTGTTACCTTAGCATTCCCTATGCAGAATCTTATGATTGCTCTCGGTTCAGGTACAGGCGTTGGTATTAATGCTCTCCTGTCCAGATCCCTGGGGGAAAAGAGATTTGACAGATCTGACGCTGCAGCTAATAACGGTCTTTTACTGACATTTTTTAACTTCATTATCTTTTTGCTTATTGGTATATTCTATGTCCGCTCATTTATTGCGTCACAGACCGAAAATCCTCTTATTATCGAGTATGGAACCACTTATCTTGGAATTATCTGCTGTCTTTCTGCAGGTATTTTCTTCCAGATGACCTTTGAAAGACTACTTCAGTCTACTGGAAAGACCATCTATAGTATGTTTTCTCAGGCTACAGGAGCAATGATAAACATCATATTTGACCCACTTCTTATCTTTGGAATAGGTCCATTCCCTGAACTTGGCGTTGCAGGTGCTGCTTATGCCACTGTTTTAGGTCAGTTTGTAGGCGCTTCCATAGGTCTTTTTTGTAACCTCAAGTACAATAAAGAGATTATATTCTCTATAAAGAATATTCTTTCACCCAAGGTTGATATCATCAAGGAAATATACTTTGTTGGCGTTCCATCAATACTGATGATGTCCATCGGTTCAGTAATGACTTACCTGATGAACCTGATATTAAGTACCTTCTCTGATGCTGCCACTGCTGTTTTTGGAGTTTATTTCAAGCTTCAGAGCTTCTTCTTTATGCCTGTATTTGGTCTGAACAATGGTCTTATCCCTGTTTTAGCATACAATTACGGTGCAAAGAGGAAAAAACGAATTGTAGATTCTTTAAAATTTGCTTTGGTTCTGGCACTTAGCATCATGCTTGTTGGTACCATAACCTTCCTTACAATCCCTGAGCAGTTACTTGGCTTATTTAAAGCATCTGATCAGCTACTTGTTATTGGTGTTCCCGCTCTTAGAATTATCTGCCTCTCATTCCCTCTGGCAGGAATATGTATTGCTATGGGTTCAATTTTCCAGGCATTTTCCAAGAGCATTTACTCTCTGATCATATCAGTTGGAAGACAACTTGTTGTACTTATACCTGCAGCCTGGCTTTTAGCCCAGACTGGTGTATTAAACTCAGTATGGTGGGCTTTTCCTATTGCTGAGTTAGCTTCTCTTGCGCTGTCCTCCTACTTTTTCCTTAAGCTGTATAGAGGAACTGTAGCAATGCTCTGATTTTGTAACCCTGTTTTTATTAAAAGTCAATAGCTGAGCGCTTTTTCAGAATTATGCACTAAAAAACACTCTAATTTTTGGCATTTTTTCGTATTTCATCTATTGTGATGGGCATAAATAAGGTGTAAAATTCTTTTTGTAGTTAAATAACTCAATTTGAGGGAGGTATAAACCATGAATAAAACTGAACTTGTTGATGCTATCGCAAAGGAAACTGGTCTTTCAAAGAAGGATTCAGAAAAGGCTGTTAAGGCTTTCACAGATGCTGTATCAAAAGAGCTTAAGAAGAAAGGCAAAGTACAGCTTGTAGGCTTCGGTACATTCGAGACTGCTAAGAGAGCAGCAAGAACTGGTAAGAATCCTCAGACTGGCGCAGCTATCAAGATTCCTGCAGCTACAGTTCCTAAGTTTAAGGCTGGTAAGGCTCTTAAGGATGCTGTTAACGGCAAGAAGAAATAATTTCAGTTAACATTAAACCCCTGGACTTTTGTCCAGGGGTTTTTTAATGGCCATATTCGTCCATATTTGGGCTTTTTTGATCAATTTCCTGTTCTACCCTTAAGTTTCTCTTCAAGAGCCTTATGAGCCTCATAAATGTCCAAATTCTTATCCATATCCTGCTGAATAAGATTTCTGATATATTTCGTAGCTGACATATTGGCCGCCTTAGCCATATGCTCAACATAATCTCTGTAGCCTCTTACATCCAGAAGAAGGAACTTTTCCTTTTCGTATCTGCTTGCAGGCTTTTCAGCCGCTTTTTTATCAGCATTTTTAGCTTTATTAATTTCTACATTAATTTCCTCTCTTGGAGTCGGAGTTTCGATTACAACAGGCTTTGGTTCCTCTACTGGTGCAGGAATTGGTTCTTCTACAACTACAGGTGCTATTTCTTTTTCCTGTATAGGAGTCTCAACTACTGGTTCCTGAATTTCCTTGACTACTTCAGTCACTTTTTCTTCTTTTGGAATAACATTTGTTACTTCAACTTGCTTCGGAACCGCTTCTTCTCTGACATTCAGCGGAGCCATTCCATTAAATAATCCTTTTCCAGTTTTATTGGCACCCTGTTTTAACATACTCGCTTTACTAGCCATCACTCATCCTCCTCCAGGAATTCATCAATAAAGTCATCATAGTCTCTAGCAGCTGCAGATCCGGAAGAATATTCGAAAATATCCATCTTCATCGTCTGAGCCTCTTCAACTGATACATTAAGCCTGATTTTTGACTTATATACCTTTGTGCCAAGCATTTCAGCCTTTTCTTCGATGTCATTTATCCATATCTTTGAATTGGCTGTATTTCTTACCTTTGTAACAAGAATTCCATCGATTTTGAGCTTATCATTAGTAAATTCATGTATCTGCTCTATAAACTTATATAGTCTTGATAGTCCCTGGAGTGAGTAAGCGCCCGGTTCAAGAGGAATAACCACTTCATCAGCAACTGTAAGGATATTCATAAGAACAACACCTAATGCAGGACTACAGTCAAATATGCAGTAATCATATTCCTTTTTAAGCTTACTAAAAGCTGATTTTATCAGTCTTTCTCTTCCTAAATCCCCAAATGTCATATCTGCTGAAGCAAGGTCGATTCCACCCACTATAAGGTCAAGATTCTCTGAAATCGGAATAATTGCCTGATTTATATCCTTTTCCCCTCTCATAACCTCAAAAAGCTTAGCAGGGACGTTTTTAAGGAAATATTCCTGCTGTTCCGGTGATAATGCCTCAACATCCTCCGGATCAGGATCAATCGCATTAAGATCAATTCCCGCTGTCATTGAAAGGTTTTCCTGTGGATCTGCGTCCACTACAAGGACTTTGTTTCCCCTTTTAGCAAGTCCAACCGCCATTGCATAGCTGGATGTCGTTTTAGCAACTCCACCTTTCTGGTTGCTGAAAGCTACTATACGCATAATTCCTCCCTGATATATATCATATATTTGTTATATCTGTATTTTCTCTACCTTTTTAATTATATCTTATGGCTTATTTATTTTCAATATGTAATATGATGGATATAATAAATATATGATATTATTGTTATATAACATATATTATATTTTGCTTCGCTTTGCTTTCGCCGATTGATATATGTGTTATATATCATATATGTTTGCCTAATTCTACTTCAGGCTTTTCGTTTTAACAAATCAGTTATATAACACATATATTACATATAATATACTATTTTGATTTTTATTTCTTAGTCCCTTATGTCGCAGAATATTATTCTGTAATCTTTATTATATATGTTATATATCATCAACATTTTTCTTTTTTTATTTACCGAGATAAAATTCGTTTTCTGGAATTTTTTTCTAATAATATATATATTATATATTATATGCTGTGTTGTTCTTTCGTTACCCTTGTCAGGCGTCCTTACGCATTTTTTCTACGTTTTCCAGCACTATATCCGTTATTATCCTTTCTTCGATCAAGGTAACTGGTTAATATCCCCTATTTTCAGCATACTTTCTCATGAAATGGCCCCAACTTCTATCTCTCTTAAAGTATAAAATCAGCCATATTCATATATATGTTATATATTCTTTGATCAATGGAATTTTTTAAAAGCTCTGATTTCATGCATCTTTTCAGGTTTTTAAGATCTTTTAAATAATTATTTCTGGTTGCATGGTCTTCAAATTATTATAATCATAATGCTATCATGCAATATATTCTATCTATGTTATATATAATATTTATTTCATATAATATTCTTTATTCTCGAGCATGTTCCATGTATTATATTTGAACCATTTATACATATACTCTCTATAATATGTATATGTTATATATCTTATATTTATAATATGATTTCAATGACGCAAATAATAAACATATGCAAAATATATGTCATATAACATACATATGTTTTATAAATATATATGTTATACATATTATACATGTTTTATTGATTATAGCATTCATCATTTATATTATATATCATCTATATCATATTGAATGTATATGTGCAATATGCTTTACATATTGTATTTAAATTAAATATGATTCGTGATTATCTAATATCATATATATCCTATATGGTTAATATATCATATACATCGTATGTATCATAAATACCTTAAATGAATAATAAATAGTATTTATAATATTTAAGATAGAGATTAGATATATCATAAATGCATTGTATTTAATAAATATTTTTGATATAATAAATATCAGATATAAATAATATATGTTTTATTTGTT
>JAEEGL011822865.1_pt1 | contig 10261 bp, 6 predicted proteins | sample 9134231 | NCBI WGS metagenome assembly JAEEGL01 (sample SAMN16246548, study PRJNA631951) | gut metagenome | biome: gut microbiome; feature: rumen; material: fiber-attached | host: Bos | place: Iran: Karaj | collected 2018-10 | reverse complement strand
TTTCAGGGACGTCGGTTTCGATGCGGGCTTCGTGGCCACGGTGGTGAGCGTACATTCCATTGCGCTGGCGGTGTTTAAGTTCCTGACAGGCATCTGCTACGACCGGATCGGTCTGGCAAAGACCATGCTGATCTGCAATACGGCCGCCCTGGTGATGTCGCTGATGCTGGCCTTCGCGCACACCGGTTCCGCCGGCCCGCTGATGGCGTTCACATATGCCGTCTTTTCTTCGATGGCCCTGCCGCTGGAGACGGTCATGCTGCCGCTGATCACGGGAGAACTGTTCGGCCGGAAGTCATATGCCAAGCTGATGGGGATCCTGGTCTCCATCAATACCTTCGGCTATGCGGTCGGGGCGCCGCTTGCCAACTGGTGCTTCGATATGACCGGTTCTTACCGGAGCATCATCCTGATCCAGGGCGGCGTGCTGGTCGCCGTTGGGGTGACGTTCCAGTTTGTGATCCGTTCCGCCGGCCGCGTCCGCCGCGAAACGGAAGAACGAAATGAGGAATAAGAGAGGTCTTAAGGTTCACGATGCAGCAGAATCCGATATCCGAATCGTCTTCCCGGCCCCGTTTTCATTATGCGTGGGTGATCCTGGCAGCCTGCTGCCTGATGCAGAGCGCCATTACGGGAGTGGTCCAGAACGGGCGGGGCATCTTCTATGATCCGGTATGCACCGAGCTGAAGCTCGAGATCTCGGCCTTCACGCTCTATTCTCTGTTTCACGGGATCGGGAGCTTTCTCTGCCTGCCGCTTACGGTACGCTTCTTCAACCGGGTGCATCCGCGGATCTCTCTGACCGCGGCCGCCGCCGTTTTCTGCGGGACCACGGCGCTGATGGGCTCGTTCTCGACCCTGCCGGCCTTCTATCTGCTGGGATTTCTGCAGGGAGTCGGCGGCTCGCTGCTGGTCTTTTTTGTCTGCCCGCTGCTGATCAATAACTGGTTCCAGGCGCATTACGGCTTCGCGATGGGCCTGTATGCCGCGTTTTCGGGGCTGGCCGGCGTCGTGGTCAATCCGCTTCTTTCCGCGGTGATCGAGTCCTCCGGCTGGCGGAACGGCTACCGTGTGCAGGGACTGCTGGCCTTTGCCCTGGCGCTGCCGGCGGCGCTGCTGATCCGAAGCCGGCAGCCGGAGGAGGTCGGTCTGACCCGTCTGGGCGCCGCCGAGCCCGCAAAAGGGACGCGAAATGACACGGATGAAGCCGCTGCTGCGGCTCCGGCGACCGTGCTGGAGAAGAAGATCCTGGTCTGGGTGCTGATCTTTACTCTGTTCTCCTCGGTAGTGAACGCCTATTGTCAGCATATCGCAAAATATGCGGTTACGATCCATCTGGCACCGGCCGTCGGGGCGCTGCTGGTCTCCTGCTCCATGGCGGGCAACATCGCGAGCAAGTTCGGGATCGGCGCGCTGAACGATAAGATCGGTGCGAAAAAAGCGCTGCTGACCGGAGCTCTGGCCGTGATCCTGGGTTTTGCGGGCATGATCCTCTTCGCGGGGAGCTTCCTTCTGTACCCGGCTGCCGTGCTGTCCGGCGTCTGCATGCCGCTCTGTTCGCTCTGTGTGCCGATGCTGGCGAAGCATCTGTATCCGCCGGCCCGCTACAGAAAGTTTTATCCGAAGGTCACGATGCTGACGACTCTGGCTTCCTCCGCAGGCATCACGGTCCTCAGTCTGCTGTACGAGATCTGGTATTCGTACGTCCCGGTCTTTCTGCTGGGGATCGCTTTTTCCGCGGTCTGCGCGGTCAGCGTGATCGCTTCGGACCGGCTGAAGGCAAAGGGCGACGCTCAGAAGCCCGGCTGAGCCGTTGCTTTTTCCCGTATCCTGTGCTATCCTGATCAAGGCGTTGACGGAAAAGGTTTCCGGCTGCGCTTTTTTTGTGCGGAAAAAGGTCCTGCGCGGACCCTTGCCGTCCGTCAAGACGCCGCCGGAACGGAAAGGAGTGTATGTACAGTCAGGCAAACTGCATCGCCCTTCTGGGAATGGAGGGCGTGCTGATCCGCGTCGAATGCGACAGCTCGAGCGGCCTGCCGGAGATGTCCATGGTGGGCTATCTGGGCTCGGAGGTCCGGGAAGCGAAGGACCGCGTGCGGACGGCGCTGAAGAATACCGGCTTTCAGCTGCCGCCGCGCCGGATCACGGTCAATCTCGCCCCGACAGACATCCGAAAGGAAGGGACCAGCTTTGATCTGGCCGTCGCGGTGGCGCTGCTCGGTTCCGCGGGACTGGTCGATCTGGGAGATCTGCCCGAAAAAACGGTGTTTCTGGGAGAACTCGGTCTGGACGGGCGGCTGGTCCCCGTAAGCGGCGTCCTGACGATGGTCGGCGCGGCGAAGGCGGCCGGCTTTGAGACCTGCGTGGTCCCGAAGGACAACGCGGCCGAGGGGGCGCTGGTGGAGGGGATCCGGGTGATCGGCCTTAAGAGCCTGGAGCAGCTGCCGCTTCTGGCAAAGGCACAGATCCCGGCGGAGCCCTGCCGCATCCGGGAGCTGCTGACGGAGGAAGCGGCCCGGGATTCGGTGGATTTTTACGAAGTCAACGGCCAGCGGACGATGCGCCGCGCGGCGGAAGTGGCGGCGGCCGGCCGCCACAATCTGCTCCTGATCGGCAGTCCCGGCTCCGGCAAGACCATGGTGGCCAGGCGCATCCCGACCATCCTTCCTTCTCTGAGCCTGGAGGAGGCGCTGGAGGTCTCGCGCATCTACAGCGTCTGCGGCCTGCTCTCCCCGGAGCGGCCGCTGATCCTGACGAGACCCTTCCGCTCGCCGCATCATACGGTCTCCTCGTTCGCTCTCGTGGGAGGCGGACGCGTGCCGCGGCCCGGAGAGATCTCCCTGGCGGACCACGGCGTTCTGTTTTTGGATGAGCTGCCGGAGTTTCAGAAGACGGCGCTCGAGGCGCTGCGTCAGCCGCTGGAGGACGGAGAGGTCAGCATCGCCCGGGTCCAGGGCAGCTTCCGCTTTCCGGCCGACGTGATGCTGGTCGCCGCGATGAATCCCTGCCGCTGCGGCTACTATCCCGACCGGAACCGCTGTCACTGTTCGGACGCGGAAGTCAGTTCGTATTTAAAACGGATCAGCCGGCCGCTGCTGGACCGGATGGATCTGTGCGTGGAAGCGCCGCCTCTGGGCTACGGCGACCTGGTCCGCAGGGGAAAGAACGAGAGCTCGGCCGCGATCCGGGAACGGGTGGAAGCCGCCCGGAAACGGCAGGCAAAGCGTTTTGAAGGAACAGGGATCCTGTTCAACAGCCGGATGAGCGGGCGGGAGGTAAAAAAGTACTGCCCGGTCACGCCGGAGCAGGAAAGATTCCTGAAAAGGGTCTTTGAGCAGAAAGGGCTGAGCGCCCGGGCGTATCACCGGATCCTGAAGGTCGCACGGACGGTCGCGGATCTGCGGGACGCGGACGGGATCTCTCTGGATGATCTGGCGGAGGCCGTTTCGTTCCGCGGGCCGGAAGACAAGTTCTGGAGGTGAGCATGGAAAAACGGGATTACGCCTATCTGCTGGCCTGCACCGAGGGGGCCGGGCCGCTGCTTCTGCGGCGCCTGCTGGCTCTCTACGGCAGCGCGGAGCAGATCTTTCGGGAAAAAACGCTGCCGGTCCCGGACAGTCTGCAGACTGCCCTGAACCGGGCAAAGGAAAACGGAAAAGAAAAACTCGGGGAGCGCGATGCCTGGGAAAAAGAGGGGATCCGGTGGATCGGCTGGGAGGAGGCGGTCTATCCCCGCCGTCTGCTGACGCTGCCGGATGCTCCGATGGGGCTGTTCGTCAAAGGAAGCCTGCCGCCGGAGGAGACGCCTTCCGTCGGGATCGTCGGCGCGCGCAGCTGCTCGCCCTACGGACGAAGCATGGCGGAGCGCTTCGGCGGCGGGCTGGGGCAGAGAGGACTTTCCGTCATCAGCGGCATGGCGCGCGGAATAGACGGTTTTGCCCAGCAGGCGGCGCTGCGCGCCGGCGGACGTTCCTGGGCGGTGCTCGGCTGCGGACCGGATCTCTGCTATCCGCCCGGAAACCGACGCCTGTACGCGGAACTCGCGGAAAAAGGCGGCCTGATCAGCGAATATCCGCCCGGCACGGAGCCGCTGCCGTATCATTTTCCGCTGCGGAACCGCCTGATCGCGGCATTCTCGGACGTGCTGCTGGTCCTGGAGGCGCGGGAAAAGAGCGGGTCCCTGATCACGGTGGATCAGGCGCTGGAGCAGGGGAAGGAGGTCATGGCCCTGCCCGGGCGGGTGGGAGACGATCTCAGCGCCGGCTGCAACGCGCTGATCCGGCAGGGAGCCGCTCTTTTAAGCTGCTGCGGCGACGTATACGAGCTGCTGGGGATGGGAACCGGCGGCGCGGCAGCCGGGGACCGGATCAGGGCGCCGCTTCCGGCCCGCCTGGAAAAGCTCTGGCGCGCGGTCGGAACGGATCCGAAGCATACGGAGGAACTGATGAGCGAGCTGAAGGAAGAAATGGGTCCGCTTTCGCTGAAGCTGCTGGAGCTGGAAGAGCTCGGCTATATCCGCCAGATCTCCGGAGGCTGCTATGTGCGCACATAGCGGCGGGCAGAAACATCAGAAAAGCGCTTGCATTCCTGATAAGAATGTCTTATTATGGGCCTCACTGAACTTTTGGGAGGAACTATGGCAGGACATCCTTTGATAATAGTGGAATCACCGACCAAGGAGCACACGATCAAGCGCTTTCTCGGTTCGAATTACAGCGTCAAGGCCTCGGGAGGCCATGTGCGCGATCTCCCCAAGAGCCGCATGGGAGTGGATCTGGAGCATGATTATGAGCCGGAATACATCTCTATCCGCGGCAAGGGCGACGTGATCAAGGCCTTAAAGGAAGAAGCGAAAAAGGCGACCAAGGTCTATCTCGCGACCGACCCGGACCGGGAAGGGGAAGCCATTGCCTGGCATCTGGCGGCTCTTCTGAAGGACTGCAACAGCAAACTGTACCGGATCAGCTTCAACGAGATCACGAAGGACGCGGTCAAAAACGCGATCGCGGATCCGCGGCAGATCGATATGGAACTGGTGGATGCCCAGCAGGCCCGCCGGGTGCTGGACCGTGTGGCCGGCTATTCCGTAAGTCCTCTGCTCTGGAAGAAGGTCAAGCGCGGCCTGTCGGCGGGACGGGTCCAGTCCTCCACGCTGAACATGGTCTGCGCACGCGACAGGGAGATCGATGCCTTCGATCCGGAGGAATACTGGACGCTGGAAGCGCAGCTTGACGTGGAAGGCCGCAAGGCGCCTCTGGTGCTGCAGTACGACAACAAGCCGACCGTCCTGCATACGGAAGAGGAGACGAACGCGCTGATCCGCCGTCTGGAGGGGGTCCCTTTCCGGATCACGGAGTGGGAACAGGTCCAGAAGCGCGTAAAGGCGCCGGCTCCGTTTACGACCAGCAGCCTGCAGCAGGAGGCATCCCGCCTGCTCGGCTTTTCGCCGTCCAAGACCATGCGCGTGGCGCAGACGCTCTATGAAGGCGTAAAGCTTTCGGAAGGGACCGTCGGTCTGATCACGTATCTGCGTACCGACAGCACACGGATCTCCGCGGAGGCAGACAGCGCCGCCCGCCGGTATATCCTGGAGCAGTACGGCGAGAAGTATCTCGGCAGCGGGAGCACCGCGCGCGGAAAGGAACGCATCCAGGACGCGCACGAAGCGATCCGCCCTACCGGGATCGAACGGACGCCCGCCAAAGTGAAGGACGATCTGGGACGCGACGAATTCCGGCTGTATCAGCTGATCTGGAACCGCTTTGCGGCAAGCCGCATGTCGGACTACGTCTACGACGCGGTCCGTCTGGGCGCCATGGCGGACGATGCGGAATTCCGCGCCTCGGCGCAGAAGCAGGTCTTTGAAGGCTACCGCCTGCTGTACAATCACGAGGACGCTCAGAAAAAGGACAAAAATCTGGACGGCATCACGGCCGACACGGTCCTGTCGCAGGCCCGTTTTGAAGGAAAGCAGCACTTTACCCAGCCGCCCGCCCACTACACCGAGGCTTCCCTCGTGCAGAGCATGGAAGCCAACGGGATCGGCCGGCCGAGCACCTATGCGCCGACGATCGCGACGCTGATGGAGCGTCACTATGTCAGCAAGCAGGGCAAGAACCTCTGCTCCACCGAGCTGGGCCGGGCCGTGGACGAGCTGATCCTTCAGTCGGTGCCCATGCTGGCGGACCGTCAGTTCACGGCCCGCATGGAAGAGAAGCTGGACGACGTGGCCGAGGGCGGCTGCGAGTGGAAGGAAGTCCTGCGCGAGTTCTACCCGCCGTTTAAGGAAAAGCTGGACGAAGCCATGGAAGAGATGGACCGGGTGAAGATCCGCGACGAGGAGACCGACGAGGTCTGCGAGCTCTGCGGCCGGCACATGGTCATCAAATACGGCCGGAACGGAAAGTTCCTGGCCTGCCCCGGTTTTCCGGAGTGCCGCAATACGAAGCCTTTCCTGGAGTATGCGGACGTGCCCTGCCCGAAATGCGGTGCCCGCCTGATTCTGCGCCGGACCAAAAAGGGCCGCCGCTTCTACGCCTGCGAGAACAGCGGAAGCTGCGACTTCATGAGCTGGAACAAGCCGAAAGCCGAAAAAACAAAGAAATAAAAAGCCCAAACCGGTCAATTGTCAGTTAAATCATTAAAATAATGTGAAATAGCTTGAAAAAACCGGCGGAGAAGACTAAGATGGTACAGAAGAAAGACTGTGCCATCTTATTTCTTTGTGAGGGATGATATGAGCGTACAATTACTGGACAAGATGAGAAGGATCAACAGACTGCTGCACTATGACAGCAGCAACGTGGTCTCCTTCGGAGATATCTGCCGGGTCATGAGCGCGGAACTCGGGGCCGGCGTGGTAGTGATCAGCAGCAAGGGCAAGATCCTGGGCCTGGGGCGCAGCGAAGAGAGCGGTCTGTGGCCCGGCCTGAAGATCGGTGATTTCATCGATCCGGAGCTGAACGAGCGTCTTTTAAACATCCTCTCCACCCAGGACAATGCCTCTCTGGAGGCGCTGGGCTTCGACCGGGACGCCGCCCGCCGCTGCCGGGCCATCATCTCCCCGGTGGAGATCTCGCGCGTCCGTCTGGGTACGATCTTCATCTACCGGGAAGGCGAGGCCTTCGATATCGACGAGATCATTCTGACGGAACACGGCACCATGATCATCGGCCTGGAGATGCGCCGTTCCTTAAATGAGGAGAGCGCCGCCGAACTGCGGAAAAAGCAGGTCGTCCAGTCGGCCATCAGCACGCTGTCGGCGTCCGAGATCGAAGCGGTGCGCTACATTTTCGAAGAGCTGGACGGCAGCGAAGGGATCCTGGTGGCCAGCAAGGTGGCGGACCGGGTCGGCATCACCCGATCGGTCATCGTCAACGCGCTGCGCAAGCTGGAAAGTGCGGAAGTGATCGAATCGCGTTCTTCCGGTATGAAGGGCACCTACATCCGTATTCTGAACGATCTGATCGTGGAAGAGCTGGAAAAGACGGAAAGCTGAATCCTGTTTGTTCTATGAAAACAGTCGGCGGAGCGGCCGTCGGCTGTTTTTGTTATATCTATGAAAAAATTATGAAAATAAAACTTGCGGAATAACGCCGGTCTATGCTAAAGTACATATGTTATTCATAACTATAATGGAATAATATGTCAGAAACCGACTGAACTGAAAAGGAGTCTCCCATGGCAAAAGAAAAAAAAGCCCAGGAAATTGACGTCAATTCCCTGGACGCCGATCTGGCTGCGGCGAAAAAGCTTGACGAAAGCAAACATACCGTTTTCGGCAAGATCGCGATCGTTGTGGCGTTCTGTATGGCTCTGTACCATATCCTGAAGATCTTCTGGGCAGGCTGGGGCTTCATTCCGGACGCGATCAAAGGCGTTATTCCGGAACGCGGCATCCACGTTGCGCTGGCCTTTACGATCCTGTTCCTGAGCATGCCCCTGTATGAGCACGTCTTTAAGGACCGCTTCGCGGGAAACGGTGCTTTCCGGGCCGTTTCGAGAGTTTTTGATATCCTGTGCATCGCCGCCCTGTGGGCTGCGATCTACATGTGCAGCTATGAATACGCGCATCTGTCCGACAACTTCGGGATCCCCGGCAAATGGGCGGCTGTCGCGGGCTGCATCCTGCTGATCGTCGTTCTGGAAGGAGCCAGACGGACCCTGGGCTACATCATGCCGGTCCTGGCCATCATCTTCGTGCTCTACGCACGTTTCGGCGGCCTGATCCCCGGCCGGCTGGGCCATAAGGGCTACACCTTCAAGCAGATCTTCCAGTATATGGCGATCGACCTGGACGGCGTCTTCGGTACGACCATCTCCGTTTCCGCCGGCGTTATCTTCATGTTCGTCATGTTCGGCGCCTTCCTGGAAGCTTCCGGCTGCTCCGACTTCATCAACAATATGGCGCTTTCCCTGACCGGCAAGCTGCGCTGCGGCCCCGCTCTTTCCGCCGTCGTGGCCTCCGCTCTGATGGGCTGCATCAACGGCTCCGCGGTCGCCAACGTGGTAGGCACCGGCACTTTCACGATCCCGCTGATGAAATCCCGCGGCTACAAGCCCGACTTTGCCGCCGGCGTGGAATCGGTGGCTTCGACGGGAGGCCAGATCCTGCCGCCTGTTATGGGCTCCGGCGCCTTCCTGATGGTCGCCTTTACGGAAGAAAAATATACGACGATCGTCAAAGCCGCCGTGATCCCCGCCGTTCTGTACTTCCTGGGCGCCGGCATCGCCGTGTTCGCACAGGGTGAGGTCGGTGACGTGGAACTGCTGCCCAAGGAGAAGATCCCGAAGAGCCGCAGCGTGCTGAAGGACGGCTGGATGTACCTGGTCATTATCGGCATCCTGATCTGGGCCCTGCTGATCCAGCAGTTCACGCCTACACTGGCGGCCCTGATCGCTACCGTTGCCGTTCCGGTGATCATGCTGGTCGACGTGAAGAAAAAACGTTTCCCGCTGACGAAGATCCCGGAGACCCTGGTCAAGAGCAGCTTTAACGCGCTGTCCATCGTCGCGGGCTGCGCCTGCGCCGGCATCGTGGTCGCCATGGTGGCCCGTACCGGTCTGGGCGCCGTGTTCGGAGACGCCATGATCAATGCGGCCGGCGGGAACCTGTTCCTGTCCCTGCTGTTTACGGCGATCGCCTGCATCATCCTGGGCATGGGCCTGCCGACCACGTCTGCGTATGTAATCGGCGCATCCATCCTGGCGCCGGCCCTGATCCCTCTGCTGAAGAAAATGATCGCGCCGGAACTGCTGGCGGCCGATCCCAACCTGGCGGCCCTGATCGCGCATCTGTTCGTCTTCTATTTCGCCTGCCTGTCGGCCATTACCCCGCCGGTCGCTCTGGCGGCCTATGCAGGCGCCGGCATTGCCAAGTGCAACCCGATGACGACGGCTGTCCAGGCCTGCAAGATCGGCTTCGCGGGATTCATCGTCCCCTTCGTGTTCTGCTACAATATCTCGCTGAACATGTACGGCAGCCTGGGCGAGATCCTGATGGTCGCCGGCACGGCGCTGGTCGGCTGTATCGGCATGTCCTGCGGCATGCAGGGCTGGTTCTTCAGCGGACAGCGCAAGATCAGCATGGTGATCCGTCTGGTGATCATCGGCGCCGGCCTGTGCATGATGATCCCGAACGATATCCTGAGTATCGTGGGTCTTGTGATCCTGGTCGGCATAGCGGTCCTCGAGCGCTCCAGGACCGCAAAGCTGAAAGCGGCCTGATACAGGCCTGCTGAATCCCGGCAGTTCGAAAGTCCGAGACTTTCCTGCTATATAAAGAAAAATGAAAAAGGAGAAAACACAATGAAGAAGATCGTAAGTCTGCTGCTGGTACTGGTTATGGTTCTGGCGCTGGCAGCCTGCGGCAGTGAGGGCGGCACCACCACGAAGGCCCCCGAAGGATCGTCTGCGGCTCCCGCCGGCGAATACGAGTACAAGGGACCCCGTATGACCATCGGCGGCGCCGACTCCACCGGCACCATGTATGCCGCTGCCGTGGCTGTCGCTTCCACGTTCAGCAACAACATCAAGGGCATGAACGTTGATGCTACCACCTCCACCGGTTCCAACGAGAACGCCACGAAGGTACACAGCGGCGACCTGGAGCTCGGCATGTGCTCCGGCGACGCGGCTCTGGATGCCTACAACGGCACCGGCAAATTCGATGGCCAGGGCGGCTTCAAGGATCTGCGCGCCATCGGCGGCGTATATCCGTCCCTGTCCAACTGGATCGCGTTAAAGTCCAGCGGCTTTAAGT
>JAEEGL017251163.1_pt1 | contig 10262 bp, 7 predicted proteins | sample 9134231 | NCBI WGS metagenome assembly JAEEGL01 (sample SAMN16246548, study PRJNA631951) | gut metagenome | biome: gut microbiome; feature: rumen; material: fiber-attached | host: Bos | place: Iran: Karaj | collected 2018-10 | reverse complement strand
GCCAGAGCCAGGGTTTTGGCCAGAACGCGCATGCCGTCCTCCTGAAAGTAAACGCCGATCAGCTCCATCGCGGCGGCGTTTGCCGCGATGTAGTTCACGTTCGTTTTGCCCTCCGCGCGGATGCCGTCTTTCAGCCAGCCGGCCAGGGTTTTGAGCCTTTCTTCCCAGGCGAGCCTTTCCCGCTTTTCCAGCAAATCGCCGTGATAGCGCAGCGCGTGATAAAGGCCCAGGGCGCTGAACACCGTGGTGCCCTGCCACTGACTTTGGGAATCGTTGTACATGCTGCCGTCGTCGCACAGCATGTAGCCGGACCAGGCAAACAGACGCCTGGCGGCCTCAAGATACTCCTTCTTTCCATCGATGGCGTACAGGCACAAAAAGGGGTAGATCGCGTCGGCGCAGCGCCCGTGCACCACTGAGCAGGCGGGGCAAAGGATCGCGCCGTCCAGGGTTTTGTGGGAAGGGTCGTGCACCATAAGGCGCATCAGCTCGTCCATCCATTCCCTGAGAAGTTCAAGATAGAATTCCCTTATCTTTGGCATGGCAAACCTCCGCTTCGGGCGATGCGCTTTTGCGCCGCCGTTTCAGGCAGATTATACCCAAATCTGCCCCCGCGCGCAAGCAGAAGCCCGCATTTGCCCGGCTCTATGCCTTTAGTTTACTTTAGTTTTTATATTTTGTGCCTGAATAAGACTTTACAAATCTTAAAAAACAAGTACAATATAATGTGGAGTAGGGTTCGGCCAGCCGCGGCCGCTGCCCCACAGCAATCGCGCGGCAATCGAAACGAGGTGAGCCAGCTTGAAAAAAGCGCTGAGGCGCATTTTTGACAAATCCTTCAGGCACCTGGCGGTGTTTGCGATAAGTCTGTTGGTAAAGCTCAAATTCCGCGTGCGCGCCAACGTCATCGACATGCCGGAGCCGGGCGCGCTGATTCTGGGCAACCACAGCTGCATATGGGATTTCGGCTTTTTGCTCTACGCCCTGAAGCAGCGGGCCGACGAGCGCTTTGTGGCTACGAGCGTGCAGTACGATAAGTCCAGATTCTTTTCCTGGGCCTTTAAGCACCTTGGCATCATCCGCAAGCAGCAGGGCGCAAGCGACCTGCAAAGCGTCCGGGAAATGATGCGCGCCTCGAAGGAGGGCGGCTGGGTGGTGCTGTACCCCGCTGGCATGACCTCCTTTGACGGTCGGCAGGCCTGCGACGCCCTGCCCGGCACGGGACAGCTGCCCAGGCTTTTGCGCAGCGGCGTATACACGGCGGTCGTAAACGGCGGCTTCCTTAGCGCCCCGCGCTATCTCAAGGGCAGCCTGCGCGGCCGGGTGGAGATCACGGTGAAGCGGCTTTTAAGCGCCGAAGAGGCCTCGGCCCTCTCCCCTGACGAGATCCAGGCGCGCGTCAGCGAGGCGCTGCGCTTTAACGACTGGGACTGGCAGGAGAAAAACAGGGTGCCTTTCAAGGGCATGGAGAAAATGGAGGGCGTGTGGCGGCAGCTGTATTACTGCCCCGAATGCGGCCACGAGGGCACGATGCGCCTAAGCGACGGCAGGCTCAAGTGCACGGAATGCGGGTTTTCCGTTCGGCGGGACGAATACGGCTTTTTCAGCCGGGAGCCCGGGGGCGGCAGCTGCCCCATCCGCATGGACGAATGGACGGACCTGGAGTTCAGCGCCCTTGCGACCAGCCTCAAAAATCCGGACTATGCCATTTCTCAGGACAACGTTTGCTACCTCACCCAGCCTGAAGGCACGCCGGAGGCGGCCAGGGCGGACACAGGCGCGCTGCGCCTGAGCCGCGAAGGGCTCTGCTTCAAGGGTCAAAACGGCCACGACATGCAATTCAGCATAAACGATTTCCAGTTTCTCATTTCAGACGACATCGACACCCTGCGCGTAAACGCGGGAGGAATGAGCCACCTGTTTCGCTTGGAGGATCCCCGCCTGTTGAACAAGTGGATCTTCATGCACCGGATCTTGAAGGGAGAGGGCGCATGCCGGACGTGATCGCAACGCGCTACGGAAACATCAGCGTACTGTACCAGGACAACCAGCTGCTCATCGCGGTAAAGCCCTGCAACCTGCCCTCCCAAAGCGACGTAAGCGGGGACGAGGACATGCTGTCGCTGCTCAAGCGCTACGTCGCGCAAAAATACAATAAGCCGGGCGAAGCCTATCTCGGCCTGGTGCACCGGCTGGACAGGCCCGTGGGCGGAACGATGGCGTTTGCGCGGACCTCCAAGGCCGCCGCGCGCCTGAGCGCGCAGTTTGCCCAGCACAGCGCCCGCAAATGCTATCTTGCGGTACTGGAGGGAGAGATGGACGCGCCCCGCCGCCTGGAATGCTACCTCACCCAGCGGCAGGGACAAAGCGCCCACGTGGCTTCCAAGGACGCGCCCGGCGCAAAGTACGCAGCCCTCACCAGCACGCCCCTTTGCGTGCGGGACGGGCTGACCCTGAGCCTTGTGGAGCTGGAAACCGGGCGCAAGCACCAGATCCGGGTGCAGCACGCCGATATCGGCCTGCCGCTTTGGGGCGACAACCGCTACGGCCACGGCCGCCCCGGCCAGCAGATCGCGCTGTGGTCGCACAGCCTGACTCTCAGCCACCCCACCCGGCCGGAGGTTCTCACGTTCAAGAGCCTGCCGCCCCTTCGCGGCGCGTGGGAGCGCTTCGAAGACGAATTGAAAAAGCTGGAGGACGCCGCAAAGTGACTTTCAGTATCAGGAAAAAGCCATGAGGCTGGACAAGGCGGTGACCGCCGCGGGGATCAGCCGAAGGGACGCAAAGCGCCTGATCGCCGCCGGGCGCGTGACGGTGGAGGGCGCGCCCGCGCGGGATCCCGGGCTGCAAGTAAGCAGCGCCTCCTGCGTGGCGCTGGACGGCGAAACGCTGAACCTTCGCCTTCACACCCACGTGATGCTCAATAAGCCCGCCGGCTACGTAAGCGCCACTCAGGACGCCCACGGCCTTCCCGTGGTCACGGAGCTGTTGCCGGAGGCGCTTTCGCGCTTGCCCCTTGGCCCCGTCGGGCGGCTGGACAGGGACGTTACGGGCCTTATGCTGCTGACGACGGACGGGCAGCTTGCCCACCGGCTGATCTCGCCCCGTCACGGGCACGTCAAGCGCTACGAGGCCGTGTGCGAAGGGATCGTGGACGAAGCATGCGTTTTGCGCTTTGCCGAAGGCATGGAGCTTGGCGACTTTACCGCAAAGCCCGCCGTTCTCACCATAACGGAAAAAACGGACGACGCGACGCGCTGCCTGGTGGAAATCAGCGAGGGCAAATTTCATCAGGTCAAGCGGATGTTTGAAAAGATCGGCCATCCGCTCAAAAGCCTGAAGCGCGTGGCCATTGCCGGCGTCTTTCTGGACGAGGGCCTGCAGGAGGGCCAGTGCCGGCTTTTGACGGACGACGAAGCCGCGCGCCTGTATACGGCCGCGGGATTGGAGATGGAATGAGCGAACAGTATTTCAGCGCTTCGCCCAAAAGCGAAAGCCGCCCAAGCCGCTTCACCGTGGATTTTGCGGGTGAAAGCTACGTTTTTGCCTGCGACAGGGGCGTGTTCTCCGTGGGCGAGCTGGACGAAGGCACCCGCATCCTGCTGGAAAGCCTGCCGCCCCTGAGCGGCCGCGTGCTGGACCTTGGCTGCGGCTGGGGGCCCGTGGGCACGATCCTGGGACGTCAAAACAGCGCGCTTGAGATCGTGATGTGCGACGTGAATGAGCGCGCGGTGGAGCTTAGCCGGGAAAGCCTTCAGCTAAACGGCGTGACGAACGCAAGCGTGCTCCTTTCCGACGGCTTTTCCGCCGTGGAGGGCAGCTTTGACGCCATCGTCACCAACCCGCCCATCCGCGCCGGCAAGCAGCTGATCTACCGCCTGTTTGACGACGCGCTCACCCGCCTGAAACCCGGCGGCAGCCTCTACATCGTGATACGCAGGCAGCAGGGGGCGGAAAGCGCCCTGAAACACCTGGCCGCAGCAAACGCCAGGGTCATCAACAAGCACAAGGGATTTTGGATTCTACGCGCCGGAGGACAAAACGATGAATAACACACAGCTGCAAAAAGTACTCGACAACATGCACGAAATGGGCTTAAAGCAGCTTTTGATCACCTCGCCCATGAGCATCAAATACATCACCGGACGACTGATCGGCCCCGGCGAAAGGCTGCTGGCATTGCTTGTGACAGACGAAGGCGAATGCACGCTGGTCGCAAACAGCCTGTTTGCCGTGGGAATGCTCGAAGGCGCACGCCTCGTCGAATACGACGACACCGACGACACGGCAAAGCTTTTGTCCTCCCTGCTGCGGGGCGGCGTGCTGGGCGTGGACAAGGAACTGAAAAGCCGCTTTCTGCTGCCGCTTATGGACCTGCGCGGCGACATCCGCCCGGTGCTGGGTTCCCTGTGCGTGGACCGGGCGCGGATGATCAAAACCGGCGAGGAGCTTGCCCTGATGGCGGAAAGCTCGCGCCTGAACGACCTTGCGCTTTCGGCCACCATCGCGGACCTGCGCGAAGGCCTGAGCGAAGAGGACGTGGCCGCCGCCTACAGACGGCAGGCCCAAAGCCTGGGCTCCCCAGGCGAGAGCTTTCCCTCCCTCATCTGCCGCGGCCCAAACTGCGCCGAGCCCCATCACGATACCTCAAAGGACATCCTGCAAAACGGCGACAGCGTGATTCTGGACGTGGGTCTCATGCACGGGGGCTACTGCTCCGACATGACGCGCACCGTGTTTCTGGGTAAGCCTACAGACGAAATGCGAAAGGTGTACGAGCTGGTCAGGGCCGCAAACGAGGCCGGCCGCGCCGCGGTCAGGCCGGGCGCAGCCTTAAGCGACGTGGACCGGGCCGCGCGCAGCGTCATCGAAAGCGCGGGCTACGGCCGATACTTTATCCACCGCACCGGCCACAACATCGGCCTGGAGGTGCACGAATACCCGGACGTCAGCAAAAGCTCCGAAGAGGTCTGCCAGGCCGGCATGGTGTTTTCGATCGAGCCGGGCATCTACCTGCCCGGGCGCTTCGGCGTGCGCATCGAGGATCTGGTGGCGGTCACCCCCGAAGGCGGAACGACGCTGAACCACTTGAGCAGGGAGCTCACCGCACTATGACGAAACTGGATTTTCCGGCGATCACCGCCCTGGTCGGGCACCGCTATTTTGCAGGCGGGATGAATCTGTACCTCGAGGGGAACGTGCGCCTGGACAGCAGAAGGGCCCCCCTCTTCTCCGACCGCATCAGCGTAAGCGGAAGCGCGGACGACTATACCTGCAGGGCCGACGTTTTTGGCAACGGCCGCATGGACTGCTATTGCGAGTGCCAGGCCTGGCAGCGGGCGTACGCCTGCGCCCACATCGCGGCGCTTTTGATCAAGTACGCGGTAAAGCAGGACGGCTCGATTCTGGAAAACGCCGACCAAAGCAGGGCCCAGGCGCTGATTGCCGCCTACACCCCGGCAAAAAAAGCGGAGGAGGAAGCCCCGGTCAGGATCACGCCGGTTTTGAGTTTCTCCTCCGCTCAGCCCCTTGCATCCTTTCGCATCGGGCGCGAGCACGCGTACCTGATCAAGGGCATCATCGACTTTGCCCGCCGCATGCAGGAGCACGAGACGTACCGCTACGGCGAGCGCTTCGTCTACGATCACGATCCTTCCGAAATGGACGCGCGCAGCCAGCGGCTGTGCCTCATGATCTGCCAGTACGCCGACGGCTTTTACGAGCTGCTCAGCAGAAAGCGCTCCCTCGTGCAGGAGGTCTTTGGCGACGTCAAGGAGATCCCCCTGAGCGGCGAAAGCTTCGACGCGATCTTCGACCTGTTCCTGGGCGAAAAGCTCCCCTGCCGGGAGGGCGGCAGCGTGCTTCTTACGGAGTCGGAGCCTTCGCAGCTGCTTTGCTTTTCGCGGGAGGGCGAGGCTCTTAGTGTCACGACGCCGACCCCCATTCAGCTCTACGAATCCGGACGGCACACCTACCTCTACATGCCCGAGGCCGGCATGCTTCAGCGGCTTTCAGACGAGGCCGCGGGGGCGATGCTGCCGATGCTCAGAAGCCTCTCCCAGCGGACGGGCGGCCTGAAATTCACCCCGCGCCTTGCGGAGCAGTTCTGCCAGCGGGTGCTGCCAAGAATCAGTGAGTACGCAAATCCTCAAGAGCTCACCGCGCTTGAACCCTATATGCCAGGCGTCCTCACCGTGCGCTTTTTGCTGGATATGCCGGAGCGCGGGCTTATGACCTGCGCCCCCAATTTTACCTACGAGGGCCGCTTCGTGGAGTGCGGCGCGCCGGACGGGGCCTACCCCGACATACGCCGGAACATGCCCGCGGAAGAGGAGGCCCTGAGCGCCCTTGAAGAATGGTTCACTCCTCCGGAGCCGGGCGAACAGCTATACACCCTGACGGACGAGGGCAGGATGTACGAGCTGCTCAAAGACGGCGGACAGCAGCTTGCGCCCTGGGGCGAGGTGTTCATCTCCGACCGGCTTCGCAGCATCCTGAGCGGCCGCACGCCCAAGCCCGTCGTGCGCGCCCGGATAAAAAACGGCATGCTGGATCTGAGCCTGGACACGGACGAATTCCCCCAGGATGAATTGGACGACCTGATGCGCTGTGTGCGGGAAAAGCGCCGCTACTACCGTCTGAAGGACGGCTCCTTTATGGATCTGTCCGACGGCCGTTTTTCCGCCTTCGCCCAGGCCAGCGAAAACCTGGGCGTGAGCCCATCCGAGCTGGCCAAACGCGGCGCGCTGGTGCCCCTGTACAAGGCGCTGTTTTTGGACGAGGCGCTAAAGCAGGACGAGGGCGTGCAGCTTGAAAAGGACACGGACTACCGCAGGCTTCTGCGCGACTTCAAAACCGTGGAGGAAAGCGATTTCCCGATCCCGGAGGGGCTGGATTCCATTTTGCGCGAATACCAGAAAACCGGCTACCGCTGGCTGAGAACGCTGGACAAATACGGCTTTGGCGGCATTCTGGCCGACGACATGGGACTTGGCAAAACCCTGCAGGTGCTGGCGTTTCTGAAGGGCCTGCACGAGGAGGGGTCCAGCGGCCCCGCGCTGATCGCCTGCCCCGCGTCGGTACTGATCAGCTGGGGCAGCGAGATCCAAAAATGGGTGCCGGAGCTCAAAAGCCTGCTGCTTGTGGGAAACAGCCAGGAGCGCGCGCTGAAGATCGCGGGCGCGTGGGAGTACGACATCGTCGTGACCTCCTACGACACGCTGCGAAACGACATCGACCTGCACTGCAAAAACCTGTACCGGGTGTGCGTGCTGGACGAAGCCCAGTACATCAAAAACCGGGAAACCAAGCTCTACAAAAGCGTAAAGCAGCTGAACGCCAGAACCCGCCTGGCCCTGACCGGCACGCCGGTGGAAAACCGCCTGAGCGAACTGTACAACATCTTCGACTTCATCATGCCGGGGTATCTGGGCAGCCTTGCGCGGTTCCGCGAAAGGTACGAAACCCCGATCACCGACCGCGGCGACCCCCAGGCCAAAAAGGCGCTTACGACGCTGGTGCACCCCTTCATCCTGCGCCGCATGAAGAAGGACGTGCTGACCGAGCTTCCCCCAAAGACCGAGACCAACTGCTACATCCAGATGGGCGAGCGGCAGCGCAAGCTCTACGCGGCCTACGCCGCCGAAACACAGCGTCTGCTGGAAAGCGCGCGCCCCCAGGACAGGATCAAGGTCCTCAGCATGCTCACACGCCTTCGGCAGATCTGCTGCGACCCCGCCCTGTGCGTGGAGGGGTACGAGGAGGACAGCTGCAAGCTGGACGAGTGCGAGCGCATGGTGGCGGAGCTGATCGAAAACGAGCACCGGGTGCTGATCTTTTCCCAGTTTACCACGATGCTATCCCGCATCGAAAGCCGCCTTCGCGCCCTTGGGATAGCAAGCTTTACCCTGCAGGGAGACACCCCGGTCACAGAGCGGGCGCGGCTTGTCAACGCCTTTAACGCCGGGCAGTGTCCGGTGTTCCTCATTTCCCTGAAGGCCGGCGGCACGGGGCTCAACCTGACCGGCGCGGACACCGTGATCCACTACGACCCCTGGTGGAACCTGGCGGCGCAAAACCAGGCCACCGACCGCTGCTACCGCATCGGCCAGAACCGCTCGGTGCAGGTGTACAAGCTGATCGCCTCCGACACCATCGAGGAAAACATCGTGCGCCTGCAGTACAAAAAGCTGGACCTTGCCCAGGTCGTCAGCGAAAACTCCGACGGTGGCCTGATGCACATGTCCACTGAGGAGCTGCTGGCGCTGCTGAAATAATATCGGGAGCCTGCGAGCATAAAATGAAAAGCAAACATCTGATCCCCTATGTCTTATTGGCGCTGGCGATCGTGCTCTACGCGCTGCTTACGCCCTCTTCCGTGTCCGTGCGGGAGCAGCCGCCTCGCCTTACGCCGACCCCCGCCGTGACGCCGACGCCCACGCCGACCCCGGTCCCCACACCTACGCCCACGCCCATCCCGATCCCCAGCGAATACGTTCTGATCAGCAAGAAGAATCAAAACGAGCGGCTGGACGCGGTGGTGGCCATTCAGGCCCGGCTTCGGGAGCTGGGCTACTACGGCGGCGAAACGGACGGCCTGTACGGCGATTCCACCTTTTTGGCGGTGGTGGCGTTTCAGCGCGCAAACGGGCTGAAGTCGGACGGCCTGGCCGGAGCGGACACGCAAAGGCTGCTGTTTGAGGGTGAAAACCTGATCGATTCCACGGGGCGCGTGCACGTGCCCTTTGTGGAGGTGACCCGCGCGCCCACGCCTACGCCCACACCCGCGCCTCCGCAGCTTGATATGTACGGCTTTTCGGCGGGCGGAGAGCTGAATCCGCAGCTCTTTGGCGGCACGAACTACGACGACGGCACCATCCGCGCGGAGCTGCAAAGGGATAAGGGCGTATTGCTGCTGCGCGTAAACGTGAATAATCCCTCCCAGCTGCGCGGAGCGCTGGCCGGAAGCTACTCCCGCCCCCTCCATCTGGACCTGCAAAGCCTGTGCGAGGTGAACAACGCGGTCGTGGGCTTCGCCCTGCCGGACTACGCCATGCGTCCGGGGCTTTTCCAGCTATTGCAGGGCGTAACGCTGAACGGGAGCGTAAACGCCGCAAAGCCCCTCGTCACCGTGGACAGCCGCGGCGAGGTGCGCGTGTTCAGCGCCCAGGGCGCGCAAAGCGGGCTGGCGGAGCTGGGCGAGGACGTCTATCACGCCTTCAGCGCCCAGACTGCGCTCATCATAAACGGCATCGTGCAAAACGCCCTGTCCACCCAGGACAGCGCGCGCTGCGTGGCCTTCGGACAGTCGGACGGCGCGTACTGGATCCTCTGCGGCGCGATCAGCCACCAGGACATGGCGGAGATGCTCTTCGACCAGGGCTGCCACAACGCCGCCGTCATCGGCGAGGGCGGCGTATATACCTGCTTTGGCGAGCTCACGCGGGATTCCTACGCAAAGGACGCGGAAGCGTCCAGCATTCTGTACTTTGCTGCCCTGCCGCAGCCGGGGAGGGACTGACATGAACGGAAAAATCATCGCGCACGTCGGCTTTCTCTACATCAGCGTTCCGGGGCTTATGCGCTTTATATGCCTTGCGGCGTTTGCCGGCCTCAGTCTTTTCCTTGCAAAGCGCCAGGGGGTCAAGCCCCGGCGCGCCGCAAGGACGCTTGCCGCCGGCTTTGCGGGGATGTGGCTTTTGGGAAGGCTCTGCTACCTTCTGTTTGACAAAAGCGCGCGCCTTGCGCCCTTTGCCGGGGGCGAAATGGGCTTTGCGGCGCTGCTCGGCTGGTTTGCAGCGGTAAAGCTTATGTACCGCTCCTCCCCCAAGGCCTACGGGCGCATGCTCCGTCTGCTGGGCCCGGCGCTTTGCCTGATGGCTGCGCTTTCGTATCTGCTGTACGGCCAGTCCCTGGGGCGCGTCAGCTCCCTGCACGGTCTTTTCACCCGAACGGACGCCTACGGGCTTTCGCGCTGGAACGTAAGCCTTTTGCAGGGCACTGCGCTTTGCGTCCTGCTGCTGGCCGCGCTTTTGCTTTCAAAAGTCCTGAAGGACAAATTCCGCGTCCAGCTTGCGCCGCTGAGCCTGATGGGCCTGTCGCTGATCCTGCCCTTCGAGGCGCTCAGGGACTGTACGCAAATCAGGCTCCTGGGCGTGCACGCAGAAGCGCTGATCATGCTTGTCACGCTGCTTACCGCCCAGGCCGTCCATTTGAACCGCCGCCTTCTGGAAAGCGACCTGCCAAAGATGTGGCAAAGGGCG
>JAEEGL015394071.1_pt1 | contig 10262 bp, 11 predicted proteins | sample 9134231 | NCBI WGS metagenome assembly JAEEGL01 (sample SAMN16246548, study PRJNA631951) | gut metagenome | biome: gut microbiome; feature: rumen; material: fiber-attached | host: Bos | place: Iran: Karaj | collected 2018-10 | reverse complement strand
GTGACGAATCCTGATATCTGCATCGGCTTAAATAATTATGAAAGAGTAAAAGGTATGGTGGAAAAAATACAGTGCTTATGTAACAAATACGGTTATACAAACACACTCAATCGTCCATACAGCGGTTCCATCGTTCCAATGAATTATATGGATGACAGAAGAGTCATATCAATAATGCTGGAGATCAACAAGAGGATATATCTTAACGGGGAAATGAACGGACTGGATCAGGAAAAATCGGATAAACTCAGCATGTTTCTGAAAGATTTCTATAAGTCGCTGTAAGGAGAGAAGATGTTTATCAGATTTTATAAAAGACTTGTCAAGATTGAGCTTGAGAAAATGGTCGGAAAGGAAAATGCTGACAAGCTCATAAAGGTGTATGAAGATGATTTTCCGCTGTTTCTGGAGTATAACTGGAGTCCGTCAACAGCCGCCCTGGCAATTGTGATGGGATTCTGAGGAGTAATGGAAAGGGAGAAATGATCTGGCATATTTTTTGTACGAAAGATATTGTTTAATTAAGTAAACTATGAAAACAGAAGGAATAGAATAAAAATGAAAAGGAATTACGAAGAGCAAATTCTGGAAATATGCAATGGATATGAATCATCCAAGTTATACGGCATGATCAAAGAAGCGGCAGAGTACCTAGTGACAAATTCGTCTGATCCGCAGACAATGATTGACGATCTGATGGATTCAGCAAAGAACTCCTATAAGGACGATCCCATGCATATGCTCGGGTATCTGAACCTGCTGAGAAACATGGGAGGGAATCCATTCATTTAAGAGCTTTAATTTTACAAGGAAGAATTACCAAGAAAATATGCCGATAGAGATAAGAAAAAACGATATCCACAGTATCAAAGCAGATGCAATAGTCGACCCGGTTGACAGTTTTCTTTGCGGAGTGGGTCTTTCGGGAGAAGCGATCCAGAAGGCAGCCGGCGAAGAATTGAGAAACGAACTGTCAGAGTTCAGGCACATCGACAGCGGAGACGCAATCGTTACCGATGCATACGGTCTAGATAATTACAGATACATCATCCATACCTGTGGTCCGGTCTATATAGACGGAACGTACCGTGAAGCCGATATACTCAAATCCTGCTATGAGCAGTCTTTGAAACTGGCGAGGGATCTCGACCTCGATTCAATCGTTTTTCCTCCGATCGATTCCGGTCCGATCGGATTTCCTGAAGGGCAGGCATTGAAGATTGCAGCGGACACTGTATCGGATTTTCTCCACGATAACGAGCTCACGGTATACCTTACAGTTGAAGGCAAGAACTCTCTGGATATTCCTGCCAGCCTTTATTCAGGCGTTGTGGATTATCTGGACAGAAATCTTGCCAAAAAAGCAAGAAAGAAAAAGTCCGCTTCAGAACTCGGCAAAAAAGAAATCGAAAAACGCAGGGAATCCATCTCGGGCAGAATAAAAGAATATATTCTTTACGATTCGGATGAATGTGACGAAGATCTGGATCTGGGACTGGATCACAATATCGCATATCACGAAGGAGCCAAGCCTCCGGTTCATTCCGAGTTGATCGGGATGCCGAAAGCGGACTTTGAACCCGATGAGTCCTTTTCCGACTGCGTCATCAGGATGATCGATGAGAGAGGGCTGACGGATCCGGAGGTGTACAAGAAGGCCAATATCGACCGCATGCTTTTCAACCACATGAAGAACATCAAAGACTACAAGCCAAAAAAGAAGACTGCAGTGGCGCTGGCGATCGGAATGAGACTGGACATCAGGGATACCGACATTCTTCTGGAAAGAGCCGGCTATGTCCTGTCCCGATCCAGCAAGTTTGATCTGATCATCAGATACTGCATCGAAAACGGCATCTACAACATCTTTGAGATCAACGAGCTTCTGTTCGCTCATGACCAGGAAACCCTTGGCTGCTAAATGTCGCTTTGCAAGCGACCAAATATCCTTCTGAAAGAATTACCATGTGATCGTAGAAATACGGTCACATTTTTTACAGGAGGACAGAAAAAAATGAAAAAGAATATGACGGAACTGGTGTTCATACTGGATCGAAGCGGATCCATGCAAGGACTGGAGAAGGATACCGTGGGAGGCTTCAATTCTTTCATTGAGAAGCAGAAGAAGGAAGACGGCGAATGCCTTGTTTCAGCGGTGACATTCAACAGCAGAAGCAAGGTGATCTATGACAGGGAATCTTTGAGCGAGATCAGAAACATGGAGCTGAGTGACTATGTTCCTTCGGGATCCACGGCCCTGATCGACGCAATGGGTGATGCGATCCACCATATCAGAAACGTCCACAGGTACATCAGGAAGGAGGACGTTCCCGATCACACGGTGTTTGTTATCATGACCGACGGAATGGAAAATGATTCGCACAGGTACTCTTCGGACGAGGTCAAAAGAATGGTCGAGGATCAGAAGGAGAAAGGATGGGAATTCCTTTTCCTGGCAGCAAACATCGACGCTGTGGAAACGGCGAAGAATTACGGTATCGAAGAGGACAGGGCAGTCAGATACTGCAGCGATTCGAAAGGAACGCGGAAGAATTACAGCGCTCTTTCCAAAGCGATATCCGAATTCAGAAAAGATGAATGCTTTGACGAGTCCTGGTGCATGGAGATCAAGGAAGACTATGAAAGCAGGAAATAGCAAGGAAAGGAAGGGAACCAGTCGATGCTGACAAAACCAGTTAATTATATCAGGGAGGGAAACATGGGAACGATAAGAGTAAGCGGCTATGCAGAGAAGAGAGTGAATGCCGATCAGACAGTATACAACATTACGTTTTTATCCAAGGATGTCAAGTCGTCCGCGGCATTGGACAGCGTCAAGAAGCAGTGCGACGCTTTCCTAGAAAAGGTGAGCGAGACAGGCATCGATATTGCAAGGATTCATCTGGATAAGGACGGAGTGAACGAAAACAGCTATTATGAAAGCAAGGCAAAAACATCCAGAAGGGTTATCTCCTTCAGAACCGGATTCGATCCAAAGATCAACAATCGGATTATTGAGATCATTAGCCAGCTGAATCTGAATGTTGAGATCAGTACGGAATACGTACTGTCAGGATGGGAAGAGATTCATGAGGAACTGATCAAAAAGGCAGTGATGGATTCCAAGAGAAAGGCCGAGCTGATTGCTGAAGCAAATGGCCAGAAGGTGAAATACATCAGTTCCGTTTCGGATGAAATGTATGATGACGAAAGAGAAGATTATGAAGGATGCGGATTGGCTGAACCGAAATGTGAAATAATAGGGAATTCTCTTTCGGATAAACTGTGTGCAAGAGAGCTTGTCGAGACAGAGACGCTGTATGTGACCTGGGCGATTGAATAATGAAACTTCATTCCGGAATGATGGACTTCCTTGAGAAGATCAAGAAATGGGTATTTGAACCGGACCCTGATCCCGATCCTGATGAACAAACGGAGAAGGAAACGGAAGAGGATGATATAAAACAACAGACGCCAAAGAATGCTGATGCATTGATCGTTCTGGTCAAGCCAGCACATCACAGCGAGGCAGAAAGCATATGCAGGAACATTATTGACGGGAAAGCGGTCCTGTTGGACATTGGGAAGATGACTGATCTGGACAAGCAGAGATTTCTTGATTTCCTTTCGGGCGTTGCACTGTCTGAAGAAGGGACGATCATAAGAATCAGCCATGATATATTTGTCTGCGTTCCCAAAAACATCGGTATAACTGAGGAAAAGGAAGAACCCTGAACAATATCCGTTATCCGCCCGGGATATGGTGAACAGGTCTATTGCCAAGAACGTCATTCAAGAGAATGACGTTTTTCATTCAAATAACAATGGTGCTTGTACAGCTATAATTGCAGTATAAGAGGTAACTGCAATGAGAAAAATCTACAAAACAATTTCCTTGCCTAGAAAACAGATCTACGAGGAAGTCTGGAATATGCCGCTGAAAGCTTTGGCGGAGAAGTATTCACTGAATTATCAGCTTCTATCTGAAGCATTGAAGAAGAGCAATGTCCCATATCCGCAATCAGGTTACTGGCTGAAAAAGAGACGAAACAAATTGAGCGATTCTGATATCATTCCATTGCCTGAAAGTGAAAACGAGTACGTGGATCTTCCTCTGTTGGAGTTTCATATGGAAAACGAAACAAATGATGAACCCGAGGACAGCCAAAGCGCATATAAACTTACTGTAGATGACAGTGTTCTTTCGGAAATGAATAAAGATGACCGGAGGTCGGTACTGAAAGCTGCAGAAACAATAAAGATCAATCCGAATGACGAACTGCATTCTTGTCTTGTTGAGTACAGAGAAAGAATTGATAGATACAGAAAGAAGATTCTTGAGAGACCCAGCTACTATGAACCATCATCAAACTACAGGGAAATACCGCGTTACGTTGAAGATCTGTCGGATGAATGTCTTGAAAGATCGATACTGATCATGAATGCGCTTTTCAAGGCGGTTGAAGAGCTTGACGGAACAATTGATGAGAGTCTGGATCCCGTTATTCATTCCGATGCGGTCAGACTAACATTCAAGGAAACGGCAAGGAAGGAAAAGCATGTTCTGACTGCAGAAGAAAAGAAGATGATAAGGAACGACTGGAGACGTTTTGATGAAAAGGATTACTGGCATGCATACGGGATAAGGAAATATGACGAGATTTTTACAGGAAGGCTGAGTGTAACGATCGGACACGACAAAAGAATCTATGACACTGAGAAAAGAAAGATTGAAGACAGGCTGGGGGAGATTCTGATCCTTATGTATGAGGAAGCGCAAAGGAAGATGAATAGAAGGCTTCCCATTGAAGAAATGAAGCGGAGGATTGCAGAAAAGCAGAAACAGCTCGATGAAGAATACGAAATCAGAATCAGGGAAGTCAATAGGACAAAGAACCTTCTGAACAAGGCAGAGGATTTCGCTAGAGCCTGTATGATCAGAGAATACGTTGCTGCAATGGAAAGAAAAAGCGATTCTACTGTAAATCCTGAATGGATCAGATGGGCAAAGGATAAAGCAGACTGGTACGATCCAAGCATCGCTTTCAACGATCCAGTCTTCGGAAAACGAAATCACGGAGTTGACGATGAAAAGAAATCATTTGATCATTATACGAAAAGAAAAATCGCAACATACGATAACTTGTTTAGCAGAGAGGAGATAATTGAAATCGCCAAACAGCTGGGCACATTTCCTTCCATGATTAAATACATGATTTAGCTGATGGTTCGTAATTGTTCAATAAGAAAAACAGGAATCCGGAATTGGCGGAATTGGCAGACGCACCAGACTTAGAATCTGGCGGGTGACCGTGTGGGTTCAAGTCCCTCATCTTGGACCATTCAGGAAAATGAAAGCCATGGAAACATGGCTTTTTTTGATGCTTCCTTGCAATTGACGAAAAGCATCGGGGGAGGGTAACATTTATTTAAGGAGATTCTATTGGACAATAAGCGACTGTTTGAATATGTAGTTTTCGCATTAAAACAGGTCTATAAAAACGATTCACATTTAATATGCTACCCTGGCGTTCATGAAAAAAAGCAATTATATCATGTTGGTGAAAGGTCAGTCGTTTTTAGATTTGCACATTATTTGCAAAATTTACTAGATAAGGACGATTATTTCAAAGAGTTTAATCTTGATGTTGAATACAACAGAAACAATGACAAACCGAAGTGGTTATATATTAACAAGAGATCGAATGTAAGTCCAGATATTATTCTTCATAAAAGAAAAAGCAATGATGAAAATTTGTTAGTTATTGAATTTAAAGGATGGTGGTGTGAGGCTAACAAGAGTATTGAAAGAGATAGAAAGAAGATAGGATACTTCACCAAGAATCAAGACGAATATCATTTTAATATAGGTCTTTTTATAGAATTGGGAAAGACAGAAGACAATTGTTTGATAGAAGAATATGGGAATGGTAGATTAATTACCATTGTACAAGGTTTATAGAAAGGGTATGAATAAAATGAAAACAGTAGATAAAAAGTATTACGATTTTTATGAAGAGTGTATCAAGAATGGCTTTACTGATTTTGATGATTCCTATCAACAGCAGAAGATATCGTTAATAGCAAAAAAACATGCAATAGAGAATGCTAATCACTTTTCTGGTGTTGATTTTGATAATGCAATAAAGCTGCACGACGAATATGTTGAGAGCTTGAATAAAAAAGAAGAAGAGAAAAACATCAAAGAAAAACAGGAAAGAATAAAAAAGCTTGAAAAAGAAGAAGAAGAAATACTGAGCATTACAAGAAGATATGCTGATGCTGTTGGAAGAAAAAAAGTATCTGCAATGTGCAAAGAAATAATCAGCATACATCAGTCTATTGTTGATTCAATTGAGAGAGAACAAAACCGGGAATACAGATCAAGGAGAAGCATAGTTATTCCATCTGCCCTTGTTGGAGGAACGATTGAAGGGTTGACCGGATCTAGAATGGCTGGTGTTTATAATGCAGTCAATCACGAAGCTGTAAATGAAGCAAAGAAAGCAAGAAATGCAGAAATCGCCAGAGAAGTATTTGGAAAACGGGCAGGAGAGAAATATAGTTCAGAACGAATTGTTACAGATGCAAAAAGAGTTTTAGAGAACCTAGATTCTGCATATGTGAATACAGATATTCTACTTGCTAAGAATATAATTACTAATAAACTCGATATGTATGTAAGTGAAACAGGCGCTTTAAGAATTAAAGCAAATCTGAAGATGTCAAAAATACTAGGCTTGCCTAATAATATAAAAGCCTATATTGATGGAACAATGAAGGCATTGGTTTATCATAGAGAAACAAAAGAAATAGTTGATGAAGTGAAAATGACTTTAGGATATCGAGGCTTAAAAAAAGATGCCGACATAGAAGGAGTTAGTCACAATCCGAGAATAAATGCTAAAAATATTAAAGATTATACATGTGAGCTTGTTGATTATAATCTTTTTGCAATAGAAGATCCAGATGCAAATTATGAGCAGTTAAGCAGAAATATATCAAGCACCCCTGCAGTTGATTATTATTATGGCATTGCTAGTAGCTATTATAGCGAAGGCTCCGTTGAGAGTTTAAAGAAAGCATTACTATATTCTGATTACATTAAGAATGATGAAAGAGCAAAGAAGATTTTTGACGAAGTTCAGGAAAGGCTTAACGAGTATTATTCTCAGCAAAGTGAATTGGCTTTGAGTGGTATTGAAATCGATTTAATAAGGGATTCCATAAGTAATTTAAAATACATATCTAATGAGTACATAAGGGATGATTTGAGACAACAATTAAAAGATCATCTTTCATATGCGAACAAACAACACGAAGAGATTAAAAAGCAAGAAGAAAAAGAGAAAGCAGTAAAGAAAGCAAAAGAAAAAGAACAAACTAAAAAGGGATTAAAGATAGCAATACCTATCGTTGTGTTGCTGAGTGGACTTTTATGTGTATTTTTGTTTGTGATTGCACCTAATAATAAATATAAAAAAGCACAATTAGCATTAGAGAATAAAGACTATGATACTGCAATAAGCTTATTTAGTTCGTTAGGAAGTCATAAAGATAGTGAAGAATACTTGAAATTATCAAAGTATGAAAAAGCAATTAATGAGTTTAATAATAAGGATTATTATTCTGCGTATAGACTGCTTTATGATTTAAAGGAATATAAAGACAGTAAAAAGTATATTTCCAACACCAAGGATGAAATAATTAAGAATGCAAAAGTTGGAGATAGTGTTTTCTTTGGTTCTTATGAACAAGATGATGATAAGAATAACGGAAACGAAGATATAGAATGGATAGTATTAGAAAGAAAAGGAAACGAATTATTAATCATCACAAAGAACATATTATACAAACAGGAAAGAGGGGAAGGAACGTGGGATAAATGTTGGTTAAGAACATCTATTCAAAAATTATATGATAATGCTTTCTCTTCTACGGAGAAAACGAAAATAATGAAAAAGACAGTTCCGGCAGATGAAAACCCGTATTCATCTAAAAATCAAGGAGAAGATGTTGACGATCGAGTTTTCATATTAAGTATTAAGGAAGCTGAAAAGTATTTTTCATCAGATGAGAGCAGAATAGCCACATATAAAGGTCAAGACAGCTGGTGGCACCTTAGATCCACAGGAGACAGTGTAGCCACATATGTAGATACTCAAGGCGACATTTCTAACGGCGGTGGATATAAGGCTGAAAGAGGTGTTAGACCTGCTATGTGGATTCTCATTGAAAACTAATAATTTAGAGATATAGCAAATACTATTTGAAGATTATTGATGTAAAGATATTTGAGAACAATCGAAATTAGTATTATCAAGTAGTATTTGGCAGAGAACAAAACCACAAGATGACAGTTCCAGATCGGCTGCCATCTTTTTTGTCATATAAAGGCTCAAACTAGGAATATAAGATAAATGAAAGTCATGGAAACATGGTTTTTATTTTCCAAATAAAAACACATCATTAAGTCCAAAAAACAATTGTGATGTATTTTTCGTTCAATAGGTTTGAAAATGGACCCTATTGACGTGCTTTTTTGACGCATCATATGGGTGTACCCTAATGACACATAAATGAAGACTCATTTCTTGAGCCATAGTTTATAATTTAGATGAAAGAGATTAGATATATGATAGGGAGGGATCGGTGAAAAAAGAGAGAATTTTGTTTTGCAATATTGCATACATGAAACACTATAAGGGAATTACAGAAGATGACATTCCTATGAACGGCGGTTCATATATTGAAACAGAAAGTGATGCAGGAGAAAAGTATAATTTTCTTCCTGGTTCAGACGGATACTTACGAGGATTTGCAGAACCGGGGTTTACAAAAGGCGGTTTTAAAGGAGGCAAGCAAAAACAAATTAGAATTGAAAGAATTGACGACTCTGCCAAAGGAAAAGATTATTTAAATAATGTAACAGTTATTATGTGTGCATACAGTCCGGAATTACAGAAAACCGTCATTGTTGGCTATTATGAACGTGCAACCGTATATAGATCAGTAATAAAAGAACAATTTAAAGGTGCCGAAACTATATTATTACATGTAAACCAATATGGTCTAAACGAATTCCTTATGGACGAAATGAAGCATATAAAATGATGTCAAACGAAGAACAGGTATGTTTTTCAAAGGCCGGACTAATGGCATCACCTGTTACACGCAATATTGTAGATTGGTGGGACAGTCTTGCGAAAGTTGAACGTCAAACAATAGAACAAATAAGTGATGACATTGGCAGAAAAGGTGAAGAATTAACAATAAAATATGAAGAAGAACGTACAAAGACTACTCCCATTTGGGAATCAATCGATTCTAACCTTATGGGATATGATGTTCTTTCTCAAGTTAGTGAAAATGACTCTCATAAGATTTTAATTGAAGTTAAGTCTTCAACTTATATACTTCAAAAAGCATCATTCTTTATAACAAGAAATGAATGGAATATTGCATCAGCTGAATATAACAAAAAGCGCTATTTTTTCTATTTATGGCTTATAAGTGCATCACCAAAATTAGCAGTTATTTCTTATTGTGAGATGGAAAAACACATTCCAATTGATAGAGGATCAGGAGAATGGAATGAAGTTAATGTACCGTTTGCTACATTTGAAGAATATTTTCATTTGATTTGAAAGAATCGTATGAAAACATATGTTTGTAATATCCAAAAATGATAATGTGCTCTTCATAGGTTATTACTTTAGTTTTGCCTCCCAGGGCCATCCCGCAAGCGCCTATCGAGTTCCTGATCCGCATATGGGATATCCGGCATCAGGAAGTATTCAGACGGAATAGATTTCATGATCATGATCACTCCGTGATGGTCTTTGAATGCTGCGAAGAAGGTGGTGTCTTTACATCTTTCTTTGTAACATCTTTTTCATCTGTATCAAAAGCTGCCCTACGGCGTCTCGTGAACTTGTCTTTTGACACTGATTCAAAAGACCGCTCACTTCATTCCTCGCATATCCTAAGCAGACGGACTTTCAAGGGTAGTATTGCCCGGCCTTCCACCTTGACAGCGCAGCTGTAAAGGTCGTTTCCGGACAATCTCCACGCATTGAGAAGATCCGTCTTTTCTTATGATGATGAACCGCTTCGTAATTCGTTCGCTTGTTCCTCAGAAGCTGTAAAGACACCAAGTCCTAGGGTCGGTGCTCCTTTACTAGAAAAGATGAGGATTACTTATGAATGAATTTACTGTTTTGGGTGTGCTTGAATCTGTCGGACCTCTTGAGGAGACTTCT
>JAEEGL014731635.1_pt1 | contig 10262 bp, 5 predicted proteins | sample 9134231 | NCBI WGS metagenome assembly JAEEGL01 (sample SAMN16246548, study PRJNA631951) | gut metagenome | biome: gut microbiome; feature: rumen; material: fiber-attached | host: Bos | place: Iran: Karaj | collected 2018-10 | reverse complement strand
TCTTCCGACAGGTCGTTGACGGCTCCCAGGTTTTCTTCCTGTTGGATTTGAAGAAGATCCACCCTGGCCCGGAGTTCTCTCAATTCTGCAGATACAGAAGATGCGGCCAGTAAATACTCCCGAACCTTCACAAAGGCACGCATGATTGCAATGTTTGCGGCAATGGCAATATCACTTTTCAATACTCCAGAAAGCATTGCGACACCTTGCTCTGTAAAGGCAAAAGGTGGCGCTGACGTCTTTCTGTTGGACGATATCACAAATTGTGATGACATGTTTAGGACTTCTTCGACGGTCAATTGAAACATAAAATCTTGTGGAAAACGTTTTATGTTTCTCTTTACCGCCTGATTAAGTTCACGGGTCTCAACATGATACAATCTTGCCAGATCGAAATCCAGCATCACCTTTTTCCCTCGAATCTCATGGATGAGGTCTTGTACAAGAACTAATTCATCACTCATAATAATTGGACTTTTGCGGAAAGAAAGGCCGATGAAGGCAAACATTCTCGCGTTCCATGTGAAAGCATTCACAGAATACTTCAATGGCATCCCGCAAAGTCCATCCTGGGAAAGACAACAACCTCTCGCCATCCTGATGAATGACGGTATAGGCGGTATGTTCCCGTTGAGTGACCGGATCCAACGCCGGAACTGTTTGCACTCTCAATCGCACTATTTCCATAACGACGTATTATAACAGTTCCATTTGATCGTGGATGGAGAACCAGAGACTCTACAAATATACAAATCGTCCATGATATCACAAAATGTGATGTCATGTTTTTTGCGGTAAGCAGTATGTCAAAGAGCGTTTTGGCACCCCGGGCGCCGGTCAAGGCGCCTGGGGTGAAAAGAGATTATTTATTCTTTCACGCAACGGATAGGCGTGGACATTGCGAGCATTAAAGCGCGGGACTTTCCACCATCATAAATATTACTACTTGTATTTGAAACACTACCTGAAGAATTGATAGTTCCGCCGAAACAAATGTAAATATAATACGAGGCGTCATGATAGTTAGAACTGCTAAGTGCACTTCCTGATAGATTCCATCCTCCTATCAAGATGGCAGTTTCTGCGTTGGACCCTAAATCAGTGTACCAATAATAACCTCTTGGATAAATACTACTATGGCCATATTGATCTCCGTCAAAATGAGCCGTCATCGTTCCAATATTGCCTGGCTTAGAATCAGAACCGCAAGCTCTGATTCCTGCATATGGTATCCAGAATAAAGGCTTAGTCTCCTCAGAGCCGTCATAATTATCAAGATAGGCACCACCGCTTGTGGATTTATGAATAACGGAGCCCTCAGCGTTCTTAAGCAAATTAAACTCCGACAGGGTGGGTACCCGATACCCATTAGGGCAAGGATCCAGATTGGTCTTTGTTGAGGACCAGTATCTGTTATCACCTGTGATTGTAACCGTGGAACTTGTCCATTTTCCTGTTTGCCCACAGTGATTGTAAATATTGGGGTATTTGTAAGCATTGGCGTAAGGGAAGTCAGTTTCACTACTTCTTATGAAGGACTGTCCCAAAGCCCCGTTGCAAACTTTGTGGAGTACATAACCGTTATCCAAAAAACTGTCATGACCATCCACGGAAGTAATCCCAGGCTTCGGCAGTGGAGAACCCCACTGGTAGTAACAACCAAATGTTTTGGCGATTAACTCATCATTTCCGGCCATTGCTTCTGCCTCGGCAACGGTCGACGGAGCATAAAGCGCGCCCAGATTTCTGTCCATAAAAGTGACAGTTGTTTCGTCATAGGTAACATCAATAGTTTTGACATCGGAAATCCAAACGTGAGCAGACCATACCGGATTCAGATTGACATCAACGCCCATCAAAAGAGCATTCCCCGACGCGTCTGATTTGGGATTAAAGTAAATCCAATTATTCTGTAAATAAAGGTTATTAATAAGTCCCGACTCGCTTTCCCAGACACAAAAGACGTAAGCAACCCTTGAATTACCAGTGAATACAGTTGCCCCTGAAGGGTCTTTTATTACTCTGGAGGAAGCGCTGTTGTATGATCCTCCGGGAACGGACATACAGATTTTGCATTTTGCTGTATTAGGGTTAACGCGGTAGCAGTTATTTACATTTGATGCACTAGAAGTAAGAGCGGTACCTTTGGTATTAATATTATCTACTCTAAAAGCGCTAAAAGGTTTAATCTGGCCCACAGAGAAAGTATGTGAAGCAGTACTCTTCTTTGTATAACTCCAGTAATAGGTTTGGCCTGACTTGGCATCCTGTACTCTTGTCTGGATCATAAGATCAGTATACGTACCAGCCGGGATTACTAAATACACTGATTTAGCTGTTGAGGAAAGTTGCAAAGTTTTTGATCCGTTATTATCCTTATACACATAATGCTGTGCATCAGTATTGTTGGCCATTGTAAGAGCAGGCGTGCTGGAAGTCATATTGATAGTGGCCTCGCCGGAGAGTTTGCTATTGTCACTCTGAAGATAAACGCCGTAAAGATAAGAACTCAGTTCATCAGTGGAAGTCAAATTAATCTCCACGACGCTGCTCAAACAGTTAAATGTAAACTGTTCATTCTCGAATTTTGCCACCATAGTACAGACGTCGGAGGCAAATACCTGGGATTCTCCACCCTCGCCAATAGTTGCAAACGGTTGACGGTAAGGGAGCGTGACGGTAAAAGTGCCATCGGCGTACTGAGGAGCATCAGAGCCGCCGGTTCCCGCATAAGAATACGGGTAAATAGCATAGCTGTAGGACTCGTCGGGAGATGCTGCATTGCTGACGGCAAATTTTGCGGAACTTGTTCCGGCTCCGGTGGTAAGAGTAGCCTTGCGAATTGTATTGGTGCCACTGACAACAACAGCAATTTCGTCGCCTTCCGACCAAATAACCTTTGCAGTCCCGGACTCGGGATCATTTAATGTGGCTTTTGTAATATCATTGGTTTCAGCGCCGATATAAACCGTGTATTTTCCTTCTGGAATTATACCGGATTCGTTTTCTTCCAATTCATTAATCTTTGCGCAGGACACAGAGGCGACCAAGGCCACCGTGGCCATCCAAAATAACTTTCTCATATTCATTTCCGGATAATTCTTAAAAGGTCTCTTCTGTTTCTTTACTCCAATTAGTTCCTGTTACGGCCTTTTGGGAGCCGAGAAAGGAATACTCTAATAATACAGTGGTTTCTTCGCATTTGGGTGCGCTGTAGGTTTTGTTAAGAGAATCAATACTTTTGTTCATGTTTTTTAAACTTTATTTTTTTAATTATTAATAACTTGGCACCCCGGGCGCCGGTCAGGGCGCCTGGGGTAAAATGAATTACAAGGTAATAGTGTCAGGATCCACGACTGAGTTGCCAGAGTTGGTGCCTGCTGTGCAATTTCTGTTAGAACCATTATGACCAAAAACATTGGAAGCTGTAATGTCGCTAGCTGATGTTATGGTAATATAATACCCTGAGTTAGCTGCCTGGAGACGAGTATTAGATCCAACCTTACAATTTGTTATGTTGATGGTGGGGCCTGTGCCGCCGCCTTTATTGCTGCAGAAGATACCGGCAGGTGTTGTAGTGCTGTTGGGCCCTCGCATGGTTCCGCTCACAGTGCAATTGTTAAATGTTATCTCGCCTGTGCCAACATTACCTACAAGACCGCCAGTATAGTTCGTGCCGCTGGCACCGTTACTATTCACCGTTCCTTTATAGGTCACATCGTGAATGCTCTCAATCATCATTTCACCAGCAATACCGCCAACGCGGTTTGTGCCGGTAGTACTGCGGAATCTGATGTTGGCTATACATTTTGAACCGGTAGGATTGACATCCGTGAAGCCGATGATGCCGCCAACGCAGTACCTATGATACAGCTTACCACTATTGGTAGAACCACTTGAGCCCATTGTGATAGATCCGGAATTGGTGCAGTTGACAAGTGCCTTTCCACATTCACCATCATCATTCCTGCCGCCTCCGGCAATACCTCCGACAAAGGAGTCGTTAGAACCGGCTGCGCCACCAAAATTGTCAGGTTGGAGAGTGATGGAGCCGGTGTTGGTGCAGCCGGTAATGGTCTGTGATACACAGGCGACCTTGAACCATCCTCCTATAATACCTCCACATCTAATATAGCCGCTCGACGCCATAGTGGCACCGCTTGCCGTAATCGCACCACTGTTGTAAGTGTTGTCCAAAACGGACGAATTGGCAAAGGCACCAGCTATACCTCCGGTGAAGATATAAGTCTTGGAACCTCCGATGGTAACCGTACCCTCGTTTCGGCAATTTGAAAAATCTGAATCAGCCCCTTCGGCATAAGCAACTACGCCGGCGAAGGCCGAGTCTTTTGAATCAGACTCTTCTGTCACATTGCCGTAGTTGATATTCTTGTTGTCTCCTGAAGCAGAAAGGTCTGAGCCAACAGACTGGCCGACGAGTCCTCCGATGCGGCAATAGGTGTCATCCTTACCCGCAGTTCCGGAGTTTGTTATGGATCCCCGGTTGATACACTTACTGAATGTGGAAGTCCCGGCATAACCAGCAATACCACCTACAGTAATGACGCCGGTTGAAGTATTACCTGAATTAGCGGTGTTAGTGACGTTACCATTGTTGTAACAATCTGAGTACGAAGAACCGGAGTTAGACCATGCGGCAACACCTCCAACAGAAGCCTGGGCGCCCGGACCGGAGTTGTTGATTTCTCCCTTGTTGAAGCAGCCGGTAAGCGTTTGTCCCCTGTTATTGGCAACCACACCTGCAACCTGGAGGTCCTTAAGAGTGTTTGTCCCAGATTTGGCAGTATTGGAGATGGTTCCGCTGGTAAGGGATGCGGTTCCATTGGAGCAGGAAGTCAAACTTCCTTCGCAGTACGCCACCACACCGGCCACATTGATTTCACTTTTGTAAGTTGTACCGTTGTTGGTGACATTACCTGTATTATAGCAGTTGGAAAGTGCAGAAGCACTCCTTCCTGCCACGCCAGCGATGGCAAAGTAGTAAGAGGTTCCGTTCGAACTGGAGCCCTGGCTGTAATTGTTTACGATATTACCCGTATTGGAAGCCCCGCTGACCGTGTTGCCTGCGTATGCGATAACGCCGCCGACATAGTTGTTCCTGGGGATGGTGCAACCGGAACCAACTGTAATGTCGCCCGCATTGAAAGCGCCGGTAATGGTGCCGCCGCCAGCTGCAATAGAGCTGCCGCCGGAGGCCATGCCGACGATACCGCCAACATAGGAATGGTAACCGGAAATAAAGCCATTGACTGCGATGTCACCGTTGGCGGTATTGGTGCCATTGGATACTGTGCCACCGGCCAGGTAACCGACAATGCCACCGAGAGCCATCATTGCTTCGTGGATCTCAGTAACGGTGATAGGCGCATCGTTGGTGCCATAGATGTTGCCGCCAAGATGCTGGCCGACAAGACCGCCCAGATACATATACTGGGAACAGCTCACTGTAGAATTGCAAACGATGGAGCCGGTGTTGGTCACATTGTTATTCAATGAGTATCCGCTATCGGTAGTGTTGGAGAACACACGACCCACAATGCCACCCACGGACGCAGGACGTTTGGTGTTCTGTCCAGTGAACGTGATAGTGCCGGAGTTTCCACCTCCGTAAATCTCTGCACCAGTTACGGCACCAGCCACACCACCAATGTAGAGCTGTCCCTCAGAAGATTGAGTCTGACCAAAGTTAATTGCGCCGCTATTTGTGCAACTGGTGGCAAGAACAGCGCCAGATATGTACCCGATAACACCGCCGAAGCAAAGATATGAGTTAGACCCCTGTGTCATACTGCCAGTAGTTCTGATTTCCATTGCGTTGGAGCAGGAAGTCACGGCTTTAGTGGAATAACCGACTACGCCACCTACGTAAAGAGCGCCGCTGTGACTTGCGTTTGAGACACTCAGAAGGCCGCCGGTGGATCTGCAGTCTTCAAGGGTGACACCTGAAACAGTATTGCTGGCCACAACACCGCCGATATAAGTATCATTCGTAGCGGTAGCCGTATAGTTGATATTACCGGAGTTGGTGAATTCAGTGATGGTCGAGCCTTCGTTGCAACGGCCGACAACACCGCCGATAAGCCTGGCGGTGCTTCCTCCTGTAGCCGCTACGTTTACGGCTCCTGCGTTGGTGAGGCCGGAATAACTCCCGGATCCATTGTTGAGACGACCAACAACTCCGCCCTGGTTCAGCTGGGTTCCGGCTGCGCTGCCGGATTCAGTGGTGACGGTTCCTGCCGTAAGGTTGGAGCAGGACTCCATCTCTCCCTTGTACATACCGGCCACGCCGCCTATGTGGAGAACCTTTGTGGTGGAGCATGTGGATGCGGCCTTTACGGTACCGGAGTTGGTGCAGCCGCTGATGGTTTCAGCTACTTCTACGCCATATCCTACTACACCACCAATCATAATGTTGCCCGCGAACTGCTCGGCACAGATAACCGTACCGGCGTTGGTGCAGTCGGATATACTGCCTTGCGTGCTGAGGTCTCCTCCCTTCTGAGTACGGCCAATGACTCCGCCGATGGAAGGCTGCCTGTCACCGGTATGGGTTACGCCGGCATTGTCGGCCAATGTGACCGTGGCTTCGTTGGTGCAGCCAATGAAAGCGCCACCGCGGTTGTTACCGACAAGACCCCCGAGGCAGGGATTGCCGGTCAGGGCCGTAGAAGGAGTAAAGGTGATGGCGCCTTTGGCTGTACAGTTCTTCAGGCCGCCGATATCGTCGATCGCGGTTCCAGGAATGACCTGACGTGCGAAGATGCCGAGGTTTAAGTCCGAGGCGTCAGTAATTGAAATGTTAGAGTTCAGCGTAAGGTTCTTAACCACTCCCTTGAGGTCACTGAAAAGAGGCTTGGTAAGGCCGGAGATGGTCTTTCCATTACCATCGAATACACCCTCGTAATCCTCAATGGAATTGAAGGCGGATGCTGTGGCATCCGTAAGGGCCAAGGTTGCTGCCGCCTTGGTAATACGGGCATTGAGGGTCTTATTATTTTTGACGTTTACTTCATTGACAAACGATAAGAATGTAGCATCATCGTAAATCATATGAGTGTTCGTAAGCTTAGACTGAACATACTCGAAAGCGCCAAGTTCGCGAACCTTGCCGGCCGTTATAGTATTGTTGTCGTTCAACACCTTGAAAACCATGTGCCCATTTTCGTTGTCAACTATCTCGCACTGTATTCCGCCGGTGTAGGTGCCGGCAGGAATGGCCACATAGAAAACGAAAGGAGTATCGGTCAGCCGAATATGACTGCCAAAGTTGAAAATGATGGAGCCTCCACCTGAAGCCGGGGTGAGCGTGCCGTTAAGAAGGCTGCCAGTCTTACCAATGGTGAAGGTGCCAGAGAGGGATTTGTTACCGTCCACGGCGGTGAGAGTTATGGAGTCAATACCCTTACCGCTGGCGAAAGAACCCGTGATGGAGAACTTCAGAAGGGCACAAAGGTGATTGAATGTGACCGTTCCGGAAGGCCTTGTTGCAGAGGAAGCATACATGGGCATGGCCGCGTCATCAAAGTCATTGGCATAATATGTCTGGGAAGCGGGAATAGAGACCTGGTTATCGTGACCGGCAACACCTCTGTACAGGAAGTTGTACACACCAAGGCCCGAAGTCGGCTTGAAAGTAGCCGAAATCTGTGTATCAGAATCCTTGGTGGATGCAGTGGGGGCCGATCCGTTAAGTGAAATGCGATCTTGGTCTCCGTTAGACCACTTTACGGGATAAGAGTTACTGTCCTTGGTGCCAAGAGCGGTCTTGGTGTCAAGAGGTTCTGCATATTCCGGGACAGATAGCACAACGGTAACAGTGCTTCCCTCCCCTGGCTGACTGAGGGCGTCCTGCGAAAGGATTTCGTCCTGGGCGATGTCAATTTCTTTGGCACAGCCGAAACAGAGAGCGGACAGTGCTATAATGCTTAAGAATGTATATATTTTTTTCATAACTGTCGGCGTCTATTCAAACAATATTTGGGCAACTACCGGGAAATGGTCTGAAGGGCACCAGGTTTTGGTAACAGATTCATATTCACCCGTCGGTTCGCCAGTTTCTTCATCCAAAACAGGCACGCTCGAGGTGACATCGTAAGTGACACGTATCGTCTTATATGTCTCTGCAGAGATGTTTTGGGTTGATCCGTCCTTGAGCCAGATGTGGTCTATACGGAACTGGGGGTATTTCAAATTGGTCATATAATGGGCACCCCAATTACTTCCTGTCTGGGTTCCGGGGTAACTGATATATATATCGGACATATTACCGGCCGCGTACACTTCGTCGTAGGCGTTGGTAAGTCCGCCACTGGTCATCGACGTATAAGCGGCATCGGTCCTTTGCTTCTTGGTGTCGTAGTAAGGTCCGAAGTTAAAGTCGCCCATCACTATATAAGGAAGGCTCCCGGCCTTTTGGGTGCAGAAAAACTTGAGGTTGTTTACAATCCTCCCCCTGCGGGCCACAATGAGTTCGTTCTCCTTGTCATACTTGCCATCAGTTGTAGGCGCATCGACCTCGCTGCCTATATGGTCCGTTGTGGAAGTGTGGGTTACGAACACATAGAACTGCTTGCCCGATTTCGTATGGGTGAACTTGGCATAGACGCAGGTTGTCTCCGGACCGCCGCAGTTACCATAAGCGGACGACCTGCTGTCGTAGTAGGTATTGTCGGCCGTGTGTGAAATCCATACATAGTTATGGTCCGTGATAGTGAACATCGAGGACCTGTAGGCAAAGCCGTCGGCAAATTTACAATTCGTAGAATATGTATAGCCAGTAAGCCAGTTACCATCCTGATCGATATCATCCGGGTGGTCAAGCTCCCAATTGTATCCGGACAATCCGGAAAGGTTCTTGATGGAGTAACTTCCGTCGTTAAGGAAATTACTGTCAATCTCATTGAAACCGATTATGTCGGCTCCCATCTTATTTATGGCTTCGCCTAATGCGGTGCGGACATTGGAGTTTGTCAAGGACATGTAATCTTTGTTACGGCTGCTCTGTGCATACAGGTTATAAACCCCTACGTTTATGATGGTAGCCGACGCCGTGCCACTCTCTGCAGTAAGGCTTCCGGCAGCAAAGAGGTTCTCCGTGCGTCCGGCGGCGAAGGTCTTGCTCTCCATGCCGATGATGGCCGTATTTTCAAGGGTGAAGCCGTTGCCCCAGAACTTAAGGCGCATAAAGGCTCCATCGGCCTGATATACCAAGGCCTCGAGGCCAGAGGCATAGGTCTGTGCGGGGATGGCGACATAGATATAAGTATCGTTATTGGCGCCGCTACTTAGGGTGAGGCCACTACCGAAGCTGTAGGTGAGAGTGCCGGCTGTGCCGCCAGTGAATGTGCCGGAAAAGCCTGTTGAGTTGGTCCCAAGGGTGAAACTACCGTAGAGCTTCTCGCTTCCAAGGCTGTTAATCTCAATCTTCGTGAGCGTTGCGCTGCCGTTGAGGGCGAAGCGGATTATGCCGCAGAAACTGGTGAGGCTTGCGTTGTATTTGTTGTTTTTTTTGACGGCAGTGCCGTATGAGGCTGCCGCGGCACCGTCAAAACTGTTCGCAACATAGTTCTGCGTTGCGGGCAGGGTAATCACGTTTGAGGCGGTTGTGCCGGGGTAGAGAACACGGTAGGGCTCTGAAAGGCTGCCACTAACTGTGAATTCTACGCTCTTTTGGCCAGCATCTGAGGAAGAGACCGCGTTTGAAAGCTTACCGTTTACCGAAATTTGGTCGCCCTCGTTCCAAAGCACTTCAAAAGTGTTGCTGAGCGATGTTTTTGTCTGAGTATCCGGGAGGGATGCGCTGAGCACGAGTTTATTCACTGTACCTTCGTCCTCATTGGGCTTGTTGCATCCACAGAATAGACTTCCTGCTATCGCGAGGAGAAGCCCGAGTCTGAATAAGTTTTTCTTCATGTTGTTGGTCTCCTTGCTGTTAGTCAGAATCATCATCGAAGGTGGTACCAGAACCTTCATGTAGGGTGAACTTCCCTCCTGAAACCTGGCAGACAGTTTGTTCCATCGTCAGAACAATGGTTTCTGCTGCCGGGGCTGAATAAACAATTTTCATAAGTTATTAATTATTTTTTTCGTGTCATTGTTATACGCAAATCTACTGCACACGCGCGTATAAAACAACGGGCGCGCAAAAAAAGGAAAAGCGCGCCCGTGTACGGGAAAAGCAATGAGCCGAAAATCAGCTAATTAAGTATTTTTAAAAACAATTTTCGGGAAATGGGATTTTT
>JAEEGL014638120.1_pt1 | contig 10262 bp, 10 predicted proteins | sample 9134231 | NCBI WGS metagenome assembly JAEEGL01 (sample SAMN16246548, study PRJNA631951) | gut metagenome | biome: gut microbiome; feature: rumen; material: fiber-attached | host: Bos | place: Iran: Karaj | collected 2018-10 | reverse complement strand
GGATGTGTCATAATTCGTCTCTGGATTTTCAATCGGCCTAACGGCCGAAAAATTAAACAAAATTATAAATATAATTAAACCAATAAGTTGATTTATTTAATTTTTATACAAATTTTTGCTTAATTTCTCGAGCAAAGCTCGATTAAAGTTTTTCAGGCGATAATTATGACACACCCACTTAGTGTCATTGTTGTGTCGTGAGTTACTTGAGCATTTCTTGGATGGCGCGTTCTAGTTGACGGTCATGGCCTGTGAGGTAGTCCTCGGGGGTGTTGTAGACCTCGACGTCGGGCAGCAACGGCTGGTTCTCGCAGTAGTTGCCGCGCATGTCACGGCAGCCCACTTGCGGGATGCCGAAGATCAGCGAGCGGTCGATCAGCGTTTCCCACCACACGGCGGTCATCGTGCCTGCCACGGGCGTGCCGATAAGCTTGCCGATGCCCAATTCGCGATAAACAAAGGGGAAACCGTGTCCATTGCTGTAGTCGTCCTCGCACATAAGCACGCACGAGGGCTTGGTCCACTTGTTGAACGGGTCGGCACCCACGACTTTGCCATGTGGCACAAAGTCCTGGTATTGCTTGCCGCTGAGCAGGGTGCACAGGTCGTCGTGCAGCCAGCCGCCGCCGTTGTGGCGCTCATCGACGATGACCGCCTTGCGGTTACGGTTTTTGTCGTTGAGCAGTTCACGATAGACGGTGCGGAAGCTCTCGCTGTCCATCTCCTTGACATGGACGTAGGCCAGTTGCCCGCCTGACAGGCTGTCCACGAGTGCGCGGTTGCGGTCCACCCAACGTTTGTAGAGCAGCTCCTGCTGTTCACCCTTGCTGATGGCTTTGACGGTGACGTCAAAGCGCTTCTTGGTCTGGGGATTGAAGACGCTCACGCGGATGGGCTTGCCTGCCTTGCCGTCAAGCATCCAGTTGTAGTCCTCGCCGGCTTGGATGACGTTGCCATCGATCTTCTCGATGATGCAGCCAGTTGTGACTCCTGTCTTTTTCACGTCGAACGGGCCGCGCTTGATGACCTCCTCGACACGCAGGCCGTCACCCTGATAGTTGTTGTCCAGGAACAAGCCAAGTGCCGCTGTTTTGAGTGTGGGCCCACCGGGGTTGTAGCGGGCACCCGTGTGTGAACCGTTTAGCTCGCCCAGCATTTCGCTGAGCATGTCGCGGAAGTCGTAGTTGTTGTTGATGTAGGGCAGGAAACGCTTGTAGTTGTCGCGATAGCCTTCCCAGTCCACGCCGTGGATGTCCTCGACGTAGAATTTGTCCTTGACCTGTTGCCAAATGTGATTGAAGATGTACTCGCGTTCCTCGAGGGGACGATAGTTGAAGTTGGCCTCGAAGCTGACGGGCTCGGGCTTGCCCTTGGCCAGGTCAATCTTCTGGATGCCCTTGCCGGTGCACACAAACAGGTTCTTGCCGTCCTTGTCGGCCATCATGGGGCCACCACCCACGCCCTTGAGCACGATTTCGGTTTTGTTTTCACGCAGGTCGTGTTTCCACAAGTCCATGCCGCCCTCAAAGGCCGCTTGATAATAGAGCGTGTCGCCGCCGTTGGAGAGTACGGCATCGCCCAGACGCGAGGAATTCACCGTCAGGCGCGCAATGCGGTCGCGGCAGTTCTCCAGGTCAAATTGCAGCGGTGCCACGGCAGGTTTTTCCTCGTCAGCGCCTTTTTTCTTCTTGCTGTCCTTTTTCTTGGTGTCTTTGTTGGCCTGCTGTTTCTCGGCCTCTTTTTTCTTTTCCTTTTCGGCCTCCTCTTGCAGGACCTTCTCCTCCTTGGTCATCTTGAAGTGCTCATAGGCGTCAAGGTCAAAGAACATGATGTAGATATCGTCCTCGGTGCCCCAGCTGCCATGGCTGCGGTAACCGGCGCGGTCGCTGGTGAAAATCATCGCCTTGCCACCCAGCACCCATTTGCCGTTGCCCTCATTGTATCCGCTCTCGGTCAGGTTGTGGACCTCGCCGTTGCCGCTGGCGTTGACCAGTGCGATATCCTGGCTGTTCCAACCGCCCTCGCCGATGTAGGAAGAGAGCAGCCAACGGCTGTCGGGACTCCATTCAAACCACACGTCGCCGTCACTGTAGGAATAGATGTACTTGCCGTCCATCAAGGTGCGCACAACCTTGCTCTTGACGTCAACGGCCCGCAATGTGCTGCGGTCTTCCAGGAAGGCCACACTCTTGCCGTCGGGGCTGTATTTGGGTTGCAATGAGGTGTGTCCTGTGTTGGTGAGCTGCACCTCTTCCAAGTCGGTAGCGTAGGTGAACAGTTTCTCGTCTTTGTTCTTGATGGAGGTTTGGTAAATCTTCCACATGCCGTCGCGCTCGCTGTCATAGACGATGCTGCGTCCGTCGGGCGAGAAATCGATGCTGCGCTCCTGCACGGGAGTGTTGGTAATCTGTTTGGTGGTCTTGTAGTCCACCGAGGTCACATACACGTCGCCATGCATGACAAAGGCGATTTCTTTGCCGCTAGGCGACACGCTGATAGCCGTAGCACCGTCGCTCTTGATTTGACGGATCAGTTCCTTCTCGCTACAGTCGGCTGCGATGTTGATATTGACACGCTGGGGCTCGCCGCCCTCGCGCAGGGTGTAGATTTCGCCGTTGTAGCCATAGCAGAGTGTGCCGTTGCCGGCCACTGTGAGGAATCGCACGGGATTATTCTTGTGATGGGTGAGTTGCTTGGCCTGTCCACCCGCAGAACTTTTATAAACGTTGAACGTGCCGTCCTGCTCGCTCAGGTAGTAATAGGCGCTGCCGTCAGGTGCCCAGCGGGGGGTGCGGTCCTCGCCGTTGAAGGAGGTCAGTTTGGTGAATTTGTCTCCCTGCTTGAGCCAGATGTCACGTGTGATGGACGAGGTGTGATGCTTGCGGAAGGGGTCCTCATATCCCTTGATGTCGTGGTATAGGATATCCCCTTTGGCGTTGATGCTCAGATCCTGCATCGGCAGTGCCGAGAACAGACGTGCCCTGCCGCCATTGGTGCTCACCTGATACACTTGTGGGAACGAACGGCTGGCAAAGAGGATAGACTGTGCCGTGGGCATGTCGGTGGCCTCGAACAGCACCGTGCCGTCATCGAGGAAGCACAGGGGCGTTTCGTTACCGCTGTCGGTGGTCAGGCGCTTGGGCGTGCCACCATTGCGGTCAACGATATATACGTCGAGACTCCCCTCACGGGCCGAGGCAAAGGCGATGCGTTGCCCGTCGGGACTCCAAACCGGGTAGGCGTCATAAGCGCCATTGGATGTCAACTGGTGGGCCGTACCGCCTTGAGTGGGCACCGTGAACAGGTCGCCCTTGTAAGAGAATGCGATGGTGTTTCCATCGGGTGAGATGGCGCTAAAGCGCATCCACAACGGGTTAGTCTGTGCCGTGGCACCAAAGGCCAAGCACAGCGTGGCAATCAAGGCCAGTTTTCGTTTGATGTTCATGTTAAATGTAAGTTTTATGTTATTAATAAATTGTTTCATCGTTGTCTCTAATATGGTAAAATGAAATACTTTCAGTGATGGATTTGTGAGATTCCGGAGCAACAGTATAGCCAGAGTCATTAGCGTTTTTAGTAATCTGTTTCAACGATTTTTCCAGACCATAATCTGTTGAAGAAATCTTTGACAGGCAAGATTTCAATGTTGTCAACTGTGCGAGGCATGGATTCGTTGCTGACGACAATCAAGCGAGCTTTAGGATGGTCTTGAGCAAATGCCTTCAGACCTCTAAGATGTATTGGCTTTACTTCTGTTGAGGATTTAATCTCTATAGCACATTCTGCGTCACCAATGATGGCATCCACCTCATAGTTGTTGTCATAGGTGCGCCAGTAAGAGAGTTTCTTGTCGATGGTTTTATAGTTCAAGAATGCAACGAGTTCTTGGATGACCAGGTGCTCAAACGCATGGCCATATTCGGCTGTGCCAGGGGAAAGGTTGTGCCGCCCTAACAGTTGATTGACGATTCCCACGTCAAAGTAATAAAACTTGGGTGATTGCATAACTCGTCTTCTGGTCTTGTTGGTGAAAGCAGGAATGAAGTAACCAATCATAGTTTCCTCAAGGATGACAAAATACTCCTTGATTGTTGTGGCCGAAATGCCGCAATCGGCAGCAATGCGGGTATAATTGACCACCTCTCCGTCGTTGATGGCGGCAACAGTCATAAATCGGGTAAATGAAGTCAAATCGCGCGTTAAGGCTTCGGCGATTATTTCTTGTTGTAGGTAGTCTCCAACATAAGCTGCTAGTCTGCGCCGTGCGTTCTCGACGAGATAATGCCTGGGTATCATGCCATTGTTGACTGCACGTTTCAAATCGAAATCAGGGACTTCGGCGCTGACGAGTGGAAAAAGTCTGTCGCTCAGTGCGCGGCCTCCAAGCAAGTTGGCCCCACTACGTCGCAATTTTCGGGCACTTGAACCGCACAGGATGAAACGCGTGTCGTGGTTGACCATCAGCCAATGCACTTCATCTAGTAGCACTGGAAGTTTCTGCACCTCATCGATAATGACAATGGTTTCAGATGGCAGTGACACCACTTGCTCCCTTAATAAGGAAGGATTGATCCGAAGCTTGGCATACACGTCGGCTCTCAACAGGTCATAATAGCGCGCATCGGGAAACAACGACATGAGCAATGTGCTTTTGCCTGTCTGTCGTGCACCCCACAAGAATAGGCTGTCGCTATGGATTTCGTCAAGTTTTAAAAATCTCTCTAGTATCATATCTTAAGTTTGATGCCACAAAGATAGCTATTTTCCCTGAATTTCAAAAACAATTTTGATTTTTCTTGTTGTATATTGAAAAACAGGATAATAAATATCAAAAATCCAAATCAAAGCCATAGATATTTGTCAAAAATCCAAAGTTTGTGTATGTGTTTTTGACTTTTTGGAAAAACTGACAATCATTTGTTTCGGATTTGCATCCAGTGCTCACGTTCGGCGGGAGACATCTTTTCGATGGCGTAACGCAGGGCTGTGCGTGGCATTTCGTGGGCATGGAGTTCGAGGAATTGGCGTAGCAGGTCCATGCTGCAACGTTTGCCCATCTCGCGCAGCATCCATCCCACCGCTTTGTGCATCAGGTCATGAGGGTGGTGCAGGTGCCACTCGGCATAGCGCAGGCACCACGAGGGGTCACCGGCCTGCGAGGTCTTCCATGTGCTCACCATGCTCATCCGCTGCCTCCACAGGCAGTCGCTGGCCGCCAATGCGTCCATGATTTCACGTTTGTCGCCTAGGTGAGTGGGCAGCAACAGCCAGTGGCCAATAATTTTTGGGGCCGACAGGTCCACAAGGTCCCAGTTGTTGGCCTGTTCGGCATATTGCAGATACAGGCTCACAATTTCATCGCGTTGGTTGATGGCCAGTTCGTCATTTTCCAGTCGCTTTTTTGCCAGCTTGCCAAAGCAGTCAACGAGAATGAGTAGTCCGCACAGCCTCACTTCGTGCCAGCGCGACGTGAGCAGTTCGGGCACCTCGTTGAGGGGAGTGTCTGTTGCTACCTTTTTTACGACTTCACGCGTCTGGGGCACTTTCAGGCCCAGGAACTCGTCTCCTTCACCATACTGTCCTGGTCCCGTTTTGAAGAAGCGCATCAGTTCCTGCCGCTGATTGTCGTTGCGCAGCGATTCCATGTATCCGATAATCTCCTTGGCTGTCATTATCCTGTGATGTGTCGTGTTATTGCCTGTTGAACCTCATGCCGTCCCACACGAGTCGCACAGTGTCGGTCTTTGTGGCATAGTGGATTTCGGCGATAATGTCCTTCCCCGTCCTGGGCAACCAATAGGTTACGACAGGCCTTTCCTCAAGCCAGCGGTCAAATTCCTCATCATTCAAGGCAACGGGCTCTCTGGTCTCGTGATCCAGTACATGATATAATCCGTCTACATCATCTTTCCCGTAGCTCTGGTCGATGCCGTTTTCCACATCAATCCCGAGAGATTCTTCGATGACATCCGTCATCAGTCGTCGGGCATTGTCATAGATGTAGAGCCCCAACCCGGTGGTCTGACCCTCGTAATAGCGGCCGTTCTCCATACCGTTGAAATTGACGGCAAACAGCTTGTGCTTGCCGTCGGCACAGTTCCAGTAGCACATCTCATAGATGCTTTTCACTTCACGAGTCGTTTCATCAGAGTCATCGGTGAATACAGATGTCATGCAGACATATCCGCTCTTCTTATCGACAACAATTTCGGTGCCGGGCTCTTGCTTTTCATGCCGCAGGTAATGGGACCATGCATCGATAAAATCCCCGCTGTCCATGAGCATATTCTCGTCGTTGATTATGGAGGTCACAAAATCCACAATGCTGGGTGTTGCCCCTTTGTGTTTCACATGCGTACAATAGGGGGAATCGAAGTTCAGCATATCCTCGGGATAAGACTGCTGCTGAGCCATAGCATCGATACCGTTTATCATCAGCGCTGCAAGAAATACAAAAAATAAGGTGAATCGTTTCATCATATCAGTCAGTTTTTCGGCAAATTTACATATAATTCTCAATTATTGTCGTATTTTTGTCATTGTTTTTATTTCCGGTTTCTAAGACTGACGGGAAAACTATTTTTAAATTCAAATTGCAATGAAAAGGATTATATTCTGCCTTATCGCGTTGATGGGTGTGCTGGCAATATCGGCACAGGATGTGTATAGTAACGAGGTGATTGACAATATCATGGCGCGTCGTTCGGTACGCAAGTATCTCGACAAACCCGTTGAGCATGAGAAGCTGGCAGCCGTGGTGCAGGCCGGTATCAATGCGCCCAGTGGCATGAACCGCCAGCCGTGGATCATCCGTGTGGTCGAGGACCAGCAGCTGATTGCCGAGGTCAATGAAGTGTACAAGCAGGAGAACCCCGAACAGGTCGCACGCGACGCGAATTTCAAGAACATGTTCCGCAACGCGCCCAACCTGATCTGCGTCTGCACTCCTGCCCAGGGTGGTGGTGAACTGGACGCAGGACTGCTTGGTGAGAACATGATGCTTGCCGCCCAGTCGCTTGGCCTGGGCACCTGCTGTCTGGGTGGGCCTGTACGTTTCCTGCTGGCCAATGAGCGTTGCAAGTTCTTTATCGACCGCCTCGATATCCCCGAGGATTACAAATTGAACTACATCATCGCCATCGGTTATCCCGATGAGCAACCCGCCGCCAAACCCCGCGACGAGTCCAAAGTAAAGTACATCAAGTAGTTCCATTATTAAAGGAGCGACGCTCCTTTAATAATGGAAGGTTAAAGGTTAAAGTTTAAGGGTTAAAGAATGCGGATGCCATTTCTAAGCTCTAAACTGTGAGCAAGTTAAAAACTGGCAGACGTAAATATCCAGTAATATGAAAGAAGGCAAACAGCAGATTACGCGCATCCGCCAAATGGAGCGGCGCCTTAATAGGACCACGGCAGCAGTGAAACGTCTCTCGGCTGCTCTTGATAAGTGGGAAGCCGTGCAAGCGGACATCGCTGCTCTCAACGAATATTACGGCAGTGAGGTGTGGAAACAGGACTTAGCAGCCGATGAGGCAAGCCACTTGCCCGCTGACCTGAAGCGCGGCGTCCTGAGCGAGGACGGCATCTGGAACCTCCTCACCGACGTCCAAGAACTGAAAACACGTATCAAACGACTAAAAACTAAAAAATGACCTTACTTGAAGCCATTCAAGCCCGTCACAGTGTGAGGGCATATAAGGGGCAACCGTTGACCGATGAAGATGCCCGTGCGTTGCAGGAGAAGATAGATGAGGTGAATCGCGAGGGGCGGTTGCACATCCAGCTGATACGTAACGAGCCCAAGGCATTTCGGGGTCCATTTGCCCGATACGGCAAGTTCCGTGGCGTGACCGACTACCTCGTCATGGCGGGCGTAAAAGCCGACGACCTTGACGATCGCATCGGCTATTACGGCGAGCAGTTGGTGCTGTTTGCCCAAACTATCGGGCTGAACACCTGTTGGGTGGGCCTGAGTTACACCAAAATTCCAGGGACTTACGTCCTCTACGAGGGCGAGGTCATTCAGGCATATATCTCCATCGGTTATGGCGAGACCCAGGGTGTGTCGCACAAAATCAAGCGCATTGAACAGGTGAGCAACGTCAGCGAAACGACGCCCGACTGGTTCCGCCGTGGTGTCGAGGCCGCCCTGTTGGCCCCGACCGCCATCAACCAGCAGAAGTTCTCCTTCGAGTACCTGCCCGCTGAGGGAGGCAAATCTGCCCGCGTCCTTGCCAAGCGCCACTTCTCCCTCGTCGGCTACACTCAAATGGACTTGGGCATCGCCAAATACCACTTCGAACTCGCCGCCGGAACCGAAAACTTCCGCTGGGCATAAAAACAACAATCATGAATAGACCAAATGCGGATGAGGCGTTCCCGAATCCTAAGATTCCGAGCCTGTGTTACATCAAGAATGTGGTGAAGAACCCTAACATTATCGTGGGGGACTACACTTACTATGACGATGTGGATGGTGCCGACCAGTTTGAGAAACACGTCACTCACCATTATCCTTTTATCGGCGACAAACTGATTATCGGGAAATTCTGCGCCATCGCGCGGGGTGTGGAGTTTGTGATGAACGGCGCCAACCACATGATGGACTGCGTGACCACCTATCCGTTCTATGTCATGGGCGGCGACTGGGGCTTGGGCATCGCACCTATTAAAGAGGAGCTGCCGTTGAAAGGGGACACCGTCGTCGGCAATGACGTGTGGATTGGCCAAAATGTGACCGTTATGCCTGGGGTGCACATTGGTGACGGCGCCATCATCGGTGCCAATTCGGTTGTGGCGAGCGATATTCCGCCATACGCCATTGCTGTCGGCAACCCTTGTCGCGTGGTCAGGAAACGCTTTGATGACGAACTGATAAAGTTGTTGCTCCAACTACGGTGGTGGGACAAGCCCATCGAGGAAATAGAAGCCCTGATGCCCATCCTTGCCTCTAATGATTTGGATGGCGTAAAAACTGAAATCAAGTCAATGCTATGATCATCTTGATTACTGGGGCATCCCACACGGGGAAGACGCTGCTGGCGCAGCGGCTGCTGGAGAAATACAAGTTTCCCTGTTTCTCCATCGACCACTTGAAGATGGGCTTGATTCGCAGCGGCAACACCCGCCTCACACCCGCAGACGATGATGAACTGACGGCGTATCTCTGGCCCATCGTCTGCGAGATGATAAAAACCGCCATCGAGAACGACCAGAACCTGATTGTGGAAGGCTGCTACATCCCTCTGGACTGGCGTAAGGACTTCGACGAACAATATCTGCCGTCAATCCGCTTCATCTGCCTGGCTATGACCGACGAGTACATTGATACCCACTTCGATGAAATTATGGCACATGCCTCGGTCATTGAAACCCGGCTGGATGACTCGTCCTGCACAAAACATGGCTTGAAAGCGGACAATCAAGCCTATATCATGGGGTGCAAGGAAAATGGAGAACAGGTCACGCTCATCGACTCGGATTTTGAAAAAACGATGAACGAAATCCTGACGTTTTTTAATCACGTTGTCGTCTTGCCACGCAGTGAGTAGCGCATGGTGGTGATTTCCTGGATGTTGCTGATGAATGCAGTGATGCCGAAGGTCATCAGCAGCGAGAGGATGGCGACAGAAATGAAACGGGAGTGTGCAGTAATCCATTGCAGGATGGCGATTTGCGTGTCGAAGGTAAAGACCGGAACATTCATTGGCGTTGACAGGATGAAGACTATGGTAATGGCACCACTGATGATGCCCGCCACGAATGCCGCTACTATCGCCATCTTGTAGCGCCGAATCGTTTCCTCCTGGTGCTGCTTGATGTATTCCACGGCGTCAAGACGCTTCGTGAGCGATGCCATAAAGTCGTCGCTGTCATCGAAATGTGGCTTATGGGCGAGGAACAGTTCCTCAAGGGCTTTATCTTTGTTCATAACTGTAATCTAGTTTTAAGTTTGTCTCGTCCTCGCGAGAGTTGTTGTTTGATTGCTCCTTCCGATGCATCGGTAATGACAGCGATCTCTTTGATGCTGTATCCGTTCAGGTAGTAGAGTGTGATGGCCGAGCGTTCTTTGGGTGGCAGAGTGCGCAGGGCAAGGTAGAGGTCCTGATATTCGAATGAAGCATCAGCCGAGGTGCCACTGACGAGCGTACGCGCCTCGTCGATAGTTTCCATGGTTCTGCAACTTGCCTTGTGATTAAGGAAGGTGTTGTAGCCAATCTTGAAAAGCCACGAGCGGAACTTTCCTTTATTCTGATAGCCCG
>JAEEGL014504734.1_pt1 | contig 10262 bp, 10 predicted proteins | sample 9134231 | NCBI WGS metagenome assembly JAEEGL01 (sample SAMN16246548, study PRJNA631951) | gut metagenome | biome: gut microbiome; feature: rumen; material: fiber-attached | host: Bos | place: Iran: Karaj | collected 2018-10 | reverse complement strand
TTTTTGCCCGGATTATGTACGACCGCAACGATGATTTTGTCAAACAGCAGGGAACTTCTTTCAAGAATGTCAATGTGGCCATTCGTGATCGGGTCGAAGCTGCCTGGATATACAGCGATCTTCAAACTGGTCATCCTTTCATAAATGGTGGGTTGAGCCGTTTCCGTCTGCTCTTCACCTCGTGGTGGGATTCAGTGAGATTATAGCATAAGCGCCGGTGATTATTCAACCAACTTCTTTTTATCCTGCGGGTTTTTCTGTTCTTTTCTCTGTTTTTCCTGCCGTCCGGCCGTTTTTATGCAGCTATATGGGTTTTTTTGGTAATCTGCGGTCAAAAAAAGGGTACAGCCATAAGACTGTACCCTTTCAAAATCGCTTAAAAATGATTTACGGAAAGTAAATTATTTCTTCAGAGCGTCTTTCAGAGCCGGGATAACTTTGAACATATCGCCAACTACACCAAAGTCAGTGATAGCAAAGATCGGAGCTTCTTCGTCGGTGTTGATGGTAGCAACATACTTGGAAGCGCTCATACCAGCTAAGTGCTGAATAGCACCGGAAATACCGCAGGCAATGTACAGAGCCGGGTTAACGGTCTTACCAGTCTGACCAACCTGCATGTCATGAGTCATCCAGCCAGCGTCAACAGCTGCACGGGAACCGCCTACAGCGCCGCCCATCATGTCAGCCAGGGATTCAACTAACTGTACGCCTTCCGGACCTTTTGCACCACGGCCGGCGGAAACGATAACAGCAGCTTCGGTCAGGTCCGGACGAGCGGATACTGCAGCTTCGAAGCCCTTAACAACCTTAGCGTCAGCTACGCCAGTGCAGGCTTTCTTTTCTACAGCGCCGGCAGCCGGAGCTTCAGCAGCTTCAAATACGCCCGGGCGTACGGTAGCTAATACCGGAGCAGTGGTAACTTTAACGGTAGCGATAACTTTACCGCCATAGATGCTTCTCTTGAATTCGCCAGCAGCGAGATCCATACCGATAACGTCGGTAGCTAAGCCGGCATTCAGTTTCTGAGCGAGTCTTGCAGCTACTTCTCTGCCGTTCATGGTGTGAGCGAACAGTACAGCAGCCGGAGCTTCAGCAGCGATCATGTCAGCTAACTGGGTTACATAAGCGCCGGTGTTGTAATCAGCTAATTCTTCCGTAACATAAACTTTATCCGCACCATATTTCGCAACGTCAGCAGCAATTGCTTCCGGGCCAAATACTACTGCTACAACTTCGCCAGCTTTTTTAGCTTCAGCGATGATTTCGAAGCTTGCCTTCTTAACTTTGCCGTCTTTCTGGTCAACAACTACCCATGTAGCCATTAGTTCTACCCCCTTATTATTTTACTTCTACTTTAACGGTATTCAGCATCCAGTCAGCTAACTGAGCTGCAACTTCTTCCGGTTCACCAGAAACCTTCTGACCAGGAGCCTTAGCAGCCGGAGTTTCGTTGGAAACAACAACTGCCTTGTTGTCAGCAGCAGCTTCTTTGTTGTCAACTTTTTTCTTTTTAGCCTGCATGATACCCTTCATGGTAGGATAACGGGCAGCTTCATACCAAGTAACCTGACCGGAGAGAACAGCCGGCAGCGGAACTTCTACAGTTTCGATACCGCCGTCAGCTTCACGGGTAACGGTAGCTTTGCCGTCAGCAACTTCCAGACTGGTGATAACGTTAACATTCGGCCAGCCAAGGATTTCAGCGATACGGCTCGGAACCTGGGAAGAACCATCATCAGCAGCCATATGGCCAGCTAATACCAGTCCCGGAGCTTCTTCTTTGATAACTTCTGCCAGAGCAGTAGCTCTTGCATATTCATCAGCTTCAGCATCCTGAGCGATGAATACAGCGCGGTCAGCGCCCATAGCTAAAGCGGTGCGGATCGCATCAACGGTTTTCGGGCCGCCAGCGGATACTACAACAACTTCGTCAGCCTGACCGGCTTCCTTCAGACGCAGAGCACCTTCCACAGCGATTTCATCATACGGATTTAATACCAGGGCAACACCGTCGCCGGATACTTTACCGCCTGCTACTTTGATTGCAGCTTCAGGGTCAAATGTCTGCTTAACACATACTAGAACCTTCAAAGTTCACTCCTCCTTTTTTTTATACACTAAAAAGTATATCTGGTATTCTAAAGGACAGGTTTTCGGAAAGTCTCCAACGCTGTCCCTGTACCCACATTTCATGCGCACACAAAAGATGGCACGCAAAAGCCGTTATATTAGACGCTAATATAACGTGGCTCTGTTCCTTTCAGCCCATCTGCGGCTGTGTTTTTCATTCACGTCTCTATTTTACACTAAAATGGCACTGAACTACAACACTTTCTTTGAAATTTTTTCTTGAAGTTGGCTGTTTTTTTTATTTTTCCATTTTGAATGGGAACCGGTTTCCTTTTTTTACCGGTTAAGCGAATAAAAAGCGGCCTTAGCCGCCCTTTTTCAGAAATTTCTCCGGGCAACCTCCGCGGCAATCTGCATGAGATTTTTGCGGGCGGGGGTTTCGGGAAAGATTTGAAGGAACCGGACCGCCCGTGCGGCGTAGCGCTCCGCCAGATGGACCGCGGCGTCAACGCCGCCGGACTGCTTCACAATGGCAACGATCTCTTCCACCACTGCCTGCTCCCGGAGGGGGTCTGTTCCGAGCCGGTTGATGGAATCAATCAGCTCCCGCAAGTGATACCGCTGGGAAGAATGCTGTAGCGCAAACAGTACCGGGCAGGTCATCAGCCCGTTACGCAAATCTGAGGCCACAGGCTTGCCCAGCACCTTTTCCGTCGCGGTGTAATCCAGAACGTCGTCGCTGATCTGGAAAGCCATCCCGAGATTATGGCCGTAACCTTTCATAGCCCGTACCTCCCGGGGGTGCGCTTCACACTGCATAGCGCCGATTTCGCAGCTGAGGGAGATTAAAAGGGCTGTTTTTTTGTTGATGCGCCGCAGGTAACTGGGAATACTCTGCTGCCAGGAAAAAGCTTCCTCTAACTGCTGAATCTCCCCGGCGCAGATTCTGACGCACCCGGCGGTGAGACGGCGGATAATATCCGGGTTGCCGGCGGCATCTGCCAGCTGCAGGGCACGGGCAAAGAGGAAGTTGCCCGCGTAAACGGACATACGTTCCCCGTAGCGTACCCGTACGGTCTCAATCCCCCGCCGCAGATCGGAGGCGTCCACCACGTCATCATGGACCAGCGTCCCCACATGGGCGATCTCCATCGCGGCCGCCATGGGCAGCATAAAAGCGATATCCCGCCGGAACAGCTTGCCGGTTAAAAGCAGAAAAGCCGGGCGCAGCCGCTTGCCGCCGCCGGTGATGAGATGGGTTGCCGCGGCAAAAAGCCGGGCGGAATCGGTATGTAATTGTTCCAGCATAAGCTGCTCGGCCTGTTTCAGCTCCGCTGTAACGGATGAAAAATATTTCTGATAGGCTAACGTACTCACGAAAGATTTCCTTATATTATAGGTTGTAATCAGATTAAAAGCATCCGGTTTCGCCGGTTCAGTCCTCTTCCCTGTAGCCCCGGTAGAGGGTATGCGGGACGCCAAGCGCGTCCAGCGCGCGGCCGGTCATGAAATCCACCAGTTCCTCCAGCGTGCGGGGATTCTGGTAGAAAGCCGGCATAGCCGGCAGAATGACGGCCCCCATGCGTGCGAGCTTCAGCATGTTTTCCAGATGGATGGCATTCAGCGGGGTTTCCCGTACCATCAGCACCAGCGGGCGGCGTTCCTTTAAACACACATCCGCACTGCGGGTGATGAGGTTTTGGGCCAGGCCCTGGCTGATAGCCGCGAGCGTCCCCATGCTGCAGGGCGCGACCGCCATCCCGCCGGTTTTGAAGGAACCGCTGGCGATGGGAGCGGCAATACAGCTGTGTTCGTGCAGGATCAGCCGGCCGGCAGGATGATCTGCAGTCAGGCGCTGAACCAGTTCCGGAAGGCCGGAAATACCGGTTTCACAGGCCAGTACCTGTTCCCCGGCGGAGCTGACAATGAGATGGACCTCAAAGTCCAGTTCCAGCAGGGCCTTTGCCAGACGCACCCCGTAGAGTGCTCCGCTGGCTCCGGTAATGCCTACGATCAGACGTTTTCTTTGCAGTTTTTCCGTGGGTTCTTTCATCGTTTTGCTACCCCTTATGCCCACAAATCCCAGCAGGTACAGAGAAAAATGATGCTGCTGACGTAGTGGTTCAGTTGGAAAGCGGCCTGCCCCATACGGCTAAGATCATCCGGCCGGACGAGCAGATGCTCCCAGAGCAGGATGGCTGCGGTAATAATAACGCCGATGTAATAGCGCCAGCCCAACCCCAGCGCGAGCCCGGACAACAGAAGGAAAGCCACCGTCCCCAAATGCAGCAGGTGCACGATGGCGAAAGCTCCTCGAGCACCAAAGCGGGCCGGAATGGAATATAATCCCTGTTCACGGTCAAAAACAATGTCCTGACAGGCATATAAGGCATCAAATCCACCTACCCAGGTGGCGACCACGGCTGCCAGGAGGAACGGCTGCCAGTCAAAGGTACCCGATACCGCAAACCAGCCGCCCACCGGGCCGATACCGATAGCAGCCCCCAGTATCAGGTGACAAAGCCAGGTAAAGCGTTTGGTGTAGGAATATCCCCACAGAATCAGCACTGCCAACGGGGAGAGCTTTAAGCAGAGCGGGTTCAGCTGCGCCGCAGAGACCACCAGAAGGGCGCTTAAAACGATGGCTACCCCCCAGATGGCCGGTACCGGCAGTTCTTCCCTCGCCATTACCCAATGGGCCGTGCGGGGGTTTAACCGGTCGAACCGGCGGTCAATCAGCCGGTTTAAACACATGGCAGAAGTCCGGGCGGTAAACATCGCCATCGTCACCCAGAAAAGCGTATGAAAACCCGGCCAGCCTCCGGCTGCCAGAACGGAGCCCAGATAGGCAAAAGGCAAACCGAACAGGGTGTTCTCAAAATCAATCATGCGCAGGAATTTACGCATTTTATCTGTCAAAGCCATATTCCTTCCAACGCCGGCTGACCAGTTCCTGGATGTCGGCCGACATGACAATATCCTGCGGCCACTCCCGGTCGTGCCCTTCCTCCACCCATTTTTTGGTGGCATCAATACCGAGCTTCGCACCGAAAAGGGGCAGGGGCGCGGAGTGGTCCAGCACTTCCAGCGGTCCTTCCGTCAGGGTCAGATCCCGTTTGGGGTCCACGTTGTTAAATACCTTCCACATAACCTCGGAAGTATTCTGCACATTCACCCCGGCATCCACCACGATGATGAACTTGGCGAACATCATCTGGCCCATCCCCCACAGGGCGTTCATGACCTTGCGGGCATGATAGGGATACTCTTTCTTGATGGATACACAGACACAGTTATGGAACACACCCTCCATGGGCATGTGCAGATCCTGAATTTCCGGTAGTTGCATCTGGATAACGGGGAAGAAAATCCGCTCCGTGGCCAGCGCTATGTAGCAATCCTCCATGGGGGGCCGCCCCACGATGGTGGCCGGATACACCGCATCCCGGCGGTGGGTGAGGGCCGTCAGGTGGAAAACGGGATATTCTCCGGCCAGGGAATAATAGCCGGTGTGGTCGCCAAAAGGCCCTTCCGTGCGGCGTTCATCTACCTCCACATAGCCTTCGAGGATGAAATCCGCATCTGCCGGCACCTCCAGATCCACGGTTTTGCATTTAACGAGCTCCACGCCCTTCCCCCGGAAAAAGCCGGCCAGAAGCAGCTCGTCCAGATCCCGGGGCAGGGGCGCGGTGGCGGCGTAGGTCACGGCCGGGTCGCCCCCCAGGGCCACAGCAACTTCAATGCGGGACTTGCCGGATTCCTTCGTCACCCGGTAGTTGTTGGCGCCGTCATGATGGACGTGCCAGTGCATACCGGTGGTTTTTCCGTCAAACACCTGCAACCGGTACATGCCTACATTGCGCATGCCGGTTTCCGGGTTGCGGGTGAATACCTGGGGCAGCGTGATAAAGCGTCCGGCATCCCCCGGCCAGCACTGTAAAACAGGGAGCTTCGTCAGGTCCGGGGCAGTTTCCACCACCTCCTGGCAGGCTCCGTTACGCACGATTTTGGGCATGATAAAAGCCAGTGGCGCAACCTTGGGCAGATATTCGGGAATCATTTTCAGCCGTTCCCCCCAGGAAGCCCCGGGGAGCTTTTCCAGCATAGCGATCAGCTCCCGCACGCGGGCCGCCGCTCCGGCAATATCATCTTCCCCCAGGGCCAGCCCCATACGACGTTCGCTGCCAAAGGCGTTGATGAGGATGGGATAGGGGGAGCCTTTTACGTTTTCAAACAGCAGTGCCGGGCCGTGGGCTTTGCTGACCCGGTCCGTGATTTCGGTAACCTCCAGCACCGGGTCCACAGGAGCGGTAATGCGCATCAGCTCGCCCTGCTCTTCCAGTTTTTTAATAAATGCTCGAATTCCACTGTAAGCCATGGTTTTTTCCTTCTATTCTTTATCCGCGGCAGAGGAGAGCGCAGTCTTTATCTCCCGGGCATAGCATATCAACGTTTCTTTTTCCGGACCGTCCGGCAGAACGGTCCAGTCCGGCGGGGCCGGAAGCAATTCTTCCTCCATTGGCAAAGACTGGCGCAGGGTTTCCGCCAGCATTCCCAGCTTGAAGCCCAGCTTTCCGGCCCGGACCTGCTGTTCTTCGGTCCGCCCGGCCAGATGGGCTGCACTGTAAAAGACGGCTTCATACCAGGAAGCGTCCGTACCGGCCACGCTGAGGCGGTCGGACCGCCCAATCTCCAGCCGCCGGACCATGCCTTCACTCACGCGGATCACGAGACCGGAAAAATAGCCGATCAGCGTGTGGGCATTATCCCGGGCCAGAAGCGCCAGTGCCCGTGCCATGAGCTGATCCCCCACCAGGAGACGGTACTGCACCTGGCGGTCTAAACCCTGCATGCCGTCCTCCACCTGCCGGTGCAGATGGGCCGAACAGCGCAGCAGGCTCATCAGGGCTGCCATGCGGACAGTTTCTTTCACGGGGAGGCCGTACAGGCGGTACGTCAGCGCGATGATGGCCAGCAGGTCGTGCCAGCCGTCGTCTTCCTCCAGCGCTGCCTGATCCGGCGCGCTGATGTAGGGCAGCACATCCTGCGCCTCGGCCCTGAACCGCATTTTCGCCGCGCTGATCTCCTCCTGAACCCGGCTATCCGTTATCCTGATGCTTCCCATCCTTCGCGTTCGTCCCTTCTTCTGTAGCCGTTTTCCTTTCAGTCACAGCAAATGGCATAAAAACACCTAAGATATATTATAGCATGAAAAGCCAAAAGAATAAAGCAGAATAAATCATTCCGGCGGAAAAACCCAGTAAACGCTGATTAATTCCGCCAAGAGCGGATAACGAGTTATTTTCCGTCAGGACCAGGAACGGAATCGCCGGAATACCGGGCGGTATTTGAAGAAACCGCGACAACGTGCCGGCGAAAAATAGCCGCTAGATGCCGCAGGTGGGATTAAATCAGTGTTTCCTTATGGGCCGGTTCTTTTCAGATATACTTCCGCAGCTGCTTTAAGGCGGCTTTTTCCAGCCGGGAAACCTGCGCCTGGGAGATGCCGATTTCCTCCGCCACTTCCATTTGGGTGCGGCCCTTAAAAAAACGCAGGGCAATGATGTAGCGTTCCCGCTCATTCAGGCGGCTGACAGCTTCGTTCAGGTTCAGCTCCTCCAAAAGAGTATCTCCGGGATTTTTGTCATCGCTTACCTGATCCATCACCATGATCGGATCGCCGCCGTCATTGTACACGGACTCAAACAGGGAGACCGGATCCTGAATAGCGTCCAGCGCGAACACCACTTCTTCCCGGGGTAGCTTCAGCATCCGGGCGATTTCCTCCACCGTGGGTTCGCGGCCAGTGACCGGCAACAGTTTTTCCCGGACCTGCAGGGCTTTATAGGCAATATCCCGGAGAGAGCGGGAAACGCGGATAGCGTTGTTATCCCGCAGGTAGCGGCGAATCTCCCCTACCACCATAGGCACGGCATAGGTAGAAAAACGCACATTCTGGGCAAGATCAAAATGATCGATGGCCTTAATCAGGCCGACGCAGCCCACCTGAAACAGATCGTCCATGGACTCCCCCCGGTTGTGGAAGCGCTGGATGACGCTTAAAACCAGCCGTAAATTTCCCCGGATCAGTTCCTCCCGTGCAGCTGCGGCGGCCTCCGTATTTTCTTCCTTCAGGCGGCGGAAGAGCCGCGTCATTTCGTCGTTTTTCAGCACCGGGAGGCGGGAAGTATTCACCCCGCAGAGTTCCACCTTGTTCATGTACATCAGGGTAACCACCTTTCCAAAAAAGTTTTGCGCTTACCCTTATTTATGTACGGTTTACGGTGCTTCTAAACGGTCCCGCGAAGGAAAAAGGCGGGGGAATTATGTCGAATTTGGCCGTATAGCGGACCAGGCAACGCAAAAAACACGTGTGCCCTTGCATCCGGCCGGGTTTTGATGCAAAATAGAAAGAGCCCATCCAAAGAAACGGATAGCATTGAGAACACAGAAGGGAACCATCATGGCACCAAAATCATCCAACCGTTCGATATTTGAACAGCGCCGGTTTGTGATCCTGTTCGCGCTGACGGCTGTTTTTGCCTGGGGCTTTGCCTACCCGCTGATTAAGCTGGGACTGACGGAGTTCCAGATCCCTGCTGCCGATACCGGCGGCAAGACGCTCTTCGCCGGCATCCGGTTTTTTCTTTCCGGTATGTTTATTTTAGGCATGCTGGGGGCTAAAAAGTCGGACCTGCACCTATATTCCGGCGTCAACGCCGCGTGGGTGCTGCTGTTTTCGCTGGTCAATACCACCATCCACTATTTCTGCTTCTACATCGGGCTCTCGAACAGCGCCGGAACCCGGGCTGCCCTGTTCGACCCGCTGGGAACCTTTATGCTGGTGGTACTGGCCTGTGTGTTTTTCCCCGGCGAGCGCATGACCCTGCGCAAGGTGACGGGATGTCTCCTCGGTTTTTTGGGTATCCTCATCATCAACATCGGCGGCACGCCCTCCGGCGCTTTTACCTTCGGCGGAGACGGCATGCTGTGTTTAAGCGCCCTGGCTTCGGCTTTTGGCGGCGTTTTAACCCGTATTGTCTGTAAAAAAGTGAACGCTTTAAGCGCCACCGGCTACAGTCTGGCCTTGGGCGGGCTGCTGCTGGTGGCGGCAGGGCTTTTAATGGGCGGACGGCTGCCTGCTGTAACCGGTCGGGGGATTACCATTCTCCTCTGCCTCAGCGCCGTTTCCATCGTCGGTTTTTCCCTTTATAATCAGCTGTTAAGCTGCAATCCGGTGGGAGAAATTGCCATTTTTAACGCCTTTATCCCCGTATTCGGCACTCTGCTTTCCTGCCTGCTGCTGCGGGAACCCTTTTACCTGAAGTATATTCCCGCTGCCCTCCTGATCGCTGCCGGGGTATATGTGGTGAACCGGCGGTAGGTTTTTCATCCGCAAAGAAAGGGGGGCGCTTCCTAAAAGGAAGCGCCCCTTCTTTTTCTGATCTTTTGTTTTTTCAGCTCCCGGCCGGTTCTTTCTCTTCCGGAGCGACGCCGTTCATCAGAATATCCGTGATGGCACGGGCCAGCTGGTTGACATCGCGTCTGCGGAATTTCCCAACGGCAATGGAAAGGTGCAGAGTGGTTAACAGGCCCTCGCACAGGATGAGCAGTGCTTCCACGTCAATCTCCCGCATGACGTTATCCTGAATGGCCTGTTTGATGCAGGAGCGGAATGCCGCCTCCCGCTCCTGCTGACGTTCCATAAACCACTGCTTCATATCTTCCCCCATAAAGGGGACTTCTTTCATCACCAGAAAAGTCAGATCCCGGTTTTCCTCACAGATGGCGATATAGTTTTTCACCATGCGGTACATACCTTCCCGCAGGCTGACGCTGTCCTGTTCCAGCTGCAAAACGATCCGTGTATAGTTCTTGGCATATTTTGCTTCCAGCATATCCTGAAACAGCGCGGCTTTGCTCTCAAAATATTCGTAAACGGTTCCCTTACCCACGCCCGCCACAGCGGCAATTTCATCCACCCGGGCCTTGTGGTAGCCGTCTCGGATAAAAATCAGGCTGGCCGCGTCCAGAATCTGCTGGCGCTTGGCCAGTTTTTTCTCGCTGATGCGATTGGTTTTCTTTTCCATTATTTACTCCTTCCGGCGGAAGCTTACGCTTACGCTTTCCGGGGATTCTCCCCTATTCAGCTGCGGGCTCCGGCGTGACCCGGCGGCTTTTCTTGCCGT
>JAEEGL014038948.1_pt1 | contig 10262 bp, 8 predicted proteins | sample 9134231 | NCBI WGS metagenome assembly JAEEGL01 (sample SAMN16246548, study PRJNA631951) | gut metagenome | biome: gut microbiome; feature: rumen; material: fiber-attached | host: Bos | place: Iran: Karaj | collected 2018-10 | reverse complement strand
TCATGGCGTACAGCAGGCAGATCCTGGAGTTGAAGACGCCCGCCTCGTTATTCTCTGTCATCATGGAAAGCGCCTTGTCTTTGTCATCTATCAGGAAATACAGAAGCGCAATGTTTCCTATAATCGACAGCCTTCCGTAGCGCGGATCACAGTCGAAGGGAACGATGCATAACGCCTTCTCATAGAGCGCAATGGATCGCTTGATCATGTCCTTATTCCTGTCTTCGCTTCCGAAAGCCGAGAATGTATTTGCTGCGGCCAGGATCACGCTGTAGTCATTCGGATATCTGATGAGGGCCTTCTCTGCTTCCTCCATCGAAGTGCGGTCCTTCTTCGAGAGCAGGCCGTAAATGTGCTCAGTGATCGAGCCCTTGCGCTTGTCGGCCATCTCGTATCCCAGAAGCGTATCTACGGAGGTATCGAAAAGATCAGCGATGCGCACGAGCATCTCTAATTCAGGTGAGGAGAGATTTGCCTCCCACTTATATACCGCGCCTACAGTAACGCCCAGTGCATTTGCAAGTGCCTCCTGTGTAAGCGAACGCTCTTTTCTCATTCTCTTAATATTCTCGGCCAGTTTAAGTTCCATAAAACAAACGCTCCTTTAAGCTGTCGTTGCATTAATGATAGCTGATAAAGGAGCGTATTTGAACCGACTGGTAATACTAATCGGATAATTTATTTTCTACCGATGGTATTAGTGATTGGAGAAGACAATAACCTTATCCTTCTCACTGACCGTAACCTTTATATCCTTCTGGTCACCGCTGAAAAGCGTGATCTCTCCACCGGGCTTAACAATGCCCAGGAGGACTGAGACGTTCTGCTTTTCGAGAGGTATCTCAGGATCACATGAAGCATCGAAAACGCCTCTGATAAGCTTATCCGCAGTACATTCAGCAGGGAGCCCGGCAAAGAAATCCTTTGCCTTCTTAACATAGATTTCCTTGCTGTCGTAGCCGTCTGACGCGTCATCGTCGTATTCGAGGATGTCCTGATAGAAATCGAAGATCGCATCCTTCTCGCCGATCTGGGTGATCATCTTGCTTATGAACCTGTTGCTGATGACTACGTTCTTTACGCTGTAGCTGCTTACGACATCGTGGTGCTTCGGATCGTTGATCTCCGCGATAACGTCGATGCTGCCGACATCGAAATCAGGATCAGCCTCGACCTTGTCCCTGATGATATCCTGGACGTAAACGAGGTTTGCGAACATGCCTGCATCGACCTCATCGTCCGAAACGAGATCGTCGGAAAGGATAAGGACGCTTACATCCTCGTCGTTCATTTCGAGGAATTCGTTAATGGAATCGCAGATGAGATCCTTCTCAAAAAGCTCGGCTGCGACAGTCTTTATAACGAACGGATATTCCTTGTAGAAGTTCATCTTCTCAAGGCTCTTCTCGTCATCGATGACTACGATGCTGAGGAGGAGCTCGTCTGAATCCTTGTAGCTCCATTCGGACAGGAATGACGCAAAGCCGTCCATGATCTCATGGCACTTGCTGTTGTGGCCAAGGATGATGATCTTCTTTTTCTCAAGCCAGAAATTCTTATTGAGCCTTACCGGAATGCCTGAGTATTTGTCAGCCGTGATCTTCTCTAAGTCCTTCTCATTCAGGGCCATGTAATAGCAGTAATTCTTATCCTTCTCGGACTGGACTGTAAGCGGGATCACGCTGCGGTTGGTATCGAGCGAAGCCCTGATATAGGACAGCTCGTCGCTCTCCTCACAGCGCGATGTGTAGAATGATGCGCCCTTATTCGAGAGCAGTTCGTTGTAGATGGAATTGAGCTCCGGCATCAGCGAGAACTGCGCCATCATCTTGCCCAGGATCTGATTTACCCTTACAGGAACGATATTGCACTTTCCGTCGACCTGCTTGCTCCTGATGATCTTCTGCACGAGATTCCATGTCCATTCATCAGTGATCTCGACGATGATCCTCTGGTTGTCCTCCGAATATGAAGCGGACGTGATGTCCGATACCTGCATCAGTGTCTTGATGGTAAGCGAATTGCCGTTGTCGTATTTCTCCGCCTTCTCATTTACTGCGTATTTGCAGACGGAATTATTGATCTCCTCGCCTAAGATGACGATTGAAGATGCGTGGTGCAGGGAGATATCGAACAGCTGCTTTGCTGAGAACACATCGCCCTCCCTGACAACGATCGTCAGGTTGTTTTTGAACTTGTGCTTTGCGCAGTATATCTTGCGCGCGAGAAAAGACTTCTCGTGCGCGTCTTCCTCGATCTTGTTGTTCTCGCGTTTTACGGTCTCATGGAGACGCTCATCTATCTGCTTCTCGATATCGGCCTTCCCCGACCCGACCAGCACGACGACCTTCTTTGCATTGTCGCTGTAGAGCAGGTCATTTACGATCTCGAGCGCCCTCGAATTCCAGTTGAGGATAACGAAATGTCCCGACATCAGGAGCTTGTGGTTGCCCGCATTTGATGCTTCGATAAAGCTCGAAATATAGTTGGTGATGTAACCGATAACCGCGCCGGTAAAAGAGATCATGCCGATTATAACGATAAGGAGGCAGACGATCGCGATCGCCGCATTCTGCGGTCCTATGTCCGCAACAACATACGAGATGCATCCCGCATCAAGGATCATGCTTATCGTATAAAAAGCCGACTCCAGGAATCCCAGTTCCTCAGTCCCGCTTAAGGACATCTTGCTGATGACAAATGCAGACAGGAAAAAGAATGCGATATTGAATAAAAGTATCGAGAGCAAAACGATCTGCCCCGGATTCTTAGCAAGCCTGATACTAAACCATTCACGGATCCTTCTTACCATCACTGTCACCTCGCGCCTCATGGGATTTAAAACACTCTATAAGCATTTTATAGATATATGAAATCAGACGCAATCGGAAGTTAGTGATATGCGGGCATTTGTGCGTATTACTTTCCGGGTGCTTTCGCGGTTACTGCTCCTCGTCCCAGAACAGTTCGTCTAATGTTTTTCCCAGTACACGGCAGATGGCGATGCAGAGATTGATCGTGGGATTGTAGTCACCCTTCTCGATCGCGTTGATCGTCTGGCGGGACACGCCGACTTTGTCGGCTAAGTCCTGCTGTGACAGATCGAGTGCAGCGCGGGCCGATTTAAGCTTAAGATTCTTCATCAGCCAGAGCCTCCTTCTTTTCGCGTGCCATCTTTATGAACATCTCAATACTTACTGCTAACAGGCATATTCCGCAGATAATCGAGAAATATACAGTGTCATTATTATTCCTGATGTCGGTAATGAAATCAATTGCCGGTCCAACGAGATTCAGAAGTCCTGCAATGCCGAAAAGAATTGCCAAGGGACGGCGTGATCCACGAAGTCCAAGGTACGCATCATTCTTATCAGCGAATATAGCAAATGTTGCAAAGCTGATCATGATGATTGCAAATGTCGTATCGCTTGTTGAGAGCGGGTAGGTATCCAATATCAAACTTAATACTCCGAGGCCAAGTGCTGACACTATAGCTGCGAAAAGTGCATTCATATAAGCAATGCCGCGCACCTTGACCTGACGCTCATCGTATCCTTTCTCATAATTCTTGCTTTTATTGAAAAGATAGAAAAGGAAAATGGCCAACGGAATTACGATGATGACAATTATTGCAAACAGGATGTTCTTAAACAGTGTGTAGTTCTGAGATTTAATATCGATGGTGTACTTGACCTGACAGTTTTCTTTCACCTGGATGTTGTCTGAATTTTCCAGCTCAAATGATATATAGACATCCTGATTCCCAACTGCGAGTTTGCCTGTGGTCACAGTGCTGTTTGTCTTAACGCCGCTGGCAGTATAGACCGGTTCGTTCTCCTTTGAACCTATGAAGATCTTTATATCTGATGTGATATCTACAGGACAGTCAGTTTTAATGGAGAATTCGCACTCGTTTCCGACAGGAACAAAATAGCCGAATCTTGAGGTGGTTGCGGTCTCAATTAATCCCTCTTCCAAAGTCATGTATGTCTGCTGGCTCTCGGTCTCTCTGATGATTACGACCAAAGCAGATGCTATCCAGATAAGTGCGGCTGCTATTACGATTAATGTTATCTTTACGCTCTTTTTCATGGTTTTATCCCCCTTTGTTGCCATGATAGTACAACCCGCCTGACAAAATGTCAAGTATATACGACATAATGTCTTGAAAATTTTTCTTTGGGTTCCTGTCCGGGCCGGTTTTACACCAAAACGAAATTATTTATTTTTGGTGTAAAAAAAGGGGCCTTTTTTACACCTTTCGCCATATATATCAATTTGGTGTAAAACCCTGATAAGCCCATAAAAGACGGCGCCTCTTTTTCGAGACGCCGCGTGCATAATATCTATATAAATTATTCGTAGAAGCAGTACCTGTTATTACTGTCTGCCTTCGATCTGTAGAGCGCCGTGTCGGCTTTCTTGAACAGCTCGGAGTAAGTCTTTTCGAGGCCATTGTAAATGGCGATTCCGATACTTATGCAGACCTCGCGCTCCTGGTCCGGATACTTGATGCTCTCGGACGCGCCCTTGGAGATCGCCTCAGCAATGCTGCGCGCGAGCTCACGGTCATCAGTCTTCTCAATGAACACGATAAACTCGTCGCCGCCGAAACGCCCTGCGATCTCATCCTTCACGAACTTCCTGCCGAGCAGGCTCCCCAGCTGCACGATAACGTTGTCACCGACATCGTGGCCGTAGGTATCGTTTATGTGCTTGAAATGATCGACGTCCATCATGAAAAGAATTCCCTTGTCGGAAGACTTATCGTCCAGAACAGCCTGGATCTCGCGCGTCAGGGCTCCCTTGTTCTTCAGGCCCGTCAGCTCGTCCGTGTCCTTCTGGATATTGATCTTCCTCGTCAGAACGAATTCCTTGATCCTGACCGAGTTGGCAATGATGTTGAGGATGATTCCAACGATCGTGAAGATCACGACATTTATGAGGTCCATCTCCCAGATCTCATAGGGCTTAACGTTGTACATCCAGATCAGGAACACCGCCGACGCGGCCGCCAGTTCGAAAGTCATGAAGAACGGCTTGTCTATCATGAACATCGGCGCGATCAAAAGCAGCGCGATAAAAGTCGTCGCAGGGATCTCCGGCTTGTTCTGCGTTATCAGGCACCCGAAAACAAACAGCAGCGAGATCGACAGATATATCAGGAGCTGCGCGATCAGCGAATCCTTCTTCATCACAAAGAGCAGAACGCTCGCGATCACAGAATACGCCAGCGCAAACAGATAGAAGATCCTGTTCGACTCCAGAAGGTCATTTACGAGCGAACTTAAGTACAAAAATGCGAATGCCGCGACCATCAGGACGTGCAAAACACGCCAGATCTTGTAATTCGAGACATACGCATCCTTTTTTACAGCGTTATACTCATCCTTCTCGATCCCGCTGTAAAAGAAATAATTGCGGATAATTCTTAACACTCTCACCGAAACACCTCTATACCTCATGCCTAGGGCTTTTTCCATGGCTACGCATTATACACTATGGATTTAGTGATGTGTTATAAGGCTTTTTTTATGATTTATTGTTGATGGTATTTGGTGTCAGAATCATGGCTTTGATGAGCGTTTCAGTGCGAAAATGGTCGAAAACCCGGTGGTCTTGTCCGGAATGTCCGAACATTTGCCGGACAATCGGGTTTTATTAGGATCATCGCTAAAAATCCGCTGAAAACTGCACTACATTGCACATACATTGTAGTGCAGTTTTCGCAGGTTAGGATTTTGGCATTATCGGAAACCGGAAAATCACTACAAAACACACGCAGTGCGTGAAAATAATCGTGAAAAACAGCCGGTTCACTCAGAAATTCACTACAAAACACACGCAGTGCGTGACTTTTGCAGTGAAAATTTAATCAGCACCATTTACGCCTTCCTCGCCAGCTCCAGATCCATGGTGTCGCTGATCGTGATGGTGCCGCCGTGCTCATTGATCGCGGCTGCGATCTTGCCGAAGAACTCATTGCGGATCGTCTCTTCGATCGCGATGTGGTCGGAATATGTGCCCAAAAGCTCCAGATATTCGGAAGAAGTGAAGACGCGCTCGCGGTGGAATAAGGCGTGCCTGATGTCGGTAAAGCCGTACTTGGAGGCAATAGAAGCTCTCTCGGCCGCGCGTTCTTCGTTGAACTCGATCTTCGGCTTGCTCTTCCTGTTGTGGAAGCGGTTATAGTATTCCTCGTAATATGAATCGATCTCTGCGGCGAGCGCAGGGTCGTTCTTTGCCGTAAACGGGTTGTTTGCAAAGCGCGCGAAAGCACCTCCGCTCTTTAAGATCCGGTACACCTTCTTATAGCCGGCATCTTCCGGAACCCAGTGAAAAGCAGTCGCGGAAAATACAAGGTCAAAGCTGTCAGACGGGAGTTCAACTTCTTCGAACTTGCCGGTGATGACAGAAAACTTATAATCCTTGAACTTCTCCGCAAGGAGCTTCGAGAAGTTCTCTCCGTACTCGACGCTGACGATCTCGCAGCCCTTCTCCAGCACGGGCAAAGTAGCCTGGCCGCTTCCGCTGCCGACTTCGACTGCTCTTGAAGTGCCGCCGATATTCACGTAGTCGAAGATCATCTGATAGAGCTCAGGTGCGTAACCCGGGCGCATCTTCTCGTACCTGTTCACAACGGTGTCGAATGTGCCTTCCAAACCTTCAAAACTTGGCATTTTCAGATCCTCCTTTTATCCCCTAAGATCAGATCAGTTAAATACGATTTCTTTGTTCCTTATATGCTGTTTGATTGCTTCTGCTATGAGCTTGTGGCCTTCTTCGTTCGGATGGATGCCGTCTTCGCAAAGGAACCTCGAATAGTTTTTCTTCTCCAGAAAGCTCGAGGTGATGTCGATCACGGGGACCTGGTTTGCGATCGCGAGCTTGAAGATCTCAATGTTGTAGCGCTCGTGCCAGTTGGTTATGTGCTGCTGGTCGTTGCGCATCCACTTCATGATGTTACCGGCATTGAGGCCGGCTGAGATGTGCTCGAAATATCTTTTCGAATCAATGGGCGGCAAGGAAAGCAGCACGGGCGTTTTGCCCATATCCTTGATCTCGTTGATGATGTTCGTATATGTCGTAACGAAGTTCGAGATGGTGCTGAGCGGCAGGTGCTCCCTGTCTGGATCCTCGGACACCTCTTTCCAGTTGTAGGCGCAGTCGTTGCCGCCAAACTCGAGGACAACGTACTCGCTTTTGGTCTCTCTTATCATGTCGAGATTCCTGTCGAAAACGCTCTCGCCCTTGGTGATCGTGCTTCCGAACTTAGCCTTGTTCTCTATGGTGATGCCGAAATACTCCTCACAGATCTTCTGGAAAGAAGCATCAGACACCCTGTAGTGCTCATCTTCGTAGATGACGCCTTTCAAAACCGAATCGCCGAATGCAGCAATAGTATCCATAATCTTTTCCCTTTAATCGTGCGGTTGCCTGTCCGGTTCCGTCAATTATAGCACTGCCGTTTGCTCTTTTTACACAAAACCCCTCTGAACTTGCAGGTAATGTTTAAGCAAGAAATATACGGTATTTTAATATATTTCGGAAGGTCGTCGTAGTACATTATTACGTGCGGAGCCGAGATGGGGGAATTTATGGAAAGCGCAATGAGAAAGAGAAACACTGTCGTGATCGACGAGAAGACGCCGTTGATGTTACTGGCGGGACCGATGTTTCTCGAGCTGTTCCTGAACACAATGGTCAACAATGTTGACACTTTAATGCTGAGCCACTACGACGAATATGCCGTAGGTGCCGTCGGCAATGCAAACACAATCATGTTCATGATGAATATCCTGTTCAACGTAATCGCGACAGCTACAAGCGTCGTCGTTGCGCAGTATCTTGGCGCGAAGAGATTCGACAAGATGAACATGATCTACACACTCTCGGTCATCGTGAACTTCGTTATCGGAGTCTTCTTCAGCGTGGCTTTCTGCGCGGCAAATCCCCTGATCATGAATTTCCTTCATGTATCTCCCGAGATGCGTCCGTACTCTATGGTCTATCTCTATATAGTCGGCGGCGGCGGATTCCTGATGGCCTTATATGGCGTAATGCTCCAGATCTTAAGATGCAACGGCTATCCGAAGATCGGCATGTACGTAACACTTGCGATAAACGTAATTAATATCGGAGGCAACTACCTGTTCCTCTATGGTCCTCTTGCGCCGCTCAACATCGGCGTTGCCGGTGTAGCGATCTCAACAGTTGTCTCAAGACTGATCGCTGTTATCGCTGTTTTCGCATTCTTCTTCGTAAAGAAGATCGGAAAGATCTCGCTCAAATACATGAAGCCTTTCCCCGGAAAACTCTTAGGCAAGATGATCAAGATCGGCCTTCCTACCGCAGGAGAGAACCTCACATATAATCTCTATCAGACAACGCTCCTCTCATTCGTTAATGCAATGGGAAATGACTCGGTCAACGCGAGGGCTTACTGCAACATGCTCATTTCATTCGCGATGATATTCTCGAATGCCTGTGCTATGTCAACACAGATCATCACGGGACACCTCGTAGGCGCAGGCAAAGAGGAAACTGCTTATAAGAGAGTATTCAGGACGCTTTTAACATCTATGCCTATCACGATCATGCTTGCTTCTATAAATGCGGTCTTCTGCAGATATACCCTGCAGATCTTCACGCAGAACGAGAACATCATTGCGCTGGGACAGATGATCATGATCGTTGATATCTTCGTCGAGATCGGCAGATGCCTTAACATGACATTCGTCTGCAGCCTCAAAGCTGCCGGCGCATACATTTTCCCGCTTATCATGGGTCTTTTGTGCAACTGGGGCCTTGGCCTTACGACGGGCTGGCTCGTCGGCGTTTACATGGGCGTCGGTGTTGCGGGAATCTTCGCAGGCACCGCCACGGACGAATGCATAAGAGGACTCATAGTCATGTACTACTGGTACAAGAAGAAATGGTTCGGCAAATCCGTCGTCGACAAACAGAAGAAAAACGTTTTGGAAGAAGAAGCAGGTTCTTAAAAAGGCCTGCTTTTATTCATCATCCTCATCGCCCTTCGCGAAATTTATCAGCATCATCACCAGAAGGAATATGACTGACACGATCAGGAGATAATATCCGGCGCCGTTCCTTACTTCCAGAATAGAGTTGTATTTGAGACCGTTCAAGGGCGAATAAAACGCGCCCTTTATGTCGATCTGTCCGTTCTCAATGATCTTGTAATTCATCATGTCGAAAATTCCCCAGATCGCGAGAATGACCCCCGATACAGTGGCGATCGTGTAACCGATCCTTTTTTCCATGAGCACGAAAACAATAACCAGTACAGCCGCAACAAGTATCGCTATGCCATAATAACAGTGCGTGAATTTTATCGTCGTTTCGGTTTCGACCGGAAAACCTCTTTGTGTTATGCCTTCGTGATGAACGATCAAAAACGGCATAAGCGTCGAGAGGCCTGATAACAAAGCCGCGATCATGAACAGTATTTTCCTGGTTCTCAGCTTCATAGAAATCACCTGCAAAAAGAAAACAAAAAACCTATTTCCGCCACCAACAATATAAGTATACTCCTTGGCTTCAGAATAGCGCACGAAAAAATAAAACATGTGAGAAATAATCAATTTGTTCTGATATAATGAGTGAGGTTTTTAAGGAATAAGGTCACCGCCCGCAAAGGGCATCAGTTCCAAGGAAGTTTCCGGAAATGGCAGACATTAAGAGGAAATCGTCTTTCGCAATCAAATCGAATACTAAGCGCCAGGCCTGGGAGTTTGGTGCCGGCACTGACATGGAGAAGAAAATGATCCGTTCAGGCAAGATCATCGCCCATCCCGACGGGACCTACGAAGTCTTCTCCAAGGAGGCTACAGAAGGCAAGGGCCAGATGGCAAACACCGGCGACTACTTCAAGGTCGACAGCACCGGCTTCCCTTCACCGTGCGAGAGGGACTGGTTCAGGAAAAATCACGAGCATCTTGAAGATGACTGGTACCAGCAGATCGCAGAGCCCCTCATGATCTGGCGCAAGGACGATCCCGAGATCGAAGAGATCAGATTCCTCGTAGACAACGGTGCTCTCAACATCAATAAAGATGATCCCAGGAAATATTTTTCCGCCCTCCTGTGGGGCACTATGGAGACTGCTCCGGACAACGCCGTTATCGTCTTCTATGCCGTCAACAGAGATGAGGACGGAAAAATCACTTCTATCAGATTTAACTTCGTAGACGCCGACTACTTCAAGGCAAACTACAAGATCATTGAGTCACCTGAAGAGT
>JAEEGL013735592.1_pt1 | contig 10262 bp, 12 predicted proteins | sample 9134231 | NCBI WGS metagenome assembly JAEEGL01 (sample SAMN16246548, study PRJNA631951) | gut metagenome | biome: gut microbiome; feature: rumen; material: fiber-attached | host: Bos | place: Iran: Karaj | collected 2018-10 | reverse complement strand
ACTGATGACGTCAGAACGTCAGCAGTTCGATCGCCCCTGTGGGGCACCCTTCGGCGCAGGCACCGCAGCCGGTGCATTTGGTCTGGTCCACCACGGCGGCGTTCTTATCCATCGTGATGGCCTCGTTCGGGCAGGCCTTGACGCACTTGGTGCAGCCGATGCAGCCCACCTTGCACTCCTTACGGGTGAGGGCGCCTTTATCGTGGTTTTTGCAAAGCACGGCGGCGCCGGCCTTCGATTTGGGCACGAGATCGATGAGTTTCTTCGGGCATACGTTTACGCAGCGCTTGCAGGCGCGGCAGAGTGTGGGGCTCACCACGGCAACGCCGTTGCAGATCTTGATCGCGTTATAGGGGCATTCGTTCACGCAGTCCCCGAGGCCGAGGCAGCCGTAGATGCAGGCCTTGTCGCCGCCGAAAAGCTGGGCGGCCATTTTGCAGCTCGCGACGCCCGAATACACCATTTTTTTATTGGCGTTATCGTTGTCGCCCTTGCAGAAGACCAGCGCGGTCATCGGCTCGATGTTGCCCGCTGCAAGACCCATGATATCCGCGATTTTGGCGGACACTTCGTTCCCGCCCGGGGCGCACAGGCCGGTATTTGTAGTGCTGCCGGAAGACAGCGCGGCGGCGTAGCCGGAGCAGCCGGAGAAACCGCACGCGCCGCAGTTCGCGCCGGGCAGGATCTCCTCAATTTCCACGGCCTTTTCATCTACGGGCACCGCCATGATTTTGGAAAGGATCGCGAGCAGCGCGCCGGCAATGATGCCGATGCCCGCCACGATGATAACGGCAAGTAAGATCGGATTCATACGCTATCCTCCTTATCAAAGCAGCCCGAGGCCTTCCACAAGGCCGGTAAAGCCCAGGAAGCTCAGAGAAACGATGGACGCGGCCACCAGCGTGATGGGCAGGCCCTGCATGAACTTCGGCACGTCGGCGGTTTCAAGCCGCGAGCGCACGCCCGCGAAGATCACCATGGCGAGCATGAAGCCCGCGCCGGCGGCGAAGGAGTTCATCATGGCGTGGCCGAAGCCGAAGCCGTAGGAGGCGTATTCGGTGATGTTGTCGATATTCAGGATCACCACGCCCAGCACCGCGCAGTTGGTGGTGATCAGCGGCAGGTAGATGCCCAGCGCCTTATATAAGGGCTTGATGTACTTTTTCATTACGATCTCAACGATCTGCACCAGCGCGGCGATCACGAGGATGAACACGATGGTCTGGAGGTACTCGAGGTCGAATTTTTCAAGCAGCATGTTCAGCGGATAGGTGGCGGCAGTGGCCAGCAGCATCACGAAGATCACGGCGGCGCTCATGCCCACGGCGGTGTTCAGCTTTTTGGAAACGCCGAGGAACGGGCAGATGCCGAGGAATTTCGATAATACGAAGTTGGACGTAAGCACGCCCATGATGAGCAGAGCAATATAAAATTTCATTGTGCGCACGCCTCCTCTTCACTGTGTTTGTTGCAGATGGCGGCGTGGGGGCAGCCCTCGCAGCCGATCCGGTCGGCCTTTTTCAGGCCCTTTTCGGAAGCAAGCTTGTTCACGCACGCCATCAGGATGCCGAACACGAAGAAGCCGCCTGCGGGCAGGATGAACAGGGTCATCGGGGCGAGATGGATCTTTTCGATGAAGGGGGTGAAATCGAAACCGTTAAAGCCCTTCAGATCCACGAAAGCGCCGATCATGGTATCGATGCCGTTCAGGAAAGTGCCCGCGCCCAGAATCTCGCGCACGGCGCCCATGCAGAACAGTGCGCAGGTAAAGCCGATGCCCATGCCGAGGCCGTCCACGGCGCTGGCGAGCACGGGGTTTTTGCCGGCGAACGCTTCCGCGCGGCCCAGGATGATGCAGTTTACAACGATCAGCGGCAGAAACACGCCGAGGCTCTGGTCAAGCGCCGGAACGAAGGCCTTTACCAGCATCTGCACCATTGTAACGAAGGATGCGATCACCACGATATACGCCGGGATGCGCGCCTTTGCGGGGATCACCTTGCGCAGCGCCGAGATCGCGATGTTGGAGCAGATCAGCACGATGGTTGCGGCAATGCCCATGCCTACGCCGTTGACGACCGAGGTGGAGGTGGCAAGCGTGGGGCAGGTACCCAGCACCAGCCGCAGTACGGGGTTCTCTTTTAATATGCCCTTGGTCAGTTCATGACCGTAGTTTATCTTTTTCTTTTCAGCCACGGCTCATGCCCCCTTTTCCGTTACTTCGTTATAGTAAACTCTCGCGGCGTTCACGGCCTTTACCATGGCGCGGGAGGTGACGGTTGCGCTCGTGAGCGCTTCGATCTTGCCGTCTGAGGATTTCTCGCCCTTCACGACCGAGAGTTCCGTGGTCGTGTTCAGGAACCGGTCGAGGAATTCCTTGGTTTTGGCCCGCATGCCGAGGCCGGGGGTTTCCTCTATTTCAAGGATCTGCACGCCGGTCACTTTACCCTCGGTATCGAAGCCGGTCATGACCTTCACGTTGCCGCCGTAACCGGAGGCGGAGGTGGAGAACACGTAACCCACGATATCGCCCGCGGCGTTCTTGCCGACCCAGCCCACGGCGCCGTCGGAAAGCGGGATATCATCAAAAGTTTCGGCGGCGGTGAGCACCGCGCTTTTCGCCTCGTTCGCGGCGGCGATGTTGTTTGCGTCTATGGTATCGTCGGTAACGTCGTTCACGAACGCCACGATACCGGCGGAAACAGCGCAGATCAGAAACAGCGCGATCGCCGTTTTGATGATGGCGCCGATATCTTTCTTATTCATTATGCAGCGCCCTCCTTTGCCTTTTTCTCTTTTTTCTTTTTCACAAAGCCGAAATACTTCGGCGCGGTGACCTTTTCGATCAGCGGGCAGACCACGTTCATCAGGAGGATCGAATACGAAACGCCCTCGGGCAGCGAGCAGAACAGGCGGATCACCACGGTGAGAAGGCCGCAGCCGATGCCGAACACCAGCTTGCCCTTCTTGTTGATGGGAGAGGTGGTATAGTCCGTCGCCATGAAGATCGCGCCCAGCAGCAGGCCGCCGCTCAGCAGTTCATATGCGGTAAAGGTAAGGTTGAAGCGGGAGAACGCCAGCATCAGCACCGCCACGGTGCCGAGATACGAGAGCGGGATGATAGGGCTGATGACCCGTCTTACAAGCAGCCAGCAGCAGCCGATCAGGAGCGCCGCGGCGCAGGTCTCGCCGATGCACCCGCCGCGCACGCCGATCACCATCTGCAGAAGCCCCGGCAGGCTGCCGTCCGCCACCTGCGCGGAGATATCCGCGGTGCGGTCGAGGACCGCGAGGGGGGTTGCGGTGGTAACCGCGTCCAGCGCCTTGGGGGCGGTGAAATTGGTCATGGCGGAGGCGAAGCTCACCAGCAGCACGATACGTGCGGTGATGGCGGGGTTCGCAAAATTCTGCCCGATGCCGCCGAAGAGCTGCTTTACGATCACGATGGCCACGAACGAGCCTACAACGCACATCCACAGCGGGATCGTAACCGGCAGGTTATACGCCAGCAGCAGGCCGGTGATCACAGCGCTGAGGTCGCCGATGCTCATGGGCTTTTTCATGATTTTCACGCTGAGCGCTTCAAATGCCACACAGCTTACCACGCACACGGCGATCACGGCCAGCGCCCGCAGCCCGAATACCGCCACGCCGGCAAAGCCCGCGGGGATCAGGGCGATGATCACGTCCAGCATGATGCCGCGCACCGTAACGGGCGATTTGGTATGCGGAGACGCGCTCACGGTAAAGAGTTTTTGTTCATCCATTATTTTTTCGCCGCCTCTCTTACTACGGATTTTGCAAGTCTCATATACTGCACCAGCGGTTTGCCGCCGGGGCAGGAATAGGCGCAGCTGCCGCACTCCATGCACACCATGGTGCCGAGCTTATTCAGCGTATCGGCGTCCTTCAGCAGCGCGTATTTTTCGATATCGGTGGGGATCAGGCCCATCGGGCACGCAGCGTGGCAGCGGCCGCAGTGAATACAGGGGCTCTCCCGCTTGAAGCCCGCAGCCTTCTTCGAGAAGGCGAGCACGGCGTTGTTGCTCTTGAGCAGAGGCACGTTCAGATCGGTGATGGCGGTGCCCATCATCGGGCCGCCGGAGAGGATCTTAACGGGGTCCTTCACGAAGCCGCCGCAGTAATCCACGATATCCTGCATTGAGGTGCCGATGGGCACGCGCAGGTTCATGGGGTTGGCGATGCAGTCGCCGCTCACGGTCACGCTGCGGCTCACCAGCGGCTTGCCGGTGGCAAGATACCGCGCCACGAAAGCCACGCTGCCCACGTTCATCACGATGCAGCCCACGTCCGCGGGCAGACCGCCGGCGGGCACTTCCCTGCCGGTGGCGGAGAGCACCATCATCTTTTCGGCGCCCTGCGGATAGCGGGATTTCAGCGTCATCAGCCTTACGATATTACCGTGCTCGATATCCATATCGGCGATCTTTTTCAGCACCTTGATGGCCTCGGGCTTGTTGTCTTCCACAGCGATCACCACGTGCTTGAGCTCCAGAAGCTCCGCCAGCGTATACACGCCGTTCATGATGTTCCAGCTGTTTTCAAGGCACTCGCGGTAGTCCACGGTGATATAGGGCTCGCACTCCGCGGCGTTCACGATCAGCGTATCAATGGGCTTCTCGGGCGAGACCGTGAGCTTCACAAACGAGGGGAAGCCCGCGCCGCCGAGGCCCACGAGGCCGGAGGCCCGCACCGCCTTTACGAGATCTTCTTTATTGTTGACCTCGGGGGGCGTAAGATCTTCACACAGGCGCATCTCGCCGTCGCTCACGATGGTAACGGCAGGCGCCATGTTGCCGTTGGCGAGCTTCACGTCCGCCACGCTCTCCACGGTGCCGGAGATCGACGCGTGGATCGGCACGCTCAGAAACTTATCGGAATCGCCGATCACCTGCCCTACGCTCACCGTATCGCCTTTTTTCACCGTTGGCGTACAGGGGGCGCCGATATGCTGCAGCATCGGCAGTACGACCCGCTCGGGAGCGGGCATTCTCACGGTTTCGAGATCCGCCGTGAGCTTGTGGTGGGAAACGGAAACGCCGCCGCGGCCCCTGGAGACCGCCTTCAAGATGGCGTCCGGTCGTTTGTTGCCCATAGACTTTTTCCTCCGTTTTTATGTGAATTGGAATTATTTGGCAAGCTTTTATCAAGTTAGGAGTGAGGAGTTAGGATTTAGGAGTGGATCGTCGGATGAATGATGAATGATGAATGATGAACGATGAAAAATGAAATCATTCCGAATTCCGCATTCCGCATTCCGAATTATCACCGCTCTCCGCTCTCATATCTCCGCTCTGAAAATTACGTTATTCTTTCTCAACATATGGAACGATCTTTAACAGTGCCGGTAAAACGGCGTTCAACAGCATTCCCGTTACCGCGCCGAAGACGACGCCGGAAACCAGCAGCACCGGGGCCATCCACAGGTACAGTGCACTGCCCACGAGCAGCGACGCGGCGGTGAGCTGGCCGAAATTGTGCAGCACCGCGCTCACAACGGATATGCCGGTGAAGGAAAGCTTTTTTCTCGCGAACCGCGCCAGCAGCGCCACGCTCAGCACGCTCAGTACGCCGCCGCTCACCGAAATGATACCGGCGTACACACCGGAGACCAGCATCACGAAGCCCGCTTTGATCAGGATGATCGCCAATGCGAAGGGCAGCCCGAGGGCGATGCACGAGAACATCACCGCCACGTTGCTGAGCCCGGGCCGGACGCCGGGCGGCAGCGGCAGGGCGGCGCACAGCATCCGCTCAACGAAGGAGAGCGCCAATGTGAGCGCGGCCATCAGACCCGCCACGGCGGCCTTTTTTGCGGGAGAGTACTTTTTTTCGGAATATCGATCCATAAGCGTGATTGGATGAAAGATGAAAGATGAAAGATGAAAGATGAAAAATGAATGATGAACGCCCGGATGAATTACCCGCTGATCGCGTCCGGGGCGCCTTTCAGGGGCTTGCCGGTCAGGGTGACGAGGGTTTTGTTCGGCACGCAGGCAGCCGCCTGCCCCGCACGGGTGAGAACGCCGCAGCGCACGCAGTCCTGCCCGCGGCAATCGGAATAACAGAAAGAGACGCCGCCGGGCTCCACGTGCAGCCGCACGCCGTTTTCAAGGGTGAGATCGTAGGGGGAGGTTACCGCTTTGAGATCGATCTGCTCCACGGTAACGCCTGCCACCGTCACCTCGGCAGTGAGGGTATCGCCCCCGCCGCGCAGAAGGAGCAGCGCCAGCGCCGCGGCCAGCAGAAAGCATATGAGCAGCACGTCCGCTTTTTTGAGTTTCAGGCGATCAGGCATAGGTATCGGTTAAAGTAAAGCTGTTGTTCGTGAGGGTGAAGGCGGCTTTGAGGCCTTTGGTAACGTACACGGCGCCGTCGGCAAACACGAACACCGCGCCCACGAGGTATTCTTCTACCCAGCCAAGGGAGGTTTCGTTGAGCCCGTTTACGAACAGGGCGGTAGAAAGCGCGTCGGCGGTGAGGCCGTTCTTTGCCACGGCGGTAACGGCGACAAGGCCGTTTTCCACCGGATAGCCGGTGGCGGGGTCCAATATATGATGGTAGGTTTTTCCGTTTTCTGTAAAGTTTTTTTCGTAGCTGCCGCTGGTGGAAACGAACAGCGCGTCCCGTTCGCCTTCCGGCTGCAGGGCGAGGGCGGCGAAATAATCCTCCTGCCCGCCCTTCGGGTCCCGCACACCCACGTTCCACGCGCCGCCGGGCTTCTGCCCGTAGAGCAGCACCGTGCCGCCGAGGGATATTACCGCCGGGAAGGGGGTTTCGTCCAGCACTTCGCGGATCGCGTCGCACCCCGCGCCCTTGCCCACCGCGCCGAGATCGAGCTTCTGCCCCTCGCCCAGCGTTACGGTACCGTTTGCGAGCTTTACATATTGCGTGCCTTTGGTAGCGAGCGCGGCGGCGATCTCATCTTCTGAAGGCAGCCGCGGTTCGTCGGAAGAAAAGCCCCAGAGCGAGGTCACGGCGCCAAGGGTGATATCCAGCTTCCCGTTAAGCGCCTCACAAAGCGTGAGCGATCGCTGCAGCACGTCCAGAGCGGCGGGAGCGCACTCAGCCTCGCCGTTTTCGTTCAGATAGCCTACTGTGGATGCCGGGTCCGTGGCGGAAAGCTGCCCGTCCAGCGATACGGCAGCCCCGTAGATTACGTTCAGCAGGCGCTCGGGGGCGTCGTCCGAATATACGTGTACGGTGAGCACGCTGCCCATGGCGAAGGAAGCGCCGGAGATCCCGGTCACGCCGCGGCCGCAGGCGGAAAAAAGGAGGGCCGCACACAGAAGAAGCACGGTAAGAACCGACGGAAAGCGCATACGTTTCATACGTCCCATATGCATTCTCCCCCTTTTCAAGCCACAGTATCGCTTATACTTTTTCTATTATATCAGTATTAAAACAGATAGTAAAGACTATTTTTATTTTTTTATTACGCCGCAACAAAATTCTCGAATCACTCCGAACTGATTTCCATCTCCGCTCTCCGCTCTCCGCGTTTCCTTCTCCGCTCTGAAATACGGGGAACCACTCCTGATCTTCCAAGTTTATACGGGGCGTCGAGACTCCGCCCCCTACGTAAAAAATCTCCGCTCTCCGCGTTTCCTTCTCCGCTCTGAAATACGGGGAACCACTCCTGATCTTCCAAGTTTATACGGGGCGTCGAGACTCCGCCTCCTACGTAAAAAATCTCCGCTCTCCGCTCTCATATCTCCGCTCTGAATAATCATTCCGCATAAAAAAATACTCCGCCGGTTTTCCGGCAGAGTAAGTTTTTAACAGCGCAACCTTCATTCCTCGTCCGCGGCGGGTACTGTCACTCCGCGCACCGCAGGCGATGCTTCCGTTTACAGCCTCAGTATAAGCTATGAGGCTTAAAGCATCCTAAAACGGGAGGATTTTTTTTACTCAACGGTCAGTTTTTTCGCTTCGGGCTTCGGGGGCTCCTTTTTGGGAAGCGTTACGGTGAGCACGCCGTTCTCGAATTTGGCGGTGATAGCGTCCGTATCGATCTCGGAGACGTTGAAGCTTCTGCTGTATACGCCGTGGGAGCGCTCGACGCGCACGTAACGTTTTTCGGCGTCCGCTTCCTTTTTCTCGGTCTTCCGCTCGGCGCGGATGGTGAGGATATCGTCCTCAAGCTGAAGGTCGATCGCTTCTTTGGGTACGCCCGGCAGGTCCGCCTGCAGCACGTAAGAAGTATCGGTCTCCTCAACGTCCGTGCGGAGTAGCAGCTCGCCGTTATTGGAAGAAAATGCATCTGACGTTCCAAAGAAGCCTTTTGAAAAATTTTCAAGCTCTCTGAAGAAGGGATTGAATTCGCATCTGTCGCCTTTGGAGGCAAACGGGATCAGTTCTAACATGTTCATAACCTCTTTCTTATGTTGTATTTTTTTCACGCTGTGTGCGAAGAAAAATCGGTTTGACGGGTGCGGAAGCGGCCCTGACCGGGGCGTCGCCCCCGTTCCAATCATGTTATACAACATAATTGTTATATCCATGTTATAATTCTGTTTCTATTCTGTAAACTTTAGCACTGTTACATCGAGAGTGCTAACGCTTGTTATTTTTCCTTTTCCAGCGCTGTTACGGTGAGGTTATCATCCTCGCAGCGGAACGCCACGTGCCAGCCGGAGAACTCAAAGGCGTATACCCTTTCGGGGTCGTTCTGATAATGGGGGCGGGGATCCTGCGCCAGCACCGCGGTGAGGGCGGCAAGGGTTTCGGCGGGCATACCGGCGGTATCGGCGGCGTAACGCACGTTCAAAGAAAGCCCCGCCTTTTCGGCGGCAAAACCGCCTGCGGCGTCCGGCACGCTGTCAGCAAACGGCAGGTAGGGCTTTACGTCGTATACGGGGGTGCCGTTGGTGAGATCCGCCCCCTCCAGATACAGTACTGGCGCGTCGGGCGCATCGTGATCCACCCGCAGCAGCTTTACGCAGGAGAGGCCGAGCGAATTCGGGCGGTAGGGCGACCGGCTGGCGAACACCCCTACCCTTTCGTTGCCGCCGAGCCGGGGCGGGCGCACGGTGAGGGGGTTCCCCTCCCGCCGGGCTTCGGTGAATTCCCAGATCAGCCACAGGTGCGAAAACCCCTCGATGCCGCGCACCGCCTCGGGGGAGCGGTAAGCCGGTTCAAACACCAGACGGCTCTCGGTAGGGACCAGCCCGCTCTGGCGCGGGACGCCGAATTTTGCCGGGAAGGGCGTATATATTTTTGCGACGGGCAATATTTCCATATGTCCACCTCGTTTCAAAAAATGGAACAACCACAGTATACCCTGTTTTCTCTGCAAAATCAAGGCTTGCAAAGAAAGACCGATGCTGATAAAATAGAAACATGATAAAAAGGGGGGGGGGCGATACATATGCCGGACGCGTTTGACAGGACGAGGCTCGTACTGGGGGCCGACGCCCTTACAATACTGCAGAACGCCCGGGTGGCCGTGTTCGGGCTCGGGGGCGTGGGCGGCGCCGCGGTGGAGGCGCTGGCGCGCAGCGGCGTGGGCGCGCTGGATCTGATCGACAACGATACGGTGGCCGTGACCAACCTGAACCGGCAGCTGATCGCCACGCACACGACCCTGGGCATGCCCAAAACCGAGGCCGCAAAGAAGCGGGTACTGGATATCAACCCCGCCTGCCGCGTGACGGTGCGAAACGAGTTCTTTCTGCCCGAAAACGCGGATACCTACGATTTTGCTGCCTACGACTACGTGATAGACGCCGTGGATACCGTAGCGGCGAAGCTCTGTCTTGCCGAGAGGTGCATCTCTGCAGGTACGCCGATCATCAGCTGCATGGGCACCGGCAACAAGACGGACCCCACCCGCCTTGAGATCGCGGATATCTACAAAACTTCGGTCTGCCCGCTGGCAAAGGTGATGCGGCACGAATGCCGCAAACGGGGCATAAAACACCTGAAGGTGCTGTATTCCCGCGAGGAGCCGACAGCCCCAAAGACCGACGAGGTCACCGAAAAAGAAGAGACCGGCCGCCGCAGCACGCCGGGCTCCACCGCCTTCGTCCCGCCCGCCGCAGGCTTCATTATCGCGGCGGAAGCGGTAAAAGATATGATAAAGCGCTGAGCGAATTCGCCCAGCGCGTTTCAAATTACAGTTTATTGGGGAGTTAAACGACACCGGAACATACCGTCGTACCGATTCACGCGCCGGATTTGAAGGTGTTTTCGGTTTATTCGTAGGGGCGGGCATGACCGCCCGTAAAAAAGTATATGTT
>JAEEGL012964159.1_pt1 | contig 10262 bp, 3 predicted proteins | sample 9134231 | NCBI WGS metagenome assembly JAEEGL01 (sample SAMN16246548, study PRJNA631951) | gut metagenome | biome: gut microbiome; feature: rumen; material: fiber-attached | host: Bos | place: Iran: Karaj | collected 2018-10 | reverse complement strand
CCCTTAATCCTTCCGGATATCCTTTTCCGTCGTAGCGCTCATGATGATACTTCGCAGCAGCTTTCAAAAACTGGATTTCATTAACTTCCGACAGGATATCGTAGCCTATGGTCGTGTGCTTCTTAAATAATTCTTCTTCCGCAGGGGTAAGTCTGCCTTCTTTGCCGATAATGGAGTCAGGGATCTCGATCTTGCCTATATCATGGAGGATAGCCGCAAAATAAACCTCGTAGCATGCATTATCGCTAAGACCCATTGCAAGGGCTATGTCTCTTGAATACTCCGCCACCCGCCTTGAGTGTTCTTTTGTATATCTGTCTCTTGAGTCAACTGCCTTGGCGACTGCAAGGATCGTCTCACCGTAAGAACGGAGAACGGATGAACTGAAGTCCCTTGCTTCTTCCAGTTCCTGCTTCTGGGCCTGGGCGACCTTGTTGTTCATCTCAATGATCGCAAAGATATATAGCACTATGCCCATTCCAACTATCGACATATTAGTAAGGGACAACCCGTAGTTTAATGCCTGCACTATGGATGCCAGTATGGGTATCACGGTAAAAAGAACCACGGGGACCGCTATATAAAGGCTCAGTCGCTTAAAGTACTGTATGATCACGGAAAGCTGGATAAACAGGGCCACAAAGGGTATGGCGTAGCAGATCAGGAATCCCGGGCCTCTCTGATAAGCGTTTGTTTCATCAAAAGAATAATAAAGGCCGGTAAACTGCGAAACCACGACCAATACCCAGCCGATACCGCACATGATCTCTACCAGCCTGAGCCTGAAAGGAGTCTTTTCAAGTCCTATCTCATTACTGCAAAGGTCCGAGATATACAGGTTAAAAGCATGGAGCATGGAAATGGTCATAAAGAACACTAAGAAATTAGTGATCCGGACCATCCAGAAACCGGTACGGCTTAAATCACCATGATAGACATAGGCCATTCTGTCTGAAAAAAGAAGTATCGCTGCCGCAAACTCCATGTCTGCAAGGGCTAACTTTCTTCTTTTTGGAAGGACGCTTGTCATGATGGCAAAGCAACCCACAGCCATACATATGCTTGACATGCCCAACATTATATTAAGCTGATGTGCTCTCAAAAAATCAAACATCCTTCAGTACCTCGTTAAGCCTGTCCCAATCAGGGTCTTTAAGGCAGTCCTCTATCTGTTTTATTCTTTCTTCGTCCGATTGAGAAAGCTTGTAATCTCTAAGCTCTGACACTATTTCGCCTATGCTTTCGGCATCCCTGTCAGCCGCACAGTCCTTGATCGCCTCGTAGGATTCCTTGAGGATATCGTCCTCAATGGCTTCTTTTTCCGAAGCTCCCGAGATCGTTTCCGAAGCCGCTGCTTCTCCCTTGATTGGCTTAAGTGTCTCTTTGTACCTTCTGTAATCCGCAAGAACCTGATCCTTGTGAGCCTCAATGTATGCCATATCCTTTTGCTTACCCGCTTCTTCCAAAGCAAGGCAGTCTTCGGAAAGCTTGAGCGCTCCGATGATACGTGCGGAAGTCTTAAGAGCATGGACTTTGACTGTAGCAAGCTTGATGTCGTTGTCTTCGTAGGCTTTTTCTATGACGTTTGCGTTATCGTCTATCAGATCATAGAACATGTTAAGGGTAAATGCATACTGGGATGCGCCGCCTGAATTCCTGATACCGTCTTCAGCGGAAATACCCTCCGCATTTTCTACCCAGCGAAGATCTTCGTTAAGTGTATTTTCTTCTTCTACCGTGTCCTCTTCCGCAGGCTTATCCATTATGTTTTCGGGCAGGTGCTGCATGATGGCACGTTCTACCGCAACTACGTCTATAGGCTTTGTAAGATAACCGTCAAATCCCGCAGACTTGTAGAAGTCAGCACCGCTTGAAGAATTGGCTGTAAGGGCATAAACAGGGAGATCCGGATGATCGACCCTGATCTTTGCAAGGGTTTCGATACCGTCCATACCCGGCATCATGTGGTCCAAAAGAACCACATTAAAGTTGTTGGATGCGATCTTTTCAAGGCATTCTTCGCCGCTGCTTGCAGTGGTAACAAACACCTTGGTAGGCTTTAATAATCCCTTGATGACATTTAGGTTCATGGGATTATCGTCAACTATCAGAATGTCTGCATCAGGCGCAATGAACAAAGGCTTGTATCCGCCCTTTGATTCTTCTGCGCTTTCTTCCAGAAAGACGCCTATACCGGCAGGATCAACGATCTTTTGCTTGAGAGTAAGGATAAACTCACTGCCTTCTCCGTATACGCTCTCGCACCAGAGTTTACCGCCCATGAGTTCCGCAAACTGCCTTGATATATCGAGTCCGAGACCTGTTCCCTGAATGGCTGAGTTTTTGACCTCATCAAGTCTTTCGTATGCTGAGAACAGTTTATCCTGATCTTCCGGCTTAACTCCTATACCCGTATCTTTTACGGATATCTCAAGGGACACTCCGGCTTCATTTCTTTCCGTAACTTTCACACTTAATACAAAGCCGCCTTCATCCGTGTACTTGACTGCGTTTGTAAGAAGGTTGAGAACTATCTGCTTGATCTTGCCTCCGTCACCGTACAGGCGCTTAGGCAGGGTTTCATCGATGTTTAAGTCAAAGTAGAGCTTTCTGTCCTCCGCGCGGCCCCTTATCATGGTGGTAAGACCCCTTAAAAGCTCCACTGTATCGTATTCCTGCTCCACCAGGTGCATCTTGCCGGATTCGATCTTTGATATGTCCAAAAGGTCATTTATAAGGCTCAAAAGGGATTCGGATGCATACTTGATGTTGCGGGCATAGCTCGTAACAGGACCATAGTACTCCCTTGGCGCAGATCCTGTGTCTTCACGCAGGATCATCTCGTCCATACCCATAATGGTATTGATAGGTGTACGTATCTCATGGCTCATATTTGCAAGGAACCTTGACTTCGCGGAGTTTGCACGCTCTGCCTCATCCCTTGCTTCCTGAATCTGCGAATACTGCCTCTTTATGACCGTACCCGTAAGGAAACGCCATACAGCAATACCTATTGCGACAAGCAAAACTACAAGGATCACAAGCCTTACCGAACGCCGTTCAAAGAATCCGGGAGTCTTGACAAGTCTGTATTCTTTTCCCGTGATCACTTTTTTGGTCCTTGAATCAAGCACATCAATGTGAAATACATAATCCCCATAGGGAAAACGCGTGTATTCAAGGGAATAAACTTCGCTTTGATGGGCGATTATGGCGTCATTGTCAAGCCCGTCAAAATATAGCTTTATCAATGGATCTGACACCGTATAATCCAATACTGCGGGGATGATCAGCAAACGTCCCTCGCCTTCCGGGATAAAGTACGAGCCGTCGACTTTTGGAAGGATCTCTTCGCCTTCATAGGATATATATCCAAGATCGATCCTCGGAATGCCGGAAAATACCTTGAAGCCGTTGACATTTACTACTGACACGCCTGTCTGTCCGGCAACATAAAGATTGCTGTCAGCATCAATACCGCTGTAGCAATGGGAAATAGGAATACTCGTAAGACCACAGGCTGTATTAAGCAGCTTATAATTGGTGATATTATCATTAACTGCATCTTCCGCGCTTACACAATATATTCCCTGCGAAGACAAAAACCACAGATCGTCATCGTCACTTATCACTACATCAAAGCAGTTGTTGTAAGGGAATGTAGTTACTTCCTTTATTTCTCCGTCTTTAAGATACTCTACGGAACTTGAAGTAATTACCCAGATGAGGTCTCTTTTTTCATCCTTCTTTAAGCGCATGATAACATCGCTTCCAAGCCCTGTTTCCACTCCGATGCGACTGACATTGCCTTCTTTTAGCACATAGATCCCGTCACCGTCGGTACCTGCAAGGATCTCTCCGTTGGCGCCTTCACAGACCGTGAGCACTACAGTGTTGTCCATTCCGTTAGCGGAATTGTAAGCTTTCCTGATAATGTCTCCGTCCACTATGGCTATACCGCCGTTAGAACCTACCGCTATGGTACCGTCGCTTAGTTCATAGATACATCTCAGTTCATACGAATGAAGCACCTTGTGTACATTGATCCTTGTAAGCTCACCCTCCGGGTCAAGCCTTACAAGACCCATATTGCCTGTGTAGGCGGCAAACCAGGTATTGCCCCGGCTGTCATTGATAATGCAGCGGATCCTTATGCCTTTAAAGTATTCCGTTACCTCGTTTTCGATCTCGTGATAGTCTTTGTCTATGATACGAAGGCCGTCATCGGTTCCCACGTATAGATCAGTTCCACGCTTACAGGTTGTATTGATAACTTCATAGGGCATGCCCGCAGCCCCGGTGATATCCAAGAAATTATCTGCAACTAACTTCATTACTCCGTATCTTGAGGAAGCAAACCAGATATTTCCCTGATAATCCGAGGTCATCTTCTCAAAGGCATCCTTGACGGGAACCTTTTCAAAGGGCACAAAAGTATTGTTTTGATCGATATAACCTGCAAGTTTGACACTTGCTACCCAAAGTCTGTCACAGGCATAATGCATCCAGTGGATATTGTCTGCGGCTCCCGTTTCTATCTTTTCAAGAGCCGGAGCTGTATCACCGAATCTTCCGTGATATACCGCGCTTTCATCCGTACCAAAGTAAAGGACTCCGTCTTCATAAGGATCCGCAAGGATGGTGGTGATCTTGCTTATACCGATCTCCCTGCTCATATAGAACCGCTTAATGCCTTCTGCAGTGACTTCAAATACATCACCGCTTCCGGTCTGACCGTATATATTTCCTTTAACATCGGCTACCAGACGTTGGATCCTTGCCTTGTTGATCCTGCTGTCACCGACCTTTTTGAGATTTCCGTATACATCAACATATGAAACGCCTGCAGTGGTCCCGATAAATACATTTCCCTTGGCGTCTTCCGCAAAAGTGCGGATCGAGTTTGACGCAAGGCCGTCCGCCTTGGTATAGCGAAGGATCTTTTCATCTTCAATTACCGTTACGCCCTTGTCGTTGGTCCCTACCCAGATACGTCCCTTACTGTCCTCAAAGATATCCCTTCCGCTGGTAAAGCCTTCTTCTACCGGCAATTTATCAAAACGGATACCGTCATATCTGAACACTCCGCTGTAGCCCCCGATCCAGATATACCCGTCACTTGAACAAAGGATACAGTTTGCCTCGGAAGTGGGAAGCCCGTTGGTGGAATCATAAAGGACAGGCAGGTAATAAACACCCGGTATCTGGTTAGATGCAGCATAGCCTCCGCCAAACGATGTGCTTTCCTCCATATGAGGATCTATTCTGTTGTCTGTTTCATCGGCATATGCGTTTTTCTTTCCCGCAAACAGGATAAACGCAAAAAGAAAGAGCAATATACCGACCGGTACTTTGTTTCTTTTCATTATGTCTCCTGATATTTGTTAAGTACCTTCTTTATTTCCGGAAGAGATTCCATAAACACTTCCACACACAATGGATCGAACTGCGTGCCCGAGCCTTCTTTGATGATCCTGACCGCTTCGTCAAACTGGAATGCGGGTTTGTAGATCCTTGGAGAAGAAAGGGCATCAAATACATCCGCGATAGCCATTACACGGGCAGAGAGAGGGATCACCTCGCCGTGAAGGCCCTCGGGATAACCCTTTCCGTCCCATCTTTCATGGTGGTAAGCCGCCATATTACGGGCTTCTTTTAGATAATTGTCGCCATCCATCGAACTGATGGCGTTTTCCATGATCTTCTTGCCGGCAGTGGTATGAGTCTTCATGATCTCAAACTCTTCGGGCGTAAGTTTTCCTGTCTTGTTAAGGATCGCATCGGGGATATTGATCTTGCCCACATCGTGAAGAGGCGCACTCATTTCTACGTCGCGCATGTATTTTTCGTTGATTTTTTCAGCGTAATAACCGTTTTTCTTTAATCCCTGAAGAATGATGCGTACATAGGCCGAAGTCTTAAGAACGTGAGCACCGGTGTCTGAGTCTCTGCTTTCAACCATGTCCGCCATGGTCATCAGCAGCGCATTCTGCATCTTGGAGATAGCTTCTGACTTGCTCCTGTTATCATTGAGCTGGTGAACCGTATCGCCTGTCATTTTGCAAAAAGCCCTGTAAAGCTGCTCGATCTCGTCTCCTGTCCTTATATCCAGTTCCTCGATCCTCTCTACGCTTTCTTCGTCCGCTCCGCCTGTTGCATCCACAACGCTGTTTGCATAGTAGGTTATCCCTGTGATAGGCATGACTATCCTGTATTTGGTCGTAAGGATGCTTATGGCCACTATCAGGATCAAGAATCCCAAAAGAAGAAGCACTATCCTGCCAAAATACTGTTCCATGAACAGGTTTACAAGCCTGTATTCCACATTTGAAATAACATAGCAGACACAGTTTCCGTTATTATCGTGTATTGGGTAATAAGAAGCAAGGAAGCTTCCGTACCGGTCCTTCATGTGAATGACCGGGATTCTTTTTCCCGCTAAAAGGGCCTGCCTGTATTCCAGGTTGGTGGTCTCAAAAGGCATCAGCGTCCCTGCTTTGTCTCCCGGAACAAAGGTACCGTCACTCATGGTAGAGTCGATATCAAAGATGACATGCCATCCGTCAGGCGCAATCTTACAAACATAAAGAAAGGCAATATTTGGAAGACTGTTCTTTATGACAGCCAGTTTTTGCTTGGTTTCCCTGTAACCCGATGCAAGCTCGCCTCTGTGAAGGTATAGATCCGCTTTGGATGCATCTATCTCACAGGCTCCAAGATATGCGATCTGCTCGGCGGACTGGGACAATGATTCTACAGTATTGTCCCTGTAACTTATCACGTTAAAAGAAAGACATACAAAAGTCATCAGCACCGTAGAGCAAATGATGATGATATTGATACGAAGGCCTATAGACAGTCTGCCTTTTATCTTCTTTGATGTTGATGCCCGTTCTGCGGCTGTCAAAGGCTTTTGTCTCCAGGAAGACTGCTTTACGGCCCTTTTGATCTTGTCGGGAGTAAAGATGATTATGATAAAAGAAAGAAAGACAGATATAGCCTTATCCATTACGTCCGTCACAAAGGTGGATATCATGTGACAGCCAAAAACCCCGATGCCAAGGTTCTTTGAAAGCCAGTCAGAGATCCGCACGATCATGGCGGCATCCGAGGGTTCGCCGTACAGATACCAGGTGATACCCGCGCCCAGTCCTCCGCCGATCAGAGCAAGAAACAGGATATACAGGATCAGATCCACAGGGTTTCTTTTCCACGGAGCTCTTACCTTGTGATCCCCGGTCTTTACTCCGCCAGCTTTTCTGTAATAAGATAATTCGCCGAAGTATGCAGCCGAAAGAATGGCTATCAGCATGTTTAAAGAAGCATAGAATATGGACTCCCCGTCCATAAGGAAATTAACGACATTGGTGATAAAGGCCGTGATAATACCCGGCACCGTGCCGCCTAAGGCCGTGGCGACAATGGTCCCTACCGTATCGATATAAAATGGGAGTTCTGTTGTCCTTACAACCATAGACAACAGGACATTGAGCAGAATACAGACGATCGTCAGCAATATGACCGGTAGATGAAAGATGCTGTTTCTGCGTTGTGTGGGCTTACGGTTCATTTTGTTAGCAGCTCCTGCTGTGATCCGTCTTTATTTTTGGATCCGTATATTTGTAAGCGCTACCTGATCGCCGGAAAGCGCTACATAGATATCTTTTATATCTGCCGTGACTTCTGTCACGTTCTTTATGGAAATGCCTGCATTTTCGGTCACAGACTCGATAATGTTTCCGTTAACCTTAAAGGTTATGCGGCAGTCATAGCCCTCCTGGTTATACTTTTTCCAGGCATCCCAGCCGTTAAAGTCCTTCTTTTCGATATAGAAATCGCAGGTCGCACACTCGTGGGCTTCCCAGTTTTCTCCATCCAGTCTTACAAGAGACATTTCCTGATAGTTTTTGCCGTATACAGTCTTATCATCAGCCGTATAAAGAACATATGAAGGACAATGCCATACAAGTCTTGCCGTTGGCAGACACTTGGTATGGAAAGTAATGGTCATGTCGCCGTCTACGGGAATGCCTACCGAAGATGAAGATCTGTAACCGTCTACCTGAACGTTCGGAATGTCTCCGGCGGGAACATTTATATAACTGATCTCCTCTGCGATCCTTGGAATGAAGCCTTCCTCTATGGGGTCTTCTGACTTAACGTCTACAACATGGCTGTATCTGCAATGAGTTCCGGTAAGTCCCAGGTATACATACCTTGTGCTGTCAGGAAGTGCCATTATGACTTTCACTGTTTTTTCTCTTGTCTTGATATTGATAAGAGCGTGGTCTCTGTATTTGACAGCCTCGATCCTGTATTCATCGGGGATCAGATCCGGGGCACCAGTTGTAAGGATCTGAGTCTCATACTTACGGATCCCGCCTGCATGCACGGTTCCGCCAAAGAGGATCTCCGCATACTCGAAGTAAAGAAGATCCTTCCTGTCCTTTTCATCGTTATGATAAAGTCCGTCAAGAGAGTCAAATACCACAACGGAAGGCACGGGCGTATGCCCGTCTCCCTTTTTGTCTGCCTTCACGCGCATGGTAATGGTGGTCATGTTGGGAGTGATCACGATACCTTCCGAGATATCGCTCCTGTGCTCGCCGATAACAAGCTCGTCCCTTCCGGCAAAGTCTCTGATCTCTCCTCTTTCTTTCATCTCATATTCCGTATCAAGATCCACAAGATGGAGCATGATATTTGCAAATTCGGGATCAAACTGGGTACCGGAACCTTCGATAAGCTCCTCCCGGACGGTTTCCTGCGGGATCGGGTCGCGGTAACTGCGCTTTGAAGTCATGGCATCATAAGAATCCGCCACGGCAATAATCCTTGCCACTTCCGGAATATCGGTACCCTTTAAGTTCTGGGGATAACCCTTTCCGTCATATCTTTCATGGTGGAAATGTGCTCCAAGGCTTATATACGGATACTCGGTAATGCTTTGAAGGATCTGCGCGCCAAGAACCGGATGCTGCTTGATGACCGCGTATTCTTCATCCGTAAGGCGTCCTTCCTTGTTGATGATGCTCTCGGAAATACCGATCTTTCCTACGTCGTGAAGAAGTGCCACATAGTAGATTTCTTCGCATTCCTCGGGGCTTTTTCCGGCCATCTCGGCGATCTTACGGGAATACTCGGCAACTCTTGCGGAATGTCCGTGTGTATATTCGTCCTTGGCATCGATTGCGTTTACAAGTGCCGTAGCAGTCTGGGCAAACAGTCTTTGAACGTTCTTTTGCTCCTCTTCTTTTCTGAGAAGGCTGTTTTGGAATATGAACAAAGAAAAAAGGATCGCACTTACTATCAAAAGCGCTGCGATGGAGTCAAAGAAATTCCCTCCGCGGGAATACTCGGTAATGAGTCCCGGGTTTAAGTATCCCACCAGCCAGCATATGATCATCACGACCACATCGGCAATCACCATTATGTTTCTGAAAGTTCCTTCCAGAATCAGGGAAATATAGATAATACCAAGAAGCAGCCATATAGGTGTGCCGCCAAGCGCTCCGCCGTTTGTAAAGAACATAGCCGGCAGGAACAAAAAAACAAGAATATGTGAAATAACGATCTTTGCGTGAGCGATCCGATTCTTTTTGAAAACGATATAGATATAGATGCTGAAGGTAACCGCACCGACGGCTGTTGACAGTGTGGCACTTAAAGGCTCACGCATCATGATCCCTGTCGGAATGGCCAGAAACAGAGCAACAAGAACCGTGGTAGAGAATACTACAAAGGTTCTTTCCTTTATGTTGATCGAAGAATCATATATGTAATTTCTGATGCGATAATAAAGGTTTTTTAACTGTCTCATACAGCGCTCCGGAAAATCCCTATAGAAACCCGATATTATCTTATCATTAACCAATTATCATTTCAATAAAAAACCCCCTCTGTTTGGTAAACAGAGGGGGGAAAACTCAAATATTTCAGAAATTTAGAACTTGCCTGCCATAGCTGCTTCCTCAATGGAAACTGCTGTAGAAACAGTCATACCAACCATGGGGTTGTTACCTGCGCCGATAAGACCCATCATCTCTACGTGTGCGGGAACTGAAGAAGAACCTGCAAACTGAGCGTCGGAGTGCATACGGCCCATGGTATCGGTCATGCCGTATGAAGCAGGACCTGCAGCCATGTTATCGGGGTGAAGGGTACGGCCTGTGCCGCCGCCTGATGCAACTGAGAAATACTTCTTGCCTGCTTCAAGACGTTCCTTCTTGTAGGTACCTGCAACGGGATGCTGGAATCTGGTG
>JAEEGL012667999.1_pt1 | contig 10262 bp, 8 predicted proteins | sample 9134231 | NCBI WGS metagenome assembly JAEEGL01 (sample SAMN16246548, study PRJNA631951) | gut metagenome | biome: gut microbiome; feature: rumen; material: fiber-attached | host: Bos | place: Iran: Karaj | collected 2018-10 | reverse complement strand
TGGAAGTATATGAATATGACCAAAATGGTGTAGCAAAAAACAAAGCAACTTATACCGCTCCTCGTATCTATAGACTTGAGTTCTCAGCATTTGATAAAAATAAGGAAGGTGTAAAGAAATACTTTATTGCAGAAGTACACTTTAATAATGTTACGTATAGTTTGATTGATGAACTACCAGAACCTGAAATCGAAATTGAAACATTAGAAGAAAAATAATAACAACTGATTCTTTATTAAATGCGGTTGATTATGAATTGACCGCATTTTTTGTTATCACAAAATATTTATTGTTAAAAGAATATTTAATGGCACAAACATTTTTTATTACAAAGGATAGTACATTACCTAGTTTAAGATTGCAGGTAATAAACGATGGAAGGTATGATTTTAGAAAATTATATATCGCTTTACAGGCGGCAACTGTCACATTTACAATGACAGATAAAACAACGGGTGTAAAAAAAATAGCAAATGCACCTGCATATGTGGTTGAGAAAGAAGATAGCGGTTGTGAAGAACAATATGTCATTGAATATCGTTGGGAAAAACGTGATACAAATAAAGCTGGTACATATATAGGTCAGTTTAAAATTGTATTTTCAAGCCAATTAACAATGGAAGGGCACACATTTCCCGCAGGGGAAATGATAGTGCCCATTGCCGAAGATTTGTTTATTGTAATAAGTGATAGTGGATTGAAATAATTATTAAAATTTCTCAATGAAACAATAAGTAGTGCCACTATTGTTAAAGAAAGTCACATCTAATCGTACTGAAGTGTGTTGTAACACAGCAACAATTGTGTCTGTGGTCACTTTAACCCCGTTATAAAACAATATATTTGATAATGATGACGGTATGGTAATATTAAGTGTATTTTCCGTTTCATTAGCATATCTCAATGTTATTGTCTTACCACTTTCAGGAGTGGTTGAAAAACCTAGTGTTTCTGATTGCAAACCAACGATTGCAATATTCGTATTTGAACCATCCAAAGATGTAATTGATGAAACAATTTCAGATTTAATGGGAACTGCATTGACATCAGTTGCAGTTATTGGTTGTCCAACACACACATGTCCATAATCATCCACGCCAATTTTTACAGCAGATGTACTTAAACCACTTGGTGCTTTGTTATGTGTGATTGAAACATTTCCGTTTAACTGGCCACCACCGCCTAACGCGCCATTGCCAGTAACACTTGTTGTTTTTGGTACATAATTAATCAAAGCACCCTCAACACCTTTTGAGGTTAAAGCAGAACCCGTATCACCGGCAACATATGTATTTGAAGTTGTTGGAATATTTGGTAGGTCATCCAAATCATTATAACTTATGTTAAGTGATTGCGTTGTTTGTGAACCTGTAAGTGTAACCCCGTTTATTGATGGCTTATTAGTTATTGAATCAGATGAATAATTTAAACTTATGTTTAATTCACTTGTTGTTTTATTACCATTGAGTTCTACACCGTTTATTGAAGGTTTTGATGTCAAACTTGTATATTGACCATTTGATGCAACAGATGCAAGATTAAGCATTGTTTTTAGATTGGCAACAGTAACAATATCAATTGTTTGACCACTTACTGTTGTGTATGTGAATTTATTGTTTGAACCTGATACGTAATCTACACTAACAACCTCATCAACGTTATCATTTGGTATAAGGTATAACTCATTTACACCAATTAGATTATTTTCAACAAGGTAATCATATACATCTTTACTTTCTAATTTATTAATGATTAAAGGTTGTTTACTTGTGTTCATAAATCAATTCTTTTATATTTTTTATTTATGTCAAAAACATCAGAAAAATCTTCTTTTTTAACCCACACATCATTCTCTTTTACATAAACCTCAGAAAATGGTGTCCATATATTGTTTATTTTTACAAATAATTGCTGTTTAAGTGTCGCTTTTGCATAGAGATAAATATCGCCTGAAGATACATTAAAAGTATATTCAGTTGAAGTAGTTAATCTCGTCTGATAACTGTTATCTGAATATATACCATCAAAGTTGTAATTATTAGCATCATAATTTATTTGTATGGTTTCGGTCATACCCTCAGCAGAATATATTGGTGATGTAGTCCCACTAAGGCTGCAATTTAAACAATCTACATAAATTAAAACTTCAACTCCTGTCGCGACATATAAATTTACATCGTTTGAAGGCATCGTAAAAGTATACGGATTTGAATTGCTTAACCAATTAGTTTTGTTTCCGCTACTATCGGCACTATATATTCCAGCAAACCTATAATTTGAACCATCTGGTATTGTGACTGTTAAAGTGACCGATTCACCGTCTACTGCCGAATTTTTGCTTAATGTATAACTAAATCTTGATGTATCACCGTAAACATTAATATTATAAAGTCTGTTTGCCTTTGGGTAAAGTGTTAAATTATCTGTAACAGTTGCTGTATAGGTTGATGAAGTCGATACAGGTGTATCGGAAAAGTCGGGACTGATGTACCAGCCTTCAAATTGATAACCGCTTTCAACTGTTGCTACAAAAGTGCATCTATCGCCATCAACAACATCAGAATTATTTGGTGTTGCACTTGTTATACCATAACCACTTTGTACAATGGCGTTACAAGTGAAAACATCATCATAATTCAAGTCAAAGTTTGCTGCCGAAATATAAAATGTTGCAGTTGTAGATTTATTTCCCTCAGTATATAAACCTGTTGTTGTTAAACGCAAATTTATATTGGCATCTTCTATAGAGTTGTATATTACATTTGTACCGGGTGAAGATGAGATTGTAAAATTCTGCGTAGAGAAATTTGATTGTGACGATACAGATGTTGTACTATATGCGGTTCCATTAACATAGGTGCTGTTATTTACCGAAATTGATGGTGTACAGGTTAAGGATAGACTTGCTGGTTCGTAATTACCTCTTGTCATTCTGATATACATTTGACCGCCACTAATACTATTAATGCGTATTTTTCCTGCTGGCATATCCGCACTTTTGGCGTTGCACTTAAACGTAGAAGTTTTAGTGGTTGATGAAGTCTCTAAGTTATGGGTTATCGCTGTGGTATCATAGTTATTCCTTGTGTCTGAAATAGCGGAATAACCGTTACCACTGTGTTGTGGTGTACCCACATTAGAGGACGGATATATTACAATTGACTTAGCCATTCTACAAATCTATCTTTTAATATTTCAGGGCTTATTATATTTTTATCAATAAAACCGGGCACCTTTGGAGTAGTACCACAAATTTCTCTTATTAATTCTACTCTATCATTAAATGTGCACTGGAAAACTACGGTGTTCATACCTGCATATTGGAATGCAACACTACCGATTACCTTCTTATTGTTAATCAGTATATCATTATTATCAACAACAACGTTGTCATAATATTCATCCAAAACATCTTTCAGAAACTTCATAAATATATCATATGGCACTTCAATATTACCATCATAAATGAGATAAATTCTTAAATCGCCACTTGAACTGATTATAACACCATTACGGGCATCATACCCTATTTTAAGCGGGACAAGGTTATGCTCTTCTAATATTTCCATGTTTTCAAAATCATTTGGGATAAATGCATAATCTTCGTGACAATTAATAGTATAAAGAAAGGCAGGAACTCCATCTTTATAATATTTTTCTGTAAATGCCAAATCAATGTAAGGTTCCTCTTCAATAACAAATGCTTGTGTTTTAAAAAGATATTTTTGTTTATCCCAATAAAATTCATTTACATCATCATAACCACAAGGCCCAATATAATTATATATCTTCGCATTTTCATCATGTTCATCAAATTTTTTATGAAGATATAACGTTTCTTGTTCGATTGCTCTTCTAATATCTTTTTCCATATTAACGTTTAAGATATATATCACCATTATTTCCTATATCAGAAGTTGGTTCAGAAGAACCTGTATAAAAAGTGTTTATGTCAAGATTTCCTATAATTTCTTGACCATTTACCCAAGCAGAATGATTTGAAACAATTTCGTTAGATGTAGCAACAGAATTTCCTGCTGTCTGTGTTCCATTTGCTGTAAAATTACCCGTAACACCAAAAATTTTAACGCCTGTTTTAATATTTGATGGATTAATGTCGCTATCAACACCGTCATTGAAAACAACGTTGACTTGTTTTATTTTTGACGCAGTATTTGTTCCAGTACCAATATATAAACTCATTTTTAACTATTCACTATATCATTATTATACCAATTTTTAAATATGACTCTGTTATCAACATAGTCTTTAATATCAGAAGCATTTGCCAAACCATTATCACCACTTTGAACTGTTACAATATTGGATTCAGCAGAAAGAGTTACTATTTTTTGACCATTAGAAGCACTACTAACCGTAGATGTAACATGAACGAAATCGGTATTAGCGTTTGAAATGTTTGTTTGGGCTATGATATCTGTTAGGACTTCGCCAATATTTACATTATTTCCAGTTGTAACTGAGTAAGTTGTTCCGTTTATTGTAATGTTTTTTACCACGCCTGTCAAATCAACTGTTGTACTTCCAAGACTTGTCCAAGAATATGTTGAACCATCTTGTGTTGTTATGACTTGTTCATAGGAATTTGCCGAATTTTTAATAAGATATACCTTACCTGTTGTTAATGAGGATGCTGCCATAGTACCAGTAACACCATTATAATAAGTAAAGCCCGATGGTATTTCAGATGCGATGTTGTTACAAACAATATATTCAGTAGAAGATGACGCGGCACTATTAATTTCAGATTTAATTGTATTAAGGGTTGTTTGCAAGTCCTGAGTTGTGTTATTGTATGTAACATTTAAATCAGAAGGACTGGCAGTTGTTGCTATTTTAGCCAAAACGATATCTTGGACAGATGAATTTGTTATAACACCATCTGTTTCTGTTAGTCCGGCTTTTATTGTAACAATACCATTATTTATAGACGATATAATAGCACTACTGTCAAGTGTATTTATGACATCAAGTTCGAATAGTGTTATGTTATCGTGTTTTAATACTATTTTTTTAGTTGATGAATCATATAACGCATTATTTACATATGCACTAAGGTCTTGGTGTGTTGTTATAAAGCCTGAATCATTGGTTAAATCGGATGTTTTTGATGGAATTAACGTATCACCGACACCATCGTCAATAAAAGTCCAACCTGTTTGGCCATCTGTATTATGATAAACGCAAAGCATTGCCTTTGTGTCTTCATCTTGTTCCTTATATCTAGTTTGAATTACCTCACCATCGTTAAAAGATATTTGTAGATTTTCTACGTATTCTTTTGCAACATTTTTTGCTGTTTTTCCTTGCGCGGGTAAAAAAATTGTATTATTTCTGTAAAATTGTATTATTTTTCGATTTGGCATAAGTCTTTTAAACTTAAAAAAATGGTTATTTTACGCTTTTCTAATAAATAGTTTTGCATTTCTTAATTTTAGTAGTATATTTGTAAAAAGAGACTTAATGATGCTATTAAAAATGGCTTTAATTTAAGATTTAAAAACTACTGAAAACAATGAACGATAAAAAAATTACAAAAGAAGTTATTGATACCTTTTTCGCAGGGTATGACCCGATGGAACACATTATAAAATTTGAGTGTGGGTATAATGATGATAAAGTGTCCATCATATACAGGAATGAAAAGGGTGAAAAGAGAATAAAAAAGGAAGAATTTAAGCCATTTGTATGGGCAAAGAAGAAAACCGCCCAATCTTTGTTTAATGGTGATAGAGAAACAACCAAAAAGATGCTTTTAAAGTATAATATTGGTTGTAAAGCACTAAGAATCGAAAGAAATGACGGAACTGTTCCCGAAAGAATGATAAATGGTTATAACCTTTTGTTTTATGCAAAGGGAGCAATGACCTTTACTGATTTTATGTCGTTCTTCAGTAAAGGTGGTATGCCTATTTATCCTGGTCCAAAAGACAAAAACTATGGTTCAAAAGACTATATCTGTGTCGCGCCTGTTGAACAATTTATGATTCAAACAGGAAAACGCCAATTTAAGGGTTATGATGACTATGATGACCTTGTTAGGTTAATTTATGACTTGGAAACCACAGGTCTTAACCCTGAAGTCGATATGATTGACCAAATTGGTATTAAAACAAATAAAGGTTTTGAAAAAATCATAACCGTTGAAGGCCAAGGTGAAGAAAAATTCAATAATGAATTGAAGGCAATTGGTGAATTTTTTGATATTATATATGAAATTAAGCCCGACATATTAACAGGACACAACAGAGAGAACTTTGATGGTAATTTTATTGATGTAAGATTGAAAAAACATGGAAGTTCACTGAAATCTTTTACCGAAGGCCGTTTTAAAAACGGAATTTACAAGAAAGACAAACAATCTGTACTTAAATTAGGTGGTGAAATGGAGTATTATTACCCAACAGTAATGTGGGGACACCATTTGACCGATTCTTTGTTTGCCGTAAGACGTGCTATGGCCGTTAATTCTAATATTAAGTCAGCAAACCTTAAATATATCACCAAGTATTCCAAACTTAATAAGGAAAATCGTGTTTATGTTCCTGGCAAATTAATCAATGAAACTTGGAAAGACACATCTTTAACATATTTGTTTAATGATGAAAATGGAAATTGGTTAAAATACTATGAAGATAGGACATATGTCGATGAGAATAACAGAATATGGCCACGTTATAGCATAATAGGCGAAAATAAGGTAAAAGACAACAAAACTGAAGAGATTTTTGAACTTAAAACAGGAAGATATATCGTTGAGAGATACCTTCTTGATGACTTATGGGAAACGGATAAAGTAGAATACAAATATAATGTAACAAACTACTTTATTAGCAAAATGTTGCCAGTTTCATTCGATAAATGTTGCACAATGGGTACTGCTGCGGTATGGAAGTACATCATGTTAACATGGAGTTACGAAAATAACCTTGCAATACCACAACTTATTGATACAAAAAAGTTCACAGGCGGTCTTTCACGACTTTTGAAATGTGGATTTATCAAGAAACAAGCAAAACTTGACTATAATTCGCTTTATCCATCAATTATTCTTACATTTGGTATCAGAACTTTAGTTGATTTGCAGGATACTATGCCAAGTCTTCTTGAATATTTGCTTACTGAACGCGAATATTATAAAGATTTGAAGAAAAAGAAGATAAAAGAGGCTATTGCACTTGCAGAAGAAATAGAAAAAACAAATGATAAGAAGAAAAAGATAGAACTTGAACACAAAAAGAAAGAAATCGAGGCTATTGCAAATGTTTATGACAACACACAAACTTGTATTAAACTGATTTGTAATGGATTTTTTGGCTCTTATGGCTCAGGACAACCATTTCCGCACTCTGATATACTTTGTGCCGAAGAAACAACGTGTATCGGCAGACAGGCGTTAAGGCTAATGATACATCACTTCTCTAATTTGTCAACATATCAAGGCAAAAACCTTGGAAATGAATACAATTATGTACCAGTTGTTGGCGATTCATTTACTTGGGATACACCATTGTTTATAAAATACAACGATACTGGATTAATTGACATACAGCCAATTGCAGCTCTTATAAATCATGATGAAATTAAAGTTGACGCTCTTGGTCGTGAATATGACTACTCCAAAAAGAATTATAAGGTTTTGTGCAGAAGCGGATGGGTTGAGCCTTCATACATATACAGGCATAAAACCGATAAACCTATATATAGGGTCGAAGAAGGTGACATGAGGGTCGATGTGACAAAAGACCATAGTCTGTTTAATGACAAGGGGGAGAAGATAACACCCGAAGAAATAACAGAAAACACAAAGTTGGAATACTATAAAGGTGACATTTTCTCAGATTTTAACAATTTAACCAAAAACGATAGTACAAACGATTCGTGGTTGTTTTTATTAAACGCTTCCATAGACATTAAGAAACAATTTATCGAAAGTACCAGCATTAAAAATTTTATGTACACCAAAACTAATAGAGCAAGAATACTTTTCATAAAAAACTGTATTGAAAAATCGAATGGAACTAAGTCTTGACGAATTTTTCTTAATTACCATATATTTATTTATATAACACAAAGTATGGGTACTACAGAACAATTTATAGAAGAAGCACGTAAAGTTCATGGAGACAGGTACGATTATTCGAAGGTTGTCTATGTTAATAATCGGACAAAGGTATGCATTATATGTCCAGAACACGGTGAGTTCTGGCAGACACCGAAAAATCATAAAAGGGGGCAGGGTTGTCCGGTTTGTGGAAAAGAATATGCTATAAATTATCACAAAAACAACTATAATCAATTCTTGGCCACGGCAAAGGATAGGTTTGGTGACCGGTATTTTTTCCCGAATATTGCTGATGAATATGAGAATAGTCACAGCAAAATCACTGTTGTATGCAATTATTGTGGAAACACATTCACAAAGATTGCATGTGACATTATAACATCACAAACAGGTGGATGTTGGTGTAAAGAAACTGAGAAGGCTTATATAACACATAAAGAAATCAACTTATTAATAAACGGATTTACGATAAAGCCGTTTGAAGAAAAAAAGAACCGTGCCAAAGATAACGTCATTGCCGTATGTGAAAAATGCGGTTACGAAAACAAACTCAGAATTTCAACCATATTAGGTGGGGATTACAGTTGTAAAAGGTGTGTTGCTTTGAAATCATGGGACGGGAAAAGGCTTACAGTTGAAGATATAAGAAAACGTATGGAGGAATATTTCCCTACCATTAAGGTGGATTATTCGTCATATACAGGAGTTGCACATAACATAACTTGTGAATGTTCCGTTTGTGGCCATAAATTTAACAGAGCACCCAATACGTTTTTTAATATGAAAGACACGGTTTGGTCACCGTGTCCGGAATGTACCAAGAAGATGATTTCACGAAAACGGTTAAAAACGACCGAACAGTTTATAAAAGAAACAAATGCAAAATACGGTGAGAACAGATATGAAATCATTGGTACGTATAAGAGTTCTGATAAAAAGATAGAAATAAGGTGTCTTGACTGCGGAAGGACATTTGAAATTGAGGCAAACTCGTTCTTACAAGGTCATGGATGTCCATATCATAACTGTAATTCCTCAACTAAAGAAAAGGAAATTGCAGATTTCATAAGAGGTATCTATGATGGTGACATATATAACAATGATAGGACACTCCTAAACGGAAAAGAACTGGATGTGCTTATTCCTGAAAAAAAGATTGCCTTCGAATATGACGGTGTGTTCTGGCACAATGAGAACAATAAGGAAAGAGATTTCCATTTATGGAAAACAAACGAATGTGACAAACTTGGTGTACACCTTGTACATATTTTTGAGGATGAATGGCTCTATAAAAAGCCGATATGGGAATCCATGATAAGAAACCATTTCAACAAGACCAATATAAGGATATTTGCAAGAAAATGTGACATTGGTATGGTTGATAAGAAGGAATGTAAGGAATTTCTTGAGGAAAATCACCTACAAGGATGGTGTCCAAGTCAGATTAAATACGGCCTTTATTATAAAGGTGAACTTGTTTCGGTGATGACATTCGGAAAGTCCAGGCATTTTATTGGAAATGGTGAAAGTGAGTATGAACTTCTGAGATTCTGCAATAAACTAAATACATCAGTTGTCGGTGGCGCATCAAAATTGTTCAAACACTTTGTTTCAGATTACACACCTACCAGTGTTGTGACGTATGCCGATAAAAGATGGTCAAACGGAAACTTGTATGAACAAATGGGGTTCGTTTATGACCACGACTCAAAACCGAATTATTATTATGTAATAGGTGACAGAAGAAAAAACAGGTTCAATTTCAGGAAAAGTGAACTGGTTAAAAAATATGGTTGTCCCGAAAACATGAGTGAACACGAATTCTGTAAATCAAAAGGATGGTACAGGATTTATGACTGTGGCACAAAGGTATATAAATGGTTTAACCATATTTAACTCTTTGGTTTTTCATCACACAATAAAATGTAGTATATTTGTAATAGTTTTAAAATTAAATTTTTATGTTAAACACAAAAAAAATAACGGAGGAACGCAAAAGCATCGGTGTTGTGTACGATATTTCTCTTGATGGCACAGTGGTAAATGCCCTTGGGATGAATATCATGAGCAACACCGATGGCTAGTTAGGTTTTAACTTTGAATTACCGGAAAAGTTTAGATATACGGACGAACACCCATATGTCAGCAACGGTCAGGGGCGTAACACCAAAGAGGG
>JAEEGL012602391.1_pt1 | contig 10262 bp, 11 predicted proteins | sample 9134231 | NCBI WGS metagenome assembly JAEEGL01 (sample SAMN16246548, study PRJNA631951) | gut metagenome | biome: gut microbiome; feature: rumen; material: fiber-attached | host: Bos | place: Iran: Karaj | collected 2018-10 | reverse complement strand
CTGTTTTTAAATAACTCTTTAATGTTTACAAAACCCACGAAAATGCTCCTTTCCTTCAGTCACTTACTGTGCTGCGCTTGAACTTGATGCTGCAGATGAACCTGACTCCGCCGCTGAACTTGATGCTGCAGATGAACTTGTACTTCCGGGCTCAACGAGTTTCGCCGAATCTACAATAAAATCAAGTACCTTCATCTGCTGTACATATCTCTTAACCTCTGATTCCTTATATGTTTTAAATAATTCCTCTTTTGACTCCAATCCGTTTTCCTTGGCATATTTAAGAATTGCCTCTTCCATCTCGGAATCAGACATGGTGAGGTTTTCTTTCTTCTCAATAGCCTCAATGATAAGCTGGAGTTTTGCTGTCTGCTCCATATACTCTTTCAGCTTATCGTCAAATTCCCCTTCCGCAAGACTAAAGTTCTCCTGAATATAATCCTTATATTCTTTACTGGCCTCCTTGGCCATCTTTTGAACGGTTTCCTTATACTCGGCAACCATACTTTCAATCATGCCCTTTGGATATCCGGAAACTGTGGCATTACCTATAGCCATGGATTCAGCCATGTATTGCTTATACTGCAGCGCCGAGGTCTCTTTCTGATCCTGAAGGTATTTCTTGATCTCCTGCTTAAATTCAGCAACTGTTTTGGACTGTGCCGAATTCTTCTGAACGAACTCATCGTTGAGAACAGGTTCTACCTTCTTATTAATGGCATTAACAGTAATGGTAAATACCGCATCTTTTCCTGCAAGATCCGGATTATTGTATGTATCCGGGAACTTAACGTTTATATCAAATGTGGTCTTGGACTTCTTTCCCACAAGCTGGTCCTCAAATCCGGCAATAAAACCGGCTGATCCCACCTGTATGATCTGACCTTTGGCTGTTCCGCTATCGAAGGCCTCTCCGTTGATCTTTCCTTCATAATCTAGATTGATAAAATCTCCCTTGACTACGGTGTCTCGATCCTTTATCTCCTCATAGGAGATACTCATAGCAAGCAGCTGCTTGATATAATCATCCACTTCTTCATCCGTGGTCATCTGGGACTGTTCATATTCAATCTCTAAATCCTTGTACTGTCCCAGGGTTACATAGTCGTCTACATTATATTTCTCCACCTGAACAGACGCTGAAGTTGTGCTGTTATTGCAACCCACAAGAACAACGGCTGTTATAACAACAGCCGCCATCGCTGCTTTCCTGATAAATCTCATTCCAATACTCCTTTTTCTTTCCTAGTCAAAATGAATGGTTCCTTCAATGTCAGAGCTGAGTTTTTTAATATACTCCGACAATTCCCCCTTCAATCTGGGATCCCTTAAGGCAAACTCAATGTTAGCCTCTACAAATCCTATCTGAGATCCGACATCATACCTGGTCCCCTTGAAATCATATGCATACATAGGCTTACCATCTAAGGTCATGCGCCTTAGAGCATCTGTAAGCTGGATCTCTCCGCCTGCTCCGGTTTCCTGGGTCTCAAGGTATCCGAATACTTCCGGATTGATAACATACCTTCCCAGAATAGCCACATCGGTAGGTGCCTTATCTACCGGCGGCTTCTCTACCATATCTTTAACCTTATAAAGGCGGTCAGCCTCTTTAACGCCGTCAATGATACCGTATTTACAAACCTTTTCATGGGCCACTGTCTGAACTCCCAGAACGCTGGCTCCTGTTTTGTCATACACATCTATAAGCTGCTTAAGACAAGGTGTCTGTGCGCACACAACATCATCACCCAAAAGCACTGCAAAGGGCTCATCCCCGATAAAACTCTTTGCTGTAAGAACGGCATGACCCAGGCCTCTGGGCTGCTTCTGCCTTACATAATAAACATTTGCAATATGGGCAATTTGCTTGACCATTTCAAGATATTCCGTCTTGTTGCCCCTCTCCAGCTCCTGTTCCAGCTCCGGAGACCTGTCAAAATGATCCTCTATGGTCTTCTTGTTACGTCCGGTAATTATGACGATATCTTCAATCCCCGCTGCCACAGCCTCTTCAATAATGTACTGAATGGTAGGCTTATCGACGATAGGAAGCATCTCCTTCGCCTGTGCTTTTGTTGCCGGTAAGAATCTTGTACCCAGACCGGCTGCGGGTATTATGGCTTTACGTACCTTCATTTTCTATCCCCCTGATTAATATACTGCTCTTCCCTTAAGACAGGCTTAAGCTTCCCAGATTTTTTGACTGAACCCCGAGGCTTATGGTGCAATCCGCAACATGCTCGTAATTCATATCAAGCTCATATTCCACCTTTACTGACATGGAATCATCCTGCTCATCTATATCGATGCCCTTAGCCATTATACCCAGGGAAAATGCGCCAAAGGGCGTGTTATAAACCGTAAGGTTCTTTTTATTCTCTTCAAATACCATGTGGGTATTAGTAAGGCCTTTTTTGGTTACTTCCATACAGGTGGGGGAAAGCTTGATAATATTCTTTATCTTGCCTTCCATTCCTTCTACTACTTCCTCGTAAATGATGTATTTCTTATCATTCTTCTCGTAGTACTCACCCAATGCCACTATCTCAACTACGCCCGTATCAACAGGCTCGTTGATCTGAAGACCTTTAAGTGTAATTAATACTTCTTTATCCATTAAATCACCATTCCAGCTTCTAATTATCTATCAAAAAATCGCTGTTTGTCAATGCTTGTCGTTTCTCACCCGGAGGTTAAAGGGCCGTGTAAGGCATACATGTGCTGCAGGGTATTTCTCTTTAAATTTCGCTTTCGCAGCCAAAACTGAGTCCCTGTCTTCAAATATCCCGAAAACCGTGGGGCCGCTGCCGCTCATAAGGGACCCTGAAGCACCCAGACGGACCATCTCTTCCTTGTATTCTGTAATAACAGGATGGTCCCCTTCGGTAACACTTTCCAATACATTCATCAGCCTGCTTGAGATCCCGGAAAGACTGCCCGCCTTAAGGCTTTCTATCATACCGTCTATATCAGGATGTGTAACCTTGCTTAAATCCAGCTTACCGTAAACCGATCTCGTGGAAACACTTATGGGCGGTTTTGCAATGAGTATCTGGCATTCCGGCATAGGATCAAGCCGGGTAAGCTTCTCTCCGATGCCCTCCGCAAGAGCAGTTCCCCTCATAATACAGTAAGGAACATCGGCGCCTATCTTCACCCCTAATTCCATCAACCGGCTCATGGAGATTCCCAGTCGGAACATATTATTGATCCCTACCATGGTTGCAGCCGCGTCCGCACTTCCCCCTGCCATCCCGGCCGCCACCGGGATATGCTTCTTAAGGTCAATGAAGAAGCCTTTTTCTATCCCGCAGGTCTCCTTCATAAGGGATGCTGCCTTATATACGATATTGGACTCATTTACCGGGAGAAATGCCTTATTGGTCTTGATCACGATGGCATTACGCTCAATCTCCTTAATAAACAGGGTGTCATAGAGATTCACGGTCTGCATGATCATCCTGACCTCATGATACCCGTCTTCACGTTTGCCGGTCACATCCAACCCTAAGTTAATCTTGGCATATGCCTTGAGATTACAGCTTCTCATATCTCCCTCCCGCATGGCTTACACTATTATAGCCATTTTCCCCGTAAAAAGCAACAAAAGCACCTTTTGATTGCATTTTGGGATAAATGATGATACAATATGTCCTAGTTGTACTTTAAGGAGGAATAGTAATGAGTCCAGTTACTATTGTATTGTTAGTTATTCTTGTAATACTTATTATTGCTGCCGTTGTTTTATACTTCCTGGGTAAGAAAGCCGAGAAGAAGCAGGCAGAGCAGCAGGAGCAGATAGATGCAGTTGCCCAGACCATTAGTATGCTTATCATCGATAAGAAGCGCCTCAAGTTAAAGGATTCCGGACTTCCGGATGCGGTTATGCAGCAGGCCAAAGGCCTTATGAAGATCCAGAAGCTTCCCATCGTTAAAGCCAAGGTAGGACCCAGGATCATGTCTCTTATCTGTGACGAGAAGATATATGACCTTGTTCCTATCAAGAAAGAAGTTAAAGCTACTGTCAGTGGTATATATATTACGGACGTGAAGGGAGTCAGAGGAGCTGTTCTTGAAGCTCCGCCGAAGAAGAAAGGACTTCTTGCCAAATTAAAAGGAAATTGAGAAATGAAGTTTTAAGGGATTTGCCAAAAGCAAATCCCTTTGTTATTTCTTCTTATTTTGTGCTTACCCATACAGCCGGCCTTAAGGATTGAACTTCATCCACCGGTCTGCCGTTATATCCAATGGAACCTGCTCCCTGGATTATAGTCGCATTCTTATTGCTTGCATCCATAGAGCCCATAGTCCTCAGCCAGCAGCAAGCCTCTCCGGAATCGCCCTTCCAGGCCCCCTTAGCTGCCGCATAATCTGAGATCATACACTTTCTGGCGTCATTTGTGGTAAAGTATTTTGTAATCTCAACAGCACTTAAAATAAATACTTTATCGGTGGTGCTGCCTCCCTGGGACACATTGGTTTTCTGGGGGTTCTTGTCTGCGTTGACCGTACTATCAAGAACTCTCTTCCTCTCAGTATCGCCGAAGGCATCATTGAAGAACTCATTATTACAATAAGACCTGATAGAAGATGTTTCCCATGCTATGGCAGCCTTACTTGAATTAAACTGAACTCCGTCAAGACCCTTCTTTGCCAAAAGGAGAATCTTGCCCTCTTCCTTTGCAAGAACCTGCCACTCTATATCTTCCTTACCGTTTTCCGTATTATTATCCTGCTCGTATTTTCCGAAGGTTATGGTATCTCCCACAGCTGCTTTCTGTAGTTTCTCCAGTTCCTTATCCGCAAAGGGTCCCTGCTTGGTAAATAACAGAAATCCAAATACTCCGCCTACAATAACCAGGATTGCAACTATTATTCCTATTATAAGGCCTGCCTTTGATTTCTTAGGCTTCCCATAAGCCGGCTGACCGTACTGGGGCTGACCATATTGAAGCTGACCGTATTGGGGCTGACCGTATTGGGGCTGACCATATTGCTGCTGGGGTGGTATCTGCTGTTGCTGGGGTGGTACCTGCGGCTGCGTGGGTCCCCAATTCATAGGCCGTGGCTGCGCCGGGGATGTGGACTGAGGCGTGGGCTGAGATGCCGGCTGTGGCGTCGGTTGAGCCTGAGGCTCCGGCTGCGGAGCAACAGGAACCAAGGGTGTTCCGCAATTGTCACAGAACTTCAATCCATCCTGTAATTGCTTTTTACAATTAGGACATTCCATCATAAGCATTTCCTCCAAAAAGAATACATGACGGTTCCTTTCCGCCATAGGATTATTAATTAGAGTTTATACTCTGGCATTATTTTTGTCAAAAGATTTCCTTTTTTTCATATTTATATATAAAGTCCCTGGTACTTTCGTCCGATATTATATTTGTCAAGGAAGATATGTTTTTAAGCTAAGGAGGCTAATTATGAATATCAACGAAATTACCAATAATATAAATACAACATATAACACAACAGCTAAAACAGATAAAAAGAACGAGCCGGAAACAAAGATTGATGATACAGCCGCTGTATACGAACCCTCCGGCAATACTGATAAGACTTCAACTGAAACAACAGGTAAAACATATAATACCGATACAGCAAAGATTCAGCAGATGATGGCTGAAGCAGATGCCAAAACCGAGCAGCTCAGATCTCTGGTTGAGAAGATGATGGGCAAGCAGGGGCTCACATTAGCAAAGGCTGATGATATGTGGAAGTTCCTGGCAGACGGCGACTTCACCGTAGACGAGGAAACAAGAGCTCAGGCACAGAAGGATATCGCAGAAGACGGATACTGGGGCGCAGAAGCAACTGCTGAGAGAATTCTCTCCTTTGCAAAAGCACTGACCGGTGGTGATCCCGATAAGATAGAAGATATGAAAGATGCCTTTATAAAAGGCTATCAGGAAGCCACCAAGGCCTGGGGCAAAGACCTCCCCGAACTTACCAAGAACACCTACGATAAGGTAATGGAAAAGTTCGATGCATGGGCAAACGAAACTAATGATTAAATCGGAAACAAAATCCTTTCACTTTTTTCTCCTTTAAATACTCACAAAAGAGGTCAGGCTATAAAGCCTGACCTCTTTTGTGAGCGTGTATATCTTACCTTATCCCTACTACAATATGCGAAGATGCGAAGCATCTTTGCAAAAGATTCACTATTAGCAAAGCATCATTCTGACGTCCTTGGTGATAACATCAGTATAGCTGAATGATAATGTCTTGCTGGGCTCTCCTTCATTAGTTCCGGAAACTTCAACGATAAAGATACTTGGATAAGCTTCCTTAAGGATTCCTTCTTTAACATCTATACGATGTCTTCCTCTGTTGAGCTTGATGATAACTTTCTGACCCAACTGCTTACCAACGGAGTTCCTCACCTTAACAATATCAGTTTGTTTTAAAATCATAATACTCTAATCCCCTCTCCTTTATACAAACCACCCTCAACGGTTTTTCAAATTATAGCATAACTACAATTTGTTGTCAAACATAAAAAAAAGGGATTTAAACCACAAGTTCTTGTGGTTTAGTCATTTTTACGATTTTACAATCCTTTTATAGGTAATTTTGATTATCAATTAACATATTCTCTATGATTTTTTGTGTATAAGCACCAATAAATTTTTTCTCTTCAGGAGATAATTCCACAATATCTATGGGTTTTCCATATTGAAGCACAACATGTGCCGGTCTGAGGAAGGGAATGTGGGTCTCAAAAACGTTTTCGGAATTGGTTATGGCCATAGGTACGATCTTGCATCCCGTTTTTGTGGCAACCTTAAAACTTCCTTCATGGAAGGGCAAGGTTGGGGCGTCTGTCTTATTACGTCCGCCTTCAGGGAAGATCGTAATGGAAACTCCCTGTTTTACATATTCTATAGCTGTAAGAATGGTTTTGAGGCCCTCTCTGGGGTTCTCCCTGTTAAGAAAGAGGCAGTATGCCTTTCTCATCCAGACCCGCATGAAAGGAACCTTTTCCAGACTGTCCTTTGCAATGTAGCCGGTAAGGCCGGGACATCTGGCATATGTAAATATGGTATCGTAATCGCTCTTATGGTTACCGATGTAGAGTACCGCCTCATCCTTGGGGACATTCTCCTCGCCTATAACGGTAAGATCGACCCCGCATAAGAACTGAAGGGTTTTTAATACCCCCTGGACTATATGAAGGGTTATAAGGTCAGCTTTCTTCTTTGAAAATCTTTCTACTATCCATATATATGCCCACATAAATACGGACGTAAGAAAGAATAATAACATGAATAAAATGCTTAAAATGAATCTGATCATTAGAATCCTCCGATAAACTATTCACAGTAATCATATCTTCACTCATAATCCTCGCTTCGCTGTGAATAGTAACTGTTTTTGCGCAAAAAGTAGTCTCGTCATTACCATGGCCTGTAAATTTGAGGGATAGCCATAATAAAAACGAGACTGAGGAGAAAAGAACTATTAAAAAGTTTAGTTATCACTAACTGTCTACAAGTATAAATGGAAAATGTGACAGAATTGTGGACAAATAGTTAAGAGAATATAAAACTATAATAAAAATAATCCGAAGTCCTCTTAAGAAACCCTAAAGCTTCAAATCATTTCCAGTATCTTCTCAAATCCCATTGAATGGCTGGCTTTTATTAAAACCGTATCCCCGGGCTCTAACAGTCCCTTCAATACTTCAGGCATGCTATCAAGATCCGGCATATGAATAACCTTTCGCATATGGCTGCGGGGACCCCTGCTTGTCAGCTCAAGAGCATCCTCTGCGCCTTTCTTCATATACTCACTTCGTTCTCCTACGCATAAGAGAAAATCTATGCCTTTTTCAGCGGCGTATTTTCCTATGTTGTAATGAAGTTCATATTCTTCTGATCCCAGTTCAAACATATCGCCTAATACAGCGATTTTTCTGCCTTCTGCCTGCGAAAGCAGGTCTAAAGCCGCTCTCATGGAATGGGGATTGGCATTATAACAGTCATCAATAATGGTAAGCTGATCCCGATGAAGAATATTGCATCTTCCGGCTATGGTCCCTGCCTTAATGATGCCCTCCCTGATATCTTCAGGACTAAGGCCCAGAAGCCTTCCTACGGCTGCTGCTGCCATGGCATTATATACCATGTGCTCTCCCGGAACTGAGATGTGTACCTCTATGGCATCGTCTCCCATAACAATACGACAATCCGTTCCTTCAATACCTCTCGGAGTTATATTCTCCGCCCGGACCTGTCTGCCCAGTCCCTTACCGTAAAAAACAGGGGCTCTTCCCCCGGCATCCTTTACGGTAGCAAGCTTATCGTCATCACCGTTAAGAACGGCAACTCCTCCGGGTTTCATATATGTAAAGATATCCGTCTTTTCCTTAAGGACGCCGTCTCTGTCTCCCAGATTCTCCAGGTGACATTCGGCTATGGTGGTAATAACGCAAATATCCGGCCTTGCGATCTCTCCCAGAGGCTTCATATCTCCGAAATGGCTGATGCCCAGTTCCAGAACCGCCACCTTATGCTCCTCTCTCAGCCGAAAGACTGTGAGGGGAAGACCTATTTCGTTATTGAAATTACCCTCTGTCTTAAGAACATTGTATTTTTGTGACAGGACCGAGGCTATCATTTCCTTGGTGCTGGTCTTGCCTACACTGCCTGTAACGCCTACAACCCTTATCTTAAGAACGCTCCTGTAATATGCAGCGATCTTCTTCAGCGCTTCCTGCGTAGAATCCACCAATATATAGGGTCCGGTTTCTTCAGGCAGTTCCTTTTCGGAAAGAACCAGTAAGGCTCCCTTTTCAAATACCTGTGGAATAAAATCATGCCCGTCAACCCGGGCCCCCTTTATGGGGATAAAGAGATTGCCTTCTTCCACCTTGCGGCTGTCAATTACAACCCCTGTTACTTCCCTGTTTATAATACTCTCAGGACCGGTATATCTTCCGTCGCAGGCTTTGGCAATAGCCTCGGGAGTCATGTTCTTCATATTAATTCTCCGTTCCTTCTTATGCTGGCCTTTAGTTACTCGTACTTCTTAAGTGAAATCTCCAATATTTTCTCGCATAAGTCTTCAAATGATATGCCTATGGCTGCCGCTTCCTGGGGAAGAAGACTGGTTGCCGTCATCCCCGGCAGGGTATTGGCCTCAAGACAGTAAATGTTCTCTGTCCCTTCCTCCAGCAGGAAGTCCATTCGTGCATATGTCTCAAGATCCAGCGTCTCAAATACCTTCTCCGCATACCTTTGCATCTTATCCGCTATGGCATCGTCTATCTCTGCAGGGCATGTCTCAATGGCACTTCCGGCTGTATATTTATTCTTATAGTCATAGAATCCGTCTAAGGGTGCTATCTCAATAACCGGCAGAGCCTTCCCGTCAATAACGCCGACCCCGAATTCTCTTGCCTTAATGTATCTCTCAACAATTATTTCCGTATCCAGTTTAAAAAGCTCATCCACCGCAGCGTCGTATTCTTCTTTATTGTTGACTATGGACACTCCGACGCTGGAGCCTCCTGAACAGGGCTTAACCACAACCGGATAGGAAAGATCCAGCTCTTCCGGATAGATCTTTTTTGTAATACCCCTTCCGGGAGGTGTGGGAATCCCGGCGTCCCTGAACAGTCTCTTGGCAATATTCTTATCCATGGCAATGGCGCTGCTGAGATACCCCGTTCCCGTGTATTTGATACCGCACAGATCCAGGGCTGCCTGAACCTTACCGTTCTCTCCGTTCTCTCCGTGAAGACCCATAAATACTATATCCGCCTTCTCACAAAGAGTAATAACATCCGGCCCGAAGAAACGCTTCTTGTCTCCCTGTCTTCTTTTCTTAACGCTCTCAATATCCGGAGCGGTTTCCTTAATGGCGCTGGGCTTGTAACTCAACTCTTCCTGATGTTCAAAGGGATCTGCTATGGTCCTATCCAGGTCCAGTCCCAGATAAACATCTGTCAGGATAACCCGGTGACCCTTCTTTCTCAGGGCCTTCATAACGTTAATGCCCGTTGCAAAAGAAACGTCCCTTTCTGTACTTATGCCGCCTGCCAGAACAACTATATTCATGGTTTAAACCTTTCTAAATACGCAAAAATACTACTCTCAACAAGATATAATCTTAACCTATTTTCCTTTCTGTGTAAACTGTGTTATAATCATTTGCAGGAGATTAATTTTCTCCCATTAAAACTAAAGGAGTGATTTGTATGCGTTATACGATAAGCGGCAAGAATATTGATATAACCGAAGGTTTACGCTCAG
>JAEEGL012363454.1_pt1 | contig 10262 bp, 8 predicted proteins | sample 9134231 | NCBI WGS metagenome assembly JAEEGL01 (sample SAMN16246548, study PRJNA631951) | gut metagenome | biome: gut microbiome; feature: rumen; material: fiber-attached | host: Bos | place: Iran: Karaj | collected 2018-10 | reverse complement strand
TTTTTTTGCATAACGCCGGAAATTCATCCTGCAGGATGCTTCTTGTCGCGCGTGAGTAAAAATGCGCAAATGCGCCGCGCGCTTCGGTCCTGTTCTTAAAAGCGGCCGCAATAAAAGCTTTTCCGTCAAAGCGCAGCGCCCCGTCTGCTATCCTGAGCGGACAGGGTTCCCCGCGCCAGAAAAACTCGTCTCCGTCCGTATAGCTGTGTTCTCTGCGCCCGCTTGTCTCGCGCCTTTTATCGAGCTTTTTTATGATGCGGCCGGCGTCCTTTTGAAGGACTGCCTCCAGCTCTCTGCGGGACGTGTGCAGCGGTGCGGCGATAAAATATCCGCCGCTGTCGATGCCTGCGGCGATGTATTTTCTTCTTGCGCTTCTTTTTATTTCGAAGCTTATGCCGTTTATCACGATGCAACTCTCTTTCATAGAGATATTATAACAGAGTTTATAATAGTTATACCTGAGGCTGTCAGATTCATGACTGGCGGAAAGTTTTTTGCAAGAGGAAGATAGGAATGGCATCTGAAAGATACGGCGCCCGCGCCCGTACAGAAGGCATAAAGAGCAAAAGCCCTGCGGCTGATAAAAGCACTGCGCCAAAGCGCGGCGCCTTCCTGCCTGTATCGCGGAAGGACATGGCAGCGCGCGGCTGGGACGAGCTCGATATTCTGGTGATAACCGGGGACGCCTATGTGGATCATCCGAGCTTCGGGCATGCGATAATAGCGCGCTGGCTGGAAGCCCACGGCTTTCGCACAGGCGTGATCTCACAGCCCGACTGGCGCGGCAGGGACGATTTCCTGAAAATGGGGCGTCCCCGTTTATGCGTAATGCTTTCCGCCGGCAATCTTGACTCGATGCTGAACCATTACACGGCCGGCGGAAAGAAAAGGCACACGGACAGCTATTCGCCCGGCGGGCAGGCCGGACTGCGCCCCGACAGGGCTACTATAGTTTATTCCAACAGGGTGCGGGAACTGTGGGGAGACATTCCCCTTGTGATAGGCGGCATTGAGGCAAGCCTAAGGCGCATGGCGCACTACGACTGCTGGAGCGACAGCGTGCGGCGCTCCATCCTTGCCGACAGCCGCGCGGATCTGCTGGTGTACGGGATGGGGGAGCTTGCGTCGCTTGAGATAGCAAGGCGTCTTGCGGACGGAGAGAGCATTCACGCGCTGCGCGATATTGCGGGCACCTGCTGGAAAGCGCACGGCGCGGACGCGGCAAAGGATGCGGTGCTGCTTCCGTCATTTGAAGAGGTCTCTTCCGATAAGAGAAAGTTTGCCGCCGCTTTCAGGCTCGCTTATGACGAGAATGACGCGCTGCGCGGAAAAAGGGTGATCCAGGATCAGGGAGCGTGGTTCGTCGTGCAGAACCGTCCTATGAGGCCGCTTACAACGGATGAGATGGATCGCGTTTACGCTCTGCCCTATGCGCGCGCGTGGCACCCCGATTACGACGCAAAGGGCGGAGTCCCCGCCATCGAAGAGGTCAGATTCAGCATAACGACACACCGCGGCTGCTACGGCGAGTGCGGCTTCTGCGCGATATCATCGCATCAGGGGCGCATAATCCAGCGCAGGAGCGACGAATCGATAATAGAGGAAGCAAAGCTCCTGACGCGCCTGCCGGGCTTCAAGGGCTATATACATGACGTGGGAGGTCCCACCGCCAACTTCACTGCGCCGCAGTGCGAAGCCTCCGTAAAGCGAGGCGCCTGTCGCGGACGTTCCTGTCTTTACCCGAAGCCCTGCGCAAAACTGCGCGCTACACATGAGGACTATATAGCGCTGCTCAGAAAGCTGCGCGCCCTGCCGAAGGTCAAAAAGGTATTCATACGCTCAGGTCTGCGCTACGACTATATACTGGCGGACAAAAAGGGCGGATTTCTTGAGGAGCTCTGCCGCTGGCACATAAGCGGCCAGCTTAAGATAGCGCCGGAGCATATAAGCCCGAAAGTGCTGCGCTATATGCGCAAGCCTGGGCGTGCCGTCACCGAGGAATTCCTTAAAAAGTATGCTGAGATGAATAAAAAGCTCGGCCTCAAACAGTTTATCGTGCCTTATTTTATCTCGGCGCACCCCGGTTCCGGGCTTAAGGAAGCAATAGAGCTTGCCGAGTTTATACGCGACAGCGGCCTGCATCCGGAACAGGTGCAGGATTTCACGCCGACTCCCGGCTCTCTTTCCACCTGTATCTACTACACTGGGCTCGACCCTGAGACGATGGAGGAAGTATATGTCCCGAAGAGCGCTGAAGAGCGCAAGATGCAGCGTGCGCTGCTTCAGTTCTGGATGCCGCAGAACCGTGAGTATGTAAAAAAAGCGCTGATAAAAGCGGGGCGCAGGGACCTTATCGGAAACGGCCCAAAGGCGCTGGTGCGCTGAACATCCCTCACGGCGGCATTAAAAAAGCTGCGCCGGACCAAAAGTGCAGGTCGGCGCAGCTTGGAGCGCATTTTTACCGATTCTTATGATTCCTTAAGAGAAACATTATTCAGCTTTTCGTAATAGAGCCCGAGCGAGCCGTGGTCGAGCCCCTCGTGTCCTTCGTTGGCAAGAGCTATCATCATCTCCAGCACCTGAGCCGAAAGCGGGGCGGAGCTGCCTACAGAGCGGCTGGTCTCCAGTACGTTCCACAGGTCCTTGATATGCAGGTTGATTCTGAAGCCGGGGGCATAGCGTCCCTCAAACATGCGCGGCGCTTTGTCTTCCAGGCACTGGCTGCCGGCAAGTCCCTTCCTGATCGCCTCAAATACCCTGCGTGGATCGACTCCGGCCTTCTTCGCGAGGGCCATGCCTTCTGCTACCGCGGAGATATTGATGCCGACGATCAGCTGGTTCACGAGCTTCGTGATCTGTCCGGCGCCCAGTTCTCCGACAAGCGTGACCGTGGCGCCCATCTTTTCAAGAATGGGCTTTGCCTCTTCAAAGGCATGCTCATCGCCGCCCGCCATTATCGCAAGAGTTCCTTTTTCGGCTTTTTCCTGCCCGCCGCTCACGGGGGCGTCTATCATCGTAACTCCCAGTTTCGCAAGCTCGGCTCCGAGCTCTCTGCTTGCGATGGGGGAGATCGAGCTCATATCTATCACGACCTGCCCGCTCCTGCAGCCTTCGGCGATTCCGTTTTTGCCGGAAACGACTTCTTTTACATGCGGGGAATTCGGCAGCATGGTAATGATATATTTATCCGCGGCTTTTGCTGCCTCGGCTGAGCTTGCGGCTGCTTTTGCCCCGCACTCGCAGACTTCTTTTACCGCTGCTTCGCTGATGTCATAGACAACCAGCGGATAACCGGCCTTTAACAGGTTTTTCGCCATCGGCTTGCCCATTATCCCAAGACCTATGAATCCTATAGTTTGCATGCTGATTCCTCCCTGATTTTAACTTATATTTAATAGCCTTTTTGCCTGTCTACGACGTTTTCCATCGGCTGACCGGCGAGCATTTTTGTTAAGTTGCTGAAAACTATATCAAAGGTCCTGGGGATATAGTTTTCTTCATCGTCGCAGCCCATATGGGGAGATATCATAAGGTTTGGCGTCTTCCAGAGCGGAGAGTCAGCAGGCAGCGGCTCGGTCTCGAAGACGTCAAGGACGGCGCCGGAAAGATGTCCGTTTTCCAAATTCTTTATAAGGGATGCAGTGTCTGTTATCTTTCCCCTGCTGATATTGAAGAAGCCGGCCCCCTCTTTCATTGCGGCAAATTCCTTTTCTCCGATGGACTTTTCGGTGTCTTTCGTCATCGGAAGCGTGACCGCGACGTAATCCGACGCGGACAGCACCTCATGCAGCGCGGAGGGCGGACAGATTCTGTCGAAATTCTCTCGCGGGGTAAGATCTATGTCTATGCCGGTGACGGAAAGCCCGAGGGTCTTTGCGGCGCGTGCCACAGCGGAGCCCTGCTTTCCGGCGCCGAGCACCGCGATGCTCGATCCTTTGATAACGGTGACAAAGTGCCCGTCCCAGAGGCTCTTTCTCTGCGCCGTCGCAAGGCGCGGCATATGGTTTGCGAGCATAAGCATGGCCATCATCGCGTATTCGTAGGTCTTAGGCGCGTGCGCGCCCTTGTTGTTCGTCAGGATAACATTATCGGGAAGCCAGCTGAGCGGGTTGAGATGCTCGACCCCGGCTCCTATGATATGTATCCATTTCAGGTGCGGGGCAAGGCTTTCGTTGATATCGGCAAGAGGGAACATATAGCCGATCAGGATATCCGCGTCTTTTATGCCCTCCCTGAAGATGACGTGATCCGCATCGTTCCAGCTCGGGTCGTTCTCGAAGCTCGTGCTGGTCCTGACTATATATGTGTTCACCCTGTTTTTAAATTCGGGGAAGCGCTCAAGAGCCGCGTCGATGCGTTCACGCGTCATGCGGAAGACCTTCAGACTGTCTTCCGCGGTAAGGAACATGATATTGATCTTGTCAGGATCCCTCATCCCGCTGCTCCTAAAATTCCCTGGCCGTATCGACTACGTTCTCAAGCGGGAGGCCTTTTACGTAATTCCGGATATTCCTCATCAGTATATCGAGGCTTCTGGGCATATAGTTGACGGGGTCGTCCGAAGAGACGTGCGGCGTGAAGAGCAGGTTCGGCGTATACCACAGCGGCGATTCCTGCTCAAGCGGTTCGTTGTCAAAGACGTCTGTTATCGCTCCGGCAAGTTCTCCTGCGCGGAGCCTGCGGTCGAGCGCTTCTGCGTCCCACAGCTGGCCGCGCGCGACGTTTAATACCGACGCGGTGGGCGGCAGCCACCCGAACTGTTCATCACCTATGATCCTGTAGGTCTCTTTGGTTAGAGGCGCGCATATAGCCAGAAAATCAGCATTGGCAAAAACTTCGCGCATCCTTTCTTTTGTGACGACTTCGTCACAGTATGGATGCTGTTTTACGCAAATGTCTATGCCTATTACCTTCATCCCCATATTTTTAGCCTGTTTTGCCATCTCGCCGCCCTGGCAGCCGAGGCCTAAAACGACCAGCGTTTTTCCTTTGATAACGCTTGTGAAGACCCTGTCCCATTTCCCCTTGCGCTGCGCGGTGTAGAGGCGGGGCAGACGGGCGTTCAGCATCCCGAGGTACATCGCAAAAGATTCACCGGATTTCGGCTGGTGTACGCCCCTGCTGTTGGTCAGCTGTATCCCTTCCGGTACCCAGTCGAACGGCGTTATATGCTCGACACCGGAGCTGTTGAAATGTATCCATTTCAGGCGCGGGGCGTATCCTCTGATATTTTCCGTCGGGAATGTATAGCCCATCAGGACGTCGGTCGTCTTCATCCTGCCGTAGAAATCCTGCAGGTCGGCTTCGGTCCAGCGGTCATAGTCATATTCGCTGCTTCCCATCGTGATCTCGTACGCGTCCTCTATATCCTTGTTGCGCGCCACCGCGTCCGCCACCTGCTGCTCAGTCGCCTGATAGACGTATGCTGAGTGCCTGTTGTTCATTATATGTACATGGAGTTTTTCTTTCATCTCATTATCCTCCGTCTAAAATTCCCTGGAAGTGTCTACGATATTTTTCAGCGGGCGTCCCGCGATCTCATTGCGCAGATTTTCGATCGTCAGATCCAGAGTGAGCGGAATATAGTTTATAAGGTCGTCGGAGGATACATGCGGCGTGATGATAAGGTTCGGCGTGGTCCAAAGCGGTGAATCCTCCGGCAGCGGCTCGGTCTCGAATACGTCAAGGACAGCGCCCGACAGCTCTCCGGCGCACAGTTTGTCGTGCAGAGCCTTCTCGTCGAGCAGCGGGCCTCTTGAGACGTTCATTATGCCGGCTCTGGCGGGAAGCCAGCCCATCTGTTCCCTGCCGATGATGCCGCGCGTTTCATTTGTGAGGGGCGCTGTTATGGCCAGGAAGTCGGCGTCAGCAAAGACCTCTTTCATCTTGTCCATGCCGACTACGCGGTCGCAGCAGGGGTGATCCTTGCGGTATGGGTCTACACCGATAACGTGCAGTCCCATCTCTTTTGCCCGGCGTGCCACCTCTCCGCCCTGATGTCCGACTCCGAATACGACCAGTGTCTTGCCCTTTATTATCGTTGTGAAGACTCTGTCCCACTTATGGTTTCTCTGTCCTGTGAGCATCCTCGGCATCGCCGCGTTCAGCATGCGCAGGAACATCGCGAATGATTCTCCCGACTTCGGCAGATGCACGCCTCTGTTGTTGATAAGCGTTACTCCTTCAGGCACCCAGTCAAAAGGAGCGATATGCTCGACGCCCGAGCTTATAAAGTGTATCCATCTGAGATCGGGCGCGTATTTTGCTATATCCGCGGTGGGGAAGCTGTAGCCTACCATTATGTCTGCGGTCTTCATGTAGCCGTAGTATTCGTCAAAATCTTCTTTCGTCCATCTCTCTATCTCATCATACGCGCTGCTTCCGATGGTGATATCAAGCTGATCCGCTATATCAGCATTGCGCGCGAGCAGAGCTTCGACATGTTTTTCAGTTGCTATGAAGACCTCTGCGGAGCTGCGGCTGTTTTCGATATGGATATGAGTCTTTTTGCCTTTCATTTTTACCTGTAGCCTCCCTGTCAGCCGCTTTTAGTTAGTGCCCTTTACGGCTCTGTATATTTTTTTCAGCAGCGGGTATACCCAGATAAATATCGCTATGAACGCAAGAGTACCTGCGATCGGACGGTTGAAGAAGTCCACGAAATGGCCGTTCGATTTGATCATCGATATTATGAAATTCTTCTCCAGAAGGTTGCCGAGGACTATTGCCAAAAGCATCGGCGATATCGGGAAGTCGTTCTCCTCCATTATATAGCCGAGCAGTCCGAAGAAGAGCATATAGGCAACGCCGAAAAGGCTGTTGTTGATCGAGAACGCGCCTACTATGCAGAAGATAAGTATTACCGGAAGCATAACGAACGGCGGTATCCTGAGTATGTGCCTGAACCCTTTTATCGAGAAGTATCCGAGTATCAGCATCAGTACGTTTGCCACGGCAAAGCACATGAAGACGCTGTATATGACCTCAGGGTGATGCAGGAATGCCGTAGGCCCCGGTTTCAGGTCCTTTATATACAGTATCCCTATGACCATAGCGGAGGTAACGTCGCCGGGTATGCCGAATACGAATGCCGGTATCCAGGCGGACGCAAGCGCCGAGTTGTTGGCCGAGGTGCTTTCTATGATGCCTTCCATATGGCCCGTCCCGAATTTTTCGGGGGTCTTTGAGCATTTCTTGCTTATCGCGTATGCGAGCCAGGCGGCGATATCAGCCCCGGCCCCGGGGAGAGCGCCTACCACAATGCCTATAAGGTTCCCCCTCAGGAAGTTCGGAATATGCTCTTTCCATAATTTGAAAACGCCCTTGTATATAAATCCTATCTTGCCGCTGTATGCCGTTGCCGGCGGGGTAGTGGAGCTTACGCGGCGCATTATTTCCGATATTGCAAAAAGACCGATCAGCACGGGGATGACGTGTATTCCGGCCAGCAGCTCAGTGCTGCCGAAAGTAAATCTTGCCTGCCCGGTGATGGTGTCAAATCCGATCGTCGTAATAAAAAGCCCCAGGAACATCGAGGCTATGCCCTTTACTCTGTCGCGCGACGTCATGAACGTGGCGCATGTGAGCCCGAGGCAGGAAAGCCAGAAATACTCGTATGTGCTGAATTTAAGCGCAAATTCCGCAAGCAGCGGAGCTGCGATCATAAGAGAGAGCAGCCCGAGCAGCCCGCCGACGGCGGAGAAGAAGCAGTTGGCGCCAAGAACCAGCTCGGCTTTGCCCTGCTGCGTCAGTTTATACGAGTCATCCGTATAGGCGCCTGACGCGGGGGTACCCGGTATACGCAGCAGCGTTCCGGGGATGTCTCCGGCAAAGACCGCCATGCCGTCGCAGGCTATTATCGCAGCCAGTGCCGGCACCGGGTCAAGGAATATCGCGATGGGCATTATCAGCGATACCGCCATTACCGCGGTAAGACCCGGTATCGCTCCTATCACTATACCGTATGCCGACGAGGCCAGCATGATAAGCAGGACCTGCGGCTGGAAGACCATATGCGCTGCCTGAATGATAGTATCCAACATCTCAGCTCTTCCTCCCGTCCTGTCCTAAAACCCTAAAAAACCTGCGGGGAGCGGCACAAGCATGATCTTCGAGAAAAAGACGTAGGCGAATACCGCGCATATAGTGGTTATCACCAGCGAGGAGATAAATTTTCTCCTCAGCCACCAAATGGTAAATGTTGTGATTATTATGACCGTGGGAACAAAACCAAGATGATCGGAAACAAGCATGTAAAAGACGATGCTTAGCGGGATGAGGCAGATATTTGCCACAAGTCTCGGCGACTTAGTCCATTCGCCCAACACCAGCAGCTTGTCTTTGAAGCGTATTCCTCTTGCCAGCAGTATTATGCCGCAGCCCAGGAGGAATACCGCCGTGAAGGCGGGAAAGAATCCGCTTCCGTATTTGTATCCCGGCAAGGATGGGAGGGACCTCGAATATATCAACACAAAAACTGAGAAACAAATTAATATCGCTCCAAATATTTTATCGCTGATCTTCATCTAAGTCCCTTCCCTTTCCTAAAGCCGGTTATTTACGGTTGATTACAGTCTTTAAATCTTTAGTTCTTTAGTTTTTAACTATTTTGCAAGTCCTACGGATTTCATGACCTTGCCGTAGTTTTCGTCCATCTGTGCCAGGAAAGCTTTGAATTCATCCGGACCGAGGTAAGAGGGCTGCTTGCCGGCTTTGATCATTGTCTCCTGGAATTCCTTTGTCTCCCATACCTTTTTGACGGCGTCAGCAAGGTTCTGCTTCATCTCGGGCGAGATCGCTCCGGGGGCCGCTATGCCGCTCCATGAATTCAGGAGCCAGTCGGAACCTGTGGCTTCTTTGAGTGTGGGGACGTCCGGCCAGATCTTTATGCGCTCTTTGGTGATCGTGCAGAGCGGACGTACCTTTTTGGCGTCGATCAGCGAAGCGGCTTCGTTGGGCGTGCAGACTACGAAGTCAAGACCGCCGGCTGCAAGATCCTGGAGGGAGGGCGCAGCGCCTTCGTTCGGGACCCATATTACGTCGGTGACCTTCAGGCCTTCAGCCTGGAGCATACCGGCTTCGCAGAGGTGCCAGATACCGCCGTGCGAGGCGCCGGACGCCTTGAGTCTGCCGGGAAGCAGTTTGATCGCGGCGATCAGTTCCTTCATGTCTTTGTAGGGAGCATCCTGCCTGACGAATACGGCTCCGCCTACCGAAACGATCATTGCGAGCGGCGTGAGGTCTTTGTAAGTCAGATCCGTAAGGCCGGCCCAGTGCATCGTGGTAAGTTCGTCTTCGATATCTCCGAGCGTGTAGCCGTCAGCTTCGCCCTTGGCGATGGCTGTGTGTCCTACAACGCCCTGTCCGCCGGTGCGGTTGATGCAGTTGACCCGTACGCCGAGCACGTCAGCCATTATTCTGCCGACGAGCCTTGCGTTGAAGTCGGTGCCGCCGCCGGTCGCGAACGGGATGAGCATTGTGAACGGCTTATCCTTCGGCCATGCGGCTTCGGCGGATGTGCTTCCCAGAGCGCAGGCGCACATCATAGCTACTAACAAAACAAGAACCAGTTTCTTCATATACATTCCTCCTTTATATTATGAGAAGAGCCCTTCTCATTTACACAACGAAAAGTTTATGAATTTGACCTCAGGTGGTGGGCGATATGCTTCTCCGAGTAACCGCCCGCTCTGCGCGGGTCCCGGTCCTTTATCGCGTTCAGGATATTCCTGTGTTCCTCTATGGTCTTTTCAAGCAGCCCGAGATCTTCCTTGTAGCGCTGCCACATATGCACGTCGGCCCTTTCCATAAGGCCTTTGACTATTCCCATCAAAACTTCATTGTTTGTTGCTTCCGCGATGCTTAAATGAAAAGCCGCGTCTATATCAAGGAACAGTTTTACGTCGTTCTCTTTTAGAGCTTTTTCCGAGGCTGCTATCAGTTCCTCCATCTTCTCTATCTGTTCCGGCTCGGCCCTGCGCACGGCCATCACGGCTACCGAAGGTTCCAGAACCATCCGTGCCTCAAGCGCCTCGAAAGAGCCGTTCACATTTTCCGTATCCTCAAGGAACTTCTCAAGTACGCCCTTGTGCCTGAACTGGCCGAAGAGGGCGTCCTCCGTGACATAAGTGCCTTCGCCCGGAGAACGGACTATGAGTTCCATCAGCTCGAGGGCCGAAAGCGCTTCCCTTACGGACGTCCTGCCGATATCGCTCTGCTTTACTATTTCCAGTTCATTGGGGAGCTTGTCTCCGGGTTTTAAT
>JAEEGL011668786.1_pt1 | contig 10262 bp, 7 predicted proteins | sample 9134231 | NCBI WGS metagenome assembly JAEEGL01 (sample SAMN16246548, study PRJNA631951) | gut metagenome | biome: gut microbiome; feature: rumen; material: fiber-attached | host: Bos | place: Iran: Karaj | collected 2018-10 | reverse complement strand
TTAGCATGACAATGGACTTTATACAATGCATTATTCGCTACTCTCAAGATGATTGCTCCATATTTACCACATATTACCGAAGAGATTTACCAAAATCAGTTTAAGAACTTTGATAACAAAATATCTATCCATAAATGTGCATTCCCATCTGAGATATTAAATATCGATAATCCAGAAAAAATCATCGCTGAATTTGGAAAAGTTAGTGAAGTTATCGAAGCAGTTAGAAGATTTAAGACCGAATCCCAAATTTCAATGTGAACAGCACTTGAAAAGATAGTAATTTACTGTAGTGACGAAGACAGAAAAAGTATTGAATTATTTGAAGACGATGTATTATGAGTAACTAAAGCTGATACAATTGAATGGAAAGCTTGAGATTTGACTGTAGATTCTGTAGTTAAAGAAGAAAAAGCTGAATAGAATTTATTTCAAATATCAAAAATAGCGGTCATTAGGCCGCTATTTTTCAATAAAGGTTTTTACTTGAAAAGTAAAATATGATTTCTAGTATTACACTGTAATATTTTAAGGTTTTCCAAGTAAATTCATGAGAAAATGATATAAAGAATGTCCTTTTTGTAAGAACAAAATAAAAGAATGAGCTATAAAATGCCAGTATTGTTTAGAATTTTTAAATACTAATAATGATTCATTAAAAAACGAAGACACAAGAAACGACAAAAAGGAAGAGATGAAAAAAAATGAAAAACAAAAAGAGGGAATTATATCGAAATGCCTTTGATTAATTTTTAAGTTATATAACATAAAATTACTCAATAATAAAACATTATGAAGCATTTTTGGAAAGCAATGAAGATTAAGTAATTGAGAATTTTTATTTTATACTTCTTTTACATGTTTTGTAATAGGAATCTGGTTTTTATTTTTTTGAATTTTATATTATTTTCTTCCAGATAAAATTTTTAATTCTATTGTTTTCCCCATTTTTGCTTGAATAAATTTTTTATGACTATTTATATTTATAATTCCTTGGTCACTAGCATTACTAATCTGAAGACTCCATGATTTTTGAATAAATTTACGGTCTTTCTTACTATGAATTTTCATACTTCTCTTAATTACTGCATGTCTTTACTGAGCTGGAATAGGAATTCCATGGATTATACGATGAATTATCCCTTTAGTATTACTTTTCGTCTCAGGAAATAAATGACCAAATAAATATTGAGAACCATCTAAATCTATTTTTCAAAAAACTAAAAAATTTCGAATTATTCTTTTCGTTTCATTATTAATAATAATTACTTTAATAATCATTTTCCCAAAACAAGCTGAGATTATTTTTAATTAAAAACTCTTACTTCAAAATCATGATTTTTCTTCAGACTTTTTGATTCTCTCTTTTATAAAGTTCATCAATCACTTCTAAATTCCATTTCAATTTCTCACATAAAAGAGTAATCAAGTCCTGAATTATATTTTCATGTCCTATATAAACTGGTATAGTAAATACCATTACAGGCCTTTTTTCTCCATGTTTATCATAAAAATCTGCAATAGTCTGTATGAACTGTAAATATAAATTCTTTACCCAACGTTGATATTCATAAACTTGCTCCGCTGTAGTAGATTGCTTAATAATTGGTCAAAGCCATCACTCCGTCACTATCAATGTTTCATGATCAAATAATGGAAGAAATAATTTTTCATCTAATGGTTTTGAAATATCTTGATTAAAAAAATCAAAAACCTGATTATGAAAATTTTTGTTTTTCTTCCACCACTCTTGATTTTTTAGTGCAAATCAAAGCTTGATATCAGAACCTATAAAATCGTATCATAAATAATTAGCTATAATTCATGTAGTTCCTGTCCCACAAAACGGATCATAAATCAACTTAAACTTTTTATTTTCAGCATGCGATAATGCAATATTTATCATTATATGAGTAAGTTTTGCAGGCATCATTCACATTTGCATACTGCGTCAAGGTTTGTCAAAATCTGCCAACTCATAAAGCTTTATATTCTGATATCAAAGTACAATTCACCACTCTGCTCCAATTTTAATTAGCTCAATTCATTTCTTTTTTACATCCATATCCGTATGCAACAATCAGACCTCCTTATACCTTTTTAAATTTAATTGTTTTTTAAACTTTATAGCCTGATTTTTATCTTCCATTCAAAGAATTTTTTTATTTCAAATATAATTTTGAATATCAGAAATCGATATTATCTTTCACCATTTTACAAGCGATGCCAAAAAAGAAATTTGATCTTCTTTTTTAGTATCAAAAACTATCAAATGCTTTCAAACTTTTTTGATATCTTTTGCATCAATTAGTTTTAATTCTGCTAATGTAATTTCTGGAAAATTTCCTATTACCGCAAAATACATTCTAATCTAATAATTAAAATAAATATTACTTTAACTCTTTTTCTAAAAATTCAGCTAATCAATTACTATCAAAACAACATACAAAACTTCATCTATTTAGTTTATAATATATTTTTTTATCAGTTTTTTCAAGCATCCTTTCTAATTCTTTTATATCTCACACATAATCTATAATATAAAGTTTTCATTCAGATTTTAATAATTTTAAAGATTCTTTTAAAAAGTCTCCTATATCTCAAAATGATTTATTATAAATATGTCACAACGTGTGTCCAATAATGACAACATCCTGACTATTTTTTTCAATTCAATTAATATTATCTCATGAAGAAGGATTTAAAATTAATCCATATTTAACCTGATTTTCTTTCCAATTATTTAAGTGATTTAAAAGAATTTTACGCCTACGCAAATATTCATTCATATCTGATTGACGATCATTATACCATTGTAAAGTTTTATTGGCTTCCATTTTTTCTTTTTCATCTTTACTCTGCGAAATAACTTTAGAAATTTCCTTCTTCATTCATTCAATTCTATCTTCAAACTTTCATCTAATCTTCCTCTTTATCCATTCAATATTTTTTTGTAATTTAGAATCTATTCAATCCTGATTAGCAAACATCGGATCTACTGCAATCACCTTTGATCATTCTTTAGCCATATCCATCTCAAAAATCCCAAATCATCATCCAATACTCGTAATATTTTTACCCTTTAAATCCACTAATTTCAAATCCATAAAATCCAAAAAATTCTCAGTAATCCAATTTGGACAAATATTTTTTACATCAACATATCATTCAGGATATTTTTCCATGTCCATTTAAAATTCTTACTCTGCTAAAAACTTCCTTTTCCAATCCTCCAAAATACGTTCAAGATAAACAATATTATGTAATCATAATAAAGCTCATCAAAGAACTTCTTTTTCACGTAATAAATGATGAAAATAAGCTTTAGTTAAATATCTACATGCATAACAGTCACAATTCAAAGTCAGCGGAGAAAAATCTGCTGCATATTTAGCATTAGTTATTTTAATATTTCATTCATCTGAAAATATTATTCCATGTCTTCCTAACCTAGTAGCACTAACACAATCAAACATATCTATTCACTGTTCTATCGCAAAACGAAAATCTTCGGGAGTTCACACTCACATCAAATATCTAGGTTTATCATTTGGTAGTTTTGGTGCTGTATATTGAATTACTTCTTCAACTTTCTCTCTTTCTTCTCAAACACTTACTCATCAAATAGCTATTCCATCTCGTGCATACTCAGATAATGTTTCAAGTGATTCCTGACGTAAATCTAAATACGTTCATCATTGAACTATTGGAAATAAAACTCCCCTCGCTTCATTATATTTTGGTCAAAAATGATCAAAAGCTCTCTTTGCCCAACGATGTGTCATCTGCATCTGTCTAGCCGTCTGTTTTTTATCTGCATCCCCAGGAGAACAAACATCTAATACCATCATAATATCTGAACCAAAATCTGACTGAATATCTACTACTTTTTCTGGAGTAAAAAAATGCTTACTCCCATCATGTGGGGAAGAGAATTTTACTCATTCTTCACTAAGTTTCATTCTTACATTATGAGAAAACCCTCACGCATTTTTCTTTCCAAGTCACAAACTAAAAACTTGAAAACCTCCACTATCTGTAAGAATTAATCAATCTTCCCAATTCTCAAATTTATGCAATCATCAAGCAGCTTTAATTAACTCATTTCCCGGACGCAAATATAAATGAAAAGTATTAGCCAATATTAATTTAATAGGTTCAATATGAGTTCAAATATAATGCGGATCGCGTAATATATCAAGTATTAATCATTTTATTGTTGCTTTTGTCCCAACTGGCATAAAAATAGGAGTTTGAATTTTCACTCCATTTAACTCAATTTCTCCAACTCTTGCATTTCCCCTTTGTTTAAGTATAGTGAATTTTAGCTTATTATCCATTAACTCCAAATAAGATAAACAAGTACTACTATACACAAAAACCAATAATAAGCAATCCATTTTAATTATCATACATTTCTATAATGTTAGAAGAAATCAAAAAACTAATTTACAGTAAATATAAACCAGAAGATAAAATTTGACTTTTTCTTTCACTTTTTGATGAAAAATGAAAACTTCTAGTTTCAAACGGAGTTTTAACTACAGACAAGCCTCTAGAAGAAATGATAAACTTATTATACAACTGAATATTAAAAAAACAAGAATCTAAAACTAAACATATCATCATTGATATAGTGAATGAAATAATCGAACAAAAAGACGCAACAGCTTTTTTAAATATGGATCCAAAAAGTAACTGAGTATTATTAGCTGAAACTTCTTGAGATAAAACAGGATTAATTTTACCAAATACAAAATGAATTACCTCAATGAAACAAGCAGTTGCTTGAATTAAATCTAAGTACAAATTACAATGAGATGTAACCATTTCCACATTCACTGTAAATGAATTAATACTAGATAGATAAAATAACTTAAAAAACATTTTTAAACAAAAAGCCACACTAATGTGTGACTTTTTTTTATCTTAAGACTCTACTCTCAACCCTCATTAACATCAACCATGCCCATTTTCTTAATTCTTTTCTACTTACTGGATTATCTATCTGTGTCATTATTCTTTCATTATTTAGAGCATTTAAGTGCCTTGTATAATACAACTTCGTTGCTGTAGCATCTACTACATCATATTTATCTCACCATAACAATCTTGATAAGATTGTTCCAAACTCTGCCCTATCGAGTATCTTATTTGGCATAAAGTTCTGCATTCTAATTCACATAACTCATAGAACACAAGCTTTTTGTGCATATACTTTAGTCTCTGGCGACTTCCACTCTCGTTCCGCATCTCACCAATTACACCTCGCTGGTATCTCTGATGGGATTTCTCTTCCAATTACATTCTCCGTAAATTTCACTACAAATTCTGCCATATCTCACCTTGGTATATATCCATCTGGATCAGAATCTTTTCGAGAAGTATCAATAATTCATCTACTACGTGCCCACATATAAGCAAGCAATACTTCTAAACTTTCTTTCCTTTGAGATGCTTGATCTATTGCAGAACCATGCTCTTGTTCTCATCCAGGTTCATCTGAAGATTCTCATCCTCCTCAACTTCATCATCATCCACTATATCAACCACCTCATCCACCTTCAGAAGCTTCCTTCCATATAGCTTTTACTATAACATCATCTCAAGATATAGTAATTGGGAATTCTGGCTCCCATCATACAAAATCATATCACGTCTTAGTTGGATTTGATGAGGGAGCATTTACAACATCTCCATATTTACCAGTAATTGGAGCCATCTCCGTTCATCAATCCGTATCAAATATAATAGAATGTACTCCATAAGTCCATACACTTGTTATTATTACTTTTTCTGCTGGCATCTTTCCTCATTCTGGTATTCATTGCCATCATGAGAACGTATTTCAAGTCCATCATGTAGGATCTGCTGGCAAAATAGGTATAATATTAGCTTCATATTTTACTTTTGTATTTAATATTTCGTTACCTCTATCCATCACAATTAAATCATATTCATTTCTAGTATAGAAGTAATTCACCACTCCAGATCAACTAGGACTAATATCTTCACAGTCTCCTGTTTTCAACGTAAATCACGTAAATATCTTTCAAGTTAATATACATATGTGTTCTCATGTACTATACATATCATCAGTTCCAACAAACTCATCTCATCATTCTAAATCTTCTTGCCAATATTGAACTGTATAATGAATTCCCGCTCCTGTTCGCTGAGCATATAAAACTACTTCTACATTATTTGCCGATGTCAAATTCTTAACCCACTCTTCATCTCAATATTTTATCTCTGATGTATCACCCGTAGCCCATCAATCAAAAGTGTATCAATTTCTTGTAAATTTATTTTCCAACAAATTTGCATAAACATCATAAGTCATATTCATACCACTCATACTTCATGTTCATCAATTTGCATCAAAAGATACTGTATATTCATTCGGCGCAGTTACGGCATACAGATATACATCATGTTCAGGCATTATAAAACTCATAATTCTTTCAAACAAATTAGCTCCTAACAATTCATAACTTTGAACAACAGAAAAAACTGTGAGCAATGATGCCACCACCAATCCCCCAACCACTAATGCTGTCAGACTAAGAAATTTCTTAACTCTAAACATCTGATGATGGAGCGAAAACACAGATAAAAAGACCTCTTCTTGTTTTTTTTTCTATTTTACAGAAACTGCACGTATATTATTTATAAACATATTGTATCCATAGTCAATAGTTATTTCAAAAAAATAATAGTACAAAAAAATAGAGAGAGTCTCCACTCTCTCTATTCTATATTATTTAGTTATAAACTTCTATTATTCTGCTCGACCTGATCCTCTCTTCTCCCATTTTACGAAATGGTATCATGTCATAGGCTCAGCACTTACTTCTACATCTTGACCATATCTAAATCCTCTTCCTCATGTCCAACTCAATGATTCTACATGTGCATCTCCACTCAAGAATACTTGATATGTTACTCTCTTATAGTACAAGTGGATTTCTGTAGTTCCATGTCTATCAATCTTTACTGTAGTTACTGGATCTCCACTAGGACCTGATATAGATCATGATGTGTATCATCCACTATATGCAAATCATGAGTAAGTATTCTTATAATCTGCTAGAGTAATTGTGTAATCACTAGTTCATTGAAGTAGTTCAGTTTCTTCTAAGTGATATCATCCTCAAGTTAAGTTCTCAGTATAGTGATATACTCTATATTTAGTATCATCATTAGCTTCCCAAACTGCTACAAATGTTACATTACCACTTTCTACTGTAGTCAAGTTCTTAAATTCTTCATCCATTACTCCACTAGCTGAAGTTCAACTTGCTGGATTTCATCATATGATAGCTCAACTAGTCATTCAAGAGATTGTCCATCATACGAATGTATATCATGATTCTTCTGGATTATCAATATGTCATGTTTTATCATATGTAAATCCTGTACTATCAGATGCTGATCCGTGTCCAGTTCCTTCTGGATAATTATAATCTATACTTACAGTATATTCATTAGCTACACATTCATCCACACCTGTATGGTATCATGGTACGCATGACCAGATAGCTTCATAGTAACTATCCTTTGATCTTCCGCTAAATGTTACATCATGAACTACTCAACTCAAATCTGTTCATGACCATCATACGAATGTACTATGATCTCTTGATGGATTATTTAATGTAACAGTATCTACTACAGTATAAGTTTTTCCACTATTTGTACCTCCAGTTCCTCAATTCTTATCGATTCAAACTTTATATACGTTTGTAGTTGAATATGATTCAATTGTTACATCTGATGCTGGCATTGTAAATGTATTACTTCCACTACTTAACGTAGCAATAACATCTCAACTAGCATTCTTTACTACCCAGTGATCAAATGTATATCCATCATCTTCTGTATGACTAAGCGTTATTGTATCTCCATATTGATGTTTTCATTCAGCAGCATGACTATCATTAGCTCATACAGCTGTTGTATGGATTCCTGTTCCTTCACTTCCAGCTCCTTCTGTTACAGTAATGTTATAACTATTTCTGTCATATTTAATTATAATTGATGTTGATCCATCTCATTTAATTGTTCATGTTTCTACTTCACTAACCGTGAATCATTCATAAGGTTTTACATAATCTCGACCACTTGTACTTCCACTTGTAGTTCCAACTCCAGTTCCATATTCATAGTGACTATAAGTTGAATCTAAGTTCTGTTGTTGATGATCAATTGTATATGTTGTATCGTCTCTTGCAATACAGTGTCCGTCTTGTCCTGTTGTAATAGGTTTATATCAAGTATGACATTGCCATTGAGCTGTATAAGATCTATTTCATGTTGATCCCGTTGGGATAACTACATCATCTTCAATTCAACTCAAATCTGTTCCTATCCATCACAAGAAATCACTATCAATTCCAGTTGGATCATCAAAGTTAATATCAGGAGTTGTTTCAATATTATAACCTGTTGGATATGTACCAGTTCCTCACTTCAAATCAACTTCAATCTTATATGTAATTGGAACTGCATAAGCTTCCTTTACTATATTTCCTGATGGCATATTAAAGTCATCATCATCATCTAAATATCAGCTCCATGTTCCTGTTTGATATCACTCTTTAAGAGCAAAACTCAAAGTTATAGGTTCTTCAAACTTGAACTCAATTGTTGTAGTTCCAGTAGTTGAAGTTCCAGTAGTTACTGTACCTGTTGCACTTACTGATGCTACTCATCTACCTGCTATCAATTGTAACTCATAAGTTCTTCTTGGATAATTATATGTAAATACTGTTGTTCCGTCAGCGTCGATATTACCACTATATGGTGTTGCATCTTGAAATCCTACATAATGGTTAACATTTGGTTTTACTTCAGTATCAGCTTCTCATTGCAATTCATCTGTTCCTGATAGTATTGTATATCCTCCATTTAAATCTTGAAGATAGTGTTTTACCTTATAATCTACTAAATCAGCATCCCATCTGGCAGCAAATTGTACCGTTCCAGAAGTTGCACGTAGATTTTCATATTTTGTAGCCATTTCATGATCTACTTCACCACTATTTGTTTCTACTCATCCAATGTTATGAGTTTCCGAATCCATGTTTTGAATATGCCAACCTGAGAAGGTATATCATGTTCTGGTTGGATGAAGGATTGTTCATGTCTCATCGTATGCTAATGATGTTGGATATTCATTACCTGAAACTGCTCTACTAGTTCCACTACCATCATTTAAATTATATACGATATTATATCTATTGGATGTCCATTGAGCATAGATAGGTATACGTTTCCCATCTTCCGTCGTCAAGTTTTTTACTTGTTGATGGTCAGTATAAGGTGTTCCACCTCAACCTGTCTGTGTATTCCATCAATCGAACGTATATCATGTCTTTTTGAAGGTATTAGTCTCCAAATATCATGATTGATCATAAGTAAATTCCGTTCCAGACATCGTTCATGAAGTATGAGTATTTCCATAATAATCCACGATATAATGGTTTGGTGCAGTGATTGCATAAAGCCATACATCATGATCTGGCATAACAAAGCTGAACGATTTACCCGTTCGAATTGTTTTGTTTGCGGCATCATAATTATCAACGTCTGCTGCATTCGCATAAGACAGTGGTGTTAGCAAATTGGTCACCCCCAACATTGCTACTGCACTTACACTGATAAATTTCTTCAAATTAAACATTTAGATGAGAAATAAAATAAAATCATCATTTACAGCATCAATTATAATCAAAAAAAATTTTCTGTCAAATTTTTGGGGACTTTTTTTATATTATTTTTTTCTAGGTAAGAACTAAAAGTTCTTAAAAGCATTATAACCCCTTATAAAGAAATATAAATATTCTTAAGAAATACAAGAAAAAAAACAAAAATTTTACACCTATTATTATACAATACTATATAATATTGTATATATAAACATTTTGATTTAAAAAAAGGAGGAGAATTTAAACATTTCCCTCCCTAATTTATTATTATTCTCAAGATACTTCATCAGTCTTTCCTCTTCTACTCTCTTCTCTATCCCATCTTATAATATGGTATCATGGTTTTGGTGTAGCATCTACTGGCACTTCAGTTCCACACTCCAAAACTGCTTCTGTCCTTGTTTCTCCATTTATTTTCAAACTCTCAACATGTTCATCTCAACTTAAATGTACTGTATGAGAATATCTAGTATAATACAAGTATATCTTTGTTGATCCATCTCATTTAATCGTAGTTTGTGTTACTATCTCTCATGGTCATGATTCATTTCA
>JAEEGL011534970.1_pt1 | contig 10262 bp, 9 predicted proteins | sample 9134231 | NCBI WGS metagenome assembly JAEEGL01 (sample SAMN16246548, study PRJNA631951) | gut metagenome | biome: gut microbiome; feature: rumen; material: fiber-attached | host: Bos | place: Iran: Karaj | collected 2018-10 | reverse complement strand
TTAAAAGGAAAATATCGTTGTGTTCCCGTAAGAAATTTAAAAAATATTACAGAACTTTCAAGATATGTTGATGAAATAGCAAATTTAATTCCCAACGATTGTTTGCCTTATGTCGGCAGAAATGCTTTTGCACATAAAGCCGGTGTTCATGTTTCGGCAATAAAAAAGGATTCCAGAACTTATGAACAAATCAACCCTAAACATGTAGGAAACAGAAGAAGTGTTTTGGTCAGTGATTTGTCCGGCAAAAGTAACATTGTTTCAAAAGCCGATGAACTTGCAATGGATTTGGAAAAAGATAAAAATTTGCGCGGGATAATAAATACAGTTAAAGAAAAAGAAAATGAAGGTTATCAATACGAAAATGCCGACGGATCTTTTTATATACTCACAAAAAAAGTGGAAAACAAATGTAAAGATTTTTTTACATTAAAAAGTTACAGGGTAAGCGTGGAAAAAAATGCCGACGGTTCTATAGTTTCGGAAGCTACCGTTAAGTTGGATGTTAACGGTAAAGAAGAACATACCGTTGCCGAAGGTGAAGGTCCTGTTAATGCTTTGGATAAATGTTTAAGAAAAGCATTGATAAAATTTTATCCGGAAATAAAAACCGTTTTACTTACCGACTTTAAAGTAAGAGTAATAAACTCGGATGCAAATACTGCCGCAAAAGTCAGGGTGTTGATAGAAACCAGAGATAAGAAACAAAGTTGGGGAACGATAGGTGTAAGTGAAAATATTATCGATGCCTGTTGGCAGGCACTTTCCGATTCAGTGGAATACAAACTTCTAAAAAAATAATTATTTCTTCTTTATGTTTAGTGCTTGTTCAAAATAGGACGGTTCTAAAGTATCAATCCCTTTTCTGTAAAGGTTAGCAAACAAATATTTTGATATGGATTTCATTGTTAAAACATCTGCCATAGCTCTGTGAGCTTGGTTTACTTCTATATCTAAAATTTTTGCTATGTCACCGAGTTTGTTGGATTCGAAAGAAAAATATTGCCTTGAAATAATCAGTGTATCCAAAAAATACATTTCAGGTGAATTTATACCGCTTTCCATTATTTCTTTTGATACGAAATTTAAATCAAAGTAAGCATTGTGACAAACCAAAACAAAACCGTTTATAAAGTCTGCAATATCTTTTGCAATATCACAAAATTTCGGTGCATCTTTTACCATATCGTTTGTTATACCGTGAATATTTGAAGAAAATTCCGGTATTGGATAACCGGGGTTTACAAGAGTACAGAATTCTGTTTCCGTGTCACCGGAAACTTTTAGCATTGCTATTTCACATGTTCTTGCACCATGATCCATAGATAAGCCTGTAGTTTCTATGTCCAAAAAAACAAGATTGTCCGGTTTGTTTGTTAATATTGGTGAAGGTATCATCCAAAATCCTTTTTAATTATTTGCCTTATTATACATATTTATTAGATTTTTTTAAATTAAATATTTGTTAAGTTGTAAAAAATATTGTAAAATTATAAACTATTGTAAATGTATTTTGTAAGGAGTTTATTTATGTTTTTTAAAAAAATTGCAGCTCTGACTTTATTCAGTGCTTTGTTTTTTATTTGCGGTTGTGGTGGAGATTCTAATTTCACCAAAGCTGTGGCATATCAAAAAGATGGAGAATATCAGAGAGCCATTGAATATTATAAACTTGCAATAAAAGACAGAGAAAGAGTTGCAGAGAGTGAAAAACATTTAGGTGATATATATTTTGGCGATAAAAATTATGATGAAGCAATTGAACACTATAAAAATTCTATTGAAACCGAGCCCAGTATTGCATTGGAAACAGTAATGAAATATATCTCTTATAATGATGCTAAAGTAAGAGATCAAATAGGAAAAATGTTGGCAAGCATTGAAAATGAACAAGCACAAAAAGATATAAATGCAAGATTATCTGAAATATTAAAGTCAAAAGATCAATACAAAATTTTAGATGCACTTGACGTTGCAGAAAAGATAGGACCGAGAGCGCAGTATTTATCTGAAGATATTGTTGTATTGTTGGATTCCAACGATATAGTAAAACAAAAAGTATTGAAGGTTATACCGAATTTTGCGAAAGTTTTTGTTGAAAAGTACGGTTTGGAAAAATTAACTGCTTTCTTGAATCAAAAAAATGAAATTATAAAAGCTAATACAATAGAATGTTTAGGAAATATGCATGAGCATGCAATAAGTACTTTACCAAAATTAATAGAACTTGCCTCTAAAGAAAAACGTTACGGTAAAGAAATTTTCCCTGCTGTTGAAAAGATGGGTTTACCTACAAAAGAACAAATGAAAGATATGTATCCGTTTTTAAAAGATAAATCGAAAGAAATCAAAATTAATATGCTGAATATTTGGGGCAAATTCGGTGAGAAAGTTAATGATTACGTTCCAAATATTATAATGTTTTTAAACGATGAAGATAACGATGTTAAAAAAGCAGCAAGGAACGCATTGTTAAAAATAGGAAAAGCTTCACAAGAATCTGTTCCTGAACTTATAAATTTATTAAAGGAAGAAAACGAAGAAATATTATCGAGAGCTATTTATGAACTCGGTGATTTGGGAAAGAGTGCTTCTGCGGCAATAGAACCGTTAAAAGAAATGGTACAAAAGACAAACAGCAGAGATGTTAAAACAATGGCAAATGATGCTCTGCAAAAAATTCAATAAATAAAAGTATAAAACTTTTGAAAAGGAGCTGTCTTATTATATATAATAAGATAGTTTCTTTTTTTTGAGGAAAAGACAAAATGTCTAAAACAATATGTGTGTTTTGCGGCTCAAACAGCGGATACAGCAAAATATATGCTGATATTACCAAACAATTTGCATTAGAGATTGTTAAAGAAAATTTAACACTCGTTTACGGCGGCGGGAAAGTCGGTATTATGGGCATATTGTCAAAAGCAATAATGGATAACGGCGGCAAAGTTATCGGTGTTATTCCGAAATTTTTAAATGATATGGATCTTGGTAATAAAAATATAACGGAAATGAAAGTTGTTCCCGATATGCATATAAGGAAAGAAACCATGTATGAAATATCCGATTATTTTGTTGCTTTGCCCGGTGGTATAGGAACGTTTGAAGAAATAACCGAAATTTTAACGTGGAAACAATTAAATATACATAACAAACCTTGTGCATTGTTAAACATAAACGGTTTTTATGATAACTATGTAAAATTTTTACAAAAGTCTGTTGACGAAGGCTTTATGAAACAAATACATTTGGATAATCTTATTGTTGAAAAAGATTACACTAAACTTATAGACAGACTAAAAAATGCAAAAGATAAGCAGGAATTAAAATTTATATAATGGTTAAAATGTTTATAGAAAGTATTCATAATGATATTATTAAATTAACAGTTTCGTTAAAAGAAAAGAAGAACAGAGACGAACTTTCTTTGTTTGTGGTTGAAGGTTTTAAACAGGTTTCCGAAATTCCGAAAGATTGGAATATAAAATTTGTTTTGGCTACAGAAAAATATAAAGATTTTAAGGCAGAAAAACTTTATATAACTACAGAAAAAATATTTAAGAAAATTTCAGATACAAAAACTCCGCAGGAAATATTGGCTGTAGTAGAGGAAAAAAAGTCGGATATCGAAAATATATTGTCAAAAAAAGGTCTTTTTGTTGTTATAGATACTTTGCAGGATCCGGGAAATATTGGAACAATTATAAGAACTGCGGAATCGTTTGGTTGTAAAGGAATTTTTGTTTCAAAAAATTCGGTGGATATTTACAGTAACAAAGTTGTTCGTTCTGCTATGGGTGCAATTTTTAATATACCGATAGTTCAGAATTGTGATATTGTTTCGTTAATAAATTTAATGAAACAAAAAAAAATAAATATCTGTGCATTTTCACTGGATACAGATAATGTTATGTCTGATTTTAAATTTAAAAATAATACGGCTATAATAATAGGTAACGAATCTAAAGGTATAAATAAAAATATTTTGGATATTGTTGATAACAAAATAAAAATAGATATGGCAGGAAAATCTCAATCATTAAATGCTTCGGTTGCATGTTCTATTGCTATATATGAGATTTCAAAACAATTAAATGGGAAATAACGAAAAAGAAATAAAAAAAGTTACTGTTGTAGGTATAATAGTAAACATTTTTTTATCAATATCAAAACTTGTTATAGGATATTTTGGTAACAGCCAAGCATTGATTGCCGATGGTGTTCACAGCTTTTCCGATTTAGCTACTGACTTGTCCATTATTTTCGGTGTAAAATATTGGTTGGCTCCTGCAGATAAAGAGCATCAATACGGGCATAGAAAGTTGGAATTGTTGGTTACGATTTTTATTGCTGTTATGCTTGCCTGTGTAGGTATCGGTATTTTTACTGAAGCAATACTTGCATTAAAAAATAACAGCATGAAAGTGCCGAGTTTAATAGCTTTTATTTGTGCACTGTTATCAATAGTATCAAAAGAGTGGCTTTACAGATATACCGTAAAAAAAGCAAACATATTAAAGTCACCGGCAGTAAAAGCAAATGCTTGGCATCACAGATCGGATGCCATAAGTTCTTTACCGGTAGCGATTGTAATTATAGTTGCTACTTTTTTCCCTAAACTTATATGGCTTGATGCTATAGGAGCTATAGTAGTATCGGTATTTATTATTTATCCTGCATACAAAATATTTAAGAAATCAATATTAAATATTTTAGATGAAAGTGTGGACAGTGAAACTTTATCGAAGATAGAACAAATTGCATTACAAACAAAAGATGTTAAAGAAGTTCACGATATAAGAACAAGGAAAGCAGGTGAAACTTTTTTTGTGGATATGCATATATTGGTTGACGGCAACATCTCTGTTCAGGAAGGGCATGAGATTTCCGAAGAAGTAAAAACAAATCTTATGAAATCAAATGAAGATATTTTGGATGTGTTGGTTCATTTGGAACCGTTTAATGAAATTGAGAGTAAACAAAACAAATGAAAAAAATTTTTATAACATTATCTCTTATATTAATATTGTCGGTATCAAACATTTATAGTCAGTCAAAAAATATTTTCTTCTTGTTTCCTTTTTATGCTCCGGAAACAAGTTTAGGTTTGGTGTTTACTGATATTTTACATTTTAAAAATGAAAAGCAAAAACACTTCTCATCGTTAAATTTATTTGCGTTGTATACATTAAAAAATCAATTTTCTATCGGAGCAGCTCCGTCAATTTATTTTGATAATCAAAATTATTTGTTGGAAGGAAGAGTTGTTTATACGAATTTTTTAAGAAAGTTTTACGGTGTTGGAAGAAATTCTTCAAAAGATGACGAGGAAGAATTTGTTAACAGGGCTCATGGTTTTGGTGTAAGTTTCTCGAGAAAAATAATAGAAAATTTAATGTTTGGTATGCAATATGATTTAGCGGATATGACTATACAGGATACGGATGATGACGGTGTGCTTCAATATTGTAAAACAAACGGAGTTATTTCCGGTTTTGGTTTTAAAGCCAAATTTGATACGAGAGACAATAATATATATCCTACAAAAGGAGTTTTGGTAAGAGCAGATTATTTACTTTACAATAATAGGTTTGGAAGCAAGTATAATTATTCGAAATCTGTATTTGATTTTAGAAACTATTTTTATATTTATGATAAAAAGTTGTTGTTTTCTTATCAATTATATACTGAATTTATAAACGGCTGTGCTCCTGTACAAGTTTTACCTGCCATCGGCGGATCAAACCTTTTAAGAGGTTTTTATGCAAACAGATTTACAGATAACATTTTGTTAACTTTGCAACCTGAACTTAAAATAAAAATTACCAATAGTATATGGCTTGCCGTATTTACCGGTGTAGGAAATGTGTATGAAAATTTGGAAGATATTGATTTGAAAGAAATAAAAACAGCTTCCGGTTTTGGTGCAAGAATAAAAATAAAAGATAATCCGAGAATGAATTTTAGAATAGACTTTGCTTATTCAAATGAATCGCAAGGAACGTATTTTACTTTGATGGAAGCATTTTAGAAGATTGGAAGATTGGAGGAAAAGCATAAATGTTGGTATCATCAATGAAGAAATATAAAAATATATTAAAATTTTTTCCGCAGTTAGATATTGTTTTTGATTATATAAATAAAAATGTTAATGTTAAGACCGCGGATGGTAAGTATAATATAACAAAAGAGATTTATGCAGTTATTCAAACTTGCCAACCAAAACCAAAGAAAGAACAGGTTTTGGAAAAGCATAAAAAATATATAGATTTACAATTAGTTCTTTCAGGTAAAGAAAAAATAGGTTGGAAATTTTTTGATAAGAAGTTTAAGATATTAAAAAGATATAATATAAAAAATGATATATCTTTTTATTCAAATAAACCGGATACTTTTATTAATTTAAAGAAAGGTGAGTTTGCGATATTTTTTCCCGAAGATACTCATGCCCCGTTATGTTGCGATAAAGCAGTAAAGAAATGTATAGTAAAAATCCCGGTAAAATATTTAATATAAAATATTTAATGTATTTTATATAATACAATATATAATGTTGTTGTATAATTAATGATACATTTGCATATATGATAATATAATACTTATATTATTAAAATAAGACAAAAATTTGCAATTTATTGAATAAGATAGTATTATATTACACTTGTAAATTTAATAATAAGTATAAATTAAAACATTTAAATTAGGAAGATATATATTATGAAGAAGTTTAGTTTAATATTAACATTAATATTATTTATCAGCAGTGTAACTTGTTTTTCTGATGAAAAAAATTTAGTTGAAGAACAAAATAAACAAATGGAAATACAATCGGAAAAATTAAAAGATAATATACAGAAAATAACATTTGATAAAAGAGCCAAATTGCACGATATTGAAGAAGCAACAAAAAAGTATGTGAGAAGTTGGAGTACAGATGAAGATATATCAATACAAAAGGCACAACAGGAATCAATATCAATAAAACAAAAACTTATAGAATTAACGGATACATTTGAAAGCATATTTCTTAAAAATCAAAATAAGGTAAAAGATACCTACGATAAACAGATAAAGACAGCAGCTAATTACATCAAAAAAACTCAACAAGAATCGGCGGAAGAATATAAAGAACGATTAGAGCAGGTTAAAAATGATTTAGAGGATAAGAAAGAGAACAGTTTGTTTGAAGATGCAAATGAAACATTGCAAACAATGATACAAATAACAAATTCTTTAGAAGACAGATTAAAATATTTTCAAACAGAATTATTTTATGATGAAAGTAATCCTAAAGCAGAATTTGTATCTATATCCGATCTTAATATAAATGATTTTGTTATAACTGTAACATACGACAAGAAAAATTATTTATTGGAATACGATTTTTCCGAGGTAGGCAAAGGAAAAGCCGAATTGATGCAACAGACTCATTATCAATTTGTGATAGAACCGTTGTTTTCAATAAATAATAATTTAGAAAAAGAATTAACGGCATTTAATGTTACACATATGGGAATGAAAACAGAAAAGGTAATAAGCCTTCCGAATAATATAGAGTTTAAATCAATACCTAAACTTAGTAAGTATAGATGTATATATAAAATCAATAACACAAATTATAAATCAATTTCCGCAGGCGGATATCATACAGTAGGTTTGAAATCCAACGGAACAGTTATTGCTTGCGGTAATAATGATAACGGGCAATGTGATGTGTCAAAATGGAAAGATATAGTATCTGTTTCTGCAGGAAATTGTCATACCGTAGGACTAAAAAAAGACGGGACAGTTGTTGCTTGCGGTAATAATTATTACGGACAATGCAATGTGATGAAGTGGGAAAATATAGTTGCCATTTCTGCAGGAAAAGAACATACCGTCGGATTACAGGAAGACGGAACAGTTATTGCTATAGGTAACAATGTATTCGGACAATGTGATGTGAAAAAATGGAAAAACATTACTGCCATTTCTGCAGGAGGAAATCACACGGTAGGTTTAAGAGATGACGATACTGTTGTTGCTGTAGGTTATAATAAGAACAGACAATGTAATGTGCAGGATTGGAGAGGTATTATAGAAATATCTGCAGGAGAATATCATACTTTAGGATTGATGAGAAACAAAACGGTTGTTGCTATAGGCAGTAACGATAATTGGCAATGTAATATAGCAAGAAGAGAACATATAATTGCAATATCAGCTGCGGAAGATCATTCCGTTGCATTAAAAGAAAACGGAGATGTAGTTGCTACCGGTATTAATAACTACGGACAATGCAATGTTGATCCCTGGGGACACATATTGGAAGTTTCCGCAGGATTAAATTTTACAATCGGTTTAAGAGAAAACGGAACGGTTATAGCTGTCGGCAACAAATATTATGATCAATGTGATATTGAAGATTGGAATCTTTTTGAAAAGTAATAAGTACAAATTATCATAAGAATAAAAAAGCAGGAAGAAATTTTTCTTCCTGCTTTTTTTTATTGTCAATTTAAATAAACTATTTTGTTAAATATGCGTGAATATTTTTTGCAGCCTGTTTACCCATACCCATAGCTTGAATAACTGTGCTGCCGCCTGCTATATCGCCGCCTGCGAATATTCCTTCTCTTGTTGTCATAAATTTATCGTCAACTATAAGATGACCTTTCTTATCTGTTTGTAAACCTTTTGTTAATGAAGGTAATATCGGGTTAGGATTTAATCCCAATGCAAGTATAACCAAATCTGTTTCTATTACAAAATTAGAACCTTCAATTTCTACAGGTTTTCTTCTTCCTGAAGCATCAGGTTCTGTTAATTGCATTTTTACACATTCCACAGCTTTTACAAAACCATTATCATCGGAAATGAATTTTTTAGGTGCTGTTAATTCTATAAATTCAATTCCTTCTTCCAAAGCATGTTTCCTTTCTTCAAGTCTTGCAGGCATTTCGTTCTGTGTTCTTCTGTATAACAATTTTACGGATTGGGCTCCGATTCTTTTTGCAGTTCTTACGGAATCCATTGCTGTGTTTCCGCCGCCGATAACAACAACATTTTTTCCTTTGTGTACCGGAGTGTCATATTCAGGAAATTGAAATGCGTTCATTAAATTTATTCTGACCAAAAATTCGTTGGCGGAATAAATATTGTTAAGATTTTCACCTTCAACTCCGGGGAATGTAGGCAATCCTGCACCTGTTCCTACAAATATTGCTTTAAAACCTTCGTTAAGCAAATCTTCTACTGTTTTAGTTCTGCCTATTAAATAATTAAATACAAATTTTATTCCGAGTTTCTTTAATGAATCTACTTCTCTGTCCAAAACTTCCACCGGTAATCTGAATTCCGGTATTCCATATCTTAAAACACCGCCGCTGTCGTGTAATGATTCAAATATGGTAACATCGTAACCTAACTTAGCCAAATCTCCTGCACAAGTAAGACCTGCAGGTCCTGAACCGATAACAGCAACTTTTATACCGTTAGGTTTTATATCAAAATTTTCTTCTTTAATATTTTTTGCCGCCCAATCTGCAGCATATCTTTCAAGATTACCTATTGCAATAGGTTCTTGTTTTATTCCTAATATACATTTGCTTTCACATTGCTTTTCCTGAGGACAAACTCTGCCGCAAACTGCAGGCAGGTTACTTTTTGATTTAATAACTTTTATTGCCTCTGCAGGATTATTGTTTGCCAATTGATGTACAAATTCGGGAATGTTAACTTCAACAGGACAACCTGTTACACACATAGGATTTTTACAATGCAAACATCTTTTTGCTTCTGTTAATGCTTGCTCGTCGCTATATCCTAAATTTACTTCTTTAAAATCTTTGTTTCTTACGTTTGGGTCTCTTTCGACCATCTTTATTCTTTGTGGCATTTGCACTCCATGTTAAGAATTTCTTTATATTTTTCTAAAGCTGCTTTTTCGTTTTCTTTAAATGCTCTTAAACGACTTGTGAGCTCATCCCAATCTACTAAGTGGCCGTCAAATTCAGGACCGTCAACACAAGCAAATCTTATTTTTTTATCTACGCTTACTCTGCATGCACCGCACATTCCCGTTCCGTCAACCATTATAGGGTTTAACGATACAAGAGTCTTTAAGTTATATTCTTTTGTCATATTTGATACTGCTTTCATCATAGGAACAGGTCCTATTGCATATACAACATTAACTTTTTCTTTTTTAATTACATCAGCTAACACTGTAGTAACAAATCCCTTTATTCCATAAGACCCATCATCCGTAGCAATTAAAATCT
>JAEEGL010462542.1_pt1 | contig 10262 bp, 7 predicted proteins | sample 9134231 | NCBI WGS metagenome assembly JAEEGL01 (sample SAMN16246548, study PRJNA631951) | gut metagenome | biome: gut microbiome; feature: rumen; material: fiber-attached | host: Bos | place: Iran: Karaj | collected 2018-10 | reverse complement strand
AACAATAATATAATAATAAGATATAATAAAAATAATATTGATGATATTTATTTAATATTTGAATTTGTTTTAATTATTCAAAAAAATGAAAATAATTATTTAAATGATGATACAATTGAAATAACTAGTTCTAATTCAACAATTTCTTTAAAACATTTATTACACACAAATAGATATAAATTAAAAATTAACGGTGGCACAATTTTTAAACCTGAAAAAATAAAAGAAAATCTTTTGTTATCATTTGAAAATAAAACTTTTGAACATTTAAATAAGAATGACCAAAGTCATATTAATTTTTTACCACAAAATATTATTTGTTATAGAAGTGGAATACATATTATTTCTTATTTTAGAAAAATCATTAGTAAATATATTTTAAATAATTACAATCAAAATATAAATAGTTTAATAAATAATTTTAGTAAAATAATTGATTGTTATGATGTTTTTAATATATATATTTCTTTTTGGAAAGAAATATTAATTGATGGAAAAAAACTAAATGAACAAAATTTTTTCAATTTTAATAATAGAATTGCTTCAGTTCTTTTCACTGAGAAATTTGAATATGATGCAAAAGATCCTACAAAATTTATTGTAGATAAAAATATTGTAAATAATAGATTAAATTTAATAAAAAGTAACTTAAAATTTGACAATGAGTTAAAAATAAGTCAATTACATTATGAACCTATATATAGTATTTCAAATATAACTCCTTTTTCAATAAATCAAATAAATAAAAACTCATTAAATTATACACAAAAATATAAAATTTTAGCTCCTTTTATTGACTTAAAAAGTGATTTTTCTTAAAATTCAAAAAATATAAATTATTATCTATAAATAGTAATATAATAATAATATAATAAATTTTAATATATTAAAATATTTCTTAAAAAAATTAATAAATAGGAGATAAAGAAAATTTATTTCTTCGAATAATTGTTTTAAATTTTATATTAGGTAATTTAAACAAATTATTTTTTAAAGAGCTTTCGTTGCTATTATCATTTGAAATCATTAAATTAATAAATTTTTTTTGATTATTATTGACATCCATTATAATATTTTTTTCTATTTCTTCCATATCTTTTAAATAATAATAATCAGTCTTAAAAATAATAGGATTTTTTTTTCTTAAATTATAAAAACTTTTTCCTAATTGTTTTCTTGCATCATTTGTCAAAGTTGGTGATATAGTATTTAACAAATTTTCTTGATATCTTCTTAAATTTATTTCTTCTTTTTTTTTTTTTAAGTTATTAATATTAACAATCACTTTTTTATCTTCTTTATAAATATTTTTTAATATTTTATTTATATGTTTTTTATTTGTATTTTTCTTTTTTTGATTTACAGTTTTTTGAATTTTTGTTTTTTTTTTTAAATTATTTTTAGGTCTTAAATACTTTTTAAATGAATCAAAAATTTTATCTTCTTCTGCAATTAATAAAGCATCATTTGGTTCATAAGTAAAAGTGTGACTTCTATAATTTAATTTTTGAGAATTTAAAAGTGAATTATTTTTATTATTAATATTAGTATTTAGATGAAATTTCCCATAATTACTAAATCTAATCTTGTTTTTGCAATTTAGGTTTGTTGTTGAAATTGATTTTTTATTATTTATTTTTAAATTATCTGTTATAGAATTTTTAGGAGTTGAACTTAAGATATTTAGAAAACTATTAAATGAACTTTGTCTTTTCTTTGGAATTGTTATCTTTATTTCTTTTTCTGAGTTTATTAATTTTTTCTTAAGATTTATATTTTCAAAAAGGAAATCTGAGTTTGGTTCTAATGTTGTATTATTTCTTGCTTTTACTGTTTTATTAAATAGATTCTTATCAGAATTATAATTATTGTTGTTTACCTTATTCATAAATGTTTAATTAATTAAAAAAAATACTTATAAATAAAATAATCCTTTGTTCATATAATAAAAAGAATTATTTTTTCTAAATTAAAAACAAATAAATTATCCTTTAAATAAAAATGTATTTAATTGTATTATTATATTGATAGAATATAGTGTCAATTAATGATATTAATATATAAATAATAATTTTACATTTTTATTTTTAATTTATATTTATTTTTAAAATTAAAAAAAGTAAATTTTAAATGAATGATTATTATCAAAAATATTCTAAACCAATCACACCTTTTACTATAGAAAACATAATATTAACTTTAAATAAATGGAACAAAAATATTACTGAAGAATTAGAAATTTTAATTTATTTAGGGAATAATATTAAAAATGATTCTCTTAATAAAATAATAGTAAATGATAAGAAAAAGATAAATGAAATAATAGAAAAATTAAAATTACTGACAATTAAAATAATGGAAAATATAAATGATTTCTTATTAGAAATAAACAATAATAAAAAAAGTAAAAATTCAGAACAGAAAAATTTTAACAAAGTTGAATTAATAAGAGAAAATTACAATAAAATAATATTAAATAATAATAAATTTATAATATCAAATCCAAATTTAATGAAATTAAAAGAAGAATATTTAAAATTATCAAGAAAAAAATTAAAAAATATAGGAAGAAATTATAAGAAAAATGATTTTTACCAAATTGAAAGTGAAGAAAAAAACGGTTTAAATCCATTAAAAAATTTATTAAATTCCCAAAATCCAAAAAAAAAAACAAATGAACAATTTCAAATGGATTATTATTTTAATGATATAGAAAAAACAATATTAAAAACTCAATCAAATACTTTTTCAAAATCATATAATTTTTCAGAAAATGAGAAAGAAATTTTTTCTCCTAATGATACTTTAAATTTAAATAAATATTCACTTAATTTAAATAAATCTTCAAATCAATTTAAAAAAATTCAAAATCAAAAAATGAAAAATAATTTAAGAAAAAGAGCAAATTCTTCAACTTTTAAAAGTGTTAATTCTTTTTCTTCTTTAAATTCAAATAATAAAAATAATAATATTAATAATAATAATAATAATAATATTAAAGTTACTCAATTACAAAATGAAAATTTTGAATTAAAAGATGAAATTTCTTATATGAAAAATAAAATTGAACAATTAACTGAATTATATAATAAATTATCACTAAGAGTTGATGAAGTTCAACATGAAAATAATTTATTAAGAATTCATAATCAAAAATTAGTTAATTTTATAAGTGAATGTTTAAAAAAATAATTTATTTGTTCTTTATATTAAAAACTCCTTTAATTGTAGTTATTAGATTAATAAAAATTAAATTTTTCCTTCTCAAAGAATAAAAAACTTTTAAATAAATAAAATTTTTATTTTTTCTATTAATAAAAAATATATTAAAAAAATAATAATAAAAAAATAATATATAATATTTAAATGGATAAAAATTTACAAGAATCACATTTTTACAAATTAAGCATAGCTCCAATGTTAGAAATCACAACACATCATTTTCGTTCATTTATAAGATTATTAACAAAAGAGACTTTATTATACACAGAAATGATAAATGAAGACACAATATTAAATTCAAAGAAAAACATATTAAATTTCAATATCGATCATAAACCAATATGTTTACAATTAGGAGGAAATAATCCAGAAAAATTAAAGTTATGTTCTATGAAAGCAAAAAATTACAATTATAATGAATTAAACTTTAATTGTGGTTGTCCTTCAGAAAAAGTAACAGAAAAAAAATTTGGTGCTTCATTAATGAATGAACCAGTATTAGTTGGTAATTGTGTAAAAGAAATGAATAATAATATTTTTACTTCTATTAAATGTAGAATTGGATTAAATAAATATGATGAAAATTTCTTAGAAAATTTCATTTTAAAAACAAATGAAATTAGTGGAATAAATAAATATATTATTCATTGTAGAATCGCAATAATGGGAATAAATACAATTAAAAATAGAAATATTCCTCCTTTAAATTATGAAGTTGTTAATAAATTAAAAGATAAATTTAATAAATTAAATTTCGTTGTTAATGGAGGAATTAAAAATTTAAATGAAGTTAAAACATTTAATAATAAAGGTTTTGGATGTATGATTGGAAGAGCTGCTTATGATAATCCTTATTTATTTAAAAATGCAGATAGTGAAATTTTTAATAAGAAAAATATTGGTTTAAATAGAAAAGAAATTATTTATAAATATTCTGATTATTGTAATCAATTTTTAAATGAATTTGATGGAAAATTTGGAAAAGGAATCATTAATGATATTATTAAACCTCTTACTAATTTATTTTTTGGAGAAAAGAATAATAGCGAATATAGAAATTTATTATATAGTATAAATAAAGTTAATAATTTAGAAAATAAAAATGTTGATATTGTATGTGATCATTTATATAATGTTGTTGAAAAATATGAAAAAATTAATTCAGATGCAATTAATATATTTTAATTTTTTTATTTATTATATATTTTTATTTATTATAAAAAATATAAATATAAATTAACCTATCTTAATATAAATAAAGCAATTTATTTTTATTTTATAATAAAGTAAATCTAAAAGAATAATAGATTTTACTCATAATATTTAAAATAATAATAAGTAATTAATATTATAATACAATAATTTGACATTTAGCTATTTATATTAAATCACCTAGATTCCTTATTTCCATAAGAAAATCAAAAAGAAATATATTTATTTATATATCATTTAATAAAAATTGTTTTAACCAAATTATCAAAAAAAATTTAAAAATTACGTTTACTGTAATTTCCTTATATTATGTTTTTCTTTAGATGCTTTTTTTAACATTTCTAACACACATAATTTTTTAGTTTCAGGTTTATTTTCTTCTCGATTATTATTTAATTTTTCATCTTTTAAATCTGAATCTTTTTCGAATGAAATATCTAATTTTTCATTGTTTTCATTTTCTAAAAAAAATTCTTCTGATAAATCTTTATTTGAGCCTAAGATTAAAGGAGAAGGTTGAAGTTCAGGAATTTTTTTCGGAATTATTGGAGAATTTAATAATTTATTTAATTCTCTTATTTCATAGTTTAAATTTTTAGTTTCAGACATTTGGTTTTGAATTTTATAACCTTATTTAATTTTATTATATTGATTTTTTTTTTAATGATTTAAAAAAGAAAATAAAAATTTTATTTTTTAATATTTATAAGAATAAATAAAATATTAAAAAAAAACTAAATAATAATTTCTTTTATTTATTTCATTAAGTATTTTATCATCAAAATATTAATTAAAAATTAATTCATTTAAGATTAATTATTTAAAATGAAAAATTCAGAAAATTCTTATACATCTTTAATATCAAAAAACAGAGATAAATACATTAAAGAATATTTAAAAGAAAAAGGTATAAAAAAAAATTTTTCATCAAGCAATAAAAGTATTGATTATTCACAAAAAATAGAAAGATGGAATATATTATATAATTTAAATAGATTAAAACAAAATAAATTAAAAAAACAAATTGAAGAAAAGAAAAAAAAAGAAGAAGAAGAATTTATTAAAAAATGTACTTTTAATCCAAAAATAAATAAAAATTCAAATTATAGTATTTATAATCTAAATTTATTCCAAAGAAATAATATATGGAATAAGAAAAAACAAGATAAAATAGATTATTTATCAAAATCATTAACTAATAAATTAATGAAAAATTGTAATTTTTCTCCAGAAATAAATAAAGAAAATAATTTATTAAATGTAAAAATTCAAACAAATCAATTATTAGAAGATCCTGAATCATACAATCAATATATTAAAAGATTAAAAATAAAAAGAGAGAATATTGAATATAATAAAAAAATAAAAAATTCAACTCCAGGTTCAGGTCTTATATGGAATAATAAACCTAAAAAATATAATTTAGAATATGATTATAGAAATCATACAATTAGAAATGAAATATTACCAAAAAGTAGAAGTACCGAAAATATAAATTATTATAATACTGAAAGATATAATATAATAAATTATAAAGATATTGATAAGGATGATTACTATAAAACAATTTATTTAAAAAATTGTAAAAATGTAAATTTTAATAATTATAATAATAATAATTATAATTATAGTAATCATTTATATAAAAAAAATAAAGAAAAAAATATTTTTAAAAAATCAATAGAATATACAAAAGCAATAAAATATCTTCATAAAGAATTATATTCATTTCCCTTATTAGAAAACACTGATATTTAAAAACAATAAAAAAAATAAAAAATAAAATAATTAAATTAAAATAATATATTAAGACCCATTAAAATTTTTTTTCAAAAATAAAACATATATAAAAAAAACAAACAATAAATAATAGTGTGTCAGCTATGATACTAATCAAGCAATTGGACTTATCGGGATTAATTTCGGTTTGTTCAATGCAAAGTTGGTGGAGCGCACACAAAATTTTTTATTTAATAATATATTATTATATATAAATTTTTTAATTTTTTTTTTTTTGAAGTTAAAAAAAATTATTTATTGTTTTTTTTATAAGTTTTTTGAGGAATTAAGTTTTTATAAGTTTCAAATAAATTTTTAGAATCTTTTATTATTTTTGGTTGATTTACTATTTTAATTCCTATTAAATCATTTTTATAATTTTGATTATTTTTCATATGACTTTTATTGTTTTTTTTTAAATCAATTTCAGTATCATAATTACTTAAACTTTGTTCAGAACTAATTTTCATATATTTAGGATTTAATTTAGTTACAATATAATCACTATTATTATTATTATCATTTATTTTTGAAGATGAATTTATTTGTTTTCTTTCAAATTTTTCTTTATTATTTAAATTTGAAATATTAATATTTAATTTATTTGAAGGAGAAACATTTGATAATAAAGTTTGTATTTTATAATTTCTTTCATTACTTCTTTTTCTCATTTCTTCATATGATAATTGATATTTATTTATTTCTAATAATATATTTTCTGAATGTTCTATTAATTCACTTGATTCTTTTAATTTTGTTTTAAAAATTCTTTTCATATTTTTTATTTTTTGCCTTTTTTTCATATTTTCTTTTCCTATTGAATTACTCTTTGATAAAGGTCTATAACTATTATAATTAATATTTTTATTAATTTCAATATTTTTTTGAAATGAATTATAAGATTTTTTAATATTATTTATATGATTAGATTTATTTTTTTCATTAAATATAATTTTTTCATTATAATTACAATTATTATCTTTAAATATATTTTCTTCTTTTTCACTATAATTATTACTATTAAATAATTTTTCAGTATCATCCAAAGAATTTTGATTAGTACTGAATTTAGTATTTTCTTTAATATTTTTTTTATTATATTCATTCATAGTAATAATAATATTTTTAGCAGAACTATCTCTCATTAACATTTCTCTAGATTGATTATTATCATCTTTATTTACTATAATACTTAATCCTTCAATTAATTTTAAACTTTCATTTTTTTTTAATTTTTCACATGGATTTTTCCTATGATTAAATGTTTCAAAATTATGATATTCATAGTCTAAATCAATTGATTTTTTTGATTCAAAATAATTTTTTAATTCTTCCATTGTAAAATATTTTCCATATGTTAAAAATTCATTCGAAAAATTTATTAATTTTTCTTGGTTTAAAGCTGATAATTTCATTTCATTCATATCTTGTTTTGATAAAAGAAATATATCATTAAAGTTTATCATATTATTTATAAATTTTGGTATTAAATTTTCTAAATTTAATGATTTTAAAGTGTATATTAATTTATCATCTTTTTTATTTGTATCATATTTCTTTGGTAAAGGATTTGGTCTTAATGTTAATTCATTTTCTTGAGATGTATTTAAATATTTTTCAATGTTTTTAGAACCTCTTGAAGTTAAATAATTTTTATTTATTGTTAATAAATTAGAATATGAGAAATTTCCTTTATGAATATTCTTATTTCCTATATTTTTATTTTTATTATTTATTTTCTTTGAATTACAACATCTATTAAAAGTATTTCTTTGACTTTTTAATTTACTTATTGTAAGGGGAATAACATTATTCATTTAATTTAAATTTTTATTTAAATAAAAAAAATAAATAAAAAAGAATAAAAATTAATTAAAAATATAAATTATTCAATTAAATATAATTTTCTTAAAGAAAGTAAATATATATAAAACACACATAAATTTAAATGTGGTATGATAATATTCTTCTTTATATTGAATTTTCATTCAATATTTTTCTATTTATCCATTTGTTAATACTTAATAATTAGTTTAAATATTTATTCAATTTATATTTATTTACAATAAACTTACTTATTTCTCCTTTTATTGAAAATACATTTTTTTACTATTTCAACGACAATAAAAAATATATTTTCATTTTATATTAATATCAATTTAAATTTTTTTAGGAGAATAAAAAATAACAGTTAAGCATTTATTTTTAAATCTTTGTGAAGTAGCAGTTCTAATATAATTAAATTGAAAATTTTCATTACAACATAAGCAAGTATGATTTAAATTAACATGTGGATAAATTAAAATATTTTTATAAGAATTGTTTTCACTTAATAAATTTTTTTCTTGCCATTCAAAATATTTATTATTTCCAATTATAGATTGATGTGTATTATTATCAATATTATAAGGATTAGCATAATGTAAGGGAATATTAGGAGCATCAGAATTCATATCATTTTTTTTAGGAATATAACAATTATATTCTTTAATATTATTTCTATTTTCTTCGTTATTTTTTTTATTTTCTTCATTTTGAACTTTACTTAAATCAATTTCATTATTAATATTATTATGCCCATCATTTATTTTATTATAATCATTTGAACATTTCCATATTCCATCAATTATAAATTTAAATTGATGTTTTTGACAAGGTAAATTAATATTAAATTCATGAAAATTTGTTTTTGGGTTTTTTACCATATCAATAATCATTGTCCAATTAGATAAAAAACTTCCTGTTATTTTTACTTTATTTCCTCCTTCTTTCCATTCAAATTTAAAGGGAACTTTATTATCTTGTGAAATTATTTTTGGAGTTTGTTCTTTTATTGTATCATCACTTGAATTAGAAAATGATATTTTTTTCTTTTTTTTCTTATTTGAATTAGATGACGATGATTCACTTTTCATTCCTTTGTAACTACTCATTGTAGATGGATCTAATCCATGTTTACTTACAAGTATATTATCTTCACTTTTACTACTTTGAGTTCCCATTTTTTAAATATGTTTTTTAAGTGTTTTTTTTTCTTTTTTTATTAATTATTCAAATATATTTTTTTATTTTACTTTATTATTTTTTTTATTATATTTTCTGTTTATTAAATAAGAAGTATTATTAAATATTGAGAATTTAATTTTATTCTTTATTATTTAATTTTTTCATAAATCACTGTTGTTTTTATTTTTTTCTCTTTTTTTTCTCACATATTCTTTTAATTCTTCCATTCTTTGCTCAATTAATTTTCTTTCAGATTCATAAATTCTTTTAATATTTAATCTATTTTTCCTAGTGAAAATTTTATCCCAATAATCTCTAGTTTTAATAACTCCGAATTCATAAAGATATCTTTGTAAACTATCATAAAAGAAATTTAATTGATTAATTTCACTAGGTCCAGGTCTATTTATTTTATATTCTTCTAAAACTAAATCAATATAATTATCATCTTTAATATCAACATATTTTTGTATTTTTTTATCAATAACATATTCATCATAAGGATCAGAATATAATTTAATTGGAAGAATTGGTTTATAATATTTATTATTTGAATAATCATATGTTATTCCATAATATAATAGATTTTCACAATTATCTTCTATTCCATTTTCTAATGTAATTACTTCTCCAACATCAATATTTCTAAGACTTTTAATTTCAATTTCACCTGTTTCATTATTAAAATTTTTTTCAGCGTTATAAAATTTAGGATGTAAATCAAATAAATTAATAAAAGGAATTAAATAAGTTTGATTATTATTATTATTTTTAAATAATTCATTTTGAGTTCTAAAAGCCATATAATTATCTAAATCAAATTCAATGTTTAAATATCTTGTAATAATTTGATGTTCTTGAATTAAATTTTGTTTCATTTTAAAAGATTTTGAACCACAAAGTGAATTACCAAAAATTTCAAATTCACTAAATTGATAAAATATAGGAAATTTACCTAATTTTTCTATATCATCAGTATAACTAAATTCTAAAAATTGTTTAAAATGTTTGTATAATTTTCCTTTTTTTTTCTCAAAAGCTTT
>JAEEGL010131632.1_pt1 | contig 10262 bp, 7 predicted proteins | sample 9134231 | NCBI WGS metagenome assembly JAEEGL01 (sample SAMN16246548, study PRJNA631951) | gut metagenome | biome: gut microbiome; feature: rumen; material: fiber-attached | host: Bos | place: Iran: Karaj | collected 2018-10 | reverse complement strand
GAGGCAAGTTCCAATAATAAACAACGCTAATATTGATGACAACATAAACTCAGAACATACTGCTGAATCATAAAGCCTAAACTCTCTCCACAAAAAGTCCATCGGCGGCTCAAGCTTATCTTTATACTCCTTAAATTTGCCGTAATAGATGTACTCATCAATAAAATAAATAATATCATTATAACAATCAGATAGCTTTATCATATAGGACGGTATAATTTTAGGCGGTATCACACGTTGCAAAAATCTCTTGATTGACTCACCACCATAATTTATCAATCGATGAAAATACTGTCCAAATACATATAGATACCGCGTATCTCCTAATCTATATTTCTCATAGTCTTTTTCAAACATATCAAGATATTTCCACCACCAGCCTTGTTCTGAAATATCAATTATCTCAATTTCATTCATTTCTAGAATTCTTTTACGGGTACTGGCTGTACATAAACAGAATTCATTATACATCTCCCTAGCATGTTTTTTCAAAGGATTTGTTATATATGCAATCTGGCATAAAGGAAGAAGTTTTTTATTCTCTTCGTATTTCATACAAAAAGCAACTGCATCCCTCTCTATGCTTTCTTCCATCAATTTTAATTCTCTCAACCGCAATTCATTAATCATCCCATCAGGTTCCACCTCAGTCTTTTCCGTGACAGATGGTAATGTCTTGCTTACCGGTCTTACACCGCTTTTTACCTTATCAATATATTCCTTTACAATTTTTTTTGCCTTGCCCCCAACATTATTTTTGGTATTCTTCAAGGCATATAGGAATAACCCGGCGAAGAAAGCAGCTAAATCCTCTATACCCTCTGACAAATCAGATTTCTTAATTCTACTAATAATCTCAACAACTGTGTCATCCCCAATTTCAGATGCATCCTGTATCAATAGAATCAGTGAATCTCTGACCAGATTTATTTCATTTTCTTTAATAAGCGGTATTACATTATCACGGAAATATGCAGTCATTTTCCAATATGCGTCAGGTGTAATCCTAGTCAATGCATCCATCACATATACGGACGGATTTTTGACTCCTCTAGCCAAATTGGATGCTGTCTCATCGTCTATCTCACCGCATCCTTCATCAATACTTTTCAAGAATATCTCAACAATCTTAGCTTGGGTAAATCCGCGAACCTTGCATACATCAACCGCGCTTAATAAACATCCTATACAAAACATAATATCTCCATATCGGGCAACTAGTGGGCAACCCACAGGCAACTCACAGCCATGCCATTAAGTTTGAATTTTTAATATATTTATGGTGTCAGGGATGCACCGACCGATCATCGGTGTTCCGACATCTGTGACACATAATATTATCTGTGATTCCGCTATCGGAAAGTGGCATCATCTCCTGAATAATTGAAAGGAGGAATCACAATGATTCTAAATACTAATAAATCCCACATTCGTAATGGATGCACAGACATGTGGAATGCTTTCATGGTTGATGGTGCAGATTTTGTATTAGGTACAGATATCCCCATCTGTCCATGTACAGCCAAAGACATTCCTAAGAAACTTATATCGTACGTTGATGCCAAGCATCTTCATAAGATCAATTTTAAAGAGAATCCTGACTATAATATAGATGCTTTCGTACATTTCTATATTGATGATCAGAAGTTTGATGGGCCTCAAAGTAGTATATGGCTATATCCATATAAAGCTTTGGATATTCTCAGTCATTTTTCCGGAGTTATCACAGTTGATTTTTCAACAAATGCTGATTTTCCGGATCCCATTAAGCGTTACAACACGTATCGAATGCGTACCTTAGGGCGATGGTTTGGCATAAATGGGCTATCCGTCATTAACAATGTACGTTGGGGTACCGAGGAAACCTGGGATTATTGTTTCGACGGAATTCCCTACAACAGTATCGTCGCTATTGGAACTGTTGCCAGCGGAATACATAAGCTTGAAAATCGTCCCAATTTTGGTTTAGGCCTTTTTCAAATGGTTGAACGCCTTAAGCCCCATACTATCATTGTTTACGGTTCAGCAAATTATGACTGTTTCAAGGTATTGGCAGACACAGGTATCCAAATAATAGCATTTCCAAGTGATACAAGTCTTGTTTTCAAATCCCGGAAAGGAGGCTGTCATGTCTAAACCAAGTAGCGGTCATTTTGCAGGTACCGAAGGATATAGAAGAGATACCAAAAAAATCTCGCCAAATAGTGAGGGGCATGTTATAATTGTCTCGAAGAATATTGATACACGAGAACATCCTGCTAAGTACAAACAGTTAAACGGTAAAAATCGTAAGACTCTCCATGAAAAAGAAAAGAATCATACTATTACCAAAAAGGAATACAAGCGCCTTGATTGGCAACGACGGCTTGATGCCAGACGTAGAGAAGGCATCAACGCTTTCTGGGCTCGTGAAAAAGAGTTGATTGAACGTAATCTGCCAACAACCCGAAACTGGTCTTCCGAACAAAGAGCAGACATATTAAATGATAAACGACCAAAATTTAAAGGTATCACCATGCAAAGCCATCATACCTATAGTGTGGCCAAATACCCTCATTTAGCAAATAATGGTTCTCTGATTTATCCGGCCACTTTATATGAACATACAAATCGTTGGCATGCGAGAAATTTCAAAACCAGTCTCCCAGGAAAACCAGCGAACTACAAAATCAAAGAAGAATTCTAAGGAGGAACATATATGGACTTTGAATTTACACCTGGTAACATCAGTATAAAGATTAAATCAACACCTTCAATGGCAAAAACCATTTCCATCATTCGGAAGTATAATCCGCTCTCAATGTCAGTAATCAAATCAACAATAGAATCTCAAGAATATGTCCTAGAGCATTCCGTACTTAGTACTCCGGGCATTCGTGCCGTACGCAAATGCTATGACGAACTAATTAAGGCCGGTAATGAAGTCGAAATCTACGAACGAGACAGGCTTATTTCCCGCGAAATTCTATCAAATCTTATCAGCTCACACCGATTGACCGAACGTGAAGTTCGAGCACAAGTTGATGCCGAAGCTGAAACTCAGAGTAACGATGATGATTGATACTCCGTCATGTCGACTAACTTTTTACCCTTCCAAAAGACTTCTCTCCGTGCTTGCATGGAGAGTTTTTTTTGTATCAGCTATGTAACCATTGCTTGCGGATTATAATGATGTCGAATCGGAATACTAAATACAACATTTTTTAACAACGTTATTTATAGCCTCTATCCAATCCTTAACAGTTATTAAATACACTTCTTTTTCCAGAAAAATATCAGAAGCCATCATCACAGCATACACATTTTTTATATCTTTATATATAATTTGCCATGCGTATGAATGTATAATCTGATTACATATACGAACCAGCGAAATATTCTCTCGGGATGGATTACGAGTATCATAGTCTTCTATGAATACCCTGGAATTAACAAAAAACTTATCCTCCGCTATATGATTATATTTTATGACCGGAATATCTATTTTTATCACAGGCAATTCCGGAACAGAACAAGTCTTTTCATCTCCAACTTGGTTATACTTTTCAATAGTTTTTTCTACATCTTTTTCATCTTCAATAACTTTACGTATAATAGCTGCCGAAAACAAAAAAGCACGATTTACCTTATGCTCAATATGCCTATCATTATTGAACAATTTATGTTTTGTCCAAAAAGACAACTGTCTACTAATATGCTTTAATTCTTTCTTCCAGTAACCATCCAGAATCATTGTATTTTTATAAACCCCTTAGCTTGCTTTTAATCTTTAAATGTAGCATACACATCCTCAACATACGTCTCCGGTGTTGCTTCCTCTACCACTCCAGACTCCGGTACGAATATCTTACGTTTCTTCAACCTCTCATATAATACCGAGCCCACGGTATCCATTACCTGCTGCATCATATCCGGATCTGCGAAAAGTTTCTTGAAAAACTCATCATTCTGCTCATATCGCTCTGCAGCCATGGTAGGAAAGTCCTTTGAGAAGAGGAGCATGAAAGTTGACCTGTCATTGTTTTTAGCATAACTCTGCCACTTCTCCTGCTTAGCATAGTCATTCTCCATCTGGACAAGGACTTTATCCATCTCCGTAAAATGAGTGCCGTAACGTTCGTTAATCTTCTCTATGATAACTGTCAAGGGATCTTTCTTTACTTCCCTGTGACCTGCATCACCCGATACAGGCATATAGCCTCCTTCGGTATTCTCAAGTTCTATCGATCCCTCAAACTTCTTCTCAAGCTTGTAGTATTCCAGCAGTATCTTGTCATCAACATTTACTTTTTCACTAAGCCCACGTTTAGGTAACATGGTATATAGGAACTTGGAATATACGCTGAACTTATGTATATCCTTATCAAACAGCCTACATACCTGCGTAATAAAAGCATATATACGTAGAAAGCTTGCTAGTGTTGACTTGAACACATCCTGTTTTTCTACTTCAAGCACTACGAACCTGTCAACCGCCGGACGGAGCTGTGCTTGAAGCTTACCCATATCCCCTGCACTCTGTTCTTCATTTGAGAAGAAAATATCAGCGAACTTCTCTATTTCTGATGTCTGGTATACCCTAAATCCGTCAAGAGTATTCTTCATATCATAAAGGATATTGGGGTCTGTTTCCTCAAGAAGTACAGTCTCCTCATAGAATGGCTCAAACGAAGCCTTGATATCTTCCGCAGTATTCACGAAATCAAGTACAAAGGTGTCCATCTTACCGGGTGCTGTACGGTTAAGCCTTGATAATGTCTGTACCGCTTTTACACCGGAAAGCTTCTTATCTACGAACATAGTATGGAGCAACGGCTCGTCAAATCCTGTTTGGTATTTCTCTGCAACAACAAGTATACCGTAATCATCTGTATGGAATGCTGCCGGAAGTGCCTTTTCCTTGATAGTCTCCCCGTTCTTATCCTTATTCATGCCCTCTTCGGTATAAGAAACATCATTATCCGTAACCTCACCGGAGAATGCTACCAGCACATCAAGGTCATTATATCCCTTCTCCTCTATCTGTCGCTTGAACTCTTTCACATAGCGGACAGCATGGAGACGCGAAGGTGTTACTACCATAGCCTTTGCCCTGCCGTTCATCTTATGCCTGGTGATCGCCATAAAGTGTTCCAGCATGATAGCGGTCTTCTGAGAAATATTATGGGGATGCAAGGTCTCATAGTTCAGTATCGCCTTTGCACCCGATGTTGTCTCAAGCTCAGGATCATCATCAATGGTCTTGATGATCTTGTAATACATCTGATAGGTCATATAGTTCTGAAGAACATCCAGTATGAAGTGTTCCTCTATGGCCTGGCGCATTGAATATATATGGAACGGACGATATTTACCCTCACTGTCCTTAGTGCCGAACATCTGCAGGGTCTTGCCCTTAGGGGTAGCAGTAAAGGCAAAGAACGAAAGGTTCTTATGTATGCCCTGTGCTGCCAGCTCATCCAACAGCTTATCCTCATCGTCCTTGCGGTTAGCCTCATCCTCAGCTTCCATCTCAGCATACTCTTTCAAAACTTCTTCCGTATCTGCAAGGGCTCTCTTAAGCTTCTTTGCCGCATCACCGGTCTGGGACGAGTGTGCCTCATCCACTATGATCGCAAAACGCTTGTTTCCGGAGTTAACCTCTTTATATATCACAGGGAACTTCTGCAAGGTAGTGATGATGATACCCGCACCCGCTTCAATAGCATCCTTCAACTGCTGTGAGTTCTTATCAATCTTAACTACTACACCCTCTACATGGTCAAACTGATACACCGTATCCTGCAGCTGGTTGTCTAGTACCTTACGGTCAGTAACTATGATGACTGATTGGAATATCTTCTCATCAAGGTCATTATGAAGTCCTGAAAGCCTATGAGCAAGCCATGCAATAGAGTTCGACTTACCTGATCCGGCACTATGCTGTATGAGATAGTTCTTACCGGAACCGTTCTCCCTAACATCTTCCAGAAGCTTTGTAACTACATCAAGCTGATGATACCTCGGGAAAATCATAATCTCGGACTTGAGATTACCCTTATCGTCAAACTCCTGCTGGAGATGCATATATTTCTGCAGTATTTCAAGCATGCTGTCCTTGCAGAGTATCTTTTCCCAAAGATATGCTGTATCATACCCATTCTCATTGTTAGGGTTACCCTTGCCGCCTACCTTTCCGGCACCATTGCTTCCTTGGTTAAACGGAAGGAAGTATGTAGCCGCCCCTGCAAGCCTGGTTGTCATGTATACATTAGTGAGATCCACTGCAAAATGAACAAGGATACGCTCCTTGAAAGCAAATATGGTATCCTTGCTTGCACGGTCAAACTTATACTGGTTTATGGCATTGGTCGTGGTCTGTCCTGTAAACTGGCATTTCAGCTCCATGGAAACAACAGGGATACCGTTCACGAACAGAACTATATCTATACTGTTCTCGTTCTTAACAGAATAATGGAGCTGCCTGGTACAATGAAGTATGTTTGCTTCATACTGAGCCTTACTGGTTTCGTTAAGGCTTGTTTCAGGCTTCCAGAATACCGCACGAAACTTGATGCCACGGTCTGTAAATCCATGACGGAGTACGTTCAGAAGATTTGTCTGCTTAACCTCCCTTGAAAAACGGTCAATCAACTGCTTTTCGGAGGTATCCCCGTATATCTTCTCATATCTCTCCCAAAGCTTAGGCTGACTATTCTTGATAAAGCTGATAAAGGTACCTTCATCAAGTCCGGATACACGGTTGAATGTCGCTGGATTTCCCTTGATATAGCCACCTTTAGTAGAAAGGTACTCTTCTATATCCTGTTCAAAGCGTTTCTCTTTTACATCAAAATCTTCTGACATGGATCATACCTCCTTCTTGCCAGTGACAACCTCGTAGATAAGGGATTTTTTATACTTTTGCAATTTATCTATCAAGTTGGATAAGTCTATTATTCTTGAATCTATTTTTTCTACTTTACTATCTAAATAATCCACGATTTCTTTTTGCTCACTCAATGGAGGCAATGCTATGCATACATTCTTTAATATCGATGAATTTAGTCCATTCATAATAGTACCATTAGAGTTATACATTAACTGATTAATAACTTGATTAGAAAAATCTTTATCATATGCATATCTAAAGAATTGTGAATCAATCCTCTCTGGTTGCAATTTTGCTTTTAACAAGTGTGAATCCATTATACCTTCAGGATAACCTTCCGGCATTATCTGACATTTTCCTATTGTTCCCATCATAGAAAAAAGAATATCCCCAGGATTCACTACATAATTAAACAATTCTTTGTATGTTTCTTCCGAAACAAAGTGTCTATTTATGCTAAAATCATTTTGTATCAAATGTGCCTGGTTATATATTTTGTACGGACCATTTTCCAAGGTTTTCCCTTTCATCGCACTTCCAAAAGGCCCAATTTTCAATCCTTCATCCCCATATCCAAATAAGTATTTTAGCTTACTTATCTGCCAGTTTTTAGGAATCTTCCCAATCCATTGTATTCCACTATCCTTCATTTCCACATTAGAATTCAGCCCCTTTGTTACTGCCTCGGTAATGACTAAAAGCTTGTATTCCTTGAGTTTTTCAATGATTGCTTCCTGCTTGGTGATGATAGAATCAATGAGTGAGCATTTGGAGTCCAAATAATCCGCTATTCTTTTCTGTTCTAATACCTGCGGAACTGGAACATACAAATCTCCTAATTGATCCTCTGTAAAAGAATGCCTCAAATTTTTAGCAAGATGTAACAATTCCTTCTTGTTATCTAGGTATAAATAATAATAATAAAAATATTTGGCATGATTATCATTTAACAAACGAAATTGACTATATGCAGGACTTGTAACACCATCGTCTCTAATAAGACCAATACATCTCGGAGTAACATCTATATCAAAAAGACACATTAATAAATTGCCTTTTCTTATAAACTGATATCCATCAAATGATGTTGGCATTTTCCCATATGGATTATCTAAATCTCTAATTATAACACCATTCATAGTTAAGGATAAAACTTTTTCCCCTAGATATTCTTCATGTATCTCTTTATCCTTTTTCATTACATTTTTGTTTCTTATAATCTTCCAGTTTGTTGGTATTTCCCCAATCCACTCAATACCACTGTCTTTCATATCTCTCATACGTCAAATACCTCCTTGAGACTTCCTGACAGTTCCTTTTCAAGTTCCAGTATTTCAGCCATTATCTCTGCTGAGGGTTTTGGAGCTTCATACTTGTAGAAATATCTTGTAAATGGTATCTCATATCCCACCTTGGACTTCTTTTCATCTATCCAAGCATCAGGAGCAAACGGCAGTACCTCTCGCTTAAAGTATTCCTTGATATCTTCTTTTAGCGGTACATTCTCAGTATCACGGAGGTTTGCGTCTGGTTCAGGCTTACCTTTCTTCAGTATAGGTTTGCCATCTTCACCAAGCAGCGGTCTCTCAACCGTTATCTTGGTATAACCAAAGTCTACACTATCAAATATCTTGCTGATATCATTTTCAATAAAGTCACCATAAATCTGTGTGATCTTTGTTATATCCTCTTCTGATATGTCATTACGCTTGTTACCAAGAGCCTTACGGCGCTTTACAAACAGCTCATTAGCATTGATAAGCTGTACCCTGCCTTCTCTTGCAGTTCCCTTCTTCTTATTTGACAGTACCCAGATGTATGTTGCTATACCTGTATTATAGAAGATATCATTAGGCAATGCAATGATAGCTTCCAACATATCATTTTCAAGTATATACTTACGGATTTCAGAAGGACCTGAACCTGCGTCACCGGTAAATAATGGTGAACCGTTATGTATGATAGCTATACGGCTGCCACCCTGGGATATATCCTTCATCTTTGATATAGCAGTCATAAGAAACAGCATCTGTCCGTCACTCGCCGCAGGAAGCCCTGCGCCAAAGCGGCCGGCAAAGCCAAGTTTAGCTTCTTCCTCTACCTTTGCCTTCTCATTTTTCCACTCACGACCAAAAGGTGGATTACTTAAAATATAATCAAAGGTCTGCCCTTTGAACTGATCATCAGACAGAGTATTGCCATCCTTTATAAAGTCAGCGTTATTGCCCTTTATGAGCATGTCCGCCTTGCATATGGCAAAAGTCTGGTCATTTATTTCCTGTCCGAATGATACAAGTTCTGTGGATGCATTAAGGCTATGAAGGTATTCCTCGGCTACGGAAAGCATACCACCAGTACCACATGCAGGATCATATATGGTCTTAGCCACATTGTTACCGGAAAGGATGTCATTATCATCATAGAAAAGGATGTTGACCATGAGCTGAATAACTTCCCTGGGAGTATAGTGCTGCCCTGCATCCTCGTTATGAGCCTCGGAGAACCTACGGATTATCTCTTCAAAGATGTATCCCATCTCAAGATTTGATATCTCATCAGGATGAAGGTTGGCACGCTCGGTTGTAAACTCCTTTATGACAATATACAGGATATTCTTGTTTGCCATAGTAGTGATATGACCGTCAAACTTAAATTTTGCAATAATATCCCTTACATTCTCCGAGAATCCGTTCAAATAGTCCCTAAAATTCTCCTCAATGTGATCCGGATCAGCTACAAGACGGTCAAAAGTATACTTGCTCGTATTATAGAATTCATATCCGGAAGCCTTGCGCAGAAGTATATCCTTCATGGGCAGGTCTTTTACTTCTTCATACTTTGCAAGCACTGCATCCTTTTTATCCGACAGTATACAGTCAAATCTCCTAATAACGGTAAGAGGCAGAATAACCTCTCCATACTCATGTGGTTTATATACTCCAGTCAATTTATCTGCTATAGCCCAGATAAGATCAGCTTTCTGGTCTATCTTTGCGCTTCTTGTTGCCATATTCTTCCTCCAAAATTATAATCTTTATTATTTTTTTATGCATAGCATTTTTGTAATAAAACCTGCTTTTATTTTACCATTTTTCTGCTATCTTGAGAAGAATTTTTTATATAAAAATATACTTTTTTTGACCTTAATACAAAAAACCGCCCCTGCCTTTCGGCAAGAGCGGTATGCATTGTTTTACTATGTCATTTCTTGATGTTTATCGCCACGACATCGCTGTATTTACTCCAGACGGTTTTCTTTTTGATCTTTTTGTATGCCTTGACTTTAACCTTATATTTTCCGGTTTTGGATACTTTGTATTCATATGTTGTATTTAGGCCGTCTTTCTTTACAGTAGCCACTTTTTTGTATTTTTTACTGCCGGGTGCTTTT